>Ga0181539_1004973_pt1 | contig 11045 bp, 11 predicted proteins | sample PEATcosm2014_Bin_46_FD_119767 | JGI IMG/M metagenome (GOLD analysis project Ga0181539, IMG submission 119767) | Peatland microbial communities from MTU Mesocosm Facility, Houghton, MI, USA - PEATcosm2014_Bin23_60_metaG | ecosystem: Environmental > Terrestrial > Soil > Wetlands > Peat | place... | reverse complement strand
GAATGAAAAAGTTTGTCTTTGCGTCTGTGATGGCATTGGCGAGCATTAGCCTCGTTTCCGCGCCCACACTGCGAGCGCAGGATTCGGACCAGATCACCATCAAGGATCCGGCCGAGTTCAACGCTTATCAAATGGCAATCACACAGAGCGATCCCAAGGCCAAAGCCGCGGCCCTGGAGACCTTTCTGCAAAACTATCCGCAGAGCGTGGTCAAGAGCGGCGTCCTCGACCTGCTGCTGGATACCTACCAGCAACTGAACGACCCTGACCACCAGCTCAGCGTCGCCGTCCGCCTGCTCCAGATTGATCCCAACAACATGAAGGCGATCTTCATTTCGGTACTGATCAAGAAGAATCAGTGCCAACGGACCCAGGATGCGCAGACCTGCGACGATGCCGCGGCGCTGGCCAGCAAGGGACTCTCGACGCCCAAGCCTGCCAAGACCTCCGACGCCGAGTGGAAGACCCAGACCGGCGCGGTCTATCCGATCTTTCACTCGGCCAAAGCTCTGGATGACATCCTCTCCAAGAAGGACGTCAAGGCCGGCGTCGACGAGTACAAGCAGGAGTTGATGCTGTTTACCCCCGATCAGACCAAGGGCGGCCCTGGATTGGTTGACACGCTGAACCTCGCCGAAGCCTATGTCAAGGAGACTCCTCCGGACGCGGTGAGCGCGGTGTGGTTTTACGCCCGCGCGCTCAACTTTGCGCCCGCCAACTTCAAGCCCCAAATCGAAAAGAAGCTCGATTACTGGTACAACAAGTACCACGGCGGGCTGGATGGACTGGACGACCTGAAGGCGAAGTCGGCGGCCACGGTCTTTCCGTCGAATTTTGACCTCAAGCCCGCGCCCACCCAGGCCGAGAAGATCCACACCATTCTGCTGAACACTCCGGACCTGAAGACTCTGGCCCTGGCCGACAAGGAATTGGTTCTGGCTTTCGGCTCCAAGGAGGACGCCGATAGGCTCTGGGCGCTGATGAAGGATCAGGCCACCCCGGTTCCGGGAATCGTGATCGAGGCAACTGCCTCGGTCATCAAGCTTGCCGTGACCGCGGACGCCAAAGAAGCCAAGGTTCCCGACTTCATCGTCAATTTGAAGACACCGCTCGCGGAGAAGGCCATTCCAGCCGCAGGTTTCGAGTTTGGGCTCGCGGCCAAGGGGCAAGCGGAGTTGGATGGAACCTACGACACCTACACCCAGGTTCCGGCCACGGCAACCGCGGCGCAATCGGCGCAGATCGTACTGCGCGACGGAGTGGTTGTGCCGGAGAAGAAGAAGCCTGTTCCGGCGCACAAGCCGACGGCGGGACACCCGGCCGCGGCTCACCCGGCCGCGGCTCACCCGGCAGCGACCCACTGATCCGGCGCACGCGTGCACAGCCTCCCGCTCCTGGGAGCACGAAGAATCAAGAAGGGCAGCCCACATACGGCTGCCCTTCTTGCGCTCGCAACGCTCTCATCCGAAACCCCGCCCCACGCAGTGGGTGGTAAGCTAGGGGGCAGGATGGCGCAATTGAAAACTCTGCCCGCGGTCCTGGCCGCTCTGTCCCTCGCCGCCCTCTGCGCCTTCGCTCGGGCCCAGGCGGTGCCTCAGGATAATTCCTCGGCTCATCTCAAGGTCACTTCCGTGCCCGACGCCGTGCCTCCCATGCCGTTTCCTGCCGGAAGCGAGACTCCGGGGCCTGTGGCGCCGGTCGAGTACCGCTCAGCCGCGGAGATGACCCAGAAGGATCTCGATCTGGAGGCGGACGCGGAGTCATCGATCGCCGAACATGCCGGACGCATTGGCCTGCAGTTCAACCACGGCGCATGGAGTTACCGGCAGTTGACCTGCCCGGCGCTGCCCAACCACCTCTTCCTGCGCTTCCTACGCAATGGCGGAGCGGGCGACGTGAGCGTCTTTACGGCTTCGATCCCGCGCAACGGCGAGGGCCGGGTGCGCATCATCCCCATTCGCCTTCGCGGCTATTCGCTCTTCTCGCCCGCGCCCATCAACGCGCTCACCATCTCGGCCTTCAACCACATCCGCGCCGAGGAACACCCCGCCAAGCCGCCCGACTGGCTGGGGACCGGCCTGTGCTACGCCGCCCTGGCGGGAGCGCATCCCCAGCTTGCGAACCTCGTTGACGACCTGGAGAGCCAGAAGTTCCTGACCGCTGCCCCCGCCAAGCTGGAGATTCCGGTCCAGGGCGGCGCCATCGTCTCGTTTACGGATGCCGCCGCGGCTCCCCGGCCCATGGAGTGGACCATGACCTTCGACAGGAAGGGCAAGCTGCTGAAGGCCGCGCACTTGCCCGTGGGTCAGCTCGCGGTCCATCCCGTTCCGCCCAGCGCCGGAGAGCCCAAAGGCGCGCCCTTGCCCCCAACCATTGACGTCGATTCGCCGGGCAACCCTATCCCGCCAGCCAAAACTGACCCCTGATCTCTGATCCCTGATCTCTGACCCTCGCCACGTCGAGCCTTCGGCCTGATCTCTGATCTCTGACCTCTGATCCCTGATGACCCCTGACCCCTGTTCCCTGATCCCTGTTCCCTGCCTTCCGTCACTCCCCCAGCATGATCCGCTGGATGGCGGAGGCGCGCCCCGTGGCAGGGTCGCACGTGACCAAGGCCGCGCACATCTTGGGATTGCCCTTGGCGGCCTCGAACTTGCCCGGCATGCCGGTGAGAAACTTGTGCAGCACCAGGTCCTTGTCCACGCCAATGATGCTGTCGTAGGGGCCGCTCATGCCCACATCGGTCTGGTAGGCGGTTCCGCCGGGCAGCACGCGCTCATCGGCGGTGGGAACGTGCGTATGCGTGCCCAGCACCGCGGTGACGCGCCCATCCAGATGCCAGCCCATCGCTGCCTTCTCGCTGGTGGCCTCGGCGTGGAAGTCCACCACAATCACCTTGGCCTTGATGCCCGCCAGTTGCGCGTCGGCCGCGTGGAAGGGGTCGTTGGTGGTGTTCATGAAGACGCAGCCCTGCAACTGGATCACCGCGTAGGTCACGCCGCTCTCCGTGGTTCCCTCATAGACGCCGTAACCGGGAAGGCCGGGCTGCAAGTTGGCCGGGCGCAGCACGCGGCGGGGGCGGGCGTGGCTATTGGCAGGCACGGATTTCAGATAGTCGATCAGCTCGCGCTTGTCCCAGACGTGGTTGCCGGTGGTCAGCACGTCGGCGCCCAGATCGAAGATCTCCTCGGCAAGCTGGGGAGTGACGCCGAAGCCTCCGGCGGCGTTCTCGGCATTGATGATGGTGAGATCGACGGCGTGCGCCTGGCGCACATGGCCGATGTGCTCGCGCACGATCCTGCGTCCCGCGCTGCCGAAGATGTCGCCGATGAAGAGGATGTTCAAGAAGACTCCAGAGATCAGGCCGAAGGCTCGCCGTGGCGAGGGTCAGAGATCAGAGATCAGAGATCAGGAAAAACCTGCCTTCATCAAGTGTATTGCCTGTTTCGCGAATGAGTTACAACTTTTATGCCTTCTCTGAATCAAGGGGCTTGCGAACGCCTGAGATACAACACTCTTCATACGCGCCGAAGACCGCGAAGTTCTTCCTTGCCTGAGTCAGGCTTAGACCGCCGTTCGGCCCTCCACGAACTCTATCCGCATCGTGGTCGTCTTGCCCATCGTCTTCCCAATAACAAACTGGGCATATCTCAAAGCTGCCACGTTCTTCCAGTGTGAGAAACCTGCAACACGGACACGCGTGTCTCTTTTCTGCAGCCGGTTTCATAACATTCACAAATGGGTTGTCACTTTCCTCAGGCATGAGTCTACTCCGTCGCTTCCGTGCCCTGATCTCTGATCTCTGACCCCTGATCCCTGTTTCGCATGAGCGGAAACAGAATCACATCCCGGATCGACTTAGAGCCGGTCAGCAGCATAACCAGCCGGTCCACGCCGATGCCCTCGCCGGCGGTGGGAGGCAGCCCGTAGGCCAGCGCGCGCACGTAGTCCTCGTCCATCTGGTGGGCCTCGTCGTCGCCGCGGGCGCGCTCGGCAAGCTGCTGGGCAAACCGCTTGTGCTGCTCCACGGGATCGTTCAACTCGCTGAAGGCGTTGCCCAGCTCAAAGCCGCCGGCAAAGAACTCGAATCGCTCCACATGCGCCGGATCGTCCGGCTTGGCCTTGCTTAGCGGGGAGACTTCTACCGGGTAGTCGTAGATGATGGTGGGCTGGATGAGGTTCGGTTCGACGACAGTTTCGAAGAGCTCGTAAACCGCTCGTCCAAGCGCGCCCCCGCTTTCAAGGAATCCAATGAGACCTTCCACAGTGGCTTCCAGGTTCATCTCGGGAGTGATTGTTAAGCGTCTCTCGCTTTCATCGACAACGGAAACGCCGACAAAGTTTGGATTCTCTTCGATTGTGTTCAAAACCCTCTTGAGGAGCTTGAATAAGTTCGCGGCGGTTGCAAAATCATCTAGGATTGGACGTTCGCCGAGAAATCTCGCGTCCCAGAACTTGATGATCGCCTCGATCATCGTCAGTCGCTTCCATTTTGAAACCGCAAGGTCGATCGGATTTCCCGACGGATCAAGCCTCGGAATGGGCTTGCCATTCTCATCGAGTTCTCCAGACGGAAGCACCGTCGTCCCATTCACCTCCATCGCCACAAACGCGATCAGTTCCTCGGTCATGTCCATCAGGTCTTTGTAGTTCGCGTAGGCCTGGTAAAACTCCAGCATGGTGAACTCGGGATTGTGCTGCGTGCTTACGCCCTCGTTACGGAAGTTGCGGTTGATCTCGTAGACGCGGTCCAGGCCGCCGACCACCAGCCGCTTCAGATACAGCTCCGGCGCAATGCGCAAGAACAGGTCCATATCGAGCGCGTTGTGGTGGGTGGTGAAGGGCCGCGCCGCCGCGCCGCCGGCGATCTGCTGCATCATTGGCGTCTCGACTTCCAAGTACCCGCGACTATCAAAAAACGTTCGCAGTGCGCGAAGCACCTTGGCCCGCTTGACGAAGACCTCGCGGCTATCGAGGTTGGCGAAGAGATCCACGTAGCGCTGACGGTAGCGCAGCTCCACATCGGCCAGGCCGTGAAACTTCTCCGGCAGCGCCAGCATGGCCTTGGCCAGGAAGGTCAGCCGCTCGACGTGGATGGTCAGCTCGCCGGTGCGCGTGCGGAACAGGTAGCCCTCGGCGCCGATGTGGTCGCCCAGGTCGAGCAGCTTGTAGAGCGCAAAGCCCTGCTCGCCCACCGCGTCCAAGCGGACGTAGATTTGCAGGCGCTCGCCATTCTGCTGGAGCGTGGCGAACCCGGCCTTGCCCTGGGCGCGGATGGCCATGATGCGCCCCGCCACGGCCACCGTCACGCGGCTGGCTTCAAGCACCTCGCCCGTCGCCTCGCCCCACTTCGCCCGCACTTCGGGAACGGTGATTGCATGCTCATCTTGCGAGGCGGGAAACCGGTTGGGATAGGCGGCCTGCCCCAGCTTCTCGATCTCTTCCAGCTTGCTCTTGCGCAATTCGAATAGATTGCGCTCGAACTCCGAATCGAACACGTTGCTTCCTTTGCGGATGAACCCGGTCCCAGGTTCAACTGCCAGTATATCCTCCGCTACACTCCCGACAGGCGGACCCGCCGCAACGCGGCAGAATCTTCATAAGAATCGCATAACTGGACCGCAGAAACGGGTGTCCAATCTGCAAGGAGAATCTCTATGAAGCCCTCATTCAGTGCGTTCCTTCTCTGTGTACCCCTCGTCTTCGCCGTGCAAGCCCAGGCCCAGGACCTGGCGGATGCCTGCGGGGACGGCCGGATCAACTTCAATATCAAGACGGAAAAGAAGCAGCCGGAACCCGCTCCTCCCGCGGCCGGCAAGGCGCAGATCGTCCTGATCGAGACGCTGAACAAATGTCCCGGCTGCGGCAACCCCTCCATTCGTTTTGGCATGGACGGGGCTTGGGTTGGCGCCAACAAAGGCAACTCGTACTTCACTCTGGACGTTGCGCCGGGCGAGCATGCTCTCTGTGTTGCCTTGCAGTCTTCCGGGAGCGGGGCGATCCATAGGCTGGGGCCGGTTCGTCTCACCGCCGAGGCGGGCAATGTTTATTACTTCGAGGCCACGGCATCGCTTCATCTTCACAAAACGAAGAACGAGAACTATCAGGAGCTGCCCATGGTGCAAGCCGGCCAGCAGAGCGATCCGATGCAAACCAGAACTCTCGCGACCGATGCGCCGAGCGAGCTTGAAGTCGTGGTTCCGGATCTCGATTTTGCCCAACTGGGCGGCGATGCGGGCAAGTCCCGCGTGATGGCTGCGGCGCACAGCATATCCCAACCCAAGAAGTAGTCCAGCCGCGTTTCTTGCGAAAAAGGGGTTCATCTCAAATAACCACGAGGCGCGGTCACCCGCAGTCTTTCGCAACTGAGCGGGGATCAGGGCCAGGACCAGGTGAACGCCTGGAAACATGCCATTGAAACTCCGCGGTCGCGGGCCTTCCGCAACGCATCGGAGTATTCAAAAGAATCGCGTAACTAAAACGTTTGAACCGGTGTCCAATCTGCAAGGAGAATCTTTATGAAGCCCACATTCAGCGCGTTTTTTCTCTGCCTACCCTTCGTCTTTGCCCTGCAGGCCCGGGCCACCGTCCTGCCGGATGCCTGCGGCGACGACAAAGTCAAATTCGACGTCTCCACAAAAAGCCATCAGCCCGCGCCGGCCCCTCCGGCAGCAGGCAAGGCGCAGATCGTCTTCGTCGAAAACGAGAATCACATGCTCGGCCCGTTTATGTACGCTACGGTCCGCTTCGGCCTGGACGGAGCCTGGGCGGGCGCCAACAACAACAACTCCTACTTCGCGGTGACGGTGGACCCGGGGATTCATCATCTCTGTGCTAACTGGCAATCGGCCCTGCCCATGATCAAGAAGTACATCGATGTGGCCAGCTTCAACGCCGAGCCGGGCAAGGTCTACTACTTCGCGGCCAATGTCATTGTGACTCCCACCGGCGGAAACAACGTCAACTACGACTTCAACCTTGCGCAGTTGGACGACGATGCGGGCCAGTACCGGGTGAAGGCCTGGAAGCTCGCCACCGCGACGCCAAAATAGGTGGGCCGCCGGACTTTCGCGCGGAAGCGGTTGTTGCGGTATCAACTTCGAGCCGCGCTTGAGCTTTCCAAAGAACCGGCGAGCCCTTGACTGAACCCGCACCCTGCTGTTTAGGATGATTGCCATGAAACCAAGACTCAGTGCATTCCTTCTCTGCATTCCGCTCACCTGCGCCGTTCAGGCTTTGACCCAGAACCTGCCCGATGCATGTGGGGCAAAAAAGGTCAATTTCAATATCAAGACCGAAAAGAAGCCGCCCGAACCTGCCCCTCCCGAAGCCGGCAAGGCGCAGATCGTCCTTGTCGAGGTACTTGCCGCATGCTCCGGTTGCGGAACCCCTTCAATTCGCTTTGGCATGGATGGGGCCTGGGTTGGCGCAGACAAGGGCAGCTCGTACTTCGCTCTGGATGTTCCGCCGGGGGAGCATCATCTCTGTGCGGCTTGGCAGCCTGACTTTGGCGAATCGATACCGGCGCCCATGCTGGTGACGTTTACGGCGGAGGCTGGTAAGGTCTACTACTTCGAAGCCAAGGCAGTACTTCATCTTCACGACGCAGGGCACGACACGCACAACGATAGCTATTCGCAGTTGCCGATTGGGTTGGGCGGCGGAAAGCGGGAACCGGGGGCAGCCGAAGATCTTGCGACTGGGTCGCAGGCCGGGTTCAAGGCCGTGGACCGGGATCTCGGCTTTGTGCAAGTGAGCGACGATGAGGGCAAATCCCGCGTTAGGGCTTCGGCGCTCAGCATCGGAACCCCGAAAAGGTGAGCCTCCGATTTTTCGGTCAGGAGGGTGCTCATCGTGTATAACCACGATGGATGCCCTTCACCCGCCCCATTCCGCAGTCGAAGCCAACGTCGAAGGCCGCAAGCGGGCTTTCCGCGTATGTCGAGGCGGAGAAGCTGATGCAGATTGCGATTCTGCTGCCGGCCGCGGCCTTCATAGGCTGGCTGGCCGGCGCCTGGCTCGACAGCCTCCTGCATCAGCGGTGGATTGCGATCTTCGGGATCGTCCTCGGAGGCATCTCCGGGCTGGTGGGCGTGGTGCGGATGGCGATGGCGGCGGAGAGGAGTTCCCGTCCGGGAAGCAATAGCCAAAATGGAACCGGAGAGGGAAGTTCCAGCCTTAAACCATGACGGAAGAAACCCGCCCTATCGTCGATGTCAGCGAAGAGGAGCAGCAGGCGCTCCTCCAACGGGCCATACGCAAGACCCTGATTCTAGGCCTGTTGTCTTCCCTGGCTGTGCTGACATGCTCCGGCTGGCGCAGCGCCGCAATGCTGCTGACCGGCACTCTGATCTCGGCGGCCAGCATTCTGGAGTGGCGGCGTCTGCTTCGCGTGATCAACGCCAAACTCAACCACCGGCAGACTCCCCGGAGCGCTCCCGCCGTGGTCCTCTTCTTTGTGCTCAGGCTCACCGTTTTCGCGGGGGTCATCTATGGTAGCCTGAAATGTTTCCACGGTTCGGTAGTGGCGCTCCTTTGCGGCCTGGGTCTGGCGGCTTTGACCATAGGCTGGGAAGTGGTTGCTCTGCTCAGGGACTGACAAGCCTGTGGGCGGACGCGGTAAGTCCGCCCCGGAAGGCAGAAAGACTCAAGTTTTCATGCCGGAATCTTTTGCGCTGGTTCGTTTGCTGAACGCCCTCTTGATGGGCCTCGAGGTCAAGGGTTTTCGATCCATCGGACTTCTCCCGGCTCAGGCTGTCCAGAGGGCCATCCTGGTCAATCGGGCGCTGGGGTTGGAACTGCTGGTGGTCGGCGGTTTCATTGCCTTTTTCCTGATCGTGCGGCTGACGCTCTCGGTGGAGAAACCCAACCCGGCGCAGCAGATCGCCGAAGTGATCCACGAGCTGGGCGGCGGCCTGGCCGACCAGATCATCGGCCACGGCTACCAGCGCTTCCAGGCCTTCGTTACCTGCATCTTCCTGTTTGTGCTTACCTGCAACCTGATCGGATTGATTCCCGGCCTTGATGCGCCCACCACTTTTCCGTCGGTGCCGCTGGGTCTGGCCTTGACCACCTTTGTCTACTACAACTTCAACGGCATCCGCGCCAATGGGATTCTCGGCTATCTGAAGCAGATTGCCGGACCCATCTGGTGGATCTCCTGGCTGATCTTCCCCATCGAATTGATCTCGCACTTGGCGCGCATCCTGTCGCTCACTATCCGCCTTTACGCCAATATGTTTGCCAGCGACATGGTGTCGCTGGGCTTCTTCTCGCTGGTCCCGATCGGCGTCCCGGTTATCTTCCTGGGCCTGCACATTTTCGTCTCGATCATTCAGGCCTTCGTTTTCATGCTCCTGACCATGATTTATCTCTCCCTGGCGGTTTCGCACGAGCACTAGGGTTTGTTGTCCCGCGATTCTCGTCCAGGACGAAGAAATGATTCCGCCGGGGAGCGCTTTCGCCCCGGACCAACGGACGGCCGCAAGCGTGAGGGGGCCAAAGGCATTCTCGGAGACGCAATCTCCGAAGATGCCGGCACGGTGAGCCTCAACCACCCACTGGCGGTCAATTCCAGGGAAGCAGGAGAATTATGCGCATACTTCAATCTGTGTTCATGGTGCTGGCGGTTCTGTGCTTCGCCATTCCGGCCTTCGCGGCTGATGGCGGCGCGGCTACCATCAGCCTGGCGCCCATCGGCGCCGGCGTCGGCATGGCGCTGGCCGCCGGTCTCTGCGGCCTGGGTCAGGGCCGGGCCACCGCTTCGGCTTGTGAAGCGCTGGCCCGCAATCCCGGCGCGCGTGGCGGCTTGATGATCTTTCTAGTCCTCGGCCTGGCCCTCATCGAGTCCCTCACGCTCTTCACCCTGGTCATCATCTTGATCAAGGTGTAGTAACGCCTGTTCCAAGACAACAAACCGGCCCTGCCCTCGCGGGTGGGGCCGCCGTCTTTCAGGCGGCAGGTGCCTATCGGTTGGTCTGCTCCGCGCTCCAAGCTTCCCCGCGCAGCATTTGAATGGCCTGCCGGTAGTCGATTCCCACCGGCACGGGCGCATACTGGGTCATCGCCTCTACGGTGTCGAAGCTCCTGGTCTTGAACAGCACGCGCAGGCTCATCTTCATCTGGAAGCGCGCGATCCGCCACTGCCCCTGGCCCACGCCGGCCTGCTCAATCACGATCCATCCCCCCTTGTCGAGCTTGCCCAGGATGCCCCAACCGTAGTCCGTGTCCTGCTGCAGGTGGCCCTCCAGGCGCGTCACGCGCTCTTCAGTGCCGTCGATCCAGAGTTCGCCGCTCATGGCGGTCAGCGCCTGCGCTTCGGGGTCGAAAGGGCTGAAACTGGGGTTGGGCCGGAAGGCGAACTTCTCCACCTTGCCCCCAGGCCCCGCGCCGGCTCCCGCGTATTGGTAGAGGAATGCCTGGGGCAACATGCACAGAAGCTTCATGACGATCCGCATGTCCCCTTCCTCGCTCTGCCTGCGATGCCGCTGGCGGCTCGGGTCGCTGAGCAGCGCATCCAAGCGCGCCTCTTCCAGTTGCTCGTCGGCCGGGCTCAGCGGCTTATCGAAGATCGACACCAGGCGGGCCACGTCGCCGTCGCGGGTTTCGACAATCTCCTTGGTAGAGGTGAGCCGCGGGCTGGACTTGCGCAGCCGGTAGCGCATGGGGTGGTCTGGATCCTGGGCGGCGCGCAATTCGGTGGCCAGCGCCCGCTCCACCAGGGCCTGGGCTTGAGCGGGCGTAAGGGCTGGCTGAGCGGCCGGAACGCTCTGGCCCCGCAAAGGAACGGGGGATAGAACGGCCCAGGGCAGCAGAAGCAGGAGCGGGAAGAATCTGCGCACAATCATCAGTCTAGCGGGCATTGGCTCCCCGGTCGAGTGTCGCGCCGCTCCATGAATTGTTAGACGCGCAGACACTCATCCGGTCTCTCTTGTTGAAGCAAGGCGGCCGGGTTGCGTATAGTGCGGGCAGGGCCTTGTTCTGGCCCACGGAAGGAACAAGACCATGGCAGTGGAGAACGCTCCGGCGCGCATTGGCAAGACCAT
>Ga0181539_1004971_pt1 | contig 11048 bp, 7 predicted proteins | sample PEATcosm2014_Bin_46_FD_119767 | JGI IMG/M metagenome (GOLD analysis project Ga0181539, IMG submission 119767) | Peatland microbial communities from MTU Mesocosm Facility, Houghton, MI, USA - PEATcosm2014_Bin23_60_metaG | ecosystem: Environmental > Terrestrial > Soil > Wetlands > Peat | place... | reverse complement strand
CTCATCAAGAGTCCGCAAGTCTCGCCCGCGTGTTTCCGGAAGGATGAGGGCCGCGATTACCACGAGCACATATGCACTGAGTGCGCAGATTCCCATTGCCGGCCCCAGCGCTATGCTTGCGCTCGCAATGCCCACGATGGTCGGCATCAGAGCCCCGAATGCGCGGCCAGCGTTGCCGCAAAAACCCTGCGCAGTGCCACGAATCCTCGTCGGGAACAGTTCTGAAAGGTAAGCTCCCGTACCTCCAGCCATCCCTCCTTGCATGCACCCCAGCACAAAACCGAGCATGAGCGTAAGGTTGGCGGTGATCGGCGCCATCGTATAGACGGCAACGGTTGCGGCCTGACAAAAGGCACAGATGATAAAGGTTTTGCGGCGTCCGACCCCGTCAGCCAAATATCCGTTCACAAATGCGCCTGCGAACGAACCTAGAATATTTATGGCAAGATAGCCGCCTGTGTGCAGAACGGAAAGATGCCACACGAGCCTCAAGTAGGCCGGCAGCCACGTGATCATCACATAATTGCCGCCGTAGATGCCGCTCGTCAGCAACGTGGCCTTCAGCGTCGTCGCGATCTGTTCGCGCCGGAAGATGTCCCACAGCTTCGTTTTGTCGCTTTGTACCGCCTTACTCCTGTCCTTTTGCGCATCCACGAATACGTCGGATTCCTCGACCGATCGACGAATCCACAGCACGGCAAGAGCGGGCAACAAACCGGTGAAAAACAATACCCGCCAGGCGTATGCCTGGGGCAGCCAGGTGAACAATCCGGTCGCCAGCAACACCGCAAAGCCATAGCCGAATGCCCATCCGGCCTGGATGGCGCCTACCACGCGCCCGCGTACTCGAGGATTGATTGTCTCGCTGAGGAGCACGGCGCCAGCAGCCCATTCCCCACCGAATCCCAGTCCCTGCAAGCTTCGCGTGAGCAATAGCTGCCAAAAGGATTGCGTAAAGCCGGAAAGAAAGGTGAACGCCGCAAACCACAGGATGGTCAACTGCAACACGCGGACGCGACCGATACGGTCCGCAAGCACCCCTGCCATCCATCCTCCGATTGCGGCAACAATCAGAACGGCAGTCGCGAGAATCCCTGCCTGACCTTTGGTCATTCCCCACAGCGCAATGAGCGCGGGAATTGCCAATGGATACATCTGCGTATCCATAGCATCTACACTCCACCCCCCAAGGCACGCCCAGAAGGTTCGCTTTTCCCGCTTCGTTAGCTCCGTGAACCAGTCAAACATACATCCTCCCACGCTTGGTTTACAGGAACGACATAATCCTCACTTCCCGAATATGAGCGATTACGACTCAAGCATTCATCTGGCTTTGAATCGCACGAATTGTACTGCATGGAACGGGATGTCGGATTATAAATAATCACCCTTTTGCATTCCTGTTGGAGGGGCGGCTCTTTCCTTCTTTCTGAGCATCACATCCCCTTCAGATTTATTCTGAGGAATGTTTTCAGGGTTGCGCAAGCCTCGACTCGGTCGGTGCTTTTCTTGGTACTGGATTCATTGCCGAAGGAAAGGCGGGATGAACACGGGCTTCTTCGCACTACAACTTCGGCGAGTGGCTGGGTACTAGGAAAAGAGTTCTAAGCGCCTCACGCCTACTCCTGCTTCACAATCAGCTTCAGCGACAGGGTCAGGATGGCAGCGATCACCAGTGTGCCGGCCATGCCGATCATGCCGGCGGCATAGGAACCGGTCGCATCCTTCAACCAGCCCACCATGATCGGACCTACCATTCCGCCGAGATTGCCGACCCCATTGATAAAAGCGATGCCGCCGGCCGCGGCGGCGCCGGTCAGAAAGCGTGACGGCATCACGTAAAATGAGGGACGAATTGAGCTGAGTCCGATGACTGCAACCGTGATGCCGATCAGCGCGGGAATCAGCGACGAGAACCAAACCGAGAAGACAAACCCGGATGCGGCAAGCAACTGGGCCAGCGCGAGATTCTTAATGTATTTTCTACTCCGGTCCACCTGTCGCGCCCAAGGGATCATGGCGATGCTGCCGACGATATAAGGCACCGAAGAGAGGAATCCTATCTGCAAGTTCGAGAGCCGCCCGTGGCTCTTCAGTATCAACGGCAACCAGACGCCAATTCCGAGGATCCCTATGATGTAGAAGAACAGGATAGCCGTCAACATGAGCACGCGCACGTCTTTAAGGGCGGGAAGGAAGCTTCGTCTCTCCTGTTCCCGGCGCTCCTGTCCCAGCATCGCCATCAGCGCGTTACGCTCTGGTTGCGTCAGCCATTTCGCATCCTTGGGTTCGTCGGCGAGCAGGAACAAGGTAAATAAGCCGCACAGACATGCGGGCATTCCTTCGATAATGAATATCCACTGCCAGCCCGTGAAGCCAAGAAAGCCATTCATCTGGAGAATCAGCGCCGAAATCGGACCGCCGACAACTTGGGAGAGAGGAACCGCAACCAGGAACCACGCCAGCACACGCGTGCGCGACTGAACCGGGAACCATATCGAGAGATAGTAGACGACGCCGGGAAAGAAGCCCGCCTCGGCCGCCCCCACCACCAGGCGCAGCAAAGAGTACGTTTTCGGTCCGGTGGCAAGCGCCGTGGCGGCCGCAGCCAATCCCCAAGAGAGCATGATCCGAGCCAACCAGCGTCTCGCACCAAAGCGGTAGAGGGCAAGGTTGCTCGGAACCTCGAAGATACAGTAGCCAATGTAAAAGACACCAGCGGCCCAGCCGAATTGCGTCGCGGTCAGCCGCAGATCGTGGTTCATTGTCAAGGCAGCGAAGCCTACGTTGGTGCGGTCGATATAGCTGAAGAAGTACGCCAACGCCAGTATCGGCACCAGTCGCCGCGTGTTCTTTCGGATCGCGCTCTGGCCAAGGGCCTCGATATCGGAGGCATGTTCCCCGGGCGGCGTCTGCGAAACACTACTCATCTCCCAACCTCTCTAGCTGGAGTCCTGTGCTGGCCGCAAGTGGCGGACGCCGGCGTGCCACGGTCCGCGTACAATGTCCACCGGCCTTTAGCCGCTGCGCGGAACTAAGCCGGGCGGCTCCGAGTGCCGTCTCAGTCCTTATCAGTTGCGACAGAAGTGGTGGCTTGCTCCGCGACGGAACCGGCTGTTGCCTGCAAATTGATTCCATGCGAGGCGGCCACCGCTGGCCGAATCGCGTCGGCGCTCTGGGCGGCCAGAAAGCGATAGAACTTGTCGCGATCAAAAGCCTTTTCCCATTTCGCAATCGCAAGGACCGCCACCGTGTTGCCGATCATGTTGGTAAGCGCGCTGCCGGTCGCCATGAATCGGTCGACTCCTAACAGCAGTCCAAGCCCGCCCAAGGGAAGCGTACGCATCGACTGCAAGGTCGCGGCCAGCTTGATGAAAGCTCCCCCGGCGACCGTGGTTCCTCCCTTCGAGGTGAACAACAGCACGGCGAACAAAGCGAGTTGCTGTGAAAGCGGAAATGGCGTGTCCGTCACTTGCGCGATGAACACGGCCGACAACGCCATTTGAATTCCAGTTCCATCCAGATTGAAACTGTAGCCGGCCGGAAGCACGAAACCGACCACGGCCTCCTCGCAGCCCGCCTTCGGCAGCTTCTCGATGAGGCGTGGAAACGCAACCTCGCCTGAAGCGGTACCGAACACCAGCAAGATCTCCTCCTTGATGAGTTTCAATACCTGGAAGATGGTGATCCCCGTCCACTTGGTGATGATGGCGAAGATCACGAAGATGAAAAACAGGCAGCTCGCGTAGTACAGCAGAATCATCCGCCCGAGATAGACGAGGGTTGTGCCTCCAAAGCTCCCGATCGCCGCCGCCATCGCGCCGAAGGCGCCAAGCGGGGCCAGGCGCATGATGAATCCGAGAATCTTGAACAGAACGGTCTGGAACTCGGCGATGCCGCGCAAAATGACCGAGTCCGGCTTTGCCGTGAGCATCAAGGCGATGCCTACCAATAACGAGATGAACAGTACCTGGAGAATCGCCCCACTGGCAAAAGCGTCTACCATCGTGGTTGGAATGATGCTCAACAGGAAATTTACCACCGTAAGCTTGCCGGCGACGGCCGATACTCCGGCAATGTTCGGGGCCATGGCCATATCGAGTTTGGCGTGCAGGCCCACCCCCGGCTTAAAGACGTTGACGGCGATGGCGCCCACCACAATGCCGAGCGTGCTGACTACCTCGAAGTAGAGGAGAGACTTCGCCCCGAGGCGACCCAGCCTGCGCATGTCCTTCACACTGGCCAGCCCGTGAACTACTGTGACCAGAATGATTGGCCCGAGAAGCATTCGCAGCAGCGCGATGAAACCATCGCCCAGGGGTTTCATCTTCACCGCGGTCGCAGGAGCCGTAAAGCCCAGCACGGCAGCAAGAGCGAGGCCGATGAGGACCTGTATATAGAGCTGCTTTAGAAGCTTCATCTTCCTTCTCCGGGATCCCCGGCAGGTGTCCCAGTTGCGCTCCGATCACATCAGGGTCTCGCCGAGGAAATGCCACCGTCGACGATGAGCTCCGTCGCGGTGATGTAGCGTGCTTCATCGGAGACCAGGAACAGCACGGCATGGGCAACATCCCACGCATCTCCCATGCGGCCCATCGGAATCCCCGCGTTACGCTTCGCCATCAGCGCGGCAGCGTCGCCGCCTCCGATCTGCTTCACCAAGCGAGCTTCGACAAGCGGGGTATGCATGGTGCCGACGACCACGGTGTTGCAGCGAATACCCTTCTTCACGTAGGCCATCGCCGTGGCCTTGCCGAGCGCGATCATCCCCGCCTTGGCAGAGCTGTAGGCGACATAAGTACGCCCCGCCGAGTGGTGCCGCAGTCCGGCGATCGATGCGATATTCACGATCGCTCCGGAACCCTGTTTCTCCATGATCGGCAGCACGTACTTGCAACCCAGGAATGCGGTTTTCAGGTTGAAGTCGATTTGGTTGTCCCAGACTTCTTCGCTCATGGACACCGGATCGCCCGGCGCCGAGCCGCCGACGTTGTTGATCAGAATATCGATCTTGCCGAAGCGCTCCATACAGGCGTCGACCGCGGCTTTTACGTCTTTCGAATCCATCATGTTGCAGTGGTGTACGACGCAGGTCCCGCCTTCTTTCTCGATCAGCTCGCGAGTTACGCAAGCGGCCTCGTCGTTGACGTCAAGTCCGAAGACTTTTGCCCCTTGTCGCGCGAGCAATACCGCGGTTGCCTTGCCATTTCCCCAACCGGGCCCGACGGAGCCCGCGCCGGTTACAATTGCGATCCTGCCAGTCAAGTCGTGCATTGCTTTCCTCTCACCGGCCTAGCGGCCGGAGCAACCATCCGATGCAACATGGCCGTGCGGCTCTAAACTACCGCTCGAGCGGGCCGCTCGCGACCCAGGCGAGAGCTCTTTGTGGCCACCACACATAATTCTCAGTTATCCAAACTATGAAGCAATGATATGCAAACTGTTCAGGACCGCAAGTACTGTGTTCTCGGAATCCCCAAATTCGTCCTCATGCGACGGAGTTACTGACCCGCATCGTGGATGGAAATCACTGTTTTTCAGTCATTTGCCCTCTCGCGTCGTCCGCGATACGCCCACAATCGGCTGAAGCACGCGGCGGACGCCTGAGATCCTGTAGCGGGAGTCCTGTCCTGGAGCCACCGGGAGATCGAGTTCTCCGGAGCGCGCTGCCTCATAATGACTTTCGCTCTATGCACCGTAACCTGCTGAAAATACGTGACATATTAGTGTGGCAAGCGATAAACAGCGTAGGGAACGACATTCGAGAATTTATTTGCCTAACTCTGACTTGTGGTGTCGGTTGGACGACAAACGCCGGTCGAGCGCTACCAAGTCAGAGGGCGAGACGTTTGGGTGAAGCGCGATGACTTATTCGCCGAGTGGCCTGCACCTCCGCTTGGCAAGTTGCGTGGAGCTTTGCCGCTCGTCAAGAAGCTTTACGCGAACGGCGTGCGTTTGGTGGGCTGCTGGGACACGCGGATCTCGGCTCTCGGCCATCCGCGGCGTTCCTAGCAACTTGTGGATAAGCTCTGCAGGGGAGGAGCTGTGTTTTCGGAACAGTTGCAGCAACTCAATCGTCACTTCCGGCTCACATTCCAGAAGCACCTTGCGAAGCGAGTTCAACTGGCTTTGGTCCGGGTACTAATCCACAACTGACTATTACTTGCCGTTTGACCGTCACTCGAAACAAATCCCCCGTCAACTCATTTACTGAGTTCGAGCGATAGTTGTATGCCGGCTGGAGGAGGTTCCACCACAGGCCATGAGGAGGCCACGATGCCGCGCCTCCAAGATCTGCTGGCGGTACGCCGTGGGCGACTTCATAAGAGATGTTGACATCCGTTCTGAATGAGAGTCGCCACCTTCAGCAATGTTTTTGCCAGTTGCTTGCGACGCTTCAATTCCATGCGCGACGCAATTGCGGCGATACTCAAAGCGGCTACCGGCCTGCCTTCGGAATTCCGCACCGGTACTCCGACGCCACCCATACCCTTAATCAGTTGTTCACCAAAGGTGGAATAACCGCTCGTGCGTGCAGCGGCAATCATTTGCCGTAAACTCTGGTCGGAGATCCCAAAGCGTTTACGTGCCTCCGCCTGCGTCTGTATGAGCCGGTCGATCTCAGCATCGCTTAAGAATGCCATGATTGCAAGAGGACCGCTGCCGACCCCCAGCGGGCGCCTGTCTCCGATATTCAGAGTCAGCGTTTTGATCGGAAAACTTCCTACCGCACGGCCGTAACAGACAGCTTCGTCCCCGCGACGCAAGAGGAAATAGGCGGTGTCCTCCGACTCCTCCGCGAGCCGGCGCAGATACGGCATTACCCGCTCGGCGAGTTGGTAACGTTCGCCCGCCATCACCGTCCAGGCAAAAAGCCTATCGCCCAAAAAAAAGCGGCCCTCGTTCTGCTCGAATATGGCGAGACGGTGAGCTGTCAGCCCGGCAAGGCAACGGTGTGCCGCGGTTTTGCTCAGAGCTGTAATCCGCACGACGTCGGTAAGCCGCAAGCCATTGTTTCCGCTTTCCGCCAGCGCCTCGAGCACCAGCGCCGCCCGAGCTATGTTCTGGTGTTTTCCGTCCGCGCTGTCGGTAACATTCAAAGGGTGTCTCTCACGGTCGCGCATCTACTCAAAGCCTCCTGAATTTGCTTGCAAAAAAATTATGACAAAACCCTTGACAACCGAAAAGCAGAATGAGTAAAGTTTCCTTTGTTCTGATTAGTGTAACATATATTCCGATTAACGGAACACATAAAAACTTACAATCGACCGGTTCCGGCGCACCATCGAGAGCTGAGGACCCCCAAAGGAGATCATGACTTCTACAGTGTTGGATAGCGATGTGATCAGCCCGGAAGCCGCTGCCAGGATTCTGTCTATCTCCGGTGGCGAGGCCATAGCCCGCATGATTGCGGCCTCCGGCGGAGGTCCGATGTTTGGCATGGGAGGGTTCCAACTCCTGCCGTTCTACGATGCCGCGCGCCGTCTGGAAATGCCGCACTACCTGGTAAATGACGAGCGGACCGGCGTCTTCGCCGCAGATGCGTATGCCAAGGTCTCCGGGCGCGTCGGCTTGGTCGATGCGACTCTTGGTCCAGGCTCGACCAATCTTCTCACGGGATTGCTAGAGGCGTTGAACGCGGGAACGCCGTTGGTGGCGGTGGTCGGCGACAGCCATCGCGATCATTCGTGGAAGAACATGACGCAGGAAAGCAGGCAGGTGGAAATCCTGCGTCCGGCATGCAAGGAACTGATACGCATCGAGGCCATCCAGCGCATCCCCGAACTAATGCGGCGCGCGTTCGTGGTCGCCACCAGCGGCCGTCCGGGCCCCGTGGTGGTGGACGTGCCGGAAGACGTCGCTCACGGGGTGCACGACTTCGAGGCGGCTGAATTTTACGTGAACTCCAACTATCGGCATGCGCCCGCGCTGCGTTGCCGGCCCGACGGCAGCTCGATTGAGAAGGCCGCCGAAATGATCCGCGCAGCAAAACGACCGATTATTCTTGCCGGTGGAGGAGTTCACCTATCCGGAGCTGCCGGCACATTGACCGAATTTGCCCATGCGCTGAACATTCCCGTCGCGCATACCCTGACCGGCAAGGGGGCCATTGCCTGCAACGATCCGCTCAGTGCGGGCCTGTTTGGCCGCTTTGACCGGATTGCAAACGGCCTAATAGCGGAGGCGGACCTGATTCTGGTGGTCGGCTGCAAGCTCGGCGAAATCGCCACCAAGCGTTATACCGTCCCGGACCGCGGTAAAGCGATTATTCACCTCGACATTGTGGCCGAAGAAATTGAGCGCACTGCCCGGCCCCAACTGGCGCTTTGGGGCGACGCATTGCTGGGCATTCAGGACCTTGGCGCCGCACTTGCTGCGGACGCCACGGAGATCCGGTCTCGGCAGGCAGCGTATGCGGCCGAGGTAGTGCGGCGGATGGAGAAATGGCGCAACGACGTTGCAGCGCGTCTTAACTCGGATGAGATACCGGTGAATATGGCGCGACTGATGACGGAAATAAATCGCGTGCTGCCGCCGGATGGTTATCTGGTGGCCGACGGCGGGTTTGCGGCGCACTGGGGCGGCCTGTTGTTCGATACCAAGCAGCCTGGGCGGGCGTTCATTCCCGATAGGGGCTTTGCCTCGATTGGCTACGGACTGCCGGGTGCCATCGGTGTAGCGCTTGCTTCTCAAGGACACGCGGTGTTCAGCCTGACCGGAGATGCGGGATTCAACATGTCGTTGGGAGATTTGGAGACGGCTCGCCGTCTCGGGCTGACCTTCACGGTAATCGTGGTAAACAATGGAGCATCGGGCTACGTTAAGGCGCTGCAACATTTGCTGTACGGCGCGGGCGCATATCACGCCTCTGATCTGGCCGAGACGAACTATGCGGAGATCGCCAAGGCGTTTGGCTGCAACGGCATTCGCGTCGACGACCCTGGCCAGCTTGACGCCGCACTGCGGCAGGCGCTGGCCAGCGCTGGACCAACGGTAGTCGATGTGGTGGTTACGCGCGATCCGGCGCAGATGTTGCCTGCGGTAGATAACCGGACCGTCAAAATTGCCAAGGGGGACCGCATCGCCTGACGGAGCTGCCGTCGAACTCGCGCCGCCTCATTACAGGTTGGGAAGCAGTGAGGAGTTACGCATGCGAGGTAGCGCGTATCAAGTACTTAACATGGTCGACTGAAAGGTGACTCTACATGCCATGGACCCAAGTTTATAACCCCTTGCATAACATGGTGCTTTCTGTTCTTGCGGCGGCCATCCCGTTGGTAGTTGTCGCTTACATGCTGGGGGTCAAGAAGATTCCCAGCCATAAATCGACCGGCGCCGGCGTGATTGCGGTCCTGATTGTCGCATTCACCGTGTTTCACATGCCCGGCATGCTTCTTTTCCACTCGGCGGCCTCGGGTGTGGTGGTCGGCCTGACGTTTGCCGACGTAATCATCGGCGCCATCACCTTCTACATCACGATCAACAAGACGGGCCACTTTGCTGTCATCCGCAAGTCGATCCTGATGGTCACGCCCGATCCGCGGGTGCAGGTGCTGCTGATTGCATTCTGTTTCGGCGCGTTCCTGGAAGCGATTGCCGGCGGCGGAACTCCGGTGGTGATCACGGTCGCGATGCTGGTGGGAATCGGATTCCTGCCGTTCCATGCGGCCAAGATTTGTCTGTTGGCCAACAGCACCCCGGTAGGGTTCGGCGCAATCGGCCTGCCGGCGATTGTTCTGGCGATGGTGACCAAGTTGCCCCTGATGGATATTTCCCGCATGGCCGCCAAGCAGATCCCGGTGATATCGCTGATCATTCCGACTTTGCTCGTGGGCATTCTCTTCGGGTGGAAGGGAATCAAGGGAGTGTGGCCTGCAATTGCGGTGACGACAATCGTTTTCTCCGGGGCACAGTTCTTGGTGGCCATGTATCTTGGTCCGCTGCTGCCTGACGTTATCGCCAGCATCGCGGCTCTGGTTGCGCTGGTGGTTTTGCAGCGGTTCTGGAAACCGAAAGAGATTTGGAAGTTTGAGCCGAAACCTGAATCTCTCGGCGCGATGGCGGCGCGCTCTCCGGCTGCTTCGAGCAGTCAGGCGGCCCAGGCACATGGTGCACACATGCCGCCGGCCGACCTGGGCGGCGACGACAAGATTCCCACGCGCAAGGAAATCCTGGCCGCATGGTTTCCCATGCTGGTTCTGGTCATCGTGGTCGGGTTGTGGGGATATCCGTCCACGTCCGAGTTTTTGCGCTCAACCGACATCGCCTTCCGCTGGCCGGGTTTGCACAATCTCGTGGTTGCGGTTCCACCCATCGAGCCGAAGGCAACCGCGATTTCCGGCATGACAAGAATCACCTGGCTGTCGAATTGCGGAAGCGGCCTGATTATCGCCTCGTTTCTCGTGGTGGTGCTTACCAAAGGGATCTCACATGTCGGCATCGCCTGGCAGGCAATCATACAAAGCTGCCGGCAGTTGAAGTACGCCATCGCCACCGACATCTTCGCCACCAGCTTGGCTTGGGTTATGAACTATGCCGGCCTTACCGCCACACTGGCCTTGGCGTTTGCGGCGACCGGGGTTGCGCTGCCCTTCTTCTCAGCCTACCTGGGATGGATGGGAGTGTTCATTACCGGCAGCGACTCGAAGGCGAACGCGCTGTTCGGCAATCTGCAGGCACTTACCGCCCGGCAGGCTGGACTGCCGGCGATTCTGACCGCGTGCACAAACTCGACTGGCGGAGCGATCGGCAAAATGGTTTCCCCTCTTGAGCTGGCGGTCGCGACCAGTGCCGGCGGTCTGGCCGGCAAAGAAGGCGATCTCTTCCGCGCTGTTCTTGGTTACAGCCTGGCGCTGACAGCCGTTGCAGGCACTCTTGCCATGCTGCAAGCGTACGTATTTCCCTTTGTGATTCCAGTGGTAAAGTAGGGCAGCCCAAAAGGAGAGACGAATGAAATTCAAGGAAAACAAAGTAAAGACGCTACTCTCTTCCGGAGCAAAGGCGCTGGGCGCCTGGGCACAAATAGCCAGCCCCGACATCGTGGAGAT
>Ga0181539_1004969_pt1 | contig 11050 bp, 5 predicted proteins | sample PEATcosm2014_Bin_46_FD_119767 | JGI IMG/M metagenome (GOLD analysis project Ga0181539, IMG submission 119767) | Peatland microbial communities from MTU Mesocosm Facility, Houghton, MI, USA - PEATcosm2014_Bin23_60_metaG | ecosystem: Environmental > Terrestrial > Soil > Wetlands > Peat | place... | reverse complement strand
TCCTGCTTGTGTATCGTTGTTCTGCTGGCGATGGTCGCGGTGTTTTCGATCAACCCAGTCCACGCCCAGCAGACTCTCGGCGGAATCACCGGCGAGGTCACCGACGCCTCAGGTGGCATGATTCCCAACGTGACCATTACGGTGACCGACGAACAGACCTCGCTCACCCGCACCACCAAGACCAACGGCTCGGGCAGTTACAGTTTCGTCAACCTGCCCATCGGCGATTACACGCTCACGTATACGGCCGCAGGTTACCAGGCGCAGAAGACTCCGCACATCACGGTGCAGGCCGACCGCACGGCCACCGTGAACGCTTCGTTGAAGGTGGGCCAAGCCAGCACCACGGTGGAAGTGGAGGCCGCGCCGCTGATGAACGCCGTGGACACCACCAACGGCTACGTGATGGAAACGCAACAAATCGACTCCGTGCCCTTGCCCACCGGCAGCTTTACCGGGCTGGCGATTCTTTCGCCCGGCGTGAATGCGGAGCTGCCCGGCGGTACCGGCGCCGACTCCGGCCTGGGCAACGCACCCATCTGGGCCAACGGCCAACGCGATACGTCCAATGCATTCCTCGTGAACGGCGTGGATGCCAGCAATCTCTTCAACGGCAAGAGCACGAGCGAGGTGGATTCGTTCCGCGTCTCCAACAATACAGGCCAGGCCAACAATGCCGCCGGCGGCGTGGTGCCCAGTGCCGCATCAGTTTATCTGTCCATCGGCAACGCCATTCCTACGCCCGCGCCTGAGACGATCGCAGAAGTCCGGGTCAACGCTTCGATGTACGACGCCCAGCAGGGCTCCAGCAGCGGCGCGCACATCGACATGAGCACCAAGTCGGGCACCAATCAGTTTCACGGCGGGGTCTACGCCCATCGCGGCACCAACTGGATCAACGCGGCGCCGTTCTTCTTCAAGAAGGACAACAATATTCCCTCCAGTGACAAGAATCCGCAGTTGCACCGCTATATCCTGGGCGGCGACATCGGCGGGCCGATCATCAAGGACAAGCTCTTCGGCTTCGTCAGCTACCAGCACCTGCACATCTCCGACCAGGAAACCGGCGACGAGCTTCTCGACGTGCCGCCGGGGCTGAACTCCGGTCCGCTCAATTCCAGTACGGGACGCAGCGCAGCGAACATCGCCCTGGCCGCCGAAAATAACTGGACGAGCAACATCGGCTACTCTGAGACGTACCAGGGTTTTGATCCAACCTACAGTGGCGCGTTCAATGGCTTCACTGCGAATGCAAACCCCGTGGCCCTGGCCCTTTTCACTGCACCGGCGCAACCAGGCGAGCCGGGAAACTATCTGATTCCCAGCGCCCTTCCCTCCGCCAGTCCCAACGTCTATTCGCCCTACAACGCATTCCTTCCCGGCACATCGCGTTTCACTTCCGATCAGGCGGTTGCGGACGTCGACTGGCATTTGAGCTCCAGGGACCAACTGGCGGCCAAGTATTACTACCAGCACGATCCCTCGAGCTCACCATACGCATATTCCAACGTGCCCGGCTTCACCGGCCACATGGATACCGGCTCGCAATTGGGTTCGCTCAATAACGTGCAGATCATCGGTTCGAACCTGAGCATTTCTGAGACGGTCGGCGTTCTCCGCGAAAAGGTGTACGCCACCAACGATCAACCCTGGGCGCCCGGCCAGAAAAACACGCCGGCCTCAGCTATCGCTTCTAACTTCGGCAGTTACTTTTCCGGTTACACCATCAACGACGCCATCGGCGATCAGTTCGACTCATCGACCGGACCGCTCTATGGCCTGGTCGCCCCCTCGCTTGCCATCGGCCCGGACGCCGAATACCAGGCCGAAAACACCGGCATGTTTCAGAACCGCATCGAGCCCTCGGGCACGGCCATCTGGACCAAGGGACGCCATACGCTCAGCTTCGGCGGCACCTGGTCCTATACGCAGTTGAATTTGCGCGATCGCCGCACGGGCACCGGCAATGTGGCCTCGCCCGACTTTGTCTCCTTCCTGGATAACTGGGTGACGCCTTACTCCACGCAGAACTTTACGGCCACAACTTACCTTGAGGGCAATGCCAATCGCTATCTCCGCGCCAACGAGACCGGCTTGTTCGTCCAGGACAAGTTCCAGGTAACCCCAACCCTGAGCATCACGGGCGGCATTCGCTACGACTGGAACGGCGGCCTGACGGAGAAAAGCGGCAACCTCTTTAACTTTGATCCCTCGCTCTACAGCTATAACGTGGCTACCGACACCATTACGAGCTCAGGTTTCATCATCGCCGGCAACAACAAGAACGGAACCTCCGGCGTAAGCAAAACCACGCTCACCGGCCGTCAGTGGGGCATCGCGCCGCGCGTGGGATTTGCCTGGCAGCCCTCCAGCTTCCACTCCAAGTTCGTTGTCCGCGGCGGCAGCGGCTTCTATTACGACCGCGGCGAACTGTTCACCTATCTCTCGCCGGGATATGCGGCGGGCGAAGTGGAAGGCGGCCCATATGGCATCATGCAGACGCCTCCGTTCGTGACCCAGCAGCACTGCTCGTATTCGTCTTCTTATAACGCTAACGACCCGACTTACCTTTACCTGAATTACATTCCGATCTGCGGCGGCGACTATTTCACACCTCCTACTCCCGGCCCGGGCGAGCCATACTCGCTCGCCAGCCCCTGGGGCACTTCGCCGGGCGCCGCTCCTTCCAACCCCAAGGCCTCTGACATCAACTCTTATCTCCCCAACGCTGCGGAGATTATCGACGGCACGGTGGGAAGCACGAACGGCACTGCAACCAACCAAGGCGGCCAGCCCTTCATTCTCGGCGTCTACAATCGCGCCAATAAGCTGCCCTACAGCATCAATTTCACGCTGAATCTCCAGTACCAGCCGCGCAACGATCTGATGTGGGAGGTCGGCTACGTGGGCAACCTGGGCCGCCACCAGGTGATTCCCGTGCCCTTCAACCAGGCGCAGATCGCAACCCCCGGCAGTCCCACTCATCCCGGCGGACTGGCCACGCAGCACTACAGCTACGGCTACACCGTGCTCGACCCGTCGCAAGGTTATATTCCGATGTGCGTCAATCAGCCGGGCGCGTCTTGCTCTCCGAACCAGTGGATGCTGAATAACTACGAGGGCGGCAACGTGGACCTGCGCGTCCCGTACATCGGTTATTCATCCGAGTCCGAGTCCTACACCGCAGCCGGCATCGCGGCCTATCACGCGCTCACCTCGCACCTCGAAAAGCGGCTCAGCCACGGCATCCAGGCCGGAGTTTCCTACACCTTCTCGCACGCCACCGACGAGCAGAGCGGCCTGGGCCTCTTCTTTAACGGCAACAATCCCACCAATCTGCGCAGCGCCTACGGCTCGGCCGACTTCGACCGTACCCATGTGCTCAACTTCACCTATGGCCTTACTGAGCCCAAACTCTTCTCCGCCGACACGCTTGCGGGCAAGGCTCTCAATAGCTGGGCGATTCACGGCGTGGCCATCATCCAGAGCGGCCAGCCCTACAGCATCATCGACTACTCGGGTGCCGTGGGCAGCATCTTCTACAGCACCTTCAATGGCATCACCAACCCCATTGTGCCTCTGAACTACGCCGCCGGCTGCAACCGCAAAAACGCGCTGACCGGCGCCAACGGCGCCTTTTACAACCCGACCACCCAGGCCGGCGCTGCCCTGAAGGCGAGCTGCTTCACGCTGCCGCTCATCCCGGTCGGCACCATGGGCGTTCCAAACGGCGACCCGTTCGAAACCAACTTCACGACTGGCCAGCGCAATATCTTCCGCCAGTCCTGGCAGCGCCGCGCCGATGCCTCGTTGACCAAGGACCTGCCCATCCACGACCAGTTCACCTTGCACTACAGCTTCGACTTGTACAACATCACCAACACCACGAGTTTCGACATTCCGCAGAACAACGTGAACCAGAATCAGGCATTCAACAATGTTCCTACGGCAGTCGGCCCAGGCGGGGTTGCGCAGGCGGCGCCGACCAACAACTGCCAAACCAATCCTTACGGCGCCAACGACGGCTTCTTTAACTGTCCTGCGGGTCTTGGCATCACCAAGCATGCCATCGGCAGCGCGCGACAGGTTCAGATGTCGCTGCATCTGGACTTCTGATGCGCGCAACTCGTCGAGACTCCAAGGGCGGCTCTCCCCAGAGCCGCCCTTTTCGTTGCGCCGCTGCGTAACAGCCGGGTGCCCCAGATCTCGATTTTGAGATGTGGGAAAGCACTCATCCTCGCGACGTCTTTCTCTTTGTCACTAGGGTGGGGTAGCAGTACAGCCTCCTACAATCTCTCTATGACCGCCATCCCCTGGACTCTCCGCGCTCTTCGCCACGCGCTGGCCAACGGAACCACAAGCCCTTCGGAACTGGCTGAAGCGGCGCTCGCGCGCTCGAACGGAAATGCCAGCCGCAACACGTACCTGTGGCAGGATGCCACGTGGACTCGCGCAGAAGCGGCGCGTGCCGAGGCAATGCCGCGTTCGAGTGGCGGCCCTTTCGGCGACGGCCGCCCCGCGCTGTGGGGTCTGCCCATCTCGGTGAAGGACTGCTTCGACCTCGCCGGCTCACCGACGACGTGCGGCGTGCGTTTTTATCGCGATCGGAACGGCACGTCCACACGCGACTCCTGGCTGGTCGAGCAACTGCGCTCCGCCGGCGCAGTAATCGTCGGCAAAACCCACCTTCATCCCCTGGCCTATGGCATCACCGGCGAAAACTCGGAGTTTGGCGATTGCGTGCAGCCACGCGATTCCGGCGCGCTCACCGGCGGGTCTTCGAGCGGCGCAGTCGCGAGCGTGCAGGAGGGTTCGGCCGTGGCCGCCATCGGCACCGACACCGGCGGCTCCGTGCGCGCGCCCGCGGCGCTCGGAGGACTGGCCGGCTATCGCGCCACCATCGGCCGCGGCGACTGGCGCGGCGGCGCGCACCTGGCCGTCTCCTTCGACACCATGGGCTGGCTCTTTCGCGACCTTGAAGATGCGCCGTTTCTCGCCGCGCCGCTTGCTCCGTTCCAAAACCAGAAAGAGATCCGATTTAGACGTTTCGCATTTCTTGGCGACAACTTTCTCCACGATTGCGAGCCGGAGGTGATGGAAGGCTTTCGTCGCGTGATCGGCGAATTGCAGGCGCTGGGGCTCGATGCCCAATTCGTCGAACCGGAATGGTGGAAGGATTCAGTCGAGATCTTCGCGCCCCTGCAGGCTTCAGAGGCAGCACTGGTGCATGCGGGCAACTTCGACCGCTGCGAGCCGGCGATTCGCGACCGCCTGAAGTGGGGCGCGAGCTTCACCCCGGACCAGGTCAATGCCATGCGGCAGCGTCACGCCGATTTCCGCGCACGCATGGATGAGCTCTTCGCCGCGTACCAGTTGATTCTGCTGCCCAGCGCTCCCGTGGCGCGCCTCCAAGCCGGCGCCGACCACAGCCAGACGCGCAGCCGTCTTCTGCGCTACACCACGCCATTTAGCCTCGCTGGCGTACCCGCAGTTGCCATCCCCTGCGCCCGCGGCGGCATGCAATTGGCTGCTGCGCGCGGTTTCGACGAGCCGCTGCTGGCGCTGGCCGCACAAATCGGCGCGCACAGAAAAGCGGCTTCGGAATCCTGAAGGGATTCAGGGCAACAGTTTGATTTTGGTCGCCTGGGAATTTCGGCTAGCTCCGCCAACTCCGCTAACCCCGCTAACTCCGCTGGTTCTTGCCTAGAACGGCTTTTCCGTCAGGAACGGCTCGGGCTTCATGGACCCATCGCGCTGCTTCACCAGCATCTGCACCTTGCCCTCGGCTGTTTCCAACTCCTGCTTGCAGGCGGCCGACAGGTTCACGCCCTCTTCAAAGAGTTTGAGCGAATCCTCGAGCGCCAGATCGCCCTTTTCCAGCTGTTCGACGATGCTTTCGAGCTTTTTGAGCGATTCTTCAAACGTGGCCATGGATCCCCGTCTCTTTCGCGCCTTCAGAATACCTTATTTCCTGAAAGGAGGGCCCGCTCTGCAGCCCCTCAAACAGGCTCAGGCTCTCTCTCTCAGTGATTCGGAGGGGGATGTAGGAATGTGTAAATGTTGGCAACTACGACCACAACGAGCACGCAGCCCACAATGATCCCTATCCATTTCACCCGGTTCTGGGCGCGGCGAAAATCGGCGTCGTCCGTCTCAATCTCGGAATACTTGCGCCACCAGCGCAGCGCCCAAAACGGAATGACAAGCGTTAACACGAGAAGACCGATCAGGCCCACCCAATTAAAAAACGGAACAAAGCGAAGCAGAAAGAATACGGGCAACGTCAGCGCAGTGCTTCTCATATAGCTGGCGTCACTGCACGCCTGATTGACATTGGCCATGACCACCGCTGCCTTGCGCGCCGCTTCGTGATCAACTTTGACGCCGCAGAAACGGCAGGTTTCGGCCTTCGTGTCAATGGTCTCCTTGCAGTTCGGGCACTCGAAAATGGTCGGCACGTACATAGCCGCGCCAATGCTTGAATCGTCTGACATGACGGCGCTCCTTTCGGCCGTGGGCGGCTTCTGGCCCGCGCGCCCTGGTACGGTTGGAATTTGGAGTGAAGTCTACGCGCCTTATTATCCGGGCGCAAGCGGATTCTGGCTGCAGAAACCGCTTATTTCCCTTGCGGCAGCGCGCCGGCAATGACCTCGGCGGCAATATCGTAATGGCCGTACGGTGCGCTCACCTGCACGCCCTGCACGTACGGACGCACTGCCTCCACCATCTCCTGGGCGATGCGGATGCCCTCGGCGCGCGCAGTCTCGGGCGTGTCGGCCTGCGCCATGCGCAGCATGATCTCCTCCGGCATGGCGATACGCAGGTCGTTCTTCATATATTCGGCGTTGCGCAGGCTGATGAGCGGCCAGATGCCGGCAATGATCGGAATGCGGTGGTCCTTAATCCGCTCCAGAAACTCTTCCAGCAAGCGCAGATCGAAGACCGCTTGTGTGATGGCGTACTCCGCCCCTGCCTCCACCTTGTAGGCAAACCGCCGCAGCTCGTTCTCGATCTCGGGCACGCCGGGATTGGCGGCCACGCCGATGGTAAAGTTTGTGCTCGCGCCAATGGAGTTCGAGCCGATATCGAGGCCGTGATTCAGCCGGTTGGCGACGTTCACCAAACCGATGGAATCTACGTCAAAGACTTGAGAAGCGTCAGGATAATCCCCCTGCTTGGGCGGTTCGCCGGTAACACAGAGAATGTTGCGCAGACCGATGGACGAAGCTCCCAGCAGATCCGACTGAATCGAAAGCAGATTCCGGTCGCGGCAGGTGTAATGCAGAATCGTCTCCATCCCGGTGTGCTGCTGAATCTGGATGCAGAGACTTTGCCCGCTCATGCGGGCAGAGGCCTGGGCCGCGTCGTACACGTCGATGGCGTCGACGCCCAGACGGGCCAGCAGTTGCGCGCCCTCGATCTCCTTCGAGCAGTCGATGCCCCGCGGCGGCACAAACTCCACCAGCTTGATGAATTTTCCTTCGCCGAGCAGTGCGCCCAGCCGCGAACGCTGCCTCAGGGTTGCCGGGGGCGTCTCCTTGCTCACCTCCGGCGCCGCGCCGGTCACCGTCACGTGGGCCTGCTCATCCATGGCCCGGATGGCCGAGCGCATGGCGCGAATGTGATTCGGGGTGGTGCCGCAGCACCCGCCCACGATCTGCACCCCGGCGGCAACGGCCTTGCGCGCAAAGCTGGCCATGTATTCGGGCGAGCAGAGATAGATATTGCGGCCCTCAACGGCACGCGGCACGCCTGCATTCGGCATGGCTGCCAGCGGCAGCGCCGTGGCCGCGCGCATGGCTTCGACGGCCGTCAGCACTGTGGCTGGCCCGGTAGAGCAGTTCACGCCCACGGCGTCGGCGCCCCACTCCGTCAGCAAAGCCGCCGCCTGCGCGGGAGAAGCGCCATCCAGGCACTCGCTTTCATCGTCCACCGTCACCATCACCAGGACCGGCAGATGCGGTGCCACCGCCTGCGCAGCTTCCAGCGCCTCATGCGCCTCGTTCAAAGCCGGCATGGTCTCGATAATCAGCAGATCCACTCCGTTCCCGGCCAGGATGCCGATCTGCTCGGCAAATGCCGCGCGCGCTTCTTCCAGTCCCGTCTTGCCCAGCGGCTCCAGGCGCACGCCCAGGGGCCCGACCGAGCCCGCAACCCACGCGGCAATTTCCGCATTGCCTGCCTGCTTCTCCTTCAGACGCTCCACCGCCTGCCGCGCCAGGCGCACGCCCGCGGCGTTGATCTCGGCCATCTTTCCCGCCAACCCGTGACGCGCCAGCCGGAAGCGGTTGGCGCCGAAGGTATTGGTTTCAAGAATCTCCGCACCCGCCTGCAAATACTCTTCATGCACGCCAAGGATCAGATTGGGGTCCGAGAGGTTCAACTCGTCGTAGCAGCGGTTGACGAAGATGCCGCGCGCATAGAGCACCGTGCCCATGGCGCCGTCGGCGAGCACGGGGCGGTCGGCAAAAAGCTCGGAAAAGCGGGTCATTCTGTTGTCATGCTACCGCATTGCCGGTGGAATTGTATGCAATGTCACCGGGGCTGCTGCCGGAGCTTGCCGCGGCCTGCCGGGCCTTTCCTGGCGTTGCTTGCCCCCGTTTCCACCACGAGAACAAGACCCGAAGGCAGCCCCCTTGTCCGGGCCGCTCCGGGGCCGCGAGGAACCGGGTGGCTTTGTTATACTTCGGGAGTCATAACCTGCGTGGAAATCCGTTCCGTCGACTGCAATTCGAACGATTTCCGTGTGCAAGCTTTGCCATTTCTTTGTCGTAGCGGCAGATTGCGCCGCTCCATCAATCGAGGGTTGGGATTTTGAAGAAGAAAAGCCTTTGGATCAGTGCCAGTGCAGCCTTGGCAGCAGCCGTCGCGCTGGCAGGTTGCGGCAGCACCTATTATTTTGACGGCCGTGTATTGCCGCCCAGCGGGCTCACGAACCGCGTCGTCATCGCCATCCAGAACCCCGGCGTCCTGTCCAAAGGGGCGCTGCAGATTGTCGACGCCTACTACGACGAGCGCAGCGCGTACAACGGCAACCCCGCCTCGTTTTCCATTGCCGGGTTCGGCGGGGCGCTGCCCATCACCATCCAAAACATGCCCGAGGAGCAGTTCGGCGCGGTCTATGGCGCGGGTGACGGAAGCCTCAGTCTCGCCAGCTATGCGGGCGAAAAGACCTCGGGTACCGTGAGCGGCCTCTCCGGTCTTTCCTCCAGCGTCTTTATCACCCGGAACGGAGCGTACGCCTTTGCGGCCAGCCAGGGTTCGCATGGGTTATCCATCGTGAATCAAGCCCAAGGCAATTCAATCGGCTTGAGCCTTCCCAACGTGTACCGCGTCAGCGTCAATCCCGGCGGGTCTGTAGCACTGGCCTTCGCGGAGAACTCCCCTTACGTCTACTACCCGCGCCAGCTCAGCGCTGCGCAAACGCTCACCTATTCCGGGGGTCCTTCCACGTGGCCCAAGGCCGCGGTCGATTGCGAGCCGCAGAATGCCCCCTATTGGTGCCTGTTTCAGATGCAGAGTCCCGATCATACCGACGCGACAGGCAACTACTACGGCGCGCCGCTCACCTTCGATCACCCGATCAAGGCCGTATTTTCGTCCGATGGAAGCACGGCATACATCCTGAGCTGCGGGCCGGAGTGCGGAGGCGCCACCGCGGCTTACACGCGGGTTCCCATCGCCCCCACGATCTTTTTGCAGGGCCAGTCGTCGGGGCTTCTGCCCACCACCAGCGCTCTCTTGAGCGCCACCGTCCCCATTCCCGGCGGGGCAAGCAACGCGCTGGTCGACGGCACGACCATGTGGGTCGTGGGTCAAAAACCGCAGTCGATCAACGGACAAACGCTCTTCGGCGGCAACCTGACCGTGGTCAATCTGGCCAACAATACCATCTCGAGCAGCGCTGCCATCAGCGACGGTCAGCCCGGCGCCATGAGCCGCATCCTCGAGGCCGACGACAATACGTTGTGGATCGCGATGACCAATTGCACCACCGGCGTGCGCTATGCGACCAATCCCACCACCGGTTACGGCTGCCTGACCATGTACAACACCTCCACGAACAAGGTGGTGCTGCTGGAGCCGTACATCGGCGACGCCACCGGCATTGCCGCGGTGACGGGCTTGCACAAGCTTTACGCGGCCGAGGGCGGACAGGTCTATATCTATTCCACCAAGGATGGCTCATCGATTGACAACCAGTACGTGACCGTGACGGGCACTGCGTACGACGTGGCCTACATCGACGCCATCACCGACGCCAACAACACTGTCTACTAGTCCTCTTCGTAATTCCGGATTCGCACCGTGCCCCATCCTCCTGAGCGAAGTCGAAGGATCGCGTTCTTTGCGAAAAGGGTGGGAACGCATGACGGCTTCCCTCGCAGTCGAGCTTCCTGTAAAAATGTCGTAGGATAACGCACATGCCCACTGAGGCCATCGACTTCCGCGCCGACGTCCTGGCCATCGCCGCTCACCGCGACGACGTGGAGCAGACCTGCGGCGGCACGTTGCTGCGCATGGCCGCGCGCGGTCTGCGCACCGCCATCCTCGATCTCACCGAGGGCGAGGCCGGAACTCGCGGCAACGCAGCAGAGCGCGCCCGCGAGGCCGAAGAAGCCGCTCGCATTCTGGGCGTTGCCTGGCGGCAGGCGCTCGCCCTGCCCGATGGCGCCATCGAGAACACGCTTGAGAATCGCGTGGCCATTGTCCGCGTTCTCCGCCGGCTCCGCCCGCGCGTTGTCATTCTTCCCTACTGGCAGGCTCGCCATCCCGATCACGCCGTCACTGGGACTCTTGGTTACGACGCCTGCTTTCTCTCCGGCCTCAAAAAGATCGATACTGGATCGGATCCGCATCGGCCTTTCAAGATCGTCTACGCCAGCCTCTATGCCGACGTGCGGCCCAGCTTCGTCGTCGACATCACGCCGTTTATCGAACAACGGCATCAGGCGTTGATGGCTTACCGCTCGCAATACGAGAACCAGTCGGCCGGCAGCGGCCTCTTCGTTCCTGAAGAAGAGATTCGCGAGCGCACCTTTGCCGAGGC
>Ga0181539_1004968_pt1 | contig 11051 bp, 8 predicted proteins | sample PEATcosm2014_Bin_46_FD_119767 | JGI IMG/M metagenome (GOLD analysis project Ga0181539, IMG submission 119767) | Peatland microbial communities from MTU Mesocosm Facility, Houghton, MI, USA - PEATcosm2014_Bin23_60_metaG | ecosystem: Environmental > Terrestrial > Soil > Wetlands > Peat | place... | reverse complement strand
GCATTGCTGAGCGTCTCACGAACACCATCTAAAGCGGCCTTAATTTGTGTTTTGGATAGCTCGACGATAGGTTCTCCTTGCGGCATTGTTTAACCGGAAACCGGGCACCTTGTGATGCTACTCATACTTTGGTTCCTCGCTCCAATCACAAGCAATTTCGCGGCCCTCTTCGGAGCTCTCGGTAGCCCACTCGAGCAGCCGCGCCACGCGCCAGCCGTCGAGGCCCGTGACCGGAACAGGCGCCTTGCCCAGCAGCGCATCACTGTGATGCCGGGATAGCGCTCGGCGGCTTTGTTGGTACTGCGCTCCATCACCGCCGCCAGCTCCAGCCCCTCGACCGACGAAAGCAGCGGCGCGTGAAAGACGCGGCCCGCCATGCCGAAACCGACCAATGCCGCACGGATCATGAGAATACCGGTTCAAATCATAACAGGGATGGTGTTATGCTTTTTCGATCCCCACCCCGGACCGTTCCGGCCGGTGAGCAACTGATTTGCCTTGGAGGTTTACATGGGAAACTGCGAAGGAAGCTGCTTTGGCAATTCCACCAGGATCAAGGTTGTAAAGGGTCCGTGTCCCAAACAATGTAGTGAATCTATCCTCAAGGAATTACAAGCGGCTGCAGAAAAAGAAGCCCGAGAGAAGGCGAACGCGGATTGCCTGGGCGAAAACTGCGAATGTTTTGGAACGCTTACGATCCTCGACCCCTATTGTGAAACCCATAAGCTGGACGACCCTTGCGGCGAGATCTGCGTCTACCATGTCACCGTCACCTATCAGGGCGAATGCCGGCCGAAAAAAGGGTAGACGGCGCAAAACCCATGAATCGACCAGGATGGTGCTGGTTGCCTTCCTGGCGGTGAAGTGCGCTCTTGCTACGTTGAATCAACCTTCGAGCTTGTACCGGGTCTCGGCCAGATGGTAAAGCCGACGCCAGACCAGGCGGTTCATGGTGACGACCATGAGCGAGATGAAGATGGTGGCCAGCAGCAGCATTGCGAACCGGCCGCTGTCGGTGGCGGCATCGATCTGCGCGCCCAGGCCGATGGTCGAGAGCGTGCTGTCTTTCAGGTGGGAATACTCCGCGTACACCGAAGCGTTCCATGCACCGCCTGAGGCCGTGACCATGCCGGTGATGAGGTAGGGAAAGATGCCGGGCAGGATCAGCCTGGTCCAGCGCTGCCAGCGCGTGAAGCGGTAAAGCGATGCGACTTCGCGCAGGTCCGAAGGAATCGACATGGCGCCGGCAATCACATTGAACAGGATGTACCATTGCGTGCCGAGCAGCATCAGCGCAATGGAACCGATGCCGAGCCCCCCGCCGATCTTGACCAGCCCGATGAGAATGATGGGGAAGAATGCCGTGGCGGGGATGGAGGCCAGCACCTGGGCGATGGGCTGAACGATGCGGGAGAGCCGCGGATTGAGTCCGATGGCCACACCGACAGGAATCGTCCACGCGGCGGAGAGGAGCAGTGATGCATTCACGCGCAGAAAGGTTGCGGCAGCGCCTTCGAGAAGCAGGTGCAGATCGGCCCAGGTGACGGTCCGGAGCAGAAGCATGGCCTGCGCGGCGGCCCAGCAAACGGCCCCTGCGCCCGCCATAGCCACGGCCCACAGGACCGGAGAGGCTTTGCGGGGGCCGGCATCGTCGAGCGGCCGCACCACGCGGCACTCCTTGCTCTTGGCCATTTGCCGGTAGACCGGCTCCTCGATGCGATTCCAGATGCGGCCGGGAAGCGTTTCCAGCAGCCGGGAGCGGCGAAGCAGTTCGAGGATCGGCGAAGTGACCTGATCGGCGGCTTCCACCTGCTCGAATTTGAACTTGTCGCTCCAGGCAATCAAGGGACGCCAGACAAGCTGGTCCGTGGCGACGACGATAAGGATGACGGCGCCGATGCCGAACATCAGCGCCTTGTAATCGCCGGCGTTGGTGGCGACCTGCAGATAGCTGCCAAGACCTGGAAGCTGGTAGGTGTAATTGGCAAAAGGGGAGATTTCGCAGGCAATGAGAGCGAACCAGCCCCCGGCCACGGAGACGATCGAATTCCACACCAGGCCGATGGCGGAAAAGGGCATCTCCAGTTGCCAGAAGCGCTGCCAGCCGGAAAAGCGGTAGATGCGCGACGCCTCCAGCATCTCGCGCGGAATGGTTTTGAGCGAAGAGTAGAAGCTGAAGGCCAGATTCCATACTTGCCCTGTGAAGATGAGCAAGATGACCGCCATCTCGATTCCCAACTGGTGGCCGGGAACCAGGACGACCATGAAGAGGACGACTGGAGGCAGGAAACTAAGCACGGGGATGGATTGCAGGATGTCGAGAACGGCGACCATCCAGGGTTCGATTCGTGGATTGTATGCGGCGATATATCCGTAGGCGATGGCAAAGATGAGGCTAAGCAGGTAAGCAATCCCGATGCGCACGATGGAATAGAAGGCGTAGACCGGCAGAGCGCCGATGGAGCTGGAAATCGGCACCACCGGGATGGGCTTCTGGAACCAATAGACGCCGGTCGAGACCACGGCGAAGAAGACCGCGAGAGCGCAAGCCGCTATGCCCAGATCGATGAAGAAGGGCGTGGTGCGAGCGGTGACGAGCGTGCGTGCGAGGGGGCGCTGGAGGTTCACTTCTTGTCCTCGCTCGGGGCAATCTCTTCTTCCAACGCATCGGGCAGCACAAAGCGGCGGCGCGCGGCATCGAAGTCGAACAGCTCCGCGTAGCGGCCCCATGTGACGGCGGTTTCCATCTGATGCTGGCTCTCTTCTTCGCTGAATTGCTCGTCGAGCATATCGAGGAAGAAGTCCTGGGGCACGGTGTGATCGCTCTTGGCGTCGAGGGCGCGGCGAATCTGGCGCAGCAGCAGCACGTTCTCGATGGCGGCGTTGCGGAAGAGCTCTTTCTGGCGAAGAATTTCGGAGTTGGCAAACTCTTCGCCGCTGGGCGTGATCGCGGCGTCGCCTTCTTCGACTTTGAGAAAACCCAGCAGTTGCGCGGCGTCGACGATGGGCAGCAGATCGTCGATCTCGAAGGTCAGATCGTCGGCCAGGCGGTAGATGTCGTCGCGCCCGCCCTTGTCGAGAAGCATTTCGAGCAGTCCGGCAATGCCTCCGGGCCGGGCGTGGGGCAGCATCTGGTAGCGCATTTGGCGCTGGTCGCGCACGGCGGGCGCAAGTTGCTGGCCGGGGGCTGCGGCCGGTTCCGTGTCGGGCTTGGTGAGCACCTTGTAGATGTAGTCCACCAACTGCGTGAAGGCCTCCGACTTGTGGTCGCGCGGCTGCGGAATCTGCACCGGAAAATCCGTGCGAATGTGGCCGGGATTGCGGCCCAGCACGATGATGCGGTCGGCCAGCAACACGGCTTCTTCGATGTTGTGCGTCACCAGAAAAACCGCCTTGGTGGGCATGGTCTTCTTCGCCCACAACTCCAGCAGTTCGCTGCGCAGGTTCTCGGCGGTCAGCACGTCAAGCGCGGAGAACGGCTCATCCATGAAGAGCACTTCGGGCTCGACCACCAGGGCGCGCGCAAAACCCACGCGCTGCCTCATGCCTCCGGAAAGTTCCTTAGGATACGCCGCTTCAAAGCCGTCGAGGCCGACCATGTCGAGCATCTTCATGCTGCGCTCGCGGCGCGCGGCCGGCGCCATGCCGCGCGCTTCGAGCGGCGCTTCGACATTTTCGAGCACCGTGAGCCAGGGAAAGAGCGCAAAGCTCTGAAAGACGATGGAGACGTTGATTTCGGCTTCGGAGATTGGCGTGCCGTGCCAGTACACCTGCCCCGCCGTCGGCGTGGAGAGTCCCGTGAGCATGCGCAGAATGGTGGATTTACCCGATCCCGAAGGCCCGAGCAGGGCGAGAATCTCGCCGGGAACGATGCTCAAATCCGTCGCCGAGATCACCTGAATGCGGTTCTGGCTGGGCTGCGCGTAGTACTTCTCGATCCGCTCGGCGCGGATGATCGCGTCAACGTTCGCCTGGGGGATCGCTTGAGGGACCGCCGGGGCGTCGAGGGTCTGGGTGGGGGGGGCCGTTTCCTGCATCTGAAGATTCTCCGGCGGGGAAGTCATGGCCGATTCACGGCCCGCTGCTGACAGTATAAGGATGAAAAATGGATTCGAAGTGAATGCGACCCCGGCCGCCGGGAAGACTGCCGCTGGATGGTTCCTCAGGCTCCCACCATGGCTCAGGATGCACTGGGAGCGCGGTACATTACACTACTTAAGCGTACCATTCCTGCGGTATGGAAATGTGCGGCGGGAAAGCCGAAAATGGGCGCGTCAGACCGTGATGTAAGCGAAGCGCGCGTCGCGATTTCTTAATCCCCAGGCGCCGAGGAGAGCATGCCCACGACCACGAACAAACCGAAGGTTCTGGTAGCGGATGACGAGCCTGTCATCGCCGACACCCTGGCCATGATCCTGAACCAGAGCGGCTTCGACGCGCGCGCCGTCTACTCCGGCGAGAAGGCCCTGGAGCTTGCCGAGAGCTTTCAGCCGGACATGCTCATCTCCGACGTAATTATGGCCGACCTGAACGGCATCGATGCGGCGATCCGCATTCGGGCGCTGCTGCCGGGGATCAAGATTCTGCTCTTCTCCGGGCAGGCCGCTACGGCGGATCTTCTGGAAAAGGCGCGCAAAGAGGGCTATGAATTCGACATTCTGGCCAAGCCCGTCCATCCCCAGGATCTGCTAGCCCGGTTGCGCAAGTAGCGCGAACGCCGGCACGGAGTTCCGCCCGCGGCGGCGCGGGCGTGACGCGCAGCTTGCGAGCGCTGATTCGCTTCAAGCAGGATTTTCCCTTCGTTCTGGCTGAGCACTCTTCCCTGCTCCGCCGCCGCTGCCTTGCCCACGTCGACGCGGTCGATGCTGTGCTCTTCGCTCAAGCGAATTAGAAAAAATGTGAGGAAAAGACCCTTCAAGAGAAACTTCTCTTGCGCCGTCCCTACGGGACTCCGGAGTGCATTTGTTGAAACCGCTTTCCCCACGCTGAAGCGCGGGGCTAACAAACGCTGCGCCTACGGCGCGGCTGCCAGGAAATTACTTATGCAGTTCTCGATAAAGCCGACACTTTACTTGAGCCCTTTGCAGCACCCTTCGGCAAGCTCAGCGCAGGCTAGAAGTCGTGCCCTTTCACGATTCCCTACGTCATTTTCTAATCCGCTCTCGCGGGCACTGTAATTTATAGAGAGACAGCAAGAGGCAGGCACGTGACCCGAACCACGACCACTCCAGCGGAAGTGCATGGAGAAGCCGGCGCAGGGGAAAGCTACGGCTTGCGCGCGGGCGTGCTGGGCCCGGTAGAAACCCTGGCACAATCGGTCTCGGCCATGGCGCCCAGCACTTCGGCGTCGCTCACCATCCCTCTGGTCTTTGCGCTCGCGGGAAACGCCACGTGGTTCGTGTATCTGCTGGCCACGGGGGTCATGCTCCTGGTAGGCTTCTGCGTCAGCCGCTTCGCCAAGCTCTCCGCCTCTCCGGGGTCGCTCTACAGCTATACGGCGGATACTTTGCCGCCGGTCTTCGGCGTGGCGGCCGCATGGGGATTGCTGCTCGCCTATCTGGCCACGGGCGCATCGGTGGCCGGCGGCGCTCTCTACTACGCGACCGTGCTCTGCCAGCAGTTTTTCCATGGGGCGCCGGCGGCCATTCCTACGCTTGCGGTGGTCTGCCTGACCGCGGGCTTCATTGCCTGGCGCGACGTCAAGCTATCGGCGGAGATCATGCTGTGGATTGAAGCCGTCTCTGTCAGCCTCATCGTGATGGTGCTCATTCTCCTGCCCGTCCACCTGGGACTCGACATCGACACCAGCCAGTTCCGGTTGCAGGGCATTTCCTTCCGAGGGCTGGGGCCGGCGCTCGTGCTCTCCATCTTCAGTTTTGCCGGCTTTGAAAGCGCGACCACCCTGGGCGGGGAGACTCGCGATCCGCTCAAAACCATTCCCCGCGCCGTGTTGCAATGCGCGTTGCTCGCCGGAGTCTTCTTCATGCTCTGCGCCTACTCCGAGGTGGTTGGCTTCCGCGGCGAATCCACGGCGCTCAGCGATTCGACAAGCCCGCTGCATCTGCTTTCCGCAAAGGCCGGCGTTTCGCCGCTCGGCGTGGCCATCGATTGCGGCGCATTCATCAGCATGTTCGCCTGCGTGCTCGCCTGCTCCACAGCCGCCGCGCGCGTACTCTTGCGCATGGCGCACGATGGACTTTTGCCCGCCGCGTTCGAGCACACCAACCAGCGGCATGGAACTCCGGGCACTGCCATTGTGCTCTCGACCGCGCTGATGTTCGCCGCCACGGCAGGCTTTGCCCTGCTCCAAGCCACCGGCTCTACAATGTACGACTTGTTCGGCTCGCTCTCGGTCTTCGGTTTTCTCACCGCGTATGCGCTGGTGGCCGTGGCGCTGCCCTTCGCGCGGCGCGCGCTCGGCAGGCATTCAGCCATGCTGGCCGCGGTCAGCGTTCTCACCGTCATCCTCATCGTTCTCATCGCCATCTTCGATCTCAACTCCGCGGCCGACGCGGTGCACGCGCGCATTCCCTATCTCTATCTCATCTACATTGGCTTAGGGCTTGGCTGGTACGGAGTGCGGCGAATCATCGGTGCAAATCGCCGATGATGTGTGGAAAGCGCGTCCCAAACGGCGCAAATTATATCGAATCCTTACTGGAATTTTACGCTGCAGACATTATGATGCTCTTATTCCGCATGGTCTTCCGATTCAACCTTTGAACAATTTTCGTTCGAAGCACTACTTTTTCAATCTCAAAGTTGCAAACACTCGAACACGGGAACTCAGTTTCAGTTCAGTTTTTTTGAAATCCCGGAATCCCCCCAGGGAAATCACTCTTTCGAGGCCAGTCCTTTGATGCACTTCATTCGCAAGTTTCCCATCTGTATCGTTGTTCTGCTGGCGATCGCGGCGGTGGTCGTCTGCTTGAGCAAACCGCTCAATGCCCAGCAAACTCTGGGCGGGATCACCGGTGAGGTGACCGATGCCTCCGGCGGCATGATTCCCAACGTAACCGTTAAGGTTACCGACGAGCAAACCTCGCTCACCCGCACCACCAAAACCAACGGCTCGGGCAGCTACAGTTTCGTCAATCTGCCTATCGGCGCTTACACGCTGACCTTTTCGGCCGACGGCTACCAGGTGCAGAAGACACCGCACATCACAGTGCAGGCAGACCGCACCGCGACGGTAAGCGCCTCGCTCAAAGTGGGTCAGACTTCCACTACCGTCGAAGTGGAAGCCGCGCCGCTGATGAACGCCGTGGACACCACCAACGGCTACGTGATGGAGACGCAGCAGATCGACTCCATACCCTTGCCGACCGGCAGCTTCACGGGCCTGGCGATTCTCTCGCCCGGCGTGAATGCGGAGCTGCCCGGTGGCACCGGCTCCAACTCCGGCCTGGGCAACGCGCCGATCTGGGCCAACGGCCAGCGCGATACTTCGAATGCGTTTTTGGTGAACGGCGTCGACGCCAGCAATCTCTTCAACGGCAAGAGCACCAGCCAGGTGGACTCGTTCCGCGTCTCCAACAACACCGGCCAGGCCAACAACGCCGCCGGCGGCGTAGTACCCAGCGCCGCTTCGGTCTATTTGTCCATCGGCAACGCGATTCCCACGCCCGCGCCCGAGACCATCGCGGAGGTGCGCGTCAACGCTTCGATGTACGACGCGCAGCAGGGCTCCAACAGCGGCGCGCACATCGACATGAGCACCAAGTCAGGCACCAACCAGTTCCACGGCGGCGTCTATGCGCATCGCGGCACCAACTGGATCAACGCCGCGCCTTTCTTCTTCAAGAAGGACGACAACATTCCCGCCGCCAACAAGAATCCCGAGCTGCATCGCCTTATCCTGGGCGGCGACGTGGGCGGTCCCATCATCAAAGACAAGCTCTTCGGCTTCGTCAGCTACCAGCACCTGCACATCTCCGACCAGGAGACCGGCGACGAGTTGTTGGATGTGCCGCCGGGACTGAACTCCGGGCCGATGGGATCCAGCACCGGTCGCGGCGTTGCGAATCTCGTCTCGGTGGCTGAGACCAACTGGACGACAAATCTAGGGACTTGCTCCAATGGGGGCTTTGACTGCGACCCGGCCAACTATTTCACCAGCGCGGCGGCAAATCCCGTCGCCTACAATCTGTTCACCGCGCCCGCTCTGCCGGGCGAGCCGGGGAATTACCTGATTCCGAGCCCTAACACTTTCGGCAGCCTCAACGTGTACTCGCCCTACAACGCGTTTCTCCCCGGCACCTCGCGCTTCACTTCGGACCAGGCGGTCGCCGATGTCGACTGGAACCTCAGCACCAAGGACGTTCTGGCGGCCAAGTACTACTACCAGCACGATCCCTCGAGCTCGCCCTACGCCTACTCGAATGTTCCGGGATTTACCGGGCACATGGACACCGGCTCGCAGTTGGGTTCGCTCAACAACGTCGAGACCATCGGCACCAGCCTGAGCATCTCGGAGACGGTCGGCGTTCTCCGCGAGAAGGTGTATGCCACCAACGATCAGCCCTTCAGCCAGACAGCGGTCGGCATGGCGCCGGGTTTCGGCAATTACTTCCCGGGGTTCACGATTAACGACGCGATCGGCGATGCGTACGACAAGTCGACCGGCTCGCTCTACGGCCTCGTCTCCCCTTCCCTTTCCATCGGCCCGGACGCGGAATACCAGGCTGAGAACACCGGCGTATTCCAGAACCGCATCGAACCCTCGGGCACGGCCATCTGGACCAAGGGACGCCATGCGCTCAGCTTCGGCGGCAGTTGGGCCTACACGCAGCTAGACCTACGCGATCGCCGCACCGGCACCGGCAGTGTGGCCTCGCCTGACTTTGTCTCCTTCCTTAACAACTGGGTCACGCCCTACTCGACGCAGAACTTTACTGCCTCCACCTTCCTGCAGGGCAACGCCAACCGCTATTTCCGCGCCAATGAAACCGGCATGTTCGTCCAGGACAAGTTCCAGGTGACCCCGACCCTGAGCATTACCGGCGGCGTACGCTACGACTGGAACGGCGGCTTGACCGAGAAAAACGGCAACCTCTTCAACTTCGATCCCTCGCAGTACAACTACGATGTTGCCGACGACGCAATTACCAGCTCCGGCTTCATCATCGCCGGCAACAACAAGAACGGAACTCCGGGCGTGAGCAAGACCACGCTCACCGGCCGCCAGTGGGGCATGGCTCCGCGCCTGGGCTTTGCCTGGCAGCCGTCCAACTTCCACTCCAAGTTTGTGGTGCGCGGAGGCAGCGGCTTCTACTACGACCGCGGCGAACTGTTCACCTATCTCTCGCCGGGATTTGCTGCCGGCGAAGTGGAAGGCGGCCCATTCGGCATTATGCAAACGCCGCCGTTCGTTACCCAGCAGCACTGTCCCTACTCCTCATCTTTCCAGGCCGCGGACCCAACCTTCCTTTACCTGAACTACATCCCGATCTGCGGCGGAGACTATTTCACGCCTCCCACGGGCGGAAACTATACTCTCTCAACCCCGTGGGGCCCTGTACTTGGACCTGGTCCCTCCAATCCCAAAGCCTCCGACGTCGCCAACTATCTGCCCAACGCCGCCGAGATTATCGATGGCACGGTGACCGGTTCCAATGCGCAGCAGCCCTTCATTCTCGGCGTCTACAATCGGGCCAACAAGCTGCCCTACAGCATCAACTTCACGCTGAACGTCCAGTACCAGCCGCGCAACGACCTCATGTTGGAGGTGGGCTATGTGGGCAATCTGGGCCGCCATCAGGTGATCCCCGTGCCCTTCAACCAGGCGCAGATCGCCACGCCGGGCGCTCCCACCCATCCCGGCGGATTGGCCACGCAATCCTACAGCTACGGATACACGGTGTATAACCCCAACAACTATTACCCGATTTGCGTCAATGAAGATCCAACTTGCGCATACGGCCCGATGATGAATAACTTCGAGGGCGGCAACGTCGATCTGCGCGTGCCCTACATCGGTTACTCGTCGGAGTCCGAGGCCTACACCGCGGCCGGCATTGCGGCCTACAACGCGCTCACCTCGCACCTCGAAAAACGCCTCAGCCACGGCTTCCAGGCTGGAGCTTCGTACACTTACTCGCACGCCACCGACGAGCAGAGCGGCCTGGGCCTCTTCTTTAACGGCAACAACCCCAAAAATCTGCGCAGCGCCTACGGCTCGGCCGACTTCGACCGCACGCACGTGCTGAACTTTACCTATAGCTACACCGCGCCCAAGTTCTTTTCCGCCGATACTCTCGCCGGCAAGGCCCTCAATAGCTGGGCCATTCACGGTGTCGCCACGATCCAGAGCGGTCAGCCCTACAGCATCATCGACTACTCGGGCGCCGTCGGAAGCATCTTCTACAGCACCTTCAATGGCATCACCAATCCGATTGTGCCTCTGAACACCGCCGCCGGCTGCACGCGCAAGAACGCGCTGACCGGCGCGAACGGCGCTTTCTACGATCCGAATGCGCCGGAGGCATCGCAACTGGCACTGAAGGCAAGCTGTTTCACCCTCCCGCTGATTCCGGTGGGCACCATGGGCGTCCCTGCCGGCGATCCCTTTGAAACCAACTTCACCACCGGCCAGCGCAACATCTTCCGCCAGTCCTGGCAGCGCCGCGCCGATGCATCGCTGACCAAGGAGTTGCCCATCCACGACCAATACACGCTGCGTTTCAGCTTCGACGTGTACAACCTCACCAACACTGCCAGCTTCGATATTCCCCAGAACAATGTGAACCAGAACCAGGCGTTCAATAACGTGCCTGACGCGGTCGGCATGGGTGTAACGCAGGCGGCGCCGACCAACAACTGTCAAACTGATCCGTATGGAACCAACACGGGCTTTTACAACTGTCCGAGCGGCCTGGGCATCACCAAGCACACCATCGGCGGCCCACGCCAGATTCAGATGGCGCTGCATCTGGACTTCTGATTTGCGCGGCTCGGTACAAGAAAAGGGCGGCTCTCAGCGGAGCCGCCCTTTTTATTGCTGCGCCAACTGGCCGCGGTCTCCCAGCTTTTACGCAAGAATCGCGGACGGG
>Ga0181539_1004966_pt1 | contig 11053 bp, 4 predicted proteins | sample PEATcosm2014_Bin_46_FD_119767 | JGI IMG/M metagenome (GOLD analysis project Ga0181539, IMG submission 119767) | Peatland microbial communities from MTU Mesocosm Facility, Houghton, MI, USA - PEATcosm2014_Bin23_60_metaG | ecosystem: Environmental > Terrestrial > Soil > Wetlands > Peat | place... | reverse complement strand
GTTGGCCGCGCCCGTGGCTCCCGTGGTGTAGGAGGGGCTCCCCGCCACCGTCCCATTGTTGCCATTGCCCGAATAATCGTTGGCATCCCCCGCCAGCGGATACCACGCCACCAACCCGTTGGTAATGCCGGGGGAGGGTGTGGTTGGCATGGAATTAGTGTTGGTGATGATCTGCGAAAGCGTGCTAGAACTGCTGCCCTCAAAAAGGCTGTCCCCACCGTAAACCGCCGTGATCTCATGGGGTGAACCGCCGGCTGAAAGCGCCGCGGTACTGAAGGTCGCCATGCCCGTACTATTCAGGCTCCCACTGCCCAAGTTGGTGTTGCCGTCATAAAAGGCCACCGTTCCCGTCGGAACGGCGGCCTCCGTCGCCACTGGCCACGGAGCTCCCAAGTATTGTCTAAAATACAAATTGGCGATGGCGGTGGCCGGCAAAGCCTCACCCCATATCTGTGGCATCCAAATATCGCCGTCGAAATAATGGGCGCCCGCCCGATCTACTCCGAAGAGCAGGCTGTTCGTGCTGGAAGCCGGACTGGTGAAGCTTCCTGTGGCCGCCGCCTGAATGCCGTTAACGTAAAGCAAAACATTGGTTGGCCCCGTTCTCACAATCGTCACCATGGTCCAGTTGCCAACCTGTGCCGCCCCCGCTCCGGTGATTAAGTAGTCGCCTCCCGCTCCAAAGACAACTTGATAGGAGCCTCCCACATGCAAATCCCACCCGCTGGTTTGATTGTCATTTTCATTTTCCATCAAGTAGCCGTTCGCCGTCAGTGGGCGCACCCAGAGATTTAAAGTGAACAGATTCGTGGTAAAATTGAAGAGCACTGCATTGCTCGTATCAATGTAGGTGGACACACCATTGAAGTGCAAGGCGGTGCCGGGAAGGGCAGCCACGTTCGTCACCCAGGCAAGCACGTACCCGGAATGCACTGTTCCCGTGGTGCCGCCCAGTGTGGAACTGTCCGCCAGAGACACGGGAGGATTAGACTGCGCAGATTCCGTCATCTCGTAGTAAAGCAAATCCGGCAGACTGACATTGGTGCTGAATTCAGAATTCAAAAAGTTGCTCTCCACTTCCGCGGCCGACAAAACCCGGTTGTAAATGCCCACGTCGTGCATAGAACCGTCAAAGGCATACAGCCCGCCACTGTAATTGTTGAGCATGTTTCCCACCTCCAAGTCTGCGGTGGTGCCGGGATTTTGGATGTTAGCCCCATTTTGCACTATGGAATTCAACACCCCGTTAATATAAAAGTCGGCTTTCCGAATGGAATAATGCCACGCGACTGTCACAAATGTCCATTGACCCAAGGTGACACTGGCCCCGCCATTATCTGCCAGGTCCAGACCATCTTCCACCCACCAATCCAACTGATTATTGCTGAGAACGTCAAAACGCCAGCCCCCATATCCCACTCCAACATCATTATAATCCTTAGCCACAATTCCTTTCAGAGAACTCCCGGCTTTATTGATCCAGGCGCAGATGCTCAGGTCGTGTTGGTCCAGGGAGGTTAATTGATTGCTGCCCGCATCACCGTATTGGTCGGTTCCGTCCAGCGTCAAATAGTTGGAACCCCAAGTGGGTAAACCAATCAGTGGAAGCGTGTTGCCATTCCCGCTGGCATCCGCAGCAATGACGCCGATGCCGTCATTGAATTTGTTCCACTCCACCAAGCCGTTGGTGATGTAGCTTGAGATAAAGCTAGAACCGCCGACGCTCCCGGTCACCATGGAGGTGAAGGTCACTTCGCCCCCTGCTGGCGCTGGGTTCTGCGAGGAGGTCACAGTGGTGGTGCTGGCACCGGTGCCGGTGCCGGTGCTGGCGTTGGCGATGGCGTCGGGCCTGGTGACAATCTGGTAGATCACCCCGGAAGCGCTGCCGCCAAAGACGCTGTCCCCGCTGTAAACCGCCGTGATGGCATGGGGCGTGGCGCTGCTTGAGAGCGCGGCAGCACTGAAAGCCGCCACGCCCGAATTGTCCAAAGTACCGGTGCCCAAGATGTTGTTCCCATCAAAGAAGGCAACGGATCCCGTAGGGATGCCGCCGATCCCACTCACCGTGGCCGTAAATGTCACCACGCTGTCAAAGGGCGCGGGATTTTGCGAAGAGCCGACCGTTGTCGTGCTGGTCTTGGTTATTATCTGCCAAAGCACGCTGGAAGTGCTCCCCGCAATGATGCTGTCCCCGCTGTACACCGCGGTGATGGAATGCGGTGAACCGCTGCCGGAAAGTGCGGAAGTGCTGAATGTCGCCACCCCCGAATTGTTCAAGGTAGCGGTGCCCAGACTGTTTTTCCCTTCAAAGAAGGCAACGGATCCCGTGGGGATGCCGCCGATCCCGCTCACCGTGGCCGTGAATGTCACCAGGCTGTCCGGGGGCGCGGGATTTTGCGAAGAGGCGAGCGTGGTCGTGCTGGCAATCAGGAATGGAGTGGATGGCGCGGAATAGGTCACCGGGGCGTTATCCAGGAAGAGAGCTTCGACAATGGCGCCGCTTCCTGCTGTGCCGGAGGCGTCTGCCCAAAGAGTGACGTCTCCCTGGAATAGAAACTGAAAGACGTGCGACAGGCCGGGGTTCTCGTCCACGGCGAACACGGCTGAAGTGTTGTTGGTTGACGTTAGGCGCATTGCGAACTGCCGTGCATTGTTAAACTGGTCCGGACTGACAACGGTCAGGAAATGATAGTTCGTATCGGCCACTCCAATTTTAAGGGAGTCCAGGGGTGCCGCGATCATTCCTTCATTTGTCCCCAGGACGTTGTCCACTCTGAATTGACGTTGCAGAAAGTTAATCGTGTTCCACCCAGGAACATAGGTGATCGTGAAGGGAGGCTGAACATTCAGAAGGCTGTTTCCCGCGCCCTGCCAATTAAAAAGTTCGTAACCCTGGGTGCCGACGGTTTCATTGGCGAGTTTGCCATAGCCGTAATAGTCCAATTCGCGGAGATCCAGCAAGCCGGTATCATGCTCCGCGCTGACGTAGCTGGGGAGCCCGGAAGCCGGCGCCGCGGAGCTGACATCCACCACCGGGGTGAACTGGCCACCCTCGGTCATGCTTCCCGCACACAAAACGCTTTGGCTGGTGTCAAATGGATGGATGGGGACCTGCTCGGAAGGAGTTCCTTCGGTGCCGGCTTGCATCGCCGTGACCGCGAAGTAGTAGGTTCGGCCATTGGTTAATCCGCCAACGGTGTAATCCAGATTGGTGGTCGCGCCCGCAAGAACATTGTAAGGGCCGCCGTTGATTAGTGAGTAGCGGATGCGGTAGAAGGCCGCACCTGGCACTGGAAGCCAGGATAATTCACCGGATTGATTGCCGTTTTCGCCGACGACGCCTGTGGGAAAATCACAGGCTTGATTGGTCAAAGTGATCGCGCCGCCCAATGGTCCGCAACCGCTCTGCTCGCGAATGTTTCTCGCGTTGACAAAGTGCCAGCGTTGCGGTCCGTGCGCGCTTTCATCGTTCACCCAGAGGTAATAATCTCCATTGGTGGTCTTAATTAGGCTGGGACAGTGGCCGTTTCCAACAAAACCAGGCAACGCGCCCTCATAGGCCGAGTGTCCCGGGCTGGCTTCACCGAATTGGCCCACAAATAATCCGTCGTCATAGAAGTGCATGTGTTGGCCGGCTTGTCCCTGACTGCGGAAGAACTCGCCATGATAACCGTAAATGACATTCCGATCCACCGCTTGTAACGTGTTTCCGGCGTAAGTAACTCCATTGGAGATTTCGTAAGTGCCGCTGCCATTCATGAAGGCAACGGCGGGACTGGCTTTCCAGAGCCAGTTCGTGGCACCCACCCTTATGCCACCCAGATGCCACCCATTATTCAGGGATTGATCAAAGGAGATCAAGATATTGTTCGTGCTAATAGTGGCGCGAATATTGCCAAAGCTGAGCCCGCGTGGAACCGGATCAGTGGCGCCTTCGGACGCGGAGGCGATCAAGGTTTCAGGGTTCCAGACCGGATTATTGCTGGAATCAAACCCGTTTAGAGTTGCCTCATACCAGGTGGCCGAACCCATGGTGGTGCGGCGGGCGGAGCCATCCGGGCCGAGTGAGATCCAGCCCCTATTCGTGCTATAAGCGGGAAAAAGTCCGGTCAAGCGGATCTGATTCGTGGCCAATTCACACAGTTCGCTCATGGGGAACATAGCGCTGTTGTTATCTATCAGCGCATACGTCCGGCCGTTAGTGAACGTAGTGACTTCGTATATGCCTTCGTTGTCGTAGGCGCCTCCATTCCAGGATATATTCACGGGAGGCACATTCGCCTTCCAATTATTCACCAGGGTCCAGCCTTGCGAAAGCGGCTTCGTGTAATCCACGTGGAATTCCAGAAATTGATTGAACACCCGCGAAGGATTGTTCTGGTCCACACAAGCGATGTAGGAGTGTGGCTGATACATGATCTGCTCAAGATAATTGAGCGTGTCCGAGAAATGCAGGGAACGGTGATTTCCGCCATCGCCAACCCAAAACGAGCCATCCGGAGCAAAACACAGGAAAGTTCCGTTGGTCTCCCCGTCATAGAACCAGAACTTATTCGCCTCTACCGTCATGCCGTTTGCCTGATACCCCCCCGGCAGCCCGTAAGTCCAAAGCGAGGTGCCGGCTCTGTTAAACGCCTTCACCTGCTGGCTGCAGCCCCCGTCGGCAACAAGGATTATATCCGGATCCGTCGGGTTTACGGCCACAGCCAAAGGTTCGATGAGATTAGAAATGATCACCGCGGACGATGGCATGGATGGCAAGCCGAAGAAATCAATGACGCTGTTGCCGGAAATCACCCAAAGGCTGCCATCGGGGGAAAAGCTCAGCTGGCCGGGGGCATTGACACTCAAACTGTTCACGGTGGCCCCCGACTTCTTATCCAACAAATAAACGGCATTGTCCGGAGCCACCGACACGGCAAGCAGGTTCCCGTCTTGCTGCACGGCCAGTCCGCTCAGTCCCGGCTGTTCGCCCACATAAACCCCATTGGGATAAATCGTGTTGGTGTTGGCGCCGTTCACGATGGGAACACCCTGGGTAAAGTAGGCAGAGAAAGCGGGTCTGGCAGCGCCAACCTCGGCGGCCACCACGAAGCCGGGATAATTATTAACAACGGTATTCGTCGGATTCGTGGCGGCACTGCAGGCAAAGTACGCCCAATTGCCATCCGTGGCGGTCCAGTTCCAGGTTGGATCGTAAATATTCGCCGGGTTTCCGTCAGCACTCCATGCGATTTTCACCCGTTGGGGATCAGTGGTGATAAAGGTCCGAAAGTCATACTGGCCTTCATTGTAACCTGAAACATAAAACGCATTGGTTCCAGAAATGGCCATGCCCCGCATCGGATAGAATCCCCGGTGGACGGTGGCCCCAGAAGTTTCCGAAGAGGTGTTGCCAATGGCTCCATCCCAGACGTATTCCGTGTTATGCTGGAGCAATCGTATTTGGTAGATACCGGCGGGTGCCGCGTTGCTGTTATCATCAAGTCCGTCCCAAACAGCAGAATAAACTCCCGGGGTGTCATACTGCGCCTTGCTCCACAGGGTGCGAATCAAAGTTCCATCGGATGCGAAAACACCGGCACTCGTCTTGCATGGTTCGTCCAAAGTGAACGAAAACGTGGTATTCTGCGCATGCACTGCGACGGCTGTAAAAATCAGCCATGCGAGTGTCATCCAAAGTAACAAACCTCTGGCTGATCTCACAACAATATCTTCGTTCAGCGTGGGCCGGGCCTTTTGAGTCGCTCGATCAACGGCATCACGACTCAGGCCTTGATTGCAAGGCCACCTCCACGGCGGTCTTCTTAAATCAGGCGCCAATTCCCGCCGATTCTGGTCTAAAATGGTCGAAAACATGGGCTTTGTCAATGGTTTGTGGAGTAAGCACCCACACATTAGTCACACGGCATCAGCAAGTTACGACTATTACTGGAATTATTTTCAGATCAACTTTGCACAACCATTTCTGCCAATGCTGTTTGCGTTGAAGAATTTAGACTCGCACCCCGTCGAACTCAAGACAAGCTAAGGTTGTGTCACCCTCGCAGCCTGGGAATGGTCGCAACCGAAAAACTGAGTGGGGGCTAAGTTGGAATTCTTTGATAATCCTGTTCTTCCACCGTATATGTCGCCGAGCCGTCAGCTCTCTGTACAAAGGTAATCCCGGCCTCTCGTGCTTGAGATTTTAAGTCCCGCCCAAAGTCCAGAAGTTGGGAATAAACCCAGTTTTCCTTTTCGTCCCAAACTTTCACCGTCCAAAAATGATCTTCGCTTTCGATTAGTTCAATTCTAAAATGATGTTCTTTCATTTGTTCGGACTCGCTTTCCATGTTTTTTTATGTCCATTGCGATTTGCACCAGCACGCCCATCTCCACCGATTCCGTCGGCGGAATTCAAAGCAAGGCAACGAATCGCGAGCCAGTATCAGGAGGAATGCAGGTGATGCGTTCATCCCCTTCTGGCGGGCTTTTAAACTTCCCTGTGCAATGCCCACACTTTCTCTTCCGCTATTAATTGTTCTGATATAGAACTGATGATGGTATATGGTTGCAGTAGCGGATTTGAGAATTTGAATTTGAATTGCCTGAATGACCCTTCGCGTTCGAGAGCATTCCCTCTCTTGACGAAACTAAACTCTGTGAGATGCTTCTGAATCCTCGAGCCAGAACATTCCTCGCCCGATATCCTCGCCATGGTGGCGGCGACGTCCATGGGCTGGAAAAAGCCTTGCCGGTCCGGTTTGGTCAAGGCACACGCCAACAGAGTCATCTTGTGTTTGCTGGACTTATGAGTGCTGCGGATCGCGGAGTTGTACTCGTTCGCGATACTGTGTTTGGATCTGACAACTTGGCCCAAGGCATCCATGAGGTCTGCGTCTTCAATAACAAACGAGTCTCTGTCAATCGCCGATCTCCCTGCTTCGAGGGCAAGCAGGTGAGTATAGTGCGGCAAGCCGTACGATAGGGTGATGATCTTCTGATGAACCACATCGTTCATGGTGAGCCTCAAGTTCACCAATCCTTTGGAGATGATTTGCCCAAGCTCTTCTCGCGACATCCGGGGCATCGGAACTTCCACAATGGCCCGGTCAATGGAGCGATGTTCCAAAATCAACTCCGCCACGGATTTAGCCACACCAACAATCAAGAGCGTCGTGTCGATGGCGTGGTCGGACAGGTTCTTGATCGTATCGGCCATCAGAGTTTTGGCTTCCTTGTTGGTGATTCGATCAAACTCGTCAAAGACGATTACCGCGCTGGTGCCTGCGAAGGTTGAAAGCGCCCGACGCACATCATCCGGGGTCACATTTGTTGGAACCAACAAAGCGGATTCTTCCTTCTCTTCCTTGGGCAAAGAAAAGGTTTTTGGGCTTCCCACCTTATAGGACGAGGCGGCTGCCACCTTGAAAGTCAGCTCTCTGAGCGCGCGATGCCATAGGGATGAAAAGTCGTCGGTCGAGTCGCAATTGATCGTATCTGAATGGACCGCCCTGAATCCCGCAGCCGGCAAAGCCTCAGCGAGGCTTCTGGCCAATGAGGTCTTGCCGACACCACGTTCGCCGTATAGAATCGCGTGTTGCCCGGTCTGAAGGATCGCGCTAATGAGCATTTTGGTCTGTACCTGCCGTCCAGCGAAAAGATTGTGTTTGTCAATTGGGGCGCTAGGGCGAAAAACCGCCGACAGGTGTGTTTTTAAAGTTTTCTTTTCAATATCGGTCATACATTCACGATCGCTGAAGAGCGCACGTTTCTAATTGCAAGCCTTTGAACCGATTATCGGCGACATCGAACATTCGCGGGCACTGACGGCAAACAATTCCTCAACTGGGTAAAAGACACAGATGGAGGCTTCTATTCTGCCCGCAGTTTGGGCGTCCATGCCGTTGCGCAATCCGCATATCTGCCGGGGAAGTGATCCCAGGCCTTTTGCGTCACGCGACTCATCCCTGCCTTGCCATTCGAGCCACCACGTCACGATCACAAAGCGCATGACACTGCGGACCAGCCCCGCGCCTGATTGCCAAAATGGCCTCACCGCATGCTCATGTTTGCTTCAAATTCTGCCTCGAAAATACTCAATCGTTTTGACAATCCCCTCCGCCAGCGGCACCCGGGGCTCCCACTTCAAGAGCGCCCTGGCCTTGCCTATGTCCGGCCGACGCTGCCTCGGATCATCCTCCGGCAACGGCCGAAAGACTATCTTGCTGCGCGAACCCGTGGCCCTGATGATTTCACGGGCAAATTCCAGCACCGTCAGCTCCACAGGGTTGCCGATATTCACCGGCTCGTTGGACGGGATCATCATCAAGCGAAAAATGCCCTCGATCAAGTCAGAACAGTAACAGAAACTGCGCGTTTGCTCGCCTCTGCCAAAAACCGTCAGCGGCTTTCCCGCCAGCGCCTGCCCGATAAAGGCCGGCACCACCCGTCCGTCGTGCAACCTCATGCGCGGCCCGTAGGTGTTGAAAATGCGCACAATCTTGGTGTCAACCTTATGTTGCCTGTGGTAGGCCATGACCAGCGCTTCCGCAAACCTCTTGGATTCATCGTAGCAGCCGCGCAGCCCAATCGGATTCACGTTCCCCCAATAATCCTCCCGTTGCGGATGCACCAGCGGGTCCCCGTAAATCTCCGAGGTCGAGGTCAGTAGGAACCGCGCCCCCTTTTGCTTTGCCAATCCTAGCGCCTTGTGTGTCCCCAGCGACCCCACCTTCAGGGTCTGGATCGGCAACTCTAGATAATCCACCGGGCTGGCTGGAGAAGCAAAATGCCACACGTAATCCACAGGCCCGTCCAGGAATAGAAATTCCGTCACGTCCTGCTTGATAAATCGAAAATCCGCGCGACCTGCCAGATGCTCGATGTTCTCCACGCTGCCAGTCACCAGATTGTCTAGCACCACCACATGGTGACCCTGCTCCAGCAGGTAATCCACCAGGTGCGAACCCAAGAACCCCGCCCCGCCAGTCACGACCGACCTGGGCTGCGCCTTTTTCATGATGCCTCTTTTGGCCATATTTTAATCCTTTCAACTTGCTCCCTTGCCTGGGAGCGCCCCTCAGATTGAGTTCAGCAAAACCATCCATCACCTCGATGAGACGGCTGCGCTCATTCATGCCTTGCCCCGCCCGATGCTTTTGTAGAGGAACCCCAGCCGCTCCATCTCCTCAGGGTTAAACAGATTCCTGCCGTCGAAGATGATCGGGTGCATCAGGCTCTTGCGCGCGCGATCCAGGTCCAGCTTCTTGAATTGCGGCCATTCGGTGGCGATGATCAGTGCTTCGCATCCCTCCGCCACTTCATCCATGTTCGCCACATACGTCGCCTCGGGCAGCAGCGCCTTGGCCTTTTCCATCGCCTGCGGATCATGCACCCGCAAGCGCGCCCCCTCTTGCTGCAGCCGCTGGCACAATTCGATGGCCGGGGACATGCGCACGTCGTCTGTGTTTTGCTTGAAAGCCAGGCCCAGCACCCCGATCGTCTTGCCCTTGAGCACCCATAACGTATCCGATACTTTCTTGACAAACCGGTCCATCTGCTCTGCGTTGATCTTTTGCACTTCCTTGAGCAAGCCAAACGGGTAGCCCAGGGTCTCGGTTATTCGGATAAACGCGCTCAGGTCCTTGGGAAAACAACTGCCCCCGAATCCCAGCGACGCGTCCAGAAACCTCCGACCGATCCGCGCGTCCATCCCCATTCCCTGGGCCACCTCTTGCACGTTGGCCCCGGACAACTCGCATATCACCGACACGGCGTTGATGAAGGATATCTTCATCGCTAGAAACGAGTTGGCCGCGTGCTTGATCAACTCCGCCGAATTGATGTCCGTCACAATGACGGGCGCGTTGTACGGTGCGTAAATCTCCTTCATCGCCAGCACCGGCCGCGCCGACATCACGCCGATCACCACCCGGTCCGGGTTCATAAAATCCTCCACCGCGAAGCCCTCCCGCAGAAACTCCGGGTTGCTGACCACATCAAAATCAACCTTTGCCTTGCAATAACGCGTGATTGTCTCGACTACTTTTTCTCCCGTTTTGACGGGCACGGTGCTCTTGTCCACTACGATTTTATATTCCCTCATCTCCCCCGCGATTTCACGGGACACCCCTTCGATGAAGCTCAAGTCCACCGCCCCGCCCGGCAGTGGAGGAGTCGGCACCGCTATGAAAATGACGTCCGACTTCTCGACTCCTTCCTTGGTGCTGGCGCTAAAACACAGGCGGCCGGCGCCGACATTTTTTTGCACCAGCTCCTCCAGTCCTGGCTCATAAATCGGCATGCCGCCGGCTTGGAGCATCTTGATTTTCCCGGCATCTTTATCAACACAAATGACGGTGTGGCCGCCTTCGGCGAAGCAGGTGCCTGAAACTAAACCCACGTAGCCTGTTCCTATAATTGTAATTCTCATTTATGGTTTGATCTTGGTTTTGGACAAAGTGACAGGAATTGTTGATAGATTGCCTTGGGCTGGCTCAGCCGGCATCAGCATTAGCGGTGGGCGATTTTCGCCGATTATTGGTTTCATTTGCCGGTGGCACGTCGGTCATGGCTGTTCATTCAGGCACTTGCCCGCGCTGTCGGCGTTGTAAATGGATTGCACTTGCGCCGCCGTCAACGCGTTGCTGTAAAGGGTGGGCTGGTCAATGATGCCGTTGAAGGTAAACCAGCCGCCGTTGCCCGCCGGCCAGCCCGCTGTATACCCCGTGCCAAACTGACAGGAGAAATTACTCGTGTAGCTGGAGTAGGGCAGCGGCTTGGCCCCGATCTGCACCCCGTCCAGATAGACCACTTCATTGGCCCCGTCATACGTCACAGCCAGATGATGAAAATTCCCGTCGTTGACCGGAGTACTCGTGCTGATTTGATCAAACATTCCGTCCCAGAACAGTTGCACATAGAGATTGCCGTCGGTCCCCACATACAGGTCCGGCACCCAGCCGCCGCTCGGGTAGCCAAAGGGAGCGCCGGCCTGCTGTTCCAAAATCACCCCTCCCGCCGTTGTCTCAAACCACAGTTCGATGGAAAAGGGCTGGGCGTTGGGCAGCGG
>Ga0181539_1004965_pt1 | contig 11054 bp, 11 predicted proteins | sample PEATcosm2014_Bin_46_FD_119767 | JGI IMG/M metagenome (GOLD analysis project Ga0181539, IMG submission 119767) | Peatland microbial communities from MTU Mesocosm Facility, Houghton, MI, USA - PEATcosm2014_Bin23_60_metaG | ecosystem: Environmental > Terrestrial > Soil > Wetlands > Peat | place... | reverse complement strand
GCCGATCACCCTCAGCGCCATTCTGCTGTTCACTCTGGGGTGGTATTGGGGTGGATTTGTGAACGGCGTTGCGATGTTCCTTTGGGGAGCTCTGCTGCGCGTTACGCTTGGCCTTCACGCCACGTGGCTGGTAAATTCAGCAACCCACATGTGGGGCAGCCGCCGCTTTGAAACCCGCGACGACTCGCGCAACAACTGGTGGGTGGCCCTGCTTACCGGCGGCGAGGGTTGGCACAACAACCACCACGCGCATCCGGTTTCGGCGCGCCACGGCCTCAAGTGGTATGAGATCGATCCCAACTTCTGGGGCATCTGGCTGCTCGCAAGGCTCGGCCTCGCACGCAAGATCCAGGTGGCGAAGTTCGACCCCAAAAATCCCAAGCCCGCGGGACTTGCATAGCGGTTCAGATTCGCCGGCAGATTCACACTGAATTGAGAAAACATACGGCCTTCCCAGTCAGGGAAGGCCGCATGTTTTTGCTGAGCTGGAATCGCTTCCATTACTTCCGCGCCTTCGCCCTTACCCACAGCACCAGAAACAGCGGCAGCGCCACCACCAGCACCAGCACACCGGCGGGAAATCCGACGTAGAGATAAGTGTCGGCGTAGTTTACTGAGTGCCCACCCACTACGTTCCAGGCCAGCAGCGCGAAGATGGCGGCGCAGGTGGTGGCGAAAAACGTAAGAAATGCGGAGGCAAACGCCAGCAGCAGGCTTTGGAACAGACTGAAACCCTGCAGCGGGAACCCGAAGATCCTCGCCCCGCGTCCGCTTTCCGCCGTTTTCATCATCATGCCCGACCCCTTTCAATTCGCCGTCACCCGGCCCGCTTCAACTAGAATACAAATTCATGGCTAGCGGCGCGCAAATCGAATTGTGGCATGCCGAGAAAGTCGCCACCCAGGTCGCGGTGCAGGATGCGCCCAACGGCATCCGATTCGCATCCTTTGGCGAAACCCGCGTCTCCGACACGGACCTCGAACGACTTGTGGGCGCCGTGCCTGCCGGGCTGGCTCCCGCGCTGCGCCAGCGAGCTTACTACTTCGTTCCCCTCGCCATTGCCGACACCGGCGAGAACCTCGTTGCCCCCGCCTTCTCGGTTGAACTCAGCGACCGCGCCGTTTGCCATCGCAACGCTGCCTTCGGCGCCACGGAGGCCGTCTTCATCTCCACGCGCCTCGTTGAAGACCGCTTCGGTCTCGCCTTCGAGTTCTTCATTAACGTGGCGCACAATTTTGTCGAGGCCGCCGGCGTTCCCGATAGCTTCTCCACTCTCGCCTGGTCGCAGGCCGAGGCGCAGGTGCGCGGCGAAACCAGCCAGGACGCATGGGAAGCCCGCCGCCGCGCCCAGGAGCCGCACGCAGGCGTGAAGGCTCCCGGCGCAAGTATCGACGAGCGTGCCCGCCTGAGCTTTTTCGAGTCGTCGTTCTCTGACGCGCTCGCCATCTACATGCTCTCGCTCGCGGTTGACTTCGACTACCACGACCTGCGCGAGCGGGAGTACCCGCTGCTGGCTGCGCCGGCGCTCGCCGAGCGCCTGCGGCACGTCGCTTCGCTCTTCCCGGCCAATCCCGGGTACGAGTTCCAGGTCCTTTACCGCCGTAAAGGCTGAACGTCGCCACGAATCACGGATTCCTTCCCGCTGAATGCGTGCCGCTGATTGCTGAAAGCTGAGAGCTAGAAGCTGTATTTCCCGGGCCCCATGGTCACAATCACCAGGTTCATGGTGATCAATAACACCTCGTAGTGCCAGCCCATGGACTTCTCGCCCCAGAAGCCGGACTTCCACTCCACGACTTTCTTGTAGATCGCGCCCAGCATCACGAGAATCAGTCCCAACGCCGCCCATTGCGCCAGGAACCCTACTGCTAACGCCATGGCTCCGGCGCACTCCGCCGCGCCCAGAAAGAGGGTGAACGGTACGCTCATCCCGATGCTGGCAGCCCGCGCCTTCGGCCGCCGCAGATGATTGAAGCCGCTGGTCCCGAAGACCAGCGCCAGCACCAGCCTCAGCAGCAGCAGACTCCAGTCCGCATACGCCATCGCACCCGGAATTGTGTACATGGCCAGACCTCCCCATGCCCTCCAGCCTAGCAGCGCGATGACGCACACGCCCAAGCCCACGCTTCGCACCTGAGCGGCGCAGAATCGTTCACTCCAAACTCAGCAATGATAGCCTTGTTGGCACGCGCCTTCGCACGTGCCCGTCGGTAGGCTCCGTTTGGTCCCTGCTTTTCTCAATGTCCGGGCACGGGATGCGTGGGCGGCGCGCTCACCGGATGAGCCGCCTCGCGGACCTTGCCAGACGCCGCCCATCCCATGGCCGCGAACCAGCCCAGGACTGTCCATCCCAGCAGCACATTGACCAGCGCGATCCACGGAGTCGACTGGCAGTCCCGGTAGAAGGCCAGCCCCGTCGGCAGCAGATACACAAGGGCTATCGCCACAAACAGCAGCATGTCGACCGGCCCCATCAGGTCGGCGTCGTGGCGGGCGAATCCCAGCGCAACCACGACGATGCCGCACGCAATGATGCCAACGACCACAAGCAGCCGAAGCATATTGTTCATGGGCCACCTCCCGCGGCGGAACGCGAACCGCTCCGCTTGGGTTTCTCCTTCATTCGTAGCCAAAGTGTAGCGCCGCAAGAAATCGCTTACAACGAAATACCCCACTCATTTTTCATGACTTAGCGTACATTCTCTGGTGCTCCATGAGCCACGTTTCCCCCTCGTCACAGCGACGAAACGGCGGTGAGTCACTGAGAAGAGTGCACTTCAAGGCGAGCCGGACACACAGGCATCACACCGCTATCCGGCAAAAACACTATTTCATCAAATCAAATCTAATTTGAAAATGGGGATTTCGTTGATCGTGCGCAAAACTCTTGCAGCGACGCACAGACCACCCGCGGCTTTACGCGCCGGCGTAGACCACGCGCCCTTCGCTTACCGTCCAGCGTACTTTGCCCAGCATCGTCCAACCGTCGAAGGGCGTGTTCTTCGCCTTCGATTTCGACTCCGTCGCCCGGTAGGTCCACTCGGCCCTGGGATCGAAGACCACCACGTCGCCAAAGCTGCCTACGGCCAGGGTGCCGCGGCCTTTCAAGCCCAACAGCGCTGCCGGCTGCGCGCTCAGCAGGCTCAGCACGCGGCCCAGAGGAATCTTCCACTCGCTGTGCAGCCAGCGCAGGCACAGTCCCAGAGCTGTTTCGAGGCCGGTGATCCCGTTCGGCGCCAGCTCAAATTCAATTTCCTTTTCGTGCATGGCGTGCGGCGCATGATCGGTCGCAATCGCATCCACCACGCCGTCGAGAATCCCCTCGATCATGGCGTCGCGGTCGGCGGCCGAGCGCAGCGGCGGGTTCATCTTGGCGTGCGTGTTGTAAAGGCCGACGTGTTCCTCGGTCAGCAGGAAGTGATGCGGCGCCACCTCGCAGGTGACGCGCAAGCCGTTACGCCGCGCCTGCCGCACCGCCGCCAGCGCCGCAGCCGTGGAGGTGTGCGCCACATGCAGATGCGGATGCGACTCGCGCAAATCGGCTACCAGGCGAATATCGCGCTCCACCATACTCGATTCTGCTTCCGGCGGCATGCCGCGCAGCCCCAGCTTGAACGACACCGGGCCGAGGTTCATGCTCGCGCCCTGCGTCATGCGCGTGTCCTCGGCGTGCTGGATCACGGTGAGTCCTACGCGCGCCGCTGCCGCGAGCGTCTCGCGCATCACGCTATCCTTCAGGATGGGCCGTCCATCGTCGGTCACGGCTACCGCGCCTGCGGACTTGAGAGCGGCGTAGTCGTTGATGGTTTCACCTTTTGACCCGCGCGTGGCCGCTGCAATGGGAAACACGCGTACCAGCGCGCCGCGCTCCGGCGCCTGCATCCAGCGTGTAATCTCCGGCGAGTCGTTCACTGGCGTGGTGTTTGGCATGGCGGCAACGCTCGTGAATCCGCCCGCCGCTGCCGCAGCCGTTCCTGTCGCAATCGTCTCCTTGTAGGCCTGTCCCGGCTCGCGCAGATGCACATGGATATCGACGAGCCCCGGCGCAACCACCAGTCCCGTCGCATCCAGCTCCTCCGCGCCTTCCTTGCCCTTCAACTTTCCCGGACCCGCAATCTCCGCCACGCGCCCGTCTTTGAGCAGAACGTCTTTGGCGGCGTCCACGCCCGCCGCGGGATCAACCAGCCGCCCTCCGCAAATTGCCAGCGCCGTCATGCGCGGCCTCCAGTCTGCAACTCCGTGGCTGAAGAACTGTCTCCGGACTCTGCCGTCAGCGCGCGCTCCATCACTGCCATGCGGATGGCCAGTCCGTTGGTCACCTGCTCCAGAATCGCCGACTGCACGCCATCGGCAACGCCCGCGGTAATCTCCATGCCTCGAATGATCGGCCCTGGATGCAGCACTACCGCTACGGGTGCGTGCTCGGCCAGCCGCTGCCCGGTGAGCTGGTAGTTTGCCTTGTACTCGTCCAGATCCAGTTGCAATCCGGCCAGCCGCTCGGCCTGGATGCGCAGCATCATCACCGCCTGCGACTGTGCGAGCGCGACCTCAAAGTCCCGTTCGATCTCGATGCCTGGGCCAGAGCGCGCCGCCTGCTCCGGCAACAGCTCCTTCGGCCCGCAAAGCAGAACTCGCGCGCCCACGCGAGGCAACAGAAGCATGTTCGATCGCGCTACCCGGCTGTGCAGAATGTCGCCCGTAATCATCACCGTCACTCCGGCCAGCGTGTCGGACGTAACCCCCGCGACTCCCGGCCGCAGATGCGTCAGGATCGTACGCAGATCGAGCAGCGCCTGTGTGGGATGCTCGTGCATTCCGTCACCCGCGTTGATGACCGGCAGACGCGTCGACTCTTCGAGCAGCCACGCCGCGCCCGACGAGTTATGGCGCAGGATGATGGCTTCGGCGCCCAGCGCGCGCAGCGTCAATCCCGTGTCCTTCAGTGATTCGCCCTTCTCGATGCTCGAGCTCAGGTTCGAGACCAGCGTGGTATCGGCGCCGAGCGCCTTGCAGGCTAGCTCAAAGCTCGTTCTTGTTCGAGTGGACGACTCATAAAAGAGCAGGGCAATGCGCCGCTTGGCCAGGATGTGGTCGCGGTGGATGGGATCCTCGTTTTCGAGTTCGGTGGCGCGAATGAGCATCCGGCTCACGCCCTCCACGGTCAGGTCGAGGACCGAAAGCAGCGATCCCGGATGGTAAGGAAATGGAGAAACGGGCGCAGGCGGAGTGCTGCGCTGGCGGCGAGTCGTGGGTAGGGCCGGTTTCATGGGAAAAGCGGCTTTCAGCCTTCAGTTTCGGATCCCGTTTACCGGCTTTCAGCTGAAGGCTGGGGGCTGAAAGCTTGAAGCTCAGTTGGTGCGCTCAACCAGCAGTACCTGTTCCGTTTGGTCGACTTCCTGGAACTTGACTTCGATGATCTCGCGGCTGCTGGTGGGAACGTGTTTGCCCACGTAAGTGGCCTCGATGGGAAGCTCGCGATGGCCGCGGTCGATGAGCACCGCCAGTTGCACGCGGCGCGGGCGGCCGTGGTCGAAGAGCGCGTCGAGCGCGGCGCGAACGGTGCGGCCGGTGTAAAGCACGTCGTCGCAGATCACGACGTCGCGGCCCTCGACATCGAAGCCGATGGCTCCCGGCGTTACCACCGGGCGCACGTCCGCCGTGGAAAGATCGTCGCGGTAGAACTGAATGTCGAGCACCCCGGTATCCACGGGACGCTTCTCGATGGTCGAGATCAGCTTGCCCAGCCGTTGCGCCAAAGGAACGCCGCGGCGCTTGATGCCTACCAGGGCCAGATCCTCGCTCCCATTGCTCTTTTCCACGATTTCGTGGGCCAGGCGCACCAGGGTTCGCTCAATCTCCGAGGCGGACATCAGCCGCCCCTTCACTCGCAGGTTGCTGTTACTTTCCAGTTCACTCATGATCGTTGCTCTTGCCGGATGATACGAGGGATTGGCGTTTCAGGGCAAGTTGTGGAAAGGCGAGCGCCCCTATTCCGGAACCTGCGCCTCGGCAGGGCAAGGAAATGAGGCGCGGCAAGCCTCTGTGCGAGACCGAATCGGTCCCATAATATAGAGGCGGGCCCGGATGGCGAAATTGGCAGACGCAGCGGACTTAAAATCCGCAGGCCTTCACCGGCCGTGGGGGTTCAAGTCCCCCTCTGGGCACCAGAAAATCAATAGCTTAGAGGTTCAGTGCGAATTCGTTGCGGCTTTTCCGCGGGTCGTGCTGTCGCTGGCATCGACGGGTGGACTTTTGCTTCGCAGAGATCGCCTCACGGCGCTGGCTTTGCCACGCTCTGCGGATAGGAAGCGATCAGAAAGAGCGCCTCATCGCGATCCGCGGCACAGAACACCATAGCAGCAAAGCCGCCACCTTCCGCCGAGCTTGCGGCGGTGCCGCGGACAAGAAAGTAATAGGTTTTTCCTGCTTCCACCGTGAAATGAACAAACTCCGCCTCTGGACGTTTCCGGTTCAGCGTGGCCGCGCAGGCATGATGCTCTCCGGGCGCCACGGAGACGAAGATGTAGGAATCTTGCTCGAGGACTCCCACCCAGGCACCGTCCAGTCCGACCCTCGTGGTGAAATGCGCGCCGGCTTCTTTCTGGATAAAGTACACCAGCGCTTTGCCTGGCTCGGGCGCCGCGGGCGGCTGCCCTCTTACCTGTTCCACAACGAACCTGGCATCCAAAGGGCCGCAGGCCTGTTTGTAGATGGCGTCGGCGGTTTGTGCTGTCGCGGACAAAGGCACAGCCATAAGCAAAACTGCCAAAGCAGCTTTCATCTTGTTTCTCCAAGGCGGGGCTTTTGACATGTACGATGCAGCGGGAATCTGCCCTGTTGCCTCGACCGTTGATATCATGCCGTTTTCCGCGGCAATGAGGCCTGCATCTTCAATCGGCCCTCCCCCAACCGAACTCTGATAATCTGCACGCATCCCTCCTGCAATACGGCTGGGCGGCGACAGATCACTCCATGATGAGACCTACAACTCAAGTTAGCCCCGGACCGGGCACCGCCCAACCCGGCTCCGGCTCCGGCCCGCAGATGATGCAGAGCCTGGGCCTGTTCAGCGCCACCACCATCGTCGTGGGCTCCATGATCGGCAGCGGCATCTTCATCGTCGACTGCGACATCGCGCGCCTTACTGATTCTCCGGCGCTTTACCTGGGCGCGTGGGTCATCACCGCGGTTATGACCATGATCTGCGCCCTGAGCTACGGCGAGCTGGCCGCCATGATGCCCAAGGCCGGCGGCCAATACGTCTACCTGCGCGAATCGCTCGGGCCCCTCTGGGGATTTCTTTACGGCTGGACGCTTTTCCTCGTCATTGAGACCGGAACCATCGCCGCAGTGTGCGTGGCCTTCGGCAAATTCCTGGGGGTTTTCTTCCCGTCGGTCTCGAGCACGCATTGGCTGTGGCACATCGCGCACGTGCCGGCCATTCCCGTCGGTCCCATGGTGCTGGGCAACATGGAGATCGGCGTCAGCACCGCAAATCTCGCCGGCATCGTCGTGGTGCTGTTCGTGGCGGCTGTGAATATCTGCGGCGTGCGCTTCGGCGCGCTGGTGCAGAACGTGTTCACCGTGGCCAAGGCGCTGTCGCTCGCAGCCCTTGTGTTTCTGGGATTCACCGTGGGCCGCAATAGCGCCGCCATTGCCGCCAATTTCGGCAGCCACTGGAGCGAGTTCTGGCGCAACGCGGGCTGGCACACGTTACATCCCGTGCAAGTGGGCGCACAGGGGCCCATCGTCATGGTCAACGTGATCGTGATTCTTGCCGTGGTGCAGGTGGGCTCGCTCTTTGCCGCCGACGCATGGAACAACGTCACGTTTACTGCCGGTGAAATCAAGAACCCGCGGCGCAATGTGCCGCTCTCGCTCGCGTGCGGCGTGGGTTTTGTGCTGGTGGTGTATTTCCTGGCCAGCGCGGCCTATCTCAAGGTGCTTCCGCTGCACGGCGATCCGCACGGCGCCACCGTGTTCGCACGCGGCGTGCAATATGCATGGGAGGACCGCATTGGCGCCGCGGTGCTGCAACAGATCTTTCCCCACATCGGGGGCTATCTGATGGCCGCGGCCATCCTGATTTCGACCTTCGGCTGCGCCAACGGCATCACGTTGGCCGGCGCGCGCGCCTACTACGCCATGGCCCAGGACGGTCTCTTCTTCCGCTTCGTCGGCAAACTGCATCCGCGCTATAAGACTCCGGCCGCCGCGCTTGTGGTGCAGGCGGTCTGGACGACGCTGCTCTGCGTTTCAGGTTCTTACAGCCAGTTGCTCGACTACATCATCTTCGCGGTGCTGGTCTTTTACATCTTGACGATTATTGGGCTGTTCGTTCTGCGCGTCAAGCAGCCCGCGGCGCCGCGCCCGTACAAAGCCTTCGGCTACCCGTTCCTGCCCGGCCTCTATCTGGTGATGGCGACAGGCATCTGCGCCGCACTGCTGCGCTACAAGCCGCAGTACACCTGGCCGGGCCTGATCCTGGTGCTGCTGGGGGTTCCGGTGTATCTGTTCTGGTCGCGGAGAAAAGCCGGAGCTGAGCTTGCCTGATGCCATGAAAAGTTAAAGCGGCCCCGTGGGGCCGCTTCACTTACTACCGACGACTGCTTTACTGCAGCAGCGTTCCCTGCTCGCCTTCGTGATTGCCGTTAGGTCTTTGTTCTTGGACTCTTGCCTTGGGCAGAGCCGCTTCGCACTGTTCTTTCCGCGGCGCGAAGTACTTTCACGTCGAGAAGATCCTGTTCCCGCCCGCTGGCCAGTTTGTTGCGGATGAGATCTTCGCGGGAGATAACGGGTGCTTGGACTTCTCCGTCGACGTTGCCCTCGATTCGGTTAGGCCAAGCTTCATCGAAGGTGATGCCATCGATGCGCTGCAAAACATCGATGCGGTTTGGCGGGAGACCGATCTGAAATGTCGTGCCATCGACAAAGTCTGCTTCGGTCAGGCCCTGCAGTGGCGCGCCGAACTGGGACAGCGCGCGGAAGGCGGCTCTGGCATTCTCCGGATCAGAGCGAATGAACAAGTCCAGGTCTTTTGTCGTGCGTGGCTCAGAGTGCACGCTAAAGGCATGGCCGCCGATAATCAGATACTTCACCGCGTTTGCGTTAAACGCGCGAAGTAGATCCTTGAAGTCCTTTGTCATCATCGGCCGGCGCTCCTCTGAATCCTTCGGCGAACGCATAGGCTTCCTCGCTCAGCTCACAGACCGCAATCAACCGTTCGCCGACCGGCAGGCTTTGCCAGTAGCGATAGGTCTCTGCCTGCTGCTCCTCGAAGTCGGTAACGCGACGGACAGTCTTATCCATTCGATCCTCTCCGATTGCCTTCCATCCTACTGCAGCAGCGCTCCCTGCTCGCCTTCGTGGTTGCCGTTCCCGTTGCCGTTCAGTTCTTCGGGCGGGATGATGACGGCGGCGGCGACCTTGTCTTCGGGCTCGAGGTTCAGTAGGCGGACGCCTTGCGTGGCGCGTCCGGCGGACCGGACCGTCTTGGTGTCGATGCGGATGATCTTGCCGAACTGGCTGATTACCATCAGCTCCGAGGTGTCGTCGACCAGTTGGATGGTATTGACGCGGCCCACGCGTTCGGTGACGGAGAGGTTCTTGACGCCCTTGCCGCCGCGCGTTTGCAGGCGGTACTCTTCGACGTCGGTGCGCTTGCCGAATCCGTGTTCTGTGACGGAAAGAATGCGATAGGCGCCGGGCGCGTGCTCCTTGGGTGTAACGGCGACGCCGACCACGTAATCGTTCTTGACCAACGCGATACCGCGCACGCCATAAGCGGGCCGGCCCATGGAGCGCACGTCGCTCTCCTCGAAGCGGATCGCCAGGCCCAGGTGCGTGGCCAGGAAGATAATCTGCGAGCCGTCAGTGATGCGCGCCGCCACCAGTTCGTCGTCCGTATCGATGCCGATAGCAATGATGCCGCGCGACATCACGTTGGAAAAGTCCTTGAGCGGCGTCTTTTTCACGGTGCCCTTTTGCGTGGCGAAGAAGATGAACTTGCCCTCTTCCTCGAGATCGCGCACGGGGAGAATCGCGCAGACTTTCTCGCCGGTCTGCAGATCAAGCAGGCTCTGCATCGACTTGCCCTTGCCCGCTGCGCCCACGTCGGGAATCTCGTAGATCTTGAGCCAATAGACGCGGCCGGTGTTGGTGAAGCACAGCAAAAACGAGTGCGTGGAGTCGACGATGAGCTGCGAGACAAAATCTTCCTCGCGCGTTTTCATGCCCATGCGTCCCGTGCCGCCGCGGCGCTGCTGGCGGTAGATGGAGATAGGCGTGCGCTTCAGGTAGCCCTGGTGGCTGATCGTCACCGCAACCTGCTCATCGGCGATCAGGTCTTCGAGCTGGAGCTCCGCGCTCTCGTCCACAATCTCGGTGCGGCGCTTGTCGCCATATCTTTCGCGGACTTCCTCAAGCTCCTTCACAATTACCGCGCGCAGCTTCTTCTCGCTGCCCAGGATCTCCTCGTAATCAGCGATCTTCTCGCGGATCTCCATCAGCTCTTTCAGCAGCTCATCAACCGAGAGCTGCGTGAGCCGGTAGAGCTGCAGTTCCAGGATGGCATCGACCTGGCGCAGGGTGAGGCCCTTTTCCTCGTGGGGTCCGGGCTCGCGGTCCAGCCGGATGACGATGTCCTTGCCCTTGCCCCATGCGTACAGGTTTTCCCGGGCGTCCGTGCGGGAGTTCGATGCGCGGATGATTTTGATCACGGTGTCGAGATTGTCGAGCGCGATCTTGAGGCCTTCTAGAATGTGTTCGCGTTCGCGCGCTTTGCGCAGCAGGAAAACCGTGCGCCGCTGCACCACGTCGATGCGGTGGTCGATGAAAAGCTGGATGGCTTCCGCAAGGCCCAATTCCTTCGGCTGGCCGTTGGTCACGGCCAGGAAGATCATGGAAAAACTCTCTTGCAGCTGCGTGTGCTTGTAGAGCTGGTTGAGCACAATCTCAGGCTGCGCGCCGCGCTTGAGGCCGATCACGAATCGCATGCCGTCGCGGTCGCTCTCGTCGCGGGTGCGATCGGCGCCGATGTCGATCTCGGAGATGAT
>Ga0181539_1004964_pt1 | contig 11055 bp, 11 predicted proteins | sample PEATcosm2014_Bin_46_FD_119767 | JGI IMG/M metagenome (GOLD analysis project Ga0181539, IMG submission 119767) | Peatland microbial communities from MTU Mesocosm Facility, Houghton, MI, USA - PEATcosm2014_Bin23_60_metaG | ecosystem: Environmental > Terrestrial > Soil > Wetlands > Peat | place... | reverse complement strand
GCCATCTCCGTCTGCGACATCACGCGCCCCGCGCCGAATCGGATGACTTTACCGCCGCTGCTCAGGCGCCTCCACGCCGCCGGCATTCCCAAAGATGGCGTCACGATCCTTATCGCCACCGGCCTGCACCGCGCGGCGACCGATGAAGAGCTCGACATCATTCTCGGGCCTGAAATCGTGGCAACATACAACGTGGTCAGCCACGATGCGCGCGATTTTGCCAGTCATCGCGCCGTAGGAACCACGCGTCGCGGCACGGCGGTATATGTCGACGAGCGTTTTGCCGCCGCCGACCTGCACATCACGCTCGGCTTCATTGAACCACACCTCATGTTGGGCTTCAGTGGCGGGCGCAAGCTCATCGTGCCCGGAGTCGCGGCGCAGGAAACCATCAAAGTCATCCACTCGCCGCGCTTCATGCGCGAGCCGCGCTCCACAGAGGGATCGATCGAGGGCAATCCGTTGCACGAGGAGCTGCTCGAAGCCGCCGCGCTGGCGCGCCACGATTTCATCCTCGACGTCACCCTGACGCAGGAGCGCACCATCTCCGGCGTCTTTGCCGGCCATCCGGTCAAAGCCCACGCAGCAGGAGTGGAATTCATGGTGAGTACCTCGCTCACCCCGCTCGACGGTCTCGTCGATGCGGCTATCACCTCTTCAGCCGGCTATCCGCTCGACCTGACCTTCTACCAGTGCCTGAAGGGGCTGACCGCGGCGCAGCACATTGTCAAGCCCGGCGGAAAAATGCTCCTCCTGGCCGAGTGCGCCGAAGGCATCGGCTCGCCCGAGTACGCGCGCCTCCTGAAGGCCTATCGCGGCCACGCGGAGTTCCTCAAGGAAATCGAGAATACGCCGGTCGAAATCGACCAGTGGCAGTTGGAGAAGCTGGCGTTGACGGGGCTCAATCACGAACTGCTGTTTTACGCGCCCGGCGCCGCGCGCGAAGCGCTCGGAAGCCTGGGAGCGCATGCATTCGCCGATGTGAACCAGGCGGTTGCCGCGCTGTTGAGCGGCCTCGCGCCCGGAGCGCGCGTGGCGCTGCTGCCCGAAGGTCCGTACACCTTCGCGCGTCCCATGCCGGCCTATGCGTAGTGAGTTCGCAGTTCGTAGTTCACAGCGATTCCTGGTGAATTAAGGGGCGTGCGATCCCACCCTTTCCGCACAAAACGCGGAAAGGATGGGGCACGGAAGAAACTACGACTAAATGCTGATGCCCACCTTGTAGCGCGGCCATAGCGGACGCATCGCCGCGTGATCGACGATCGGTTCGCCGTCGCACTCCACTTCAATCACCGTGGCCGGCTGGTCGGGCGCCACCAGCGGAAGGCCCGTCAGCCGGAAGCTAAACTCGTCCTGCGTGAACTCAACCTTCTTGCCGGTTTTGAGCACGCGCGCCGAGAGCACCTTGGGTTTGAGCCCGCCGATCGCCACCACCACCTCGGGTTTGTAGAAGTCGAGCCACTCTGCCGCCGGAGTATGTCCGGGCCAGTTGTATACGTGCACGTAAAGCGTGTTGCCCTTACGCGAATAGTTGCAACTCGCATCGGCGTTCAGCGTTCCCCGTTCCGAACCGTAGATGGTCTTGCCATTGGTATCCATCCACTTGCCCACAGCTTCCAGAACCTCAATGGAAGCCGGCGGCACGGAGCCGTCTGGCTCGGGGCCGATGTTCAGCAGGTAATTCCCGCCGCCCCGCGCGCAGGTGATGAGGTTGTCGACGATGGTCTTCGGCGTCTTCCATTGGTCGTCAGCGCGATTGAAACCCCAGCTGTTGTTGAGTGTCATGCACGACTCCCACGCGCGCCCTGCGGCCGAAGCCTCAATGCGCTGTTCCGGCGTGGCAAAGTCGCCCTCCAGGCCGTTGCGGTTGTTCACAATGATGTTGGGCTGCAGCTCGAAGACCATCTCGTTCATCCGCTCCGATTCCCACTGCGCGGCGGTCAGCGGCCAAGAGACGTCGTACCACAGGATGTCGATCTTGCCGTAGTTCGTGAGCAGCTCGCGAATCAGGCCGTGTGTGTAATCCACAAACCGCCGGCGCGCCGCCTCGTCGGTCTTGCAGATGGCGCCATCGGGATGGTGCCAATCCATGAGCGAGTAGTAGAAGCCCACGCGCAAGCCCTCGGCACGCGCCGCCTCCACGTATTCCCGCACCAGGTCGCGGCCCGGGCCCTGCTTCATGGCGTTGTAGTCGGTCAGCTTGGTGTCCCAGTTGCAAAAGCCCTCGTGGTGCTTGGTGGTCATCACCATGTACTTCTGGCCGGCGCGCTTGGCCAGCCGCGCCCAGTCGCGCGCCGCATTGGGCTTGGGATGGTGATGCTTGGCCAGAATTTCGTACTGGGGAATCGGCACGCCCTCGTGCTCCTTCACCCACTCGTGCTGGCCGATGATGCTGTAGAGGCCCCAGTGGATGAACATGCCGAACTTGGCCTCATGCCACCACGCCATGCGCGCCTCGCGCGTGGCAATCTGCTTCTGGTCGGTGGCCGTGAGTGCGGGCTGCGCCGCGGGAGCTTGCGCACCCATTGCCGCGGGCATTCCCAGGCCCTCCGCCTTGGTCGCGGCGAACGCCGCTGCGCCCGCTGCGCCAAACTGCTTCAAAAACGACCGTCTCGTGCTTTCGCTCCAATCCATCGTCGTCTCCTTCTTCCTATGTCTGTATTTGCCGGCCCGCAGCGGGAGCGGATTCTCGTTAGCGTTTACGAAAACCGCGCAGAATCGCCGCCGAGTCAATATAGCAGACCCGGCGATGGGCGCGATGCGCTTCCACTGTGCGCCGCGGTTTCGGTGGCGCCGGTCCGGCAACCTGCCCCAACGAAATGCTTCATCTTGGGCGTCGTTGGCAGCTACACTCTTCCCATGGTCGTTCGTCTGAAAGATATAGCCGCCGAACTGGGAGTTTCGGTTGTCACGGTGTCGCGCGCCTTGCGCAACCGGCCCGACATCGCGGAAGAAACCAAAGCCAAAATCCTGGAACGCGTGAAGCGGCTGAACTACCGCCCCAACCTCACCGCGCGCAGTTTGGTCACGGGCCGCAGTTCGCTCATCGGGCTGGTCGTGCCCGACCTCATTCATCCCTTCTTCGGAGAGATCGCCAAAGGGCTCTCCAGCAAGTTGCGGGAAAAAGAGTATTACCTCATCGTTTCCTCTTCCGAGAGCGATCCTCAGTTGGAACAGGACGAGGTGGAGCACATGCTCGCCCACCATCTGGACTGCTTCGTCGTGGCCTCCTGCCGCAAAGATACCGACAGCCTCAGCCGCATCAAAGAAGCGGGCGTGCCACTGGTGCTCGTCGACCGCAGTTTTCCCGGCTTCCGCTCCAATTTTGTGGGCGTCGATGACGTAAAGGTGGGGGAACTCGCCACCGAGCACCTTATTGCCCAGGGCTGCAAGCGCATTGCGCACATTCGCGGCCCGGCGACTAGCGTCGGCAACAGCCGCGCCGAGGGATACTGCAACGCGTTGGCGCGACACGGCATGACCGTGGAAAGCAATTACGTGGTGGCCTGCGGCGAGGCCTCCGATTCCGATGGCGAGACCCGCGGCCGGCGCGCGATGGAGGAGATTCTCGCTCTTAAACCGCGTCCCGACGGGCTCTTCTGCTTCAACGACATCATCGCCGTGGGCGCCATGGAGCGCGCCCTGGAAGCGGGTCTGCGCATTCCACAAAATATGGCTATCGTGGGCTGCGGAAACTTCCACTACAGCAGCAAATTGCAGGTCCCGCTCACGAGCGTCGACCAGAAATCGCGCGAAATCGGCGAACGCGCCGCCAAAATGATCATGACGCTGCTCGAAAAGCCGCCCTCGGCGCGGCCGCGCAGCATCATCCTCGAACCCGACCTGATCGCAAGAGAGTCATCGCAGCTCAAGTAGGCGCGAGCTAATTCTCCGTCGGCCGCTCCACGTGATCGATCACGAGGACGACGACAGGCCCTTTGGCTGCCACCAGCTTCAAGCCGAGTTGCTCTTCAAGCGCGGTGAAAAGCGTCGGCCCGGCATCCGGCGTGCCCTGCAGGTCGTCAGGCGTCCATTTCAGTTCGATGTCGTAGTTGCCGGTGAGGCCGGTTTTATCGACCACAGTGCGGCCGACCAGATTCGTCGTGGACAGGAATTGTGCGAACTCGGCCATGGACCTTCCGTGAAGCGTGAATTCGCCGCGGACAGATCTCCCCCATCCCGGTTTCTGGTCCGCCGGCAAGGTCTTCAACTTCAGCCCGCCCTTCGCGAGCACGAGGTCGTAGATGGGCTGCACCCTGGACTCATAGTGAACACGAAGCTGAAAACGGTCGGCGAGGAGCGATTGCAGCATCTTCTGGGTCACATGTTCCTGCTCCCGCACGGAGAGCTTTTGCATGGCCGCGGCGGTGTCCTCGTCTGCCTTGGCCTCGACATCGAACCTGTCCTGGTCCGCCCAGGCCGGCAGCCCCGGGGGATGATCCCAGACCGATCGAACTTCGTAAGCGTTCGAGATCAATCCCCACACCGTGATGCAGCGGCCCACATAGCGGCCTTGCGTCCCTCCGGACGTCAGGAAGGAACAGTCGGGCTTGGCGGGTCTCACAGAAACCACTTCAAACGCCGGTGGATTCGGCGTGATGGTGTTGGCCGCTGCCGGTTTCGCTTGTCCGTGCGCCCAAGCGGCCAAAGCGAAGCCAGCAGCCAGAAGAAACATCGCGGTTGCAGCGGAATGCCGCGGAGGATCAACGCGCCCGGTCATCGTGCAACCATGCCTTTCTTGAGCGAGTGCTTCCATTCTCTCTCTGTAGCCGGAGAGATGGCTACGCCGATGCCCCGCATCCAGGCCGCGCTCTAGTTCTCGGTGGGCCGCTCCACGTGGTCCACGACAATCACGTCCACCGGCGCCTTTGCCGGCACGAGCTTCAAGCCGAGTTGCTCTTCGATTGCGGTAAAGAGGTCCGGAGGTGCGTTGGGATCGCTCGTCGCAGTTCCGTCCGGTGTCCATTTGAGCGTGATGTTGTAGATTCCGGTGAGCCCGGTCTTATCGACCACGATGCGGCCTGTCGCATCGGACAGGCCCTCCAGAAATCGCCCGCCGATTCTACTTGCCCGCACGCCGATGAATCCCCGATTCGTCCCCATTCCATCCAGATTCCCGGGTTCGTGCGATTCCTTCAGCTTGATGCCGCCCTTGGCGACGACCAGCGCGTAGACCGGCAGCTCTCTCGTTTCATGGTGAAGCCTCAGCTTGAAACGGTCCTCCAGCAACGGACGCAGCATCAGCGCGGCCTGCTCCCGCTGCTGCTGTCCGGAAAGCTTCTGAAAGGCGGCGGCATCGTCCTCATCCATCCTGGCTTCCACATCGAATCGTTCGGAGTCCGCCCATCCCGGCAGCCCCAAAAGCTGGCCGGGGCACCTGAGGCCGTACGCGAAATAAATCAGTTCGGCTATCGGGACATTTTTTGCCGAGTAGCCGTCGGAGGTTGGCCCTCCTTGCCAGGAACCGTAACCGGATTTGTCCGGCCTTATCGCAGCAACCGTAAAGGTTGGGATTTTCGCGGATGCATTTTGTGAAACGGGCGAGGCTGTCTGACCCAATCCGCGACATGCCAAAGTCATGCAAACGGCGGTCACAAGCAAGAGATCCCGGTAAAGTTTCATCGGAGATTGTGCGCAGCGGTCCATCGTGCTAACCGTCTCCTTTCCGATTTACCCTGCCCGAAACACGACTCGATACCCGTCTAGACGCTAATTCTCCGACGGCCGCTCGACCTTGTCGATGACCAGCACCTCCGCCGGCATCTTCTCCGGTTCCAGCTTGAGCCCGAGCTGTTCCTCGATCGCCTCAAACAGCGGCGGTGGAGCGTTGGGATTGTCGGCAGCGGCCGGCGCGCGCAGCCCAACTGCGCTGAACTGAGACTCATCGGGCGTCCATCGCAAATTAAAGTCGAACGTCCCCACCATCCAGGTCTTGTCCACCACCGGCCGGTCCAGTACGACATACGCCAGCCATCGTACAAAATGTGCGAGCGTTACACTCCTGAAGCTGCACACCCCCATGTGCTCGCACGAGGCGCCCCGCCCTCCGGCCTCCGCCGCTTTCAACTTCGATCCGCCCTTGGCAACGGTCAGGGCATAAACCGAAAGCGTCCTCTGTTCCCTATGCAATGTAAGTTGGAAACGATCGGCCAGAAGCTTCTGGAGCATTGCCTGCAGCTGGTCATTCACTTGAACCCCTTCGCCCGCCACGGCTTCGATATCGTATTCGTCCGTTTCCATCCACGCGGGCCCTCCTGCAATCTCCCGCGCATCCACACGATAGGCCATCATGATGAGTTCTCTCAGCGTTACGCTGTACGCGGAAAACCGGCGGCCTTCTTCTCTATCGCGGGTTCTGCTGGGATCGGGATTCTTGACCGGCTTGATGGTGGCCGCTTCAAACTCCGGCGATGCCGTTTGTGCGGGCGCTGCTGCCGGCGTTGCCGGTGCCTGACCGAAGATGGCGGGAACCAGGAGCGCAGCAACGGCGAAAAGAAACCTGGTGCGGGCATCGGTGCGATTGCGATCAAGTTGCGGAGCATGTTCTTACCTTTCTCCGGGTTTGCGGTGCGTTAGTTCGCCGACGGCCGCTCGATGTGGTCGACCACGATCACATCCACCGGCCCGCGCGCGGGTTCAAGCTTCAACCCGAGTTGCTCCTGAATCGCCTCGAACAGCGGCGGCGGCGAATTCGAATCCTCAGCAGGCGGCCTGAGCAGGAGGCCCAGGCGGGAAAATTGAGACTCATCGGGCGTCCACTTCAAGGAGAAATCGAACGCTCCTGCAATCCCGGTCCTGTCCACTACCGGCCGATCCAGGACGACAAACTGCATGAATCTTGCGAAATTCGAGAGTGTTCTATTCCTGAAGTTGCATACCCCAGGCCGTTCGCATCCTGAGTTCTCAACCTCGTCAGGTCCTGCAGATTTCAGCTTTGGCCCACTCTTCGCAACCACCAGAAGGTAAACGGCGAGTGTTCTTTGCTCGTGATGAAATGTGAGTTTGAAGCGGTCCGCCAGGAGGTCCTTGAGCAGCATTTCCTCCTTTTGCTGATCATCCAGTTGAACTCCTTCGACGGCCTCCGCGTCGATATCGTATTCATCCGTTGCCATCCATGCCGGCCCGTCTGCAATCTGCCCCGGATCGAGCTCGTACCCCATCATGATGAGGTCCCTCACGGTTACGTTCCGCGCGAGAAGCCGTCGGCCATCGGTCCTATCCTGCACGTTTGGACTAGGGTTTTTCACTGGCTTGATTGCCGCAACCTCGAGCACTGGCAAAGAAGCTTGTGCTGGCGCAGTTGCCGCCGGTTGCGTCTGCCCGTGCGCGAAACCGGAGATAAAAGCGGGGATAAATAACGCCAGGAGCAGCAGCAGAAATCTTCGTTGGAATTGAATCCCACGTAAAGCGCGCCCCGTCATCATGCGACCATGCCTTTCCTAAGTGGTCCCTTCATTTTCTCTCCGAAGCTGGAGAGAGGACTACGCCTGCGCGCTGCAGGATGGCGGCGCTCTAATTCGCTGTCGGCCGCTCGATGTGATCGACCACAATCACATCCACCGGCCCTTTGGCGGGCAACAGCTTTAGCCCGAGCTGCTCTTCGAGCGCCGTGAAAATCGATGGCCGCGGGTCAGAGGCGTCCGCGCCGTCGGGCGCGTAGTCGAGTGTGAAATCGTAGCCGCCATCGAGCCCCGTCTTGTTCACGATCTTCCTGCCCAGTGTGAAAGAAAGATTGGCAGCGAGGCTCTCGACAGAGATCTCATGCGCTGTGACCTTACCGCTGGCGTACTTGGCGTTGCCGCCGAAGCCATCGGCTGCGGTCTTATTCATCTTCGCTCCGCCCTTCGCAATGGTGAGCTCGTAAATCGGCAAATCCTTCGTTTCGTGGTGCGCCTTGAGCGCAAAGCGATCCGCCAGAAGCGCCTGTAGCATCAGCTGCGATTGCTTCCACCGCTCCATCGGCGGAAGCTTCGCGAGCGCCGCCGCAGTCTCCTGATCCATCTTGGCTTCGACTGCGATGGGGTCCGACTTGGCCCACCCGGGCAGACCAACAACCTGGTCTTCCAACAGCACCCCGTAGGCGCTCCGTATCAAAACCCACGTCGGCATGCCCCCCATCGAAAAACTATCGGACGAGAGCTTGAAAAAACCATGGCCGTCAGGATCGGGCTTGATGGTGACGGCGTCGTAACTGAGCGCGGGGGCAGGCGAGTTCTGCTGCTGCGGCGCGGGCGGTGCAGTTTGACCAAGTGCGGGGGCGGCAAGAGCCGCGATCACAGCGGTCAGCAGAAACCCGCTGCGCCATGCAATGCGGCGCCGAACCTTACCCGTCATCGGGCGATCAATCCTTTCCTGCGCGAAGTCCCTATTGTTTGTCGGTCGCAACGTAGACGGCCACGCCGCCCAGCAGCACCAGCATGGTCACGGCCGGAACCAGCACCATCCAGCCCCATGCGGCGCCGGCCGGCGATCCAGAACTCAGGCTGCCCCATTGTGCTGCAGCGGCTTGCGGAAGATGCACGAACCAGTCGTGCCAGTAGCTCCAGGTAAGCGACTCGACGCCGCTCCGCGCCTCAAAGCCGGCAAATCCCACGGCGGCAAACAGCGCTACCGCGCAAGCAAAGATCTGTGCGCCGAGCAAGGGGCGGGCAACGCGCTCCATGGCGGCATTGCGGCGGCGCAGTTGCGCGCGCCACAACAAAACCGCAGGAGCTACCGGCCGCGCCGCGGCAACCGATTCCATACGCGCATGCTGGAAGGCTTCCGAAACCAGCACCAGGTCGCCGCACACGCGGCAGCCGCGCACGTGCGCGCGGAGCTCCGGCAGGCACGCAGCCGGCCACTGACCGCGCTCGATCAGTTGGCGCACCTCTTTTTCATATGGACAGGATGCAAAGTTCATGATCTCCTCCCGTCGGCAGCGCACGCGCGGAGGAGGGCTGCGATCTTGCGCCGCGCGCGGAAAAGCAGCAGCCGGATGCTGGCCACGTTGAGGCCCATCACTTGCGCGATCTCGCGATGCGAGTAGCCCTCGGCGTGGGCCAGCCACAGCATCTGGCGCTCGCGCGGCTTCATCTGCTTGAGCGCGGGCTCGAGCAGAATCTGCGACTCGGTTTGCCCCGCATGGTCGCATGCGGCGAAAAACTCTTCGGGAATCTCTTCAAGGGATGCAGCGCGCGGGCGGCGCCAGTAGTCGCGCAGCAAATTGGTGGCGATGCGGAAAAGGTATCGCCGCGCTGCTGCTTCGCCATCTGTCGAAAGAGTCGGCGCGCCTTCCGCGCACAGATACCGCACGTAGCTCTCCTGCATCAGGTCGTCGGCCAAAGCGGGATCGGCGGAGACGCGAGCCAGATAGGCCCACAACGGCCGTGCCGACCGCTCATAGAAGCCAGCGAAGGCCTCGTTCTCCATCGCAGGATCACTGATGCCGGCGCCGGCGGCCTCTTGAGCGCCGCCGGCCCATGCATCCGGTAAAGTGAATTCCGACCACATACGCGTTCGTTTCCCGGTAGGGGCCACGCCCGGCTCCTTTGCGGCTCACCGTCTGTCCTACGAGCCGAAGGGCGCGCCGGCCCCGGTCTGCGTTCCATCCTTTTCGGGCAACAGCCCCAACCGCTGGGCCAGTACCCACGTCACTCCTGCCGAGAGGATAAACCCAATTCCCGGCATGAGCAGAAGTGTTCCCACTATCAGCATGGGCTCTGCCGTATCGGGTCCGGCGTGGCGCAACAGCAGAAAACCGATGCCCAGCAGCGCCAGCACGATGCCGGCCGAGAGCGAAGTCAGCACGCGCGACACCGTGTTCGGCATGCGCTGGCCGAATTCCGGCCCCGGCGCGATGGGCGAGGCCATCAGGAACTGTTTGCCCGCCTCTGTTTCCATATACGCAACCAGATCTGGGCCGGTGCCAAGTTTTTCAATCAGACGGCTATGAATCTCACTTTGCTGCTTGAAGGTGCGGTTCCAGCGGAGGCTCTGGACAAAGATGTAGATGATCCAGACGAAGGCCAGGAAGACCGCGGGGACGATGACGATGGGGGTCAACTTCTCAATCACCCTGGGCGCCGTGGGCTCCTGCTCCTGCGCTGGCGTCAGGTCCGGCCAAATCACCCGCTGCAGCGCCTTGTCGCGCCGTCCGTCCGACGGATTGAGCTTGCTGAACAGATAAAACTCGGGGTTGCGCGCAATATCCGGGTGGCTGGCCATGAACTGCGCCAGTTCGGGATTGCTGCGGGCCACGTAAGGCTGATCGGCCAGCAGCGAGGGATCGGCCGCGACCGCGGCGGTCATGGTCGGGCTCAGGCGCAGCAGGTGCAGGAGTTGCTCCTGGGCATCGGCCACGTCCTTCTCGCTGGGCGCTTGCGCTGCGGGTGCGGCTGCGGCGTGGGTTTGGGCAACGGCCAGCGGCGCGGCAACCAGCGCGAGCGCGCTGACTGCGCAGAAGATCCATGAGGCGGTTCGAATTCGTGCGTTCATGACGTTTTTCCTCGTTCGTTGGAGTTTGGGCCTGCTAACACTCATGGGGTGGGTAGCCAGTAGTGCTAACAGGCCCTGGGGACGCGTCTGCCAATAGAACGAACGGAGGCCTCGATTGGTTAACATCTCGGGGCGGCGGCGCGGCTATCATGGTTCCATTCGGCGGCCGGCGAGATTTTCCATGCGGCTTTCAACGAAACTCGGGATCGCAAGCCTCGCGCTGCTCGGCCTTTCCGCGGTGCTGGCGGCACTGGTGCCGGAGGTGCCCCTCGCGTTTGTGGCGGGTTTTCTGGCGTGTATTTTTGGGGCACTGGCGGCTCAACACGGCACAAAATGGTGGCTCGCTGTTCCCTGCATCTTAATCGCTCTATTCCTCCTCATGCTCTCTGTCGGCTTCAGCGCAAGTTGAACTCCATCTGATCGCTAATGCGCAAACCCCGGGGTTTAAAATTGAAGTGGTTGCGGAGTTGTCGACCGCACCAAAATCCATGCCCGCGCGCAGCGGCCCCAGTGCGACGTGCTGCGGCGGGCTATCGTGTGGAATCAGGGAAGGCAATGCGAGCAAAAACGGCTGTGGTG
>Ga0181539_1004963_pt1 | contig 11062 bp, 8 predicted proteins | sample PEATcosm2014_Bin_46_FD_119767 | JGI IMG/M metagenome (GOLD analysis project Ga0181539, IMG submission 119767) | Peatland microbial communities from MTU Mesocosm Facility, Houghton, MI, USA - PEATcosm2014_Bin23_60_metaG | ecosystem: Environmental > Terrestrial > Soil > Wetlands > Peat | place... | reverse complement strand
TACCTGAAGGGCGATTTCAGGGCCCCCCGTAAGATACGCCAACCGGGACCACGCGGCGATGCTTTCTAAGGCGAGATCCGTCGCATGAGCCCGGCGAGCGAGCTCGAAAGCCTCCTGGTACTTCGTTGAAGCCTCCTGACTCTCCCCTTGCCCTTCTATGAGTCGCCCTTCGCTCAGGAGGAAGAACGCCTGAAGTCGGCGGGTGAGGGCCCCAATCCTACGAGCGGCTTCGAACTCGATGCGGGCCTGATCTGGCTCGGCGAGCCTGAGGTGAAGGTCGACAATCGATAGGAGTGCCTCGCACTTAATTCGCCGGTCCCCCTCGGACTCAGCAATGGCTCGACGGAGGACCTGGATCGCGTCTGCATAGTCCGAATGGTGTCGCAGTAGCGAGGCTTCGGCGATTAACACTCGCACCTTCGCAGTGCCTGCCGGCAGTGCTACCGCAAGGTGCCGGAGCGAGTTCCTGAGAGTTTCTGAGTAGCCCAAACGGAGCACGACCCGTTGCTGTTCGTCAAGGAGACGGGAGGCCGCCTTCCAATCCTCACCGGCGACCAAGTGGAGAAACCGCTCCCGCATCGTCTCAGGCCGGTGGCTCCGGCCGTAGAACCGCGCGAGCGCGAGATGCGCTTCCCGCTCGAACCCCGGCCCTGCGCGCGAGAGAATCGCCGAGCGGACGACCTGTAAGACCTCGACCCTGTCCTCGAGCGCTTTGTGCACGATTCCCATCCGCAGGAGCTCCTGGAGGCGGGAAGCACTCAGTCCAAATTCCTCTGTGAGCAAGGTCGTCGGCAGCGGCTCGTTCGCCAGCGCGACGGGCAGCACCGCGCGGATCTCCTCGGGAGGAAGGCGCTTGACAACTGCCTCAGGCAATGTAGTGGCATCGGCGTGAATCTCCGGGTTCGAGACCGCGAGCTGGAGCAGTAGGGGAGAACCCAGTGTTGACTGGTACACTGTCTCAAATCGATCCGCCAGGCCGCCGCGCCGGTCGGTCAACTCATGGGCGGCGGCCCGGTCGAGCCCCACCACGGTCAGGCGATGGGTCGGGACACTCCCTGCTTCGAAGAGGGCGGCATCCTGCCCGACGATGTAGAACTGGTGCCCCCCTCGGCTCGCGAGCGAGGAGACGAAGTCGGACAGGAAGATGCGCAGGTCGGGTCCGGCCGAGTGGAAATCGTCCACGACGACGACCACGGTCTGGGACCCGAGGGCCCGAGCGGCCAAGTCAGCCGTCTCCTTCGCGACCGGGTTCCGGGGTAGCTGGGCGTAGTATGCGAGTTGGGGGTTCCCGAGAAACGAGAGCGCGTGGGACAGGGCCGAGACGAACTGCCGGGGGGAGCTTGCCGGCCGTACCGTGAACCAGAACGGGACCCGACCCCGCCTCGCCCGGCGCATATGTCGGCTAACGAGTGCGGTCTTGCCCATTCCGGGGGGACCGTCGACCAAGGTGACGGAGGTTCCGGCCTGGGAGAACTCGGCCAGCTGGGCGAGCTCCTCCCCCCGCCCGAGGAAGGGGTGAGGGGGAGGAGGGAGGTCGCCCGAGAGGAGCGGGACCTCCTTCGTTTCGCGCTTCAGGCGCGTCCGTCCGTCGGCGGTGAGCCGGTAGGTCAGCTGTTTCCGGCGACCGTCCCGCACCAACCCCCGGTGGGCGTCGAGCAACCCCTCCCGGACGAGCTGGTCCAGGGGCCGGGACATCGAGCAGGGGTGGTAGCCCAGCGCCTTGGCGAGCTCCCGCTGGCTGATCCCGTACGCCACGTCCTCGGGCGGTTCGTGGGTCTGAACGTAGTCGAGGATCTCGACAGGAAGGTAGGTCTGGAGGCCCATCGGATTCTAGCATAGACCCACTGGTACTTAGATTTATTTTGTACAAAATATTGAATGACGTTTAAGTAGCAAGCCGGCCAACTGGGTATCAGAATGCGCGCGAACCTGGACGACGGGACGCACCTCGGAGGCATCGCCGCGATGCTCCGAGTGGCGGGTGTGTGTCCGCAGTGCGGGCAGAATCACCCCGAGCGCCGGTTCCCGGTGCGTTCCCGGGGGTTGTTCGACTGTCCCTCGGTCGTCCTCGGAAGCTTCCCGGTCCTTCCCGCCTTCGACCTCGAGGTCGAGGAGCTCCCTGCCTCTCGTGCCCCCCGGCGGATCCCCGACTTCGAGACCCCGGCTCCAGCCGCCTCCACGGCCCCGCCGGTGTCAATCTCGTGGAGCCGTCGGGGGACCGAAGCCCGCCCGCTCGCGATTCCGTGGCTTCCCCTCCCGGACCTCGGGGAGGTGCTCTGATGCTGCGCACCGTGCGCTCGGGCTTGACGATGGAGTCCTCCGATCCTCCGCAGGGCCGATCTGCCCCCCGCCAGCTACTGCTCGCCGTCGCCCCCCCGCCCCGACCCCACCAACCGTACGCACTGTCCGGCTGGCCCACCTGGCTCAGCCCGGCCTACCGGGCGGGGGGGCATCGCCCTTCCATCCGCCTTCTCCAGGAGGAGCGGTGAGCCTGCCGTTCCCCGGATCCTGAACTCACGATGACCTGACCCCCGCGGGGTACCCGGCCCCGCGGGGGCCGAATTTGGGCCCGTCGCAAGCGACGACTGCTTGGGTCCCTTCGACGGACGATCGAGCGCAAACCAAAGATACCCGCGCCCCGTCGGCGCGCGCGACGACCCATGGCGGAGACGAACTGCTCGGTGTGCGGTGGGCCCCTCGAAAGCGGCTACGTGACCACGACCAACGGCTCGGGCCTCTTCTGGGCGCACGACGCGCCGACCGCGCGCCTCCGACCGAAGGGGCTCGAGGTGCTCGTCGGCACCCAGTTCAGCGGAACGTACTCCGCGAACCTCCCGGGCTCGCGGTGCGCCCGCTGCCGGACGATCCTGCTCCGCCTGCCTACTTCGAAGTAGGTGCCGGCGGCGCGGCCGCACCCGCCACGACCAGAGGCCGGACGAGCAGCGGGGGCGTCACGATCGTGTCGAAGAGCTCCACTTTCGCACCGACGGCGGCGACGTCCCTGAGCAGGGACGGGCGGCCGGGAGGGGCCAGAACGAAGCCCCCGACGGTGCCCCCGCGGATCGGTTCTGCGAGCTTGCCGTGACGGATCCGGTACCCGATCCGGATCTCCCCGCCGAACGCTCCCGAGATGGAGTCGGGACTCGCCCAGCCGAGCTGCTGCACCCAGATCCCATCGCCCGCCTGCTCGATCAGTTCGGCTTCGGTGCCGCCGCGGCCGGGGGCGACCGACAGGGTCGAGGTCGAGACGCGCGGGGGATGCGTGAACCGCCGCCAGTCAGTGAACCCTTCCGGCCCCATCCCGCGGGAGGCGCTCGACGTGGTCTCCACCTCGAACGCCGCGGCGTGCATCGCATCGTACAGTAGGCCGGCCACCGCGCCCGCGGTGACGAGCGGCCGTCCGGCCCTCGGGTTCCCCTCCGCGTCGACCGGTGACGAGGCCGGGGACCACGGCCGGAGGCCGTCGTCCTGGACCGTGACGCTGTCGGCGGCGACCGGATCGCCCAGGACCGGTGCCATCTTCCTCAACCGGGCGACCCCCGTGAACCGGTACCCGAGCACGGGCGGCAGGATCCCCGCCAGCACCCCGGGCGGCAGCACCACGGGCAGATTTCCCGTGGGTGGCGGGGCGGCCCGGCGCACGTCCTTGGCGTACCGGCACCAGGCGTCGATGTCGGTCGAAAGGCGGTCGGTCTCCAGGCGTCGGCTCGTCGAGTTGACCCAGTACTCTCCCGGGGGAGCGCCCTCGGGCCCACCGAACGCCTTCACCGCGACCTCGAAATCGACGGTCGTGTTCAGGTAGGAGACCTTCAGCCCCGCCGAGTTCGCGAGGGACGTCTCGGAAAGCGTCGCGCGGACCGAGCCAAAGCTCGGGACCACGCCCTTCCGGCCGTCGAAGCCGCGCAGGAGCTCCTCGACGTAGCCCTCGACCGCCCGGAGCGGGTCGTCCCAGAGGCGCTGGTCGACGATCTCGACCGTGTGGAGCGCCTTGCCGCTCGCCCCCGGCAGTTCCACCCGTTTCGCCGGGAACTCCGAGTAGCGCGAGACCGACTCCGCGTCGGCCACCGTCGAGCGGATGCCGGGGTCCGAGAAGTCCGTGGACGCCTGGAACCCCGATCCGGTCTTCCCTTCCCGCGCCCGAAGCACCCGGATCCCGTACCCTTCCAGCGCGATCGGCCCCCGGACCATCTCGATCGAGCGGCCCCCGAGGTGGATCTCGAACCGGCGCGACCTCTCCGCGTAGACCTCCCAGGGTTCGGGCGCCCGCAGCCGGTCGGCGACGCGGAACGCGGCGTCCGGGAGGGGGGACGACCCGGTCATGCGGGCCCCACGACGGCGGTCGAGAGAAGGTGGACCCCGCCCGTCCCGACGGGCAAGAGGTCCGTCTGGCCCTTCCCGCAGAATCCCGGCTCGATCTTGAGCGGGCCGGAGCTGCCGGCGCCCCGGATCGCCTTCATGAAGCTGAGGACCTTCCCCGAGAGCGCCATCGAGCTGACGAGTCCGGTGATCTTGCCGTTCTCGATGCGGTGGCCCCTCTTCACCTTGAGCTGCATCTGTCCCCCGAGCGGGTCTTCGATACCGCTCGTCCCGCGCTCGAGGAGAACCCCGTTCTTCGCCTCGGCGACGAGCTCCTCGAGCGACCAGTCGCCCGGTTCCACGTAGGTGTTGGTCATCCGGACGAACGGCCGGCTCAGGAAGTCCGCCCGGCGGGTGTTCCCGGTCGGCGCGGCGTGGAGCGCCGCGGCCGTCTCCCGGTCGTGGAGCGCCCCGACGAACCGCCCGCGGTCGACCAGGACGGTCTTCTGTCCGGGGTTCCCCTCGTCGTCGCAGTAGATCGACCCCCATCCCCCGGGGAACGCGCCGTCGTCCACGATCGTCAGGAACTCCGGGCCGACGTTCTCGCCCAGGATGGGCTGGAGGTACGACCGGTCCCGGACGAACTGGTCGGCCTCGGTCCCGTGGCCGAACGATTCGTGCGCGAAGAGACCGGTGACGCTCGGGTCGAGCAGGACGGTCATCTCGCCCGTGGGCGGCGCCCCCGCGGCGAGCATCTCCTTCGCCCTTCGGGCGACCGTGGCCGCCCGCTCCTCGGTCAGGAACTCTAGGATCTCGCGGCCGCCGACCCCGCCGCGGCCGTCGAAGTCGAACTCGGCCCGGCCGCTCTCGGTCGCGAGCACGAAGATCCCGGCCTGGGTCCGGCTGAGACGCTGAAAGCAGCGGGCCCCGGCGGTGTTGAGGTAGAGCCGCTCGTCATCCTCCCAGCGGATGCCGACCTGGGCCTCCGCCACGGACGGAACGGCCATCGCCCACCCCCGCGCGTCGCGGGCGAGCGCGAGGAGCTCCTCCACGGGAACGTCGCGCATGGGTCGGGCCGACTCGGTCCTCCACTCCTTCCGCGTCGTCGAGGAGGGGCCGGGAGCGGGAGCGTGGGACGACGCCTTGCCGGCGGCGTGCTCGAGCGCCTCGACCGCCACGGCGAGGCTCGCAGCGTCAAAGGCCGAGGTCGCGGCCTCGACCCAGCGCGCCCCGTTCCAGATGCGGAAGACCGTCCCCTGGAGGCGAGGTTCCACGGACGGGGTGGTCGACTGCGTATCGAGCCGAAGGCCCGCGCCGGTGGCCCGCTCGGCCAGGACGTCCGCGAACTCGACCCGCCGACCGAGGCGCCCCAGCGCCGCGGCGACCTCCCCTTCGTGATCCCGAAGGTCGACCATCGGGTAGGGGCCAGCGACCTCGGTCTTATACCCGTGCCGCCCGGCTCGGACCCGAGCCCGGTTCGGTCCGCCCGCGGCTCCCGGAGCCGCCGCGGCCGGGGAGGCCGGCGGCGGCGCGTCCCCTGGAGCGGGGGCCCGTTCGCCCAGTGCGAGCCGATATAGCGACCCGCGATTCTCGCCGTCCGTGCCGGCGAAGACCGCGACCCGGGATTTCGGCCTCATCGGCTTCGACCACGTGGACATCTGCATCAAGGACCGCGCGAAGGCCCGCCGGTTCTTCGTCGAGCAGCTCGGGATGGACGTGATCGGCGAGGGGCCGGACCACACCTACCTACTTTTCGGGGACCAGGTGCTCGGGCTCAAGGACGCCAAGGACGGCGAGACCCCTTCCGGCATCGACCGGATCGCGATCCGGGTGAGCGAGTGGACCGGCCTGCGCAGCCGCGTGAGCCGCGCCCGGGTGACGATCACGGGAGAGAAGGAGCGGGAGGATTCCCGCTCGCTCTTCCTGCGGGGGCCCGAGGGCCTGCGGATCGAGCTCGTCTGGAGGCCCGATCCCCACACGCACCTGTGCGCGCACCCGCCGCCGGCCGAGACTCCCCCGGAAGACGGACCCTAGCGCCGTCGGGGCCGCGTGGTGGCGGCCGCGGCCAGCTCGCGGACGGGAGTGAGCCAGCCCTCGTAGTGGGGCTCCTCGCCCTGCACGGCCTTCGCGAAGACCTTCATGATCGCGCGGGTCACCGGACCGGGGGCCGCCTCCCCGATCCTGTGGAGGCCGACCTCCCGGATCGGGGCGAGCTCGGCGAAGGTCCCGGAGAAGAACGCCTCGTCGGCGGTGATCAGCTCGTTCACGGAGATCAGCTTCTCGGTGACCGAGTAGCCCAGGTCGCTCGCGATCCTCATCACGGAGTCGCGGGTGATCCCGAGGAGGATGTCCGACTCGAGCCCCGGTGTGTACACCTTCTTGCCGCGCACGACGAAGATGTTCTCCCCCGTTCCCTCCGCGGCGTACCCGTTCGCATCGAGCAGGACCGCCTCCTCGTACCCGTCGTGCAGGGCGTCCAGGCCCGCGAGGTAGCCGTTCAGGTAGTTGCCGGCGGCCTTCGCGAACGACGGGATGGCGTCCGAGCGCGGCTTGCGGTACGGCGAGATCTTGGCCCGCACGCCGGCCTCCGAGGCGTCGCCCAGGTACTTCTTGGCGGGGATGGCGGCGATGGCGAGCGAGACCTTTCCCTTCTGGTTCTTGACCCCGAGCGCCGGCTCTCCCCGATACGCGATCGGCCGGATGTACGACGGGAGGATGTCGTTCGCGACCTGGGTGTCGACGATCGCCCGGGCGATCTCCCCGGCGGAATACGGCAGCGGCATCTGGTAGATGCGGGCGGAGGTGACGAGGCGGTCGACGTGCTCTCGGAGACGGAAGATCGCCGGTCCCCGGGGCGTGGGGTAGGCGCGGATCCCTTCGAAGACGCCGACCCCGTAGTGGAGCGTATGGCTCAGCACGTGGACCTTGGCGTCGGCGAAATCGACGAGGCTCCCGTCCATCCAGACCTTCTTCCCCGCGGCCGCCATCATCGTTCCATCCCTCGGGCGGAGGTCGCCGACCTCCCGGGGCTCCCTAGGGCTGGCAGAGTAAAAGGCCTATGCCGCGGAAATCTCGCCAGACGACGAGCGCATCGGCCCAACGCCCGTCGAATTGCGAGAAACCCTTAACCCGGATTCGTCGGGTGCTCAGTGAGGGCTCCCACAGCCTGGTGAAGAAAAGGGAGGAAAGGGTTGGTGCCTGACCCGGGGGAAGGGACTGAAGCGACCCTCTAGCTTGCCCCCGGCGGAGGGGTGGGCGCGTTGCCGGAAGGGGACTCGGTGGGTGGGGGGGGTGCCTGCCCCGCAGGGGCGGGCGTCCCCGGTGCTGCCGATCCCTGGTTCCATGCGGCCGGAGGGGTCTTCGCGGGCTCGCGCTTGCGCCGGCGCATCGCGAGCAGCGCGATCGCCGCCAGCACGATGAGGATGACCGCGATGAGGGCGTAGAGCCCCGTGCCCGACGTAAGGTCGCCCAGCAGGGTCGAGGGCGCCTTCGACACGGTGACGGCCATCTTCTCCGTGACCGTCTCGCCGAACGCGTCCTTGATCACGACGGTCACGTTGTACGTTCCCGTGCTCCCGTACGAGTGGCTCGGCGAGGCCCCGTAGCCGGTTCCTCCGTCCCCGAACGTCCAGGTGTAGTTGAACGGTGCCGTGCCCCCGATGGGGGTGCCGGTGAACGTCACTCCGGACCCGGTGTGCGGCGTGGTGGTGGAAGCGCTCACCGATCCGGTGAGGGTCGGGTTCACGACCACCGTGACGGTGGCTCCGTTGACGTAACCGAGCGAGTCGGTCACGTTGAGGTAGGCGACGTACGTCTTGGCGGTCGTGTAGGTGTGGGTGGGGCTCTCCGACGCTGACGTTCCGGTGTCTCCGAACGCCCAAGCGTACGTGAAGGTCGCCTTCCCTCCGGTCTGGCCCCCGGTGAACTGCACCGAGTGCCCGGTGTCGGTCGCCGTGACGTTGGCCGACGCGGTCGCCTCCAGGTCGGAGTAGACCGTGACCGAGAACGTCGTGAAGTTGTAGCCTCCGCCCGCGTCCGTGACGTTCAGGGTCACGGTGTACGTCCCGGCCTCGGAGTACGTATGGGACGGGTCGGCCGCGGCCGACCCGGAGTCGTCCCCGAAATCCCAGGCGTACGAGTACGGTCCGACGCCGTTCGCCGCGGCCGACGTGAAGACAGTGGGGTTGCCCGCTTCCACGGCCGAGGCGGTCGGGGCGGCCGTCACGTTCGCGTCGATGTAAAGGTCCACGAATGTGGTGATGCCCGCAACTCCGTAGAAGTCCTGCACGGTCCCGAAGACGAGCCATTCGCTCACGCCGGCGTAAAGGAAGCCGGTGGTCACCGAGTCGCTCTCACCGAAATTCACGAAGCTGAAGTTGATGTACGAGTAGTTCCCGAAGAAGTTGTACGTCGTGAAGTTCATGTCGGGGCCGGAGCCCGATCCGATGGCGTTGGCCATCGCGACCGTCACCTTCGCCTCAACGTCGGCGGGGTTGGGCGTGACTTCGATCAGGTAGGGCTGAGGCGGGATCTCCAAGACCCAGGAGCTGTTCGATAGGTTGCCGTAGCCGGACCCCCCGATGAGGACCGGCGCTATGTCCGAACAGTTCACCGGCATGACCCCGAAGACATCGGCGGGTGGCGTGGAGATGTTGAAGTTGTAGAACCAGTAGGCCGGATACCACTCACCCGCGGAGAATTCGTACGTCTGGTTCGTGATGTAGAGGCTGGCGTTGTACCCTCCGTACATGACGATGGCGCCGATCTGGCCGTCCCACGTCATGCTCCCGAAGTAAGTGTAGTCCGGGTAGAACGTGGGGCCGAAGAATGTCCCCCACGCCGAGGTCGAGATGTTCGACCACCCGCTGGAGGTCATGATCCAGGTGTCGTTGAGCACGATCACCTTCTCCGCGGATGAGCTATAGTAGGCTCCTCCGAAGTACACCATGTAGCCATCGCTCCGGTCGAACGCCATCTGGCCACCGTACGTCCCGTAATCCGGGCCCCCGCCCGCATAGCTCCACACCGAACCGGGCCCTCCCAGGACGAACGTCTGGTCGAGTCCGTCGCAAGCCAGGAAGTTGGGACAGCCGTTGACGATGACGAGCTCCTGGAGGACATCGTCGTACGCCATCTGGCTGAACGCGGAGTCTGGCGCCCCGTCGACTCCGGTGACGTACGACGTGATGTTCCACCACGTCTCATTCTCCCCGCCGAACAGCCACGTGGTGCCGGTGGCGGAGAGGTTGGTAAAGAGCCCGCCGGTCACGATGATGCCGTCCCACTGCGGGTCCCACGCCATGCTCATGTACAGGAGGGGCAGCGGGTTGCCGTTACCGAAGAAATCCTCGGCGGCCGTGATGTTGTACCAGGCGTACCCGTCATAGATCCAGGTGGAGTTCGAGTTGCAGCCCAGGCACCCGCCGCCCCCGAGCAGCACGAGCAGGCCCTGGTCCGGATCGTAGGCTACGGCGGCGCCTCCCGTCGTGTTGGGGTACTGGGCGCCCTGATTCATGAAACTGGATTGGTTCGTCCAGTTGAGGTCGGTTACGTTGGCGGACACGGTCGGGTTCAACGAGCCTCGAGCCGCAACACTCGGCACCGCGTGGGCCGCGGGCATCGCGCCCAAGTCCTCCGCGGGTCCGCAGTGCGAATCCCCGGTTCCGCTGCAGGTCCAAGGAACGCCGTTGGCCGGGCCTTCACCCCGCGCAAGGGATGCCATACCCCGCGCAACGGTCGGGTTCGAGGGCGCCACGGGCGACGAGGCGGTGGTCGGCGGGACGGTACTGGCAGCACTGCCATGGGGGGAAGGGGACGCATTCGCCGTAGACGTGGCGTTCAATGTCCCCGCGAAGGGGGAAAGCACCATGATGGCGGCGAGGGCGATCACTACTGCGGCGATACTGCGGGCGCTCAGGACGGGACGCATGGCGTTCCGAGAAAAGCACTACTATTTCCATGTATCGGTCGCTGCCTCTCGGGCGCGTGCGGGCGCACGCCCTCGCGAGCAGTTGGGATCACGCGCGACCCCTCGAGTAATGAACCAGGGTCGAGGTGGAACGGGCCGGGGTCGCCTCGTCGAGAGGGCATCGTGCGCTCGGGACTGCGTGTTCCCTTTCCAAAAGATCGTCGAAGGGAAGGAGCGATCCGAAATCACGTTGCGATGATCCGCCTCCCCGCGAGGCAGGCGCTCCCGGCTTCCCCCCTCGTCAAGGCGTTGCTCCCGAGCGGCGGCTCGAGGCCGGCGGCAGGTCCGAGAAGTCCACGGGGCTCCGTCGACCGGGAGTGGTCCGGGCCGTTCGGCGGCTCGTCAGGCTGCGACGGTGGGAGGCCTTCGCTCGGGTGCGTGGACCACCCCGTCTCCGGCACCTCCCCCGACGGAGGGGGGGCTGCGGGGTGGTCGACACACCGGGGCGTCCGGTGCCGGTCATTTCCACACATGCATATGTATACATGGACTTGACGCGGCGGGTGGGTAAGGTTGAGGTCGGATGCGCCTCGAGCCCGATTCATCCGGGGAGCCAAGGGGCCATCGGATCACGCTCGACGGACCTCGGTGCACGGACCCGGGAGTCGAGCAGTAGCTCCGATCGGTTTACCCAGCCTCGTGGTATCCGCATCTACCTTTACGTAGGCAAGTATATTCCTCGCGAGTTTGGCAGGCCGTCCCCGCCGCGAGCCCGTACCCCTCTCTCGAAGGGGCCTCCCTCCGCTCCGCCACGTTCGTCGGGCCTGGATCGGACGGGAACGCCCCTTCTCCAACACT
>Ga0181539_1004958_pt1 | contig 11073 bp, 16 predicted proteins | sample PEATcosm2014_Bin_46_FD_119767 | JGI IMG/M metagenome (GOLD analysis project Ga0181539, IMG submission 119767) | Peatland microbial communities from MTU Mesocosm Facility, Houghton, MI, USA - PEATcosm2014_Bin23_60_metaG | ecosystem: Environmental > Terrestrial > Soil > Wetlands > Peat | place... | reverse complement strand
TTTCTCGGTGATCATTGGGAGCGTTCCTACGGGGACTTGGAATGGCGCGGTTTTGCCGCGGACCGCGTTATGCCGTGGTATTTCCTGGTGGCGACGGGGCAGGGGACCCACGGTTACGGGGTGAAGACTGGGGCGAGCGCCTTTTGTTTTTGGCAGGTGGATGAGGAAGGCATTTCCCTTTGGCTCGATGTTCGCAACGGTGGCAGCGGCGTGCAGTTGGGCGACCGGCGCCTGGCGGCGGCTGAGGTGGTGGCGCTGCGGGGGCATCCGGATGTTTCCCCCTACCGTGCCGCCTGCGCGCTTTGCCGTGCCCTCTCCGAGCAGCCGCGGTTGCCGGAAAAGCCGGTCTATGGTTCAAATAATTGGTATTACCTATATGGTGAAAACATGTCGGCCGAGAATGTCCTGCGAGATGTCGTGCAGTTGGCCGAGTTGTCTCCCCTCGCCGTCAATCCGCCGTACATGGTCATCGATGAGGGATGGGGGAAGGCACGGGGTGGGGCGGGCCCTTGGACCGAAAACAATCTGCGATTTCCGGAAGTGCCCAGTTTGCCTGCCCAAATGAAAAAGCTTGGCGTGCGACCGGGAATTTGGGTGCGGCCACTTATCACCATTGACCCCAGGGCGAAGGGATGGGAGCTTGCCGGGGACCGGAAACCGCAACCTCCGGATTCCCCCTTTGTCATTGATCCCAGCTTGCCGGAGGTTCTGGCCTATATCCAGGAGGGGCTGCGAAGGATAACGGGGTGGGGATACGAACTGGTGAAGCACGACTTTTCCACTTTTGACATCCTGGGCCGCTGGGGCATGAAAATGGGAGAGGAGTTGACGTCCGAGGGATGGCACTTTGCCGATCGCAGCAAGACCTCGGCTGAGATTGTATTGCAATTCTATCGCGCCCTTCGCCAAGCGGTGGGCGACGCGGTCCTGCTCGGATGCAACACCGTGGGCCACTTGGGCGCAGGAATATTTGAAGTGCAGCGGACCGGTGACGACACGAGCGGCCGCGACTGGAACCGGACGCGCAAGATGGGGGTGAATACCCTGGGATTCCGGTTGCCGCAACACCGAACCTTTTTCCTGGTGGATCCGGATTGTGCGCCGGTATCAAAATCCGTCCCCCTCGCTATGACGCGTCAATGGCTCGACGTGGTGGCGCGGAGTGGAGCCGTGCTCTTTATTTCTGCCGATCCTGCGAGTGTTACGCCGGAAGAAAAGGGCTTGCTCAAGACGGCCCTCAGCGCCGCCGCTCGGCTCCAGCCGGAAGCGGAGCCGCTGGATTGGACGGAAACCACTTCTCCCGCGCGTTGGCGGTTGGGAGGAAAGACTGAACGCTTCACTTGGTTCGGGAAAGAAGGCGTGGATTTCTTCCCCAAGTAAGGTCGAACGGACTTTTCCCGGTGTCGCACTTGACACGGCTTCGCTCCCTCTCGTAGCATTCGAACTGGTTGCCACATTGAGTTTAGGCGAGAAATCTCCAACGATCATCGAGGTGCCTGGAATTCCGCCCAGAGCGCAAGGGTGTGGAACTCCAGCGGGTGGCAGCGGCGAGGTGAGATTGTGCGAATTGCGGTGCGCTTCAAAGATGATGTGGCAATCTTAAGCCTGAGTGGGAAATTCCTGGCGGGCGGTGACGGACCTTATCTGCGGCAGAAGGTCAAGGATTTGATGGATGCCGGAACCCGGAAGCTGATGGTCGATTTCGCCGACGTGCCCTACATCGACTCGACGGGTCTGGGGTTCCTTGCGGGAGCCCGAATGACCGTGCAGAACGCTGGCGCGAAGATTGTCCTGGCCAGTTTGAACCGCCACGTACGAAAGATTCTGGACGACGTGAACTTGACGCAGTTCTTTGTGATCGCCGACAGTGAGGCTGCGGCTCTGCCCTTGCTGAATCCGCCGGACACGGCGGCGGGAGATGCTCCCGAGCCGGGCAAGCGCGAAGAAAAAGGGAAGAAGCGCTCCGGTCGCGTAGCGGAAGTGTGACCGCCTTGCAACTTAATGTCGCGTCTACAGGTTTTTTCCAGACCTACTCGAAATCCACCGATTGACAGTGGCAGTGGGTTAGGTTATTTTCAGTTTTAAGTCTGCAGCGGCTGGTTTAGAGTACAGTCCGGGAGTGCCTCCTCGTGCTGGGCGACACTCAGCAATCTGCCGGAGTGAGGTTGACGGCTATAGCATTATCAACTACCGGCTTGTTCAAATCGTGAGCTCATGAACATCTTGGGGCGACGCCGCACTGAACGTATCCTGGCGCCCGTTCGCATTCGGGTGATCGGAAACGACATATCGGGAGTTTCTTTCTCCGAAGAGACTGTCACTGTCAGCTTCAATCAACAGGGAGCGCGCATCAGCCTGACCCACTCCTTGTTGCCCGACGATATCGTGCTAATGAAGAACCTCGAGAATGGGGTGGAGGAAGAGTTCCGTGTGGTCGGTGCATTCCAAGAAGTTTTTGGCAGCCGCCGCGAATGGGGCGTGGAAGCGATCAATCCGGAGAGCGGCATCTGGGGCGTGGAGTTTGCCCCCAACGATGACAGCGCCCAACCCAAGGTGCTGGTTGAATGCGCGGCTTGCAAGACGGCTGCGCAGAGCACCCTTTCGAGCATCGAATACGAGGTCCTGCTGGCCACCGGACTCATCTCGCGCCATTGCGACCGCTGCAATGAGACGACCCGTTGGAAGCCCAGTGACCAGGTTGTGACCCCGGAGATGCTGGTCCGAGGCAGCAAAGCTGCTTCCAAGGTGACGCAAGAGACCCGCCGGACGCGCCGCTTGAAGCTTACCATGCAACTTCGCGTGCGCAACTCTTGGGGTATCGTGGATATCGCACAAACGCGCGATGTTTCCAAATTGGGCCTCTGCTTTATCAGCAGCCAGCGCTTTTCACCCGGAGACGAGATCTATATCACCCTGCCGTATGCGCAGAACCAGGCCCCGGTGGAAACGATGGGAAAGATTATTTGGACGGCGGAAGGCAACTCCGGCCGGTTTTACGGAGTCGAGTACGTTCGCTGACGGTAACGATCGCTCGCGGGGCACAATCCATGATTCCATTTTGCCCGCACCAGTACTTCCTGATTTTCCAACGGTAAGCTTCCCCAGCGTTCTCTGTGGCACGTTAACGATTGACCGGTGTGAGTCTGCCCTTGGATTCCAAAGCGCGAACCTGAGGAAGAACCGCAACGTGTAGCGCGGACCCCCGTCGTTGGGGTCCGCGGTTCTTCCGTAAGAAAACCACAAATCTCAAAGACAGGGATCTGCCCTCGGGTTCGGGAGCGTGAACCTCAGGAAGAACCGCAGACCGCAAAGGCGGCGGTCTGCGCTACATCCTCAGCCCGCGTTCGGTCCAGGAATGGGAGCAAGGGCGCAGGCGTCCGGAAAGCGCCGTGCGCGCCTCCTTGACGGTGATGGATAGAAACCCGAAAGCGCCGGAAAAAGCGCTGATGAACAAGTCGTGGGTAGCACAGGCACTCCTGCCTGTGGCTAGGGCTGATGCATTCCATGCATAGAACACAGGCAAGAGTGCCTGTGCCACTAAAGCCAGAACAGGCCACGGAGGGGACGCGGTGACGGAGATGTTGCCCGTGTTCGTGGGGCGCATAAACAAAAGGCAATGTATTCGCCGGTCGCCCGATGTTAGACTATGGGGGGGCAGCGCAATGCCCGATGAGCTCGCCAAGAGCCCCATAAGACCCAGAGGACGGTGACACCATGGCAAAAGCAACCCTGAATCGGCGGTCGAAGGTTGGCCGGCCACGCAATCCCAAACCGGGTTCCAAGCGTGCCACGCTCGGAAGGAATGGCGGAAAGTCTTCAGCGGGTTTTCCGGAACGAAAGTCGATTGCAGAGCTCGCGGCGGAGCAAGGCGTCAGGCTCGAGGGTCAGGTCGATAGGATTATGGGGGCTGGAGTCAACCTCTGGGCGAGCGATGAAGAGTTCAGTGAATTTGTCCAGGGGATATACGACCGGCGCAGAGAGGGCCTGAGCCTCGGCAAACTGTGAACAACCTGCTGCTGGACACTAATATTGTCTCCTACCTAATGAGGGGCGATCCCCTCGCCCGCCTTTATAGGCCGCATCTGGCCAATCACTCGCTGGCAATTTCCTTCATGACCCTGGCGGAATTATACGAAGGGGCCTTTCGCGGCAACTGGGGCGCTGAGAAGCGCCGCTATCTGGACGAGATTCACGACTTTTTCGTGGTGATTCCGTCAGACAGGAAGCTGTGCTCGCGATGGGGCGAGATTCGCGGCATGCGGAGGCGGCAGCCGATCTCCGCCGAGGATGCCTGGATTGCTGCCACTGCCATCGAATACGCCTGCCCGCTCGTAACCCACAACGCCAGAGACTTTCACGACATACCAGGGCTGACAATCATCACTGAAGCTGTGTGAATAGTATTTCGTTTCACGGGTAGCACAGGCACTCTTGCCTGTGTCTAGGGCTGATGCATTCCATGCATAGCGCACCCCGATGCATCGGGGTGCCATCGTTAAGAAGCCAGAACAGGCCACGGATAGGACGCGGTGACAGAGATGCTGCCTGTGTTCGTGGGGCGCATGCATAAAAGGCAACGTATCCGCCACCCGCGTCAATCGGCAATCGAAAATCGGCAATCGGAAATTCCTTGCGCCTACTTGACGGTGATGGATAGAAACCCGCAAGCGGTGGAAAAAGCGCTCACGAACAATTCGTGAGATGCGAAAAGTATCAGGCATGAGAAAAGGCCACGGTCAGGACTGCGCTAAGCGTGGATACCGGCTTCCCATGTGCCGCTGCGGGTTAACGATTACCAGTTTGCCCTTGGATTCGAAAGGGCGAATCTGAGGAGGAACTGCAGCCCCCAGAGACAAGGGGGTTGTGCTACCTCGCTTTTTCTGTAAATTCCCTTGCAGCCCGTTTCCAGACGTATTACTGTTACCCCGAAGCTGAAACCCCACCGTACGCAGCGGTGGGGCCTATGGCCGAAACGAATGCCAACCATGGGTGGTCCCAGGGTTGGGAAGACGGGTAGGGTGATGACTTTACCGCACACCGATCGCGCGGGGCGCGATGTATGCACCAGCCTTAGATCCCAAGGGAAGCATGGGGGGGGGCTGCTAAGTTCGTATCCTGCCGTGGGCAGTTCACTTCGATAGGCGTCCGGCATGTCTAATCCCTTTTTTCTGCCACGAGTCCAGCCGCCCGAGCCACCGAAACGGAAAGTGTTTGTCAGCTTTCACCATGGAAATGACCAGTATTACTTTGACCTCTTCATTGGAACCTTTGGCGAGAGCTACGACGTCTTTTACGACCAGTCCCTCGACGGTCACATCCGCAGTGACGACCCGGAGTATGTGAACAGGGCCATCCGCGAGGACAATATCCGCGGATCGTCGCTGACCATCGTACTCTGCGGTCGGGAAACGGGGAAACGCAAATACGTCGACTGGGAAATCTACTCTACACTTCATTACGAACATGCGCTCCTGGGTATCATTTTGCCGACTGCCCAGATGACCTGTGACGGTAAGATAATAGTTCCCGGCAGGCTCCATGCGAATCTGGTAAGCGGATACGCCCATCTGATGAACTGGCAGACCAACGCGCCCAACTTGAAGTGGAATATCGAAGAGGCAATCCGAAAGGGCGGAAAGAAGTCCGCAATCGACAACAGCTTACCTCGCATGCAAAGGAACAGGCCATGACTTGGCGCGATCTTCTGCACATTCGCCTTACAGAAACGTGGGGGATTCAAGTTACCCTGGGGCTTGCACTAATCGTTGTTTTGCTCGTCTTGCTTGGAGCGTACTGTGTTGTGAGGTTCGTCATCCTTAGGAAACGGCTTGGCTTCGAAGTTGTGGATGCGGAAATAGCGCTCGGAGGTATTGGCAGAATAAAGATCAAGCCCAGTTACGAAGAAGTTCAAATCGCGCATGAGGCCTGGACCGAATTGGCGACACGGAAGGCTGCTCTTCTATTTGACGAAGAGAACGATGTGATTGTTGAGGTGTACAATTCCTGGTACGAGTTATTTGGCCGCACGCGAGATTTAGTGAAGGAAATACCGGCCCAGAAGCTTCGGTCCAGCCGCGATACTCGAGAACTGGTCAGGCTCCTAATAGACGCGCTGAACATGGGCTTGCGTCCGCATTTGACAAGGTGGCAGGCGAGGTTCCGACGTTGGTATGAAGCGCAACTTAAGGCTCAGGAGGGCGTCTCGCCGCAGGCCATTCAACGGCAGTTTCCTGAGTACGACGCTTTAGTCAAAGACCTGAAGGCTGTCAACCAACAGATTGTCGAGTATGCGGACGTGCTCCGAAAAATATCTCAGGGCTAGCTTACCGGACTCGCACTTCACTCATCAGAGCTAGCGCGGTGGCACGAAGATCCCCACTATGGCACGCCTCCGCCACCCCCGGCTGCGGGCATTTCGAGGGGACCACGAAAGGACTCGACGCGGCGTTTTAGCTCCGCGAGTAAGGTCTCGTAGCCCGAGAAATCGTTCTCGATGTCCACGGGGTTCATCGCCTTCAGGAACACGGGAATGTCCGGGTCGCACCAAAATTCCCTCGCAGTTAATCCCTTCAGGAGCGCGACTTGCTTCTTGCGCGAAGCCCAGGCGATCCCGATTTCCACCCAGACATATGGCCGATCCAGGGAGCCAGTGAATCGATTACCGACTTCGACGACGCCCTGGATCACTCGGATTGTTGTGTACGTGACCAGAACCCAAAACTCGTCGCACGCCTCCAGTTTGAACTTGATTGCGTTCTCAAACAGCTCTCCCTTTTCGACACTATCGGCAGCGAGGAATACCGTTGCCCCTTGGCGCTCTATATCGCTCTTTATTCTGCGAGCGTCCCCGGCATTGCTGGTCGCGTGGCTCAGAAAGACCAAGTATTGCTTTGGCATAAGGAAGGTTGCTCCGACAACCAAACCGAAACCAGTTGCTAGGCTGACGCCGCGCTACCAAACAATCATCCACTACGAACGCGGGAGAGATTTGAGAAACGTTCCATCCTGATGGATGATGCTGCTTTTCAACAGCAGTGGTGTTGCCCTTACGGTTGCCCCATTTACTACGGGAGTCGTTCAATATTCAGTCTCCGCATGGCTTCCTGCCCTATCAACCAGTCCATCGCATCAAAGTGTCTGTGAATAGTCTCAAGTTCCCCGTTAGTCTTCGCAGCCTCTGCACTATCGTGCATAATGTAGTACAAGGTGCATGCGGTTAACACCGTGGAACTGTCTACATTTGGGAACTCCTCGGCCACGGAGACCAATGCTGTATTGAGAAGCGTGGCCTTGCTTTCCAACAACACTACACTGCTCGCGATATGCACGCATATGTTAATAAGATTGTGAGATATATCAGGATCGTAGATATCCTGGACATGGTAGTGAATGTTCCCTGGTCCTGACGGACGGCGGGGGGACCGGTTCGAGGGTTCGGACCCGAGCCCTGTCAGCGCTCTAGATACGGCGCGCAGCCTGTCAAGCATTGTGCCGGAATGTGACACAAAGAAATCTTTGGTGATTCCGAGCCTGTCCAGGACTATTTCCTGGTACCCCTTTTTCTTTTCGTCGTGCTGGCCATCGCCCCTTGGAGCTTCCAGGCTGTTGTCCATTTAGACTCTCCCAATCCCTAGGATCTATCATGCAATTGGTCCGTAGCAGTGTTGAAGGGGAAACGTTCGAAACGGTTTATAAACTTTCTCGTACCATCCGTAATGCCCAATCCAATGGAAGGGGTCCACACGGTCGCCTACCCCATGGAACATGAATGAGTGGACCGATGTGGCGCGATGACTGAGGCTAAGGCGCCACACGATTTTGTTTCCTTTTGTTTCAAGTTCGCGGACGTGAGAGTCAGCCGCGAACCCATAACCGAAGCGTAGGCCTGCGAAATGCTTCCAAACCGCAAAGTAATCAGGGATTTGCTCAAACCTCGCGCAGGAGATCTGGAGGGCTTCAGGGTAGTGGACATCCGAAAGAAAAAAGGGTCTAAAGCTTATGGAGATGCCATCTCCCGTCAGAACAAAGAGCTCTTCGATATAGCAAGCCTCTGACGGATAAACCGAAAGCACGCGGTATAGGTTGCAGCGCACGTCATGGTGGCCTGGCTCAAAGAATGGTACGCCCTCATACGGGATCGTGAAAGGCTGGGACTTCAAAGCCACGATCGCCCGGATCGGACCGGACTGCGACCAAACGATTTCGTATTCTTGTCCTAGAAGCGACACAGTCTCGACCCCTTTTGGTTCCCACGGCAAGGGGAAGAACACCAGTCTGGTCAATTGTCCCCAACGCTTGTCCGGGCGTTCCCCCCATGGACACAACATCTCTGCCGCGCCCGTCCGCCATTTCGCCTCATGGTGACAAACGTCCGTCACTGAGCCTGTGTAGTCCACGTCTGTCGGAACCCTGGGATGAGGGACGAGGCTCATGTAGAAGTCAAAAGAATCATTATGGAGCTTGACCCCGTACGCCTTGCGCGTCTTGTCCCATTTCTTGTTGAAACCGTCCGTTGGCTCGCCCGTTTTGGCCGGGTCATAGTAGTGCGACACAGAGAGCTTGTCTGGTCCATGGAACGGCGTAGGAGTACCTTCTTCGAGCACGAAAGTTGCTCCTATTTGACTGTAGTCGTCTGGACCTGGCGGCGTTCGCTCGGACCGAAATGACAAGATACCTCCAAGAGGTTCTTTGCCTTCTGGGTAATCAATTTGATATGGCACTTCGGTCGGAGTTCCGTCTTTGTTCTTCCGACTGAGCTTGAGCTGCTTCTCGTCAAGCGATGGATCAACGCCTAGCGTCTTGAGGTCTACCTGAACATAGTCGCTTCTCTCGTACGGCGAAGGATTGGAAACATCAATTTTCCAACAGTTCTTGGGCATACGCTTTGTCCTCCGCTATTGGTGTCAGCTCGAACTGCGAAGAGTAGAGCAGCGGCTGAGTGGCGCCCCTTCGGTCTGACTCGTTCTTGTCGTTCATCGTACGGCACTGTGAGGCGCTGCTTACTCCCGCCAGCCGGTGCCAGCCTATTTGCCTTGCACGCAGAGCCAACCCGTAACCAGCCTGGGCCGACTGGGGGTTCATTTCTCCCATACGAACTTCACCAGCAACAGAGAGAACACGCTGGGCACCACTATCTGGCGTTATCTTCTTAAACAGAAGTGGATGATACATACTCGGGACAAGTAAGTCAACGGCAAGTCAACGGCGAAAAGCGGGTATTTCGTGTTGCCCTCACCCAAGGTCAGAGGCGCGCCTTCGGGTACCTTCCAGAAACTCCATGGCGATGTAGGGCGTGCCGTCATCGGCCTGGCCGGATTCGTAAATGGTGACGACGTTGGGGTGATGAATGCGCCCCGTGGAAGCCGCTTCATTCTGGAAGCGCAGCAGGAAGTCGGGGTCATCCAGCAACTTGCGGTTCAGGACTTTGAGCGCCACCGGACAGTTGCCCACCGCGATCTGTTCGGCGAGGAAGACCGCACCCGTGCCGCCCGCTCCCAATTGGCGGACCAGCCGGAAACGGCACGAAAGACTCGCAGCGAGTTGGGGGTCGACTAAAGTCATCGGTCTTCAGTCGTCAGTTATCAGTCATCAGTTTTCAGTCGTCAGTCATCAGTAAAAACCACTCGCTCCTTCGGCTGTGACTGAAAACTGATGACTGATAACTGACAACTGACAACTGCCTCATTCACAGCGTTAGCTCCGATTGCGCGATTCTAGCAGATGCGAGGCGAAAATGAACCATGAAGACACCACGGCACAAACTAGCAGACAGGACTCCTGCTGATTCATGGCAGGGGAATTGACCTGCATTCGGGTTGCTTGCGATGAGGCGAAGTGCTATGTTGGAATTATGATGAAGAATCCGAAGCGCACTTCGAGGTTTCACGTTGTCGTCGAGGCTGCCGACCGCTTGACGCTGGAGGAACAAGAAACCCTGGTGACGGTCCTGAATCGCCGTCTGGCGGACCGAAGACGGGCGGAACTCGCGCGAGACATCCGGGAAGCGCAGAGAGAGTTTGAGCGTGGCACGCTCCGGCCTACCAGCCCTGACGAGATCATGAAAGAGATCCTCTCGAGAAGCGGCTCTTATTTCGCTCCAACGCCTTCGTTCGCAGAGCAAAGAGAGTTCTCAGGAAAAATGCGCAAGCGTTCCAGGACATTCAATCTGCCCTGACGTTACTCGCTACAGACTGTTTTGACCCCCGCCTGAAGACACATAAACTTAAGGGTGACTTGGAAGGATCCTGGGCGTGCAGTGCGGGATACGGGGATCGTATTCAAGTTTGTTGAACACGAAGGATCCGAGGGTATTCTGCTGTTAACGGTTGGAACACATGAGGAAGTCTACTGAACCCGCGTGGCGTCATCGAAAATCGGAGATTTGAGATTTGAGACGAGAAGGCGCTTTCACCGGGTCCGTACCCGCTCGCGGAGTGCCGTGATCAAGCCTTTCTTGCGAATTTCGGCAATCGACACCTCAATCTTGGGACCTCGTGTGGCGGCCAGCAGTTCCTGTTCCAGGTTGGCCATGCGGCGTTCTTTGTCCTGGCGAATCAACTCCCGGACATATTCGCTCGGCGTGCCCCAGTCTCCGGAGGCAACCTGGCCTTCCACGTAGGCTTTGAGAACTTCGGGTAAAGAGATGTTTAGAGAGGTCATGGGCATATCTTCATATTATGTCATTTTATGAAGGCGTTCAAGGGCCGCGTCGGTTGTGATGCGGTCTAAGTTTGTCATGGCCTCGTCCTCGCTCCTTGGATTCTAGCAACGCGGCGAGCTAGGGCGAAGAAGACCGCACCCATGCCGCCTTGACCCAGGCGGCGGACCAGGTCAAAACGGCGCGAAAGACTCGCAGCGAGTTGGGCGTCGATCTGCTTGAAAAAAGAGTCGTCAGTCATCAGTCCTCAGTTATCAGTAAAAGCGGCCCGGGTTTTCGGCTGTCACTGAAAACTGATTACTGATAACTGACCAGAACTGTCCGGTCATTGAATTTTGATTTTGGGCTAAGCTATTTTCATTCATGGGTTTGCTGTTGAAACGAGCCGTTTTCGATTTGAATTTCGGATGCCTTTT
>Ga0181539_1004956_pt1 | contig 11077 bp, 14 predicted proteins | sample PEATcosm2014_Bin_46_FD_119767 | JGI IMG/M metagenome (GOLD analysis project Ga0181539, IMG submission 119767) | Peatland microbial communities from MTU Mesocosm Facility, Houghton, MI, USA - PEATcosm2014_Bin23_60_metaG | ecosystem: Environmental > Terrestrial > Soil > Wetlands > Peat | place... | reverse complement strand
TATCTTTGTAATCGTTGCCGGCAGCATGGGGTACCTCCTTGAAGTTATTTTTGCAGAATGACTAAAAGGGTACCCCATTTCTTTTTGCTGACTCAACCGTGACACAAGAATTAATACCATTCCGAAATTTACTTCATCCGTGTCAATAAGGGATCAGGTCCATTCATCGGTTTTCTACCCTTATCATCGGCCCTCTCCCCTTTTCCGGCGCTCCCGTTGCAGGTCGGGGAGAAACCCAGCCAGGATCCCTATTAACGGGAGGAAGGCACACACCTGATACACGGTCGTGATGCTCGTCGCGTCGGCCAATCTTCCCAGCACCGCCGCACCGATTCCACCCATGCCAAATGCCAAGCCAAAGAAGAGGCCGGAAATCATTCCGACCCTCCCCGGAATGAGCTCTTGCGCATACACCACGATTGCGGGAAACGCGGACGCCAGGATCAGGCCGATGGCCACGGTGAGTGGGCCAGTCCAGGCGAGGGAGACGTGCGGGAGCAGGAGGGTAAAGGGTAGGACCCCCAGAACCGACACCCAGATGACGCGTTTCCGACCAATGCGGTCCCCAATCGGTCCGCCGATCAGGGTGCCGGCTGCCGCTGCCCCAAGGAACACGAAAAGGTGGATCTGTGCGCTCCGTATCGAGACGTGAAACTTGCTGATCAGATAAAAGGTGTAATAGCTGTTGAGGCTCGCGAGATAAAAGAACTTCGAAAAAATCAGGGCCATGAGGATCGTCAGGGAGCGGCCGACTTTCGGTGTGGAGGCTCCGCTTGCAATGGGCGGGTGCGGACGGGGCGGGTCTGCCTTCGGGCGGACACGTCCATACCACCCCCCGATGCGGCTAAGGATGAAAATGGCGAGGAGTGCTGCGATCCCAAACCATCCGACGCTTTCTCGCCCGCGAGGCAGCACAAACAGCGCGGCCAGCAAGGGGCCCAAGGCTCCGCCCGCGTTCCCACCGACTTGGAAGAGCGATTGCGCCAGGCCATGCTGTCCTCCCGAGGCGAGGTGGGCTACGCGGGACGCCTCCGGGTGGAACACCGCAGAGCCCATGCCGATCAGGGCCGCCGATGCGAGAAGGAGCGGGAATGACGGCACCCGCGAGAATAAGATGAGCCCGATCAGGGTCGAAGCCATTCCCGCCGCCAGTGAATACGGCTGAGGGTGGCGATCCGTCGTGAGCCCCACCAGCGGCTGCAGGAGCGACGCGGTGCACTGATACGTCAACGTAATCAGTCCCACCTGCGCAAAGTTGAGTTGGAATCCGGTTTTCAGCAACGGATACATCGCTGGCATCAGCGATTGCATCATATCGTTGAGCAAATGGCAAAAGCCGATGGCCACGAGAATCGGAAAGACAGTCGGGTACCCTCCTGCGGAGGACTCCTTTTCGGTCACTTCATTCTCCCTTTGACATCAAAGCCAGCACCATCGGCCAAAGTGGATGCGAACCCCTGCCGAGCTATCTGAACTGCCGCCGGAATAACCTTTCGTTGGTCATGCGTCAGTTTCGTAAAACCTCCGTAACATTTGCTGCTGTTTGAACACGATAACCCGAAAAGCAAAGGCCACTCTTGAAGTGGCCTCTCCTGGAATCTCGATGTTAACGATTTTGTCTCATCCGAATAATTCAAAATAACACTCATAAAGGATTAATTCAATGAACCACAGACACTGGATATAACCACGGTCACGCGACACGAACCCCGGGTTTGATTGAATGATTTTTGATTGTATTGACATTCCGCAATCTACGTTGATTAGGTGTTATATTTTTCTTACTAACACCCGCACGAGCCACGAGCACGAATCACGATTTGATTGCCATCCAATTGCTTTTTTGATATAGTGGGGCAAAGTTTTTATCTTCAATCCGCAATTCGCAATCTGCGATTGACCCTGAACCGGTCATAATTTGTGACCACTTCGACCCATGGTGGGCGCCGAAAGCTGCGTTTGGCCTTTACTGAACGAAAAGGAGAATCTTGCAAATCGTACCTAAAAGAGGTACAATCGTACCCATAATGAGTACACTGTCTGAAAGCGATAACCTCTCCAGGACTCTGTTTAGTAAGACCCGCCGGGCGGTTTTCTCTTTACTCTACGGCCATGTCGACGATGCTTTTTATCTGCGGGAAATCGTTCGCGCTGCCGGAGTCGGGCTGGGTGGAGTGCAGAGGGAATTGAAGCAGCTTTCAGACGCCGGAATTATCCAGCGCATCGTTCGTGGCCATCAAGTCTATTACCAGGCAAATCCCCGTTGCCCTGTATTCGCAGAGCTGAAAAGCCTGGTCGTCAAGACGGTTGGAGTGGGGGCAGCGCTGCAAGCCGCCTTGGCGCCTTTGGGCGGCCGCATCCATGTGGCTTTCATCTATGGATCCATGGCCCGCAGCGAAGAACACCGCGAGAGCGATGTGGATCTCCTGGTCGTGGGCAAGGCAACTTTTACTGAGATTGTGTCAGCGCTGAGCGAGGCTCAAAAGACAATCGGCCGGGAGATCAACCCGACCGTTTATCCTCCCGCGGAATTCCGATCAAAGGTGGCGGCAGGGCACCATTTTCTCAGCACGGTCCTAAGAGGACCCATGTTTTTCCTCATCGGAGACAAACGTGAGCTTGCAAGACTGGCTAAAAAGCCGCTGGCTCATTGAGCACCAAACGAGTCGCCAGGAGATTTCCGACTTGCTAAGCATGGCGGATCGCGACCTGGCCCAATGCCGAACGCCTCATCTGAGTCCCGACTGGCAACTGAATATAGCCTACAACGCTGCCTTGCAAGCGGCAACGGCAGCTCTGGCCGCTGCCGGTTATCGGGCTGCAACGGGGGCCCATCACTACCGGGTGATCCAGTCGCTTGCTCACACGATCGAAGCAGATCCCGGTCTCGTCATTCAGTTAGATAAATTCCGAAAGAAGAGAAACATTACTGAGTACGAACAAGCGGGAGCGGTATCCGAGCAAGAGGCAAAGGAGATGCTTGCCCTGGCGAAAAATCTAAGGGACAAAGTGGAGAAGTGGCTTTGTTCGAACCATCCGGAGCTGTTATAAATACGGCGATGGGCTTTTTGTTATACTGGTGCGGCCTTAGATAATTGATAAGCCAAAGGGTATCACAATTTGTGATACCTTGCAGAGGTTGAATGAAGACACTTATTCCTGTAGAAATTATTGAGCAGAGAATTTTGTTGATTCGCGGCCAGAAAGTAATGTTGAGTACCGATTTAGCTGAGCTTTATCTAGTTGAACCGCGGGTGTTAGTTCAGGCGGTGAAGCGGAATATAGCTCGGTTTCCAGGGGATTTTATGTTCCAGTTGACAGAAGAAGAATTTTCTAACTTGAAATCACAAATTGTGATTTCAAGTTGGGGCGGGCTCCGCCGTGCCAGGCGTGACACGCCGTCTTCGGCCCCAGTGGGTTGAGGGGGACACGACTCACGGTATTAAAGGGATGGGCTTTTTTGTTTTTCTGGTATGGTCTCAAATGATTTAGCTACGGACGCGCCAGAACGGTTATGACAAAACTCCTTCAAACATCAGACAGCCTGTTCCAGGATTTAAGGTCGCTGATCATTGAGGCGCGACAGGATGTGGCGCGGCAGGTGAATTCCGCCCTGGTCCTGCTGTACTGGCGTGTAGGAAGGCGCATTCGCCAGGATATCCTGAATGAAAAAAGGGCGGAATATGGTGAGCAGATTGTGTACGCAGTGAGTGCACAATTGGTCGAGGAATTCGGGACAGGCTTTTCTGAGAAAAACTTGCGGCGAATGGTTCAATTTGCTGCAGCATTCCCAGATGAGCAAATTGTCGTGACACTGTCACGACAATTGGGTTGGAGCCATTTCGTCACCATCATTCCACTCGATGACGATCTCAAACGTGACTTCTATGCTGAGATGTGTCGGATTGAACGCTGGAGTGTCCGCACCCTTCGTCAGAAAATCCCGGGTATGCTCTTTGAGCGGACCGCTCTTTCCAAGAAGCCAGCGGAGTTGGCTAAACAAGAGCTCATTAAATTACGGGAAGAGGATAAACTGACGCCTGACTTGGTTTTTCGTGATCCTTATTTTCTTGACTTCCTTGGTTTAAAGGATACTTATAGCGAGAAAGACCTTGAAACGGCAATCTTAAGGGAATTGGAGGCATTTAAGTTCGTGGCGATGACGAAGCATCAGGAGAACTTTGGGGAGTCGAATGTATGAAGGCAGGCGACCGAGGGATGCCGCGTGATTACCCATCTCTCCTGGCGGAAATCAAGGAACGCATCCGTTCCGCCCAGTACGATGCTCTGCGGGCCGTCAACAAGGAGTTGGTAGCACTCTATTGGGACCTCGGACGGGTTATCTGCAAACGTCAGGCGGATGGGACCAGTTGGGGTAAGGCGATCGTGGAGCGGCTGGCAGCCGACTTGCGCGCCGAGTTTCCGGGTATCCAGGGATTTTCGTCTCAGAACCTCTGGTATATGAGGCAGTTTTATCTCGTTTATCACGGCCACGAAAAACTCCAACCGCTGGTTGGAGAAATCAGTTGGGCCAAGCATCTGGTTATTCTCGGCAAATGCAAGGACATCCTCGAACGAGAGTTCTACATACGCATGACGAAAAAGTTCGGGTGGACCAAGAGCGTCCTTATCCACCAGATCGAGAACCAGAGCTACGAGGAGACCTTGCTCGGCCAGACCAATTTCGACAAGGCGCTGACGCCCAAGCTGCGCGCGCAGGCGAAGCTGGCCGTCAAGGATGAGTACACCTTCGATTTTCTTGAACTCGGCGAGGAGCATGCCGAACGCGAGATGGAGCGCGACTTACCATAACACCTCACGCCTCACGGTTCAGGTACTTGATTTACTAATTACGTTGAGTAATAATACTCAATATATTGAGTAATTTGTTATACGGCCAGAGGAAAATTGTACAAGCGAGCGATCTTTCATACTCTGTTAAAGCGCATTCAAGAGCCCAGGCGGTTCATCCAGGTTCTGGCTGGACCGAGACAGGTTGGGAAAACCACGATGGCTCGCCAATTGATGGAGGCCGTCCCTATTCCCGTTCACTCCGTGACAGCCGATGAGCCCACCTTGCGGGATCGTACCTGGTTAGCCCAGCAGTGGGAAATCGCCCGTCTAAAAATCAATGAAAAGAATAGGAGGAGAGGTGCCCTTCTGATCCTCGACGAAACTCAAAAAGTTTCAGAATGGTCCGAGATCATCAAACGCCTTTGGGATGAGGATACCCGTTCAGGTCTCCCCCTGAAGGTGGTCCTTCTCGGGTCCTCGCCCCTCCTCGTCCAGAGAGGATTAACGGAAAGTTTAGCCGGACGCTTTGAAATCATTCCTGTGACTCACTGGTCTTATGCCGAGATGAGGGAGGCTTTCGGCTGGGATTTAGAGCAATATATTTTGTATGGGGGCTATCCGGGTGCGGCCGGGCTCATCGATGAGCATGAACGCTGGGCCAGGTACATCATCGATTCGCTCATTGAGACAACGATCTCCCGGGATATTCTCCTACTGACCCGTGTCGATAAGCCTGCTCTGCTTCGGCGACTGTTTCAGTTATGCTGCGATTACTCAGGGCAGGTGCTCTCGTATCAAAAAATGCTTGGACAGTTGCACGACGCTGGAAATACGACTACCCTGGCGCACTACCTTGACCTGCTCAATGGGGCGGGTTTGATCTCAGGATTGTCAAAGTTTTCTGGAAAACGCGTGAAGCAACGATCATCGAGCCCCAAGATCCAGGTTTTAAACACCGCTTTGATGTCTGCATCCTCCCGTCTTTCTCTTGAGGCCGCTCAACAGGACCGTGATTATTGGGGGAGACTGGTTGAATCAGCAGTAGGGGCCCATCTTGTTAACGGCACAAGGGGAAAGAACATCGAAGTCTTTTACTGGCTTGAAAGAAATCAGGAAGTGGATTTTGTCCTGCGGGCCGGGAATGATGTTGCTGCCATTGAGGTAAAAAGCGGGCGAAGAAGAGACCGTCTTCTTGGGATGGAAGCCTTCTCGAAAGCCTTTCGAGTAAAGCGTCAACTCTTGGTCGGAGAGCAAGGAATCCCAGTGGGGGAATTTTTGAAAACGTCGATTGAGCGCTGGCTTCGTTGAACAAGTTTGGAATTAGACTTTCCAAATTCTTTCCCTTCTATGATTGACGCTTCGCGCCTAACCTGCCTACCGCAGGCCCTGAACCTAGTCCCGCGTCTCGCGGGATACAGGGTAGGCAGGCTTGTCCGCCGAAGCCTCTTGGCGTAGGCAGACGCCTCGCGGCTCAGATAATTGTCATCCCTTTCTTTTTCTGATATAGTGAGCGCAATTACTCCTTAATTTTTGCTATTCGATAATGGCGCTATGCTCTATGCGCTATGCACCATGCGGCTATTACATGGTGGGGCGAATCCGGTGGGGGAGTCAATGACTGGTTAAAATCAAAGCCTGTTCTCAAAAAGAATGGGCTTTTTTTTAGATCCCCTAGCAGAAAGTCCTTGAATCAGGATAGTCTTTGTTGTATTATTTACAACAAATGATGTAAAAATAACAACAAAAGAAGACCTCAAACATGTCGGTGTTGCTCAATACGAAATTAAGAAAAAAATTATTAACCTATTCTTTTACGCATCCGGACGAAAATTACTATGTGAGAGAGCTCTCCAGTCTCATCGATGAAGATCCAGGCAATCTTTCGAGGGAGTTGAAAAAACTGGAGGAGGAGGGGCTCTACGCCTCGATGACAAAAGGAAGGGTCAAATATTTTTCCCTCAACAAAACCTATCCTCTGTTTAGAGAGCTTAAGAGGATTATCTCTAAGACAGAGGGCGTGGAGGGAAGCATCAAGGAGGTCGTTTTAAAATTTGGAGGGATTGCCTTGGCTTTTATTTACGGGTCGTATGCTAAAGATAAGGAGAAAAAAGCCTCAGATATAGATCTTGTAGTGGTAGGTGAGTTTCCACAAAGCAAATTGACTCATGATATTCGTGGTCTTGAGTCGAAATTGAACAGAGAGATCAACTTTACTTCCTATACCAGAGAAGAATTTGAAAAAGAGAGAAAAAAGGAAGGAGGTTTTCTCAACCTGGTTTTGAAAGACAAAATTCTCATTTTAAAGGGTGTGCTGAGTGCCGGATAAGCTTATTAAAAAACTTGAAAAATCAGGGAAGATAAGAAAACAAAAGGCAGGGTTTGTCCAGATAGAGGCCTTATTGAAAGAAGCCATATTGGACCTCGAAGAGGCGAAGAGGATTGTGAACCTAGGAGAAAGGGCAACTTATCTATTAGCTTCTACCGCTATGCTGAAAGATGTGACTCCGATTTCTAAATAAAATTGATTTTCTGGTTTCTTTTTGGTACATTGGGTTATCGTTTATTATAAGAGGGTGTGAAGATGGCTAAAGAATTTACAGTGATCATAGAACAGGATGAAGAAGGATACTATATTGCGGAAGTTCCTGAGCTTAAGGGATGCCACACGCAGGCCAAGTCTCTGGACACATTAATGGAAAGGATTAAGGAGGCCATCCAGCTCTGTTTAGAAGTGTATGGGAAGAAATATCCGATTACCCATCTTGTTGGTGTCCAGAAAATTGCTTTATGAGCAAGTTGCCATCTTTAACAGGAAAAGAGGTTGTCTCTTTGCTTAAAAAGGTTGGATTCGTCGTGGAAAGGCAAAGAGGCAGCCATGTCTTCCTGAAACATGATGATGGGCGGGCAACTGTGGTTCCCGTTCATTCGGGAGAGACAATTGGCCCAGGGCTTTTATCAAAGATCTTAAGGGATGTGGAAATGACAAAAGATGAACTACTAAGAATTCTTGAGTGACGACTTCCTCACTAAAGGGGTGAAGAGGATTTATCATATGATTCAAAACAGAGCCTATTCTTAAGAAGAATGGGCTTTTCGTTTTTCGCCTTGCACCTTGCGGCCCACCCCTTACGCTTTACGGCTCACGGTTCAGATAATTGCCTTTGTGTGGCGTTTCTGATATAGTGGGGCAAAATTTTTATCTTCAATCCGCAATTCGCAATCTACAATCTGCAATTGACAGGGTGGGGTATCCGAATGACTGGTTAAAATCAAAGCCTGTTCTCAAAACGAATGGGCTTTTTGGTTTTTTGAGTCTTACACCTTGCGCCTCACGCTTCACGACTCACGGTTATAGGGGGGTAGCCCATGCCAGCGATTGCATCTCTTGAAGATTTGAAGGCGGCTCAGAAAGATGGCTTGAGTATTTACGCTATGCGCTATGCTCTTTGCTTTGGAAGGTGGCGCAGGATCGGCTGGAAGAATATTTGTAAATTATGGCTGGAAGAGAGAAGTCCAGAACAATTAAAAGGAGAAGGAAGTCAGTGAATTGTGCTGACCTGACATCCAATCTGCTCTCGAATCCGAATTCCGCAATCCGCAATTGGAATGCTCCGGAACAATTGAAAGGTCAGGAGAGTGAATGAATGATAAAATGTCAAAAGACAGATCCTTGATTCCCGCTGAGCGCATCGAGCGATCCATTCTACTGATTCGTGGACATAAGGTGATCTTGGACACCGATTTGGCCGCACTTTATGGTGTAGAAACCGGGCAACTGGTTCGTGCCGTTAAAAGGAATATCTCTCGCTTCCCACACGATTTTATGTTTCAGCTCAGTAAAGACGAATTCGAAAACTTGAGATGCCATTTTGGCACCTCAAGTCACTGGGGAGGGCGAAGGTATCCACCTTATGCCTTTACGGAGCAAGGGGTTGCCATGCTTTCTAGCATACTGAAAAGTAGGCGTGCCGTTCAGGTGAATATCGAGATTATGAGAACCTTTGTCCGCCTTCGAAGGATCCTTGCATCCAATGCCGATTTGGCCCGCAAGCTGGATGAGCTTGAGAAGAAGTATGATGCCCAGTTCAAAATAGTTTTCGATGCTATCCGTCAGCTAATGGCACCCAGCGAACCCCAACCGCCAAAGAGACGAATAGGGTTGGATCCCGTTAGAGATCACAAGTCATGTACTATGTTTACGTAATACAGAGCAAGAAGGACGGCCATTTTTATACTGGATTTACGAGTGATCTGCAGAACCGCTTCCAAGAACATAATACAGGTAGAGTGTCTTCAACAAAAGAGAGAGGCCCCTTTGAGCTTATATACTATGAAGCATGTCTGAACCAACAGGATGCTTTGGCTCGTGAGAAATACCTTAAGTCGGGCATGGGTAAGCGGTATTTAAGAAATAGATTGAAGCGGTTCTTATCTCTAACGGGGCAGGTGGAAGAACCTAAAGTTCCTTATCGGACAAAAATGAAGAGGAAAAGTTAGGTATTACTCCTGACGCCTCGCACTTCACGATAAAGAATTTACGCTATGCGCTTGGCGCTATGCTCCATGCGGTTCCCAGCAAAAGGAATGGGCTTTTTGTCTTTCAGCCCTCACGACTTCCACCTTACGCGATGTGGTGGTATGTTTACACTATGCCCTCTGCGCTATGCGAGGTTCTGTACGACTGACGCCTCGCACTTTACGATAAAGAATTTACGCTATGCTCCATGCGCTATGCGCTCTGCGGGATGTTGGTAAGTGGCATCTGAACAATTGAGAGGTGAGGATGGATAAATGTATGCCCTCTTGGATATGTTATTTGGAAAGGATGAGGATTTAACCCTATTTTTTACTTCCACAAACAAAGGATAAAGTGATTAGATGGGGCGCTCAACGGTACATTACGGTGATAGCGACACAAACAATATTCTGAAGAAGCTGCACAACAAACTTCGGCCCGCCGGGACACCGGTCCAGCGGGTGGAGTACATCATCGAGCTTCTTTTGCTCCGCATCTTTGAGGTCAAGATTAAGCAGGACCCTGAGTTCAAACAACTCCGCAATCTGTTCAAAGAACCCAACGAGCAACTGCTGTTCTCTTCTCTTTATTCTGTCGCCAACGAGCGGCTTCTCCCTACCCTGAACGAGAAATTCTTCCCCTTCTACGCCTCTATACTTTCGCAGGCTCGGAAGGTCTATACGACAAACCTGTCGCAGAAGGTTCGGGATCAGCTTGTATTGATCGAGGAGGTTTTCAAAAACTCAAACTTCACGAATAATGTCAAGAGCGGCAACCTTCAGGAAGTTCTCGGCTTGATCGCCGAGATCGACGAGGACCGGCTTCTGAAAACCGACCTGTTGGGGGATGCCATCGAGTCGGCTCTGTCCGAAACTGGTGGCACGAAGGACATAGGCTTGCACCGTACTCCTGATCACATCCGGCAATTCATGGTGGCGATGGTGAGCCCGAAGTTCGACGACACCATCTTTGACCCCGCTTGCGGTACGGCAGGTTTCCTCTTCGACTCCTTCGGCTATGCCCTCGAAAGCGTGAGCCAGGATGGGCACTGGCCTGGCCCCAAAGCCCATCCCGAGATGCAGGCATATTTCAAGAAGTACTTCGCCAAGCGGCAGGCGCCCATGCCCTCTCACGATAAAGCCATTACTTTCTACCGCACGGGTATCTTTGGCATCGAGTACCTGGGTATGATCCGTAAGATGGCTGCGATCAATTTCTATATTCGCGGCCTGAACCCGCAGAACATCGAACAAGGAGACTCCCTCGCTGCATTTGATCCGGTCAAGGACGGTGGCAGTAAGACTGTGGTCCTCGCGAATCCGCCCTTCGGAGCCGAGCGCGACCAAGATGCCTATCCCAACGTGTGGGAGGAGTTTTCGAGGGAATCTGAGACCACAATCCTTTTTGTCAAGTTAATGTTCGATGCACTCGCGCCAGGTGGCCGTTGTGCTGTCATCGTTTCAGAAGGCTTCCTCACCTGGGACCAGACCAGCGCCCGCACCCTCCGCAAAATGTTGATCGAGAACGCGAACCTTCGCGCCATCATCAGCCTCCCCCAAGGTGTCTTCGTGAGCAAGGGTGGTGTTGGTCCTAAGACCTCCATTCTGATCTTCGACAAGAGCGGCCCGACGAAAGAAGTCTGGTTTTACAAGGTCACAAACGATGGCTACACGATGGGAACGAACCGACGGCCCATCGAAGGGTGTCAATTGGTCGAGGCGCTTGACCTTTACGAGAAATATGTCCAGCATGGGAAAACCCCCCCCG
>Ga0181539_1004955_pt1 | contig 11080 bp, 13 predicted proteins | sample PEATcosm2014_Bin_46_FD_119767 | JGI IMG/M metagenome (GOLD analysis project Ga0181539, IMG submission 119767) | Peatland microbial communities from MTU Mesocosm Facility, Houghton, MI, USA - PEATcosm2014_Bin23_60_metaG | ecosystem: Environmental > Terrestrial > Soil > Wetlands > Peat | place... | reverse complement strand
TTCTTTCAAATTAGGCACCACAAAGTAGGTAAGTTCCTTAGACAATTCCCCAAAGGATTGTGGAGTGAGACCATCGGCGACGTTGGCAAATGCATCAATGAAAAACTAATGGAACTTAAGAGCACAGAGAGTTGGACGCATGACGATGTTGAAAGATTCATCAGGAGGGCAATTGTTCAAAGATCGGCCGAGACAATAACTGTAGGTACGGACTGCGTGGCTATTCAGTTGGATCCTTATAATGCAGGTGGAGAAGTACAATTCACTTACTATCCAGGCAATTCAGGGAACCGGCAGCATCCGCTGATAAGCCCATGGGTTTTGACTCCTCGAATGATATGTGCACCTTCCCAAGTGTCCTCCTCATGCTCAGAGACCAGTGAGTGCGGAAACTACGTGGTTGGCGGTTTCGAAGACGGCGACAGTAACCTCAGCATCAAGACACGACTACCAGTGGAATATAAGCAGGAGTTTCGGGGCTTTATTTCGATGGAGGCTCAGACACGCCCAAAGCTTAGATAGCTATCAAGAAATAGCATAATCAAGGTGCATAACTCATCTGATGTTACTGTTGTACATTTTCAGATTCCTATAGACCCTGCTGGCATACACTGCCCCCTTATTTTTTGAAAAAGCGTTATAGCAGCCAACCGCCGTCCAGGTGTACCCGTATCGCTGAACGCATTGACTCAGTATCCAGGCCCCTACTTGCACGTTGTAGCACGCGTCGCCCAGGCGCATCCATCTCTCGCGACCCAACTCTTTGTACCAGGAGGAGTTTACCTGCATGAGGCCATAGTCGAAGGACCCGTTTGTATTGTAGTTGACGGCAGACGGGTTGAAACGGCTTTCAGTCTTCGCGATGGCCCAGAGAAGCTGAGGGGATACCCCGAACTTTTGGCCTGCCTCTTCAAAGCAAAACGCGCAAACATGATGGGAAGCGAAGAGTATGAGGGCGACCGTGAGGGAAAACGTCCTGGCCGAACGGACATTGCCAGTCCCATGTATGCGCCATTTCATCGTGAGGGTATTACCTCGTCGCTTGGTGGATAGGGGCCGGTCTACGGAAAGAACCGGCCGAGCATGCTTGTGCTGGGATTGGTCAACTGAGTAGAGAGGGCCAAAAAACGATTCGGCAAGGGGCCTTCAAGCAATTTCCCGGTAGGCCCCTTGCCGAAAGGATTATTTCTTCTTGGCAGGTTTGGCGGGCCCTTTCTTGGCTGCTGCCTTCTGAGGGGCTTTCTTCGGCCCGTTGAGGCCCGTGCTCAGCACGCTGGAGGCGGAGAATTTCACTCCCTTCCGGGCGGGTATCTTGATCTCTGCGCCGGTCCTGGGGTTTCTGCCCGTCTTTGCCTTGCGGTCGACGACGGTGAAGACCCCGAACCCGGGCAGTGCGACGCGCTCCCCGTTCTTCAGGGACGTCGAGATCATTCCGACAAATGCCGAGAAAACGCCCTCAGCCTGTTTCTTGGTAATTTTTCCACCTTCAACCAACTTCGCCACGAATTCAGCCTTGCTCATGCCTGTCTCCCCTTCTCTTGGATTTAACAGCGCTTCGCACGTATATACGCCATATCCGCCGATCAGGCAAGAGAAAAATAGGGGGGAGGAGGTAATATTGTCATAGATTCAGTACCTTCATTAGGCCTTCCGAAAACATGCCACTGTCATTGGCCCTCGTCGTGCCGATACGTGGCTTTCTTAATTCCATTGAAACCATGAGAAAGGAGGAATGCGCCCATGTACGCGGAAATAGAATTGATCGGCCGCCTGACGAGAAAACCCAACCTTCAGTTTTCTCCGACCGGCATGCCCATATGCAACTTCAGCGTCGCGGTGAACAAGAAGGTCAAGAGCGATTCAAGCGACAGCGTGACGTATTTCGATGTGATCGCTTTCAAGAACAAAGCCGAGCTGTGCGCGGAGTATCTCGACACGGGAAAGCTCGTCTTCGTCAAAGGAGACCCGCAGATAAGAAAATGGGAAGACAGAGACGGGAAGAAGCACAGCAAGTTCGAAATCATCCTTCAAAGAATCCAGTTCCTTTCGGCAAAACCGAACGCTCCTGCTCGACCAGCGGACCGAGAGGACGATTTTGTCCACGAGTCCGATGAGGACGATATCCCGCTGTAAGGAGGTGGCCATGCGAGAAGATATACTCAAAGAACGTTATTTTCGGAAAGACTCACGCGGAAACGTCATCGAGGACTGGCCCAAGCTCTGCGAGCGGGTATCGGAGGCGATAGCGGCGACTGCCAGGCAAAGGCAGGAGTTCTTCAACGTGATGCACGATTGCCTTTTCCTGCCGAACACGCCGGCTCTTACCAATGCAGGCCGGCCGGACTTCACGATGTCGGCGTGCTTCGTGCTTCCCGTCGAGGATTCCATCGAGGGGATTTTCGATGCGGCGAAACAGGCAGCGCTCGTGCATAAGATGGGCGGAGGAACGGGCTTCAGTTTTTCACGCCTGCGACCTGCGGGTGATAAGGTGGGAACGACAAACGGCGTGGCGAGCGGCCCCTGCTCCTTCATGAAGATCTTCAACACGAGCACGGAGGTGATGAAACAGGGCGGCACAAGGCGCGGCGCCAACATGGGCATGCTCCGTGTGGACCACCCCGACATCCTCGATTTCATCGCCCTCAAGTCGCGAGATGGCGACTTCGGCAACTTCAACATCTCCGTCGCCATCACCGATGAATTCATGGACGCGGCGAAAACGGCCGGGAATTTCGCCCTCCGGTTCAACGGAGAAGTGAGGAAGACCGTCAAGGCCCGCGAGATATGGGACAAGATCGTGGAGATGGCGTGGCTGAACGGCGAGCCTGGCGTCTTCTTCATCGATAAGGCTAACCGGTCGAACCCCACGCCCCACATCGGCGAATACGAGGCGACGAACCCCTGCGGGGAGCAGATGCTGCTTCCCTACGAGGCATGCGTGCTAGGGTCGGTGAACCTCGCAAAGATGCTGAAAGGGGACAACGAGATTGATTGGGACCTGCTTCGTTCCACGGTGAGGACGGCGGTGGTCTTTCTCGATAAGATCATCGAGCGGCAGGCCTATCCGCTTCCTGAGATCGAATGGATGCACAAGGCAAACCGAAAGATCGGCCTGGGAGTCATGGGCTGGGCAGACATGCTGATCCGTATGGGCGTCAGCTATGCCTCGGATGCGGCGGTGGATCTCGCTGAAGAAGTGATGTCGTTTATCACTCAAGAGGCAATACAGAAGTCGACGGAGCTTGCGAAAGAGCACGGACCGTTTCCCAACTGGGAAGGGTCGGTGTGGGCTAAAGACGTGGTGATCCGTAACGCGACCCTTACCACGATAGCTCCCACCGGAAGCATTTCGATTATCGCCGGGGTAAGCAGCGGCATAGAGCCCGTCTTCGACTTCGAAACGGAGCAGAAACGGGCGGATCGGACTTTCACGGTCAGCCACCCACTTTATGAAGAATGGCGGAAGGCGAACCCGGGAGAAGAGCTGCCCGACTATTTCATCAGGGCTTCCGACATACCGGTTGAATGGCATATCCGGATGCAGGCCGCGTTCCAGAGGCACACCCATAACGCGATTTCAAAGACGGTAATCCTGCCGCGTGACGCAACCAGGGCGGACGTCGAAGGAGCATTCCTGCTCGCCTACGAGCTAGGCTGCAAGGGTCTCACAGTTTACCGGGACGGGAGCCGCAAGAACCAGGTAATCTCATCCCGAGGCAATACCAACGGGACCCGCATCGAGCCGGTGGACCTGCCCAAGATCAGGGACCAGAAACTGGTGGAGGTGGATACCTCCGAAGGGAAAGTCTTTGTCCACGTCACCATGGCCGAAAAGGAGCCTCTGGAAGTCTTCATCACTTCGCCGGTCGAATCGAAACACGCTGAGACCTATGAGGCCCTCGCGATGATCATGTCAGATGCCTTACGATGCGGCCGTGCGCCGGAGGCGCTGCTGAAGCATATACAGAGGGCGAACCTGAAGCACGGCAGCGTCGTATCTCCCACCTATGCAATACTGCGCGCCTTCCGCATGCTTGGCGTCAACGGCTCGTCGGACAAATGCGACGAGTGCGGCGGCGTTGTGGTGCTTCAGGAGGGATGCCAGACGTGCCTCAGCTGCGGTGCGAGCAAGTGTTGACCAGGGATGCAAGAGACGGCTTGGCTATGATACTGCCTGGCCAACCTTAGCGTGACTCCGTCGATCCCGCCGATGCCGGTGTTAGCGGAATAACTGCCGCTCAACCCCCTTATGATCTCCTTCAGAGCTAGCAACCGCCCGAAGTGAGATCGTTTTCAAAACCCACATGATAAGGAGAAAACTATGGCCAATGAAGCCCCTGATAACGGGAACACAGAGCTTTCCGAGACCGCACAGATATACGACAGGCTACGGAAGAGCATCCCGTTCATCCGGCTCCCGGACACCCTTGTTGTCACCGGGGGCCTGGCAGCCTCGTTTCCTGACGATCTGCCATCGATCCTCACAAAGGTAAAGGAATTCTCGACGTTCACCGAAGATAACGACCCCTGGCACGAACACGACTTCGGAGCATTCGAGCATAAGGGCGAGAGGATATTCTGGAAAATCGACGACCACGCCGGCAACGAGGGATACAATCTCGTCCTGACCGTCATGCTTGCTTCGGATTACTGACCAGGGAGAACGCCATGACAAAACAGGAGTTCGAGACCCTGACCGGACAGCAATTGAATGACGACGATTATGGGATCGTGGAAAAGGTCTACGCCTTTTACCCGGGCATCCCCGACGTCGACGGGAAGAAGGTCGTGGCCCAGCTCTTCCAGCGATTCGGCCTGACCATATTCCAGGACATGTACGAGCGGGCCAACAAGATATCGGAAATAGAGAGCGCCATCCAGGAACAGAAGCGTCAACTGGAATACGTCACCAGGGCGCCTCTCCGCTCCATACTCGCGTAGCGGGAGGCGATCCTATGAAAGGATTCCGAAAACGAGGGTTTGTGCTGGTCGGCGTGTACCACGTGGACCGCTGCTACGGCGGCCCCGAGGAAGGAGGCTGGTGGTTCGATGCATGGCAGCACGTTGCATCGAGAATTGTCCCGGAGCCGCAATGGCCGGGCATAAAGGAAGAGCTTCTTGAGGAATACCCTGACGACGGCCGTCCTCTCTACTCTGTTCTTTCAAAGGGTGTCGTCCTGGAAAACAGGATGGGTTAATTCAGGACAAAGGAACGGCCCCACTATGAATAGCGGGACGAGATGCGGCGGCAAACAGAAGAGAGGCGACGCCTCGGTGCCATAACTGGTTGCATGAGGCGAAAGATTGATTTAGGGGGGCAACGCGCGCCCCCTTTTTTTTTGGAAGTAATACATCAAGTAGATCAGTATTTTCATTAGACCCTCGAAAAAGCCCGCTTCCGGGCGCCAATCACCGATTTACGGTCAAAACAAACACCTTACAAAAAGGAGGCAAATCGCATGGCAAGGTTGGAATCGAATGCCAAAATGGGGTACTACCCTGCCCCGCAGCACACGTTGCTCCATATCCTTAACTGGATAGCGTTTCAGAAATCCGCCGGAACCAAGGGCAGTCACGTGCTGGATCCCTGCTGTGGGACCGGCGAGGCATTGCAGCACTTTCGTTTCAGAAACCCCTACACTACAACCTACGGCGTCGAGCTTGACGCTCAGAGGGTCATGGAGGCCTGCGATAAGTTGCGGTTCGCCGTGCACGGCTCAATCTTCGATGCGTGGATCAACCCCCTTGCTTCCGTGGGCCTGCTCTTTTTGAACCCGCCTTACGACTGGGATGAGGGAGAGCGCCTGGAGATGAAGTTCCTGAAACATGCCCACAAGTGGCTGTGCGTTGACGGCCTGCTCGTCTTCCTGGTACCGGAGCTGATATTCTCCTATGAGAAGCACAGAAACTGGATAGGGCAGCACTTCTACGACGTCCGCATCGTGAGGGCCGCAAAGGCGGATTACCCTGCGTTCAGACAGGTCGTGCTCTTCGGAAAGAAAAGGAGCGAGCGCCGGGAGACAGGGACTGTCGAGTCACCCCCGTATCTCCATATCGAGAATGCAGAAGCGTCAACGTACGCAATCCCTCTGACGAACGGTCCCACTGTATTCCAGGGGACGGACACGATCACCGACGAGGAGATAGCAGGCCACTGGCCCAACGTCGTTCGGGAGATCGAGAGCATCACGCGACAGTGCGACGAGGCAACGCAGCTTAGTCCTCTCCTTCCTCTCCGGAAGGGTCACCTGACGAGCCTCCTTACCGCAGGCATCCTCGATGGCGTCGTTGACACCGTGGATGGCCCCATGATCCTGAAAGGGTTTTCCGACCGGGCAAAGTCCACATACTACGAGGACGACAAGGAGATAACCCACGATACGTTTTCAGTCGGCATCCGCGTGATCGAGCCTTTCAAGGGGGTGTGGTATGACATCAAATGATCCGATCATACTCACCGTCGAATACGAAGGGGTTCTCTGCAAGAGCGATGCGGGGGTTTACGGGCAAGGATACGAGAACGAACTGCACTTCCTGTCGATCTATGGCGCGCCCCAGCAGACGAAGGCAATCTTTTCGGCCCTGGCCGCCTCGAAAGAACTGCGGATTGGAAACGATGGATTCCAAAGGCCACGTGATGCCCTGCGCTTCCGGGGTTACAGCCTCGGCTACGGTAAACACCACGGCATCATATGGACGGACCGGCTCGATACCTCCCTCATCATCTGGACCTCGGAGGAAGAAAAGCGGTCCCGGCTCCGCAACATCCTCTCACGGCAGCGCATACCCTACGATCCCCACGATCTCGGGCGAATCGAGAAGCTCCTTGTCGAACACGGCTACCTCACGGCCCTGGAAAGCTGGGGAAGTATCGCCGGGTATGCGTGCGACTTCAATGACGATGCCATCTGCGATCTCATCCTCGCTGAAATTTATGGTTCCCAAACACGTAAAGTAGCCTGATCGCTTTTCAACGATCTTACACAAAAAGAGGAGGCAACTGGTGAATCCTTTGTGCAACAGATACAGGTTTCTGGTCGATTCGATCAAGGCATATCAAAGCGAGCCACTCGATGAGAAGACCAAGCAAAGAATCTGCGATTACCTTGTAAACCCCACTCCGACAGCCTGGTCCGACATTTCCGGAATCACCATCAATAACCGGTTGTTGACCGTGTGGCGGGCAGTCAGACAGGTAGACCCATCGTTTCCGGCAACCGGCAGGAGATATGAAATCGGAAGCGGCCGGCTGCTGAAAGAGTGGGATAGAATCCCTCATCCCGATCTTGTGCTCAGGGCTATAGAACACGCACGGAACGAAGCCCCGCATCCCGCCGACCGATCCCGCTAATACCCGCTAACCACCGTCAAAAAAGGAGAAAATACGAATGATAAACGAAGAAAAGCTGTTCAAGCTGCTCCCCTATTTCTTTGACAGGCCCTCGGCCGTCCTCCTGGAGATCGCGCAGAACGCGCACCGGTCGGGCGCCACAAAACTAGCCGTCACCCTCAAAGGGACCGACCTGGAAGTGGAAGACGACGGCATCGGCGCCGACAACCCACGGGCGCTCGTCTGCCTCGCCGAATCCGACTGGCCCTCCGAGGTCATGGAGAACCAAATGCCGGCTGGCTGGGGCTTGTTCTTTCTTATGTCGGTGTCCGAGACGGTCATCTACACGAGCCTCTTTGGGACGCTAACCGTTGATTGCAAAAGATTCTTGAACGAGTCGTCCTACCGAGACGACCTCTTGAACCTGGTCGATGGATCGGCAAAAACCGAAAGGGGATTCCGGATCAAGGCGCGTCTCATGGATGGCGTCTTCAAATCGGTTGCTTACCTGCAGGTCCTCGACGGGCTCTCGTATTTTCCGATGAGCGTGACTTTGAACGGCAGCCTCGTGAAACGCAAGAAGCTGTCGGAGGTTTGCAAGAACTACGCGATCAAGAGCAGCTATATGGGGAACGCCGTCTACGTGGACCCAAAGGGCGGCATGTTCCTCGGGTCACTCGATTCATTCGTAAACCATGTTTCCTTGGTCTGGTACGGAATACCGCTCAACGTGACCGGCTACCTCCACGACGTTGCGATTGAGGTGCGCGAGGACGATCCTCTTACGCCGGTCCTGCCTTACAGAACCTCCATAAAGCATGACGAGAAGGCGGAGAAGTTTCTGGAGTTCGTGCGAAAGGAGGTGGCCGGCTGGTGCATTGAGCAGATCGGCGCTTTCGGAGAGCAGCCGAATCCGGACCTGAAGGAGATCGTCCACATCATGAGGCTCGCCGGAGAGTTGCTCTCTCCCGAGGCGCTTGACTGCCTAGACCTGTTCTTCGTAGAGGTCGTCGACCCCTACTACACGGAAAGCACGGACTCTGACGAGGTCGTCCAGTACCGCCTAGTGCGGAAGGGAGAAGGACCTTTCGTAAGCGAGCGGCTTTCGCTCACGATAGACGACAGGCTTGTCTGGGACGATGAGGAATCAATTTTGGATGGACCGAAGCCGGTTCTTCCCCCATGGACGATCACGAGAATCGATCTTCCCGTGAAGCGGCCTTCGTGGCTGCAAAAAGAAGAGCGGTGGGCGCCTGCGCGGGTGACGGCTCTCGACACGAGCCATTATGACTACACGTGGCACAAGTCTGCCATAGAATGCGAGGGCAAGGACATCGCCGTCGTCTCGATGGTGGAAAGATGGGCCGAAGGCAATATTTACTATAAGAGCACGCCGGAGGACTTCCTTTCCGTGGAAGACGCAGTCTTCGACACGAAGATTTACAATGACGAGGGGGACACCTACGACACGCAAAGGGACTCGTTCTCGAGGCTCGTCGCCGGGGACATAATGAACATCACGGGCAGGTATCCCCTCTCGGACCTCCTCGACGGAATAAGGGTGACCGGCATCCGCCCGCACGAAGTCCAGGCCATCAACATCAGTCTGAGCGAGAGGGTCATGAGGGTCACGAAGACGAACGGGGAGACCCTTTCCATCGAGCTATTGGCTGCATGAGGGCCACTGGAGGGCATATGGAGCTAAAGGTGAGAACGAAGGAGGCGATCACCAACCCCGACCAGATAGCGGAGACATTTCAGGCCATCCAGAGGGCGGAAGACGAAATCGACAGGATGAAAGAAAAGTGCTGGGTAGTGGGCTTGAATACGAAGAATTTCATCGTCTACGTCGAACTCGTGTCGATGGGGACCCTCAACGCTTCCCTGGTGCACCCAAGGGAGGTCTTCCGGTTTGCGATCATGAAGGGCGGGGTCTCCGGGATCATACTTGTACATAACCATTGCTCAGGCGACACGCGTCCATCGGATGAGGACCTTTCCCTGACAAAGAGACTCCACGACGCCGGCAAGATCCTCGGCATCGACCTGCACGACCACATCATTGTCGCCGACGGACCTGGTTACACGTCCTTGAAAAAGAACGGATCATTTAACGACCATCGAAAGATAGGTCAAGCGGGCGGCCCTTCCGGGGGCTGCCCCTTTTCTTTTGAACAAGGGTCGGCCGGAAATGAAAAACATCGTACGGGTGGACATGAATGGCAGGAATGAATAGGCCGTTTAGGGGGCAAGTGCGAGTGCGGAGACGATCAGCAATACGCGAGCGCTCCAAGCTATGAAAAAAACAAGACCCTCAAAACTTTCTTAGAATTCTTCTTCAGGAAATGCCTCCTTCAACAGTTCCAGCGTTTTGGCAAACAGTAACATTTCCAGAGTGTAAAGTTTTACGTCAAGGAATTGAGCCGCTGAAGAAAGAATGCTATTGTACTGTTGGTAAAAGCGATTTTCCCGTGCTACTGCCCAACTGTGAACAGAGGCATGTCGAAGAACCATTCTGCTTCCCAGATTTATCAGTTTGTTTTGGCCGAGAAGAAGAGGGAATCCTACCGGGGGACTTACTGGTCCTGTGATCTGTAAACAATTCAGAGATAAGGCAACACGTGCATCGTAGATTGCGTACTCGCTGGGGTTTCGAATGCACAAGGCCTTCGACCAAGAGGCAATACCCCGAGAGCCTCTTGCGATAAGCGATGCGGGGGCATCGAGTGCGTAAAGCCGAATCTTCTCCTCGGTATTTCTTCTAATGCCGCCCCAGTTGACAATGTAATAGCGAGTTATTTCCTGTTTTGTGTGATCGTCCGCAGTAGAGTACAGGTTACTCAGCTGGATTTTCAAGGCAGTATTCTGCGCGTAAGGACTTCCAATAGGTAAGGTAATACCGGCCGGCAAGAAGATCGGGTTAACTGGCCACCGATACCAATCGTTTGTTTCGGTGAGATTCGCCTTTCCGTAGGTAATTATGGCTTCCTGTAAAGTCATCGCTGCTTCCTAATCATAGCAATGTCCTGCGTCACCGGGAGGCAGGCATCGTTTCCTGTCGATCCGATGCAGCCGATGGTTGTGAGTCACCTCTTGGTCCTCGCAACAAACTCGCTAACACCTAAAAGCATCATCTTGACCTGGTCTGCATTGTATTGGTCGTATTTGCCATGAGCCGCCTTGTTGCGGAGGTCGAGCCAAGCAGTTACGTTCTTCTGATCCAGCTTGCCGTAGACTCCCTTTTTTGCCAACTCGCCATTGACGAATTCAGCCTTCGGATGAACTGCCCGTTCGGCCTCTCTGCCGTTGGTGGTCGGCATTCCGTGTTTCGTCCAGAGATCTCTCAGATGTTGCTCCAAAACACTACCGATCATGACAGCAGAAGCGTCCTTGTATTCCTCACCGAGAAGATAGTCTGCCATTTCAAGAAAGTCCGAAAACACCTCGGCGGACACAATTCCTTTCAGAGATGTAAGCCATCCAGACTCAACTTCGTTCTTTGCGGCCTTTATTATGCCGATACCCCAATTAGTCGTAGCCTTGAGCGATCCAACCAGCTTCTCGTTGAATTCACGATAATACGGGTGAGATTCTCCGAACACTTTGCGAAGATAAGAAAGGGAGGACGCCCTGAATTCACCAAAAGACTCTGTGGAGACCCATATCGTATGGTGCGCATCGACAAATTCAGTTTTTAGTGCATTATTGCCCAAGTCGATCAGACGCTCAGATTCTTTAATCAAATCGTCA
>Ga0181539_1004954_pt1 | contig 11080 bp, 6 predicted proteins | sample PEATcosm2014_Bin_46_FD_119767 | JGI IMG/M metagenome (GOLD analysis project Ga0181539, IMG submission 119767) | Peatland microbial communities from MTU Mesocosm Facility, Houghton, MI, USA - PEATcosm2014_Bin23_60_metaG | ecosystem: Environmental > Terrestrial > Soil > Wetlands > Peat | place... | reverse complement strand
GTGAATGCCGATGGCGCCGATCTTTCGCTCCGGCCCGGCAGAGGCGGCCTGTGAAGCCACGGTCTGCTCAGTCAAAGAGCCGGTCCCTGATCCCTGATCTCTGATCTCTGACCCCTGATCCCTGTTCCCTGTTCCCTCATCCACCCCGCACCACACCCCGGTCAGTCCCGGAATCCTCCCCGCCCGCACCCCAAACCCGGCGCAGAGGCGAATCAGCGCTTCTTCCATCCGCCGCACAAAGTCCACCGGTCCCATCCGGCCGCCGCTGGGGTTGCGCAGGCTGCGCAGGTCGAATATCGGGTAACCCACCAGCTGTCCCGGCCCGTGGTAGGTCACATCGCCGCCGCGGTCGATTTCGCGCACCGTTACCCCGCGCCGCGTCAGCAGCTCCTCAGAGGCCAGCACATGGGCCCTGTGCGCATTGCGCCCCAGTGTCAGCACCGGCGGATGCTCCAAGAGCAGCAGCACATTCTCCACCCGTCCCTCGAAGCGCAGCCGTGCGATCTCCGCTTGCAGGCGCAGCCCCTCGTCGTAATCCACCCGCCCCAGATAGAGGTACTCGATCATCGTTGGTTCGATTGTAGCGATTGGAAAGGAGAGAAGCATGCGTTCTTGCCTTCGCGGCCATCCAGATGCGCGTGACGACTGATCGCACCGGGGTCGCTACCCCAGCCGCGCATTCCGGGCGGGCTGCTGGCCAGATTCGGGAAAGACCGCTCTTGCCCGCTGCTTCAATTCCCGAAAAATCGTGCTGCCGGGGCAATGTGACTGCAATCACTCGACAGCATTCCCGCCGGATGATAGGCTTCGATTGACTATTCCCCGCTGCTTTGAGAGGTAGCGTACTCCAGAGTCGTTCGTCATACGGCTTCAAACCTTGGTCTGGGAGGACTTGTGACTGCACTGTATTGGGTGTGCTTTTTTCTGGGCGTGAGCGGGCTCTCGCTCTTTGTGGCTTTCTACTTCGCGCGCTATGTCATCGGTTCGGATATTGGAACCGCGGAGATGCAGAAGATCTCCGCGGCCATCAACGAAGGCGCCGAGGCATTTCTGAAGCGCCGGTACAGGACCGTGGCGGCCCTCCTGGGCCTGTTGCTTCCCACATTCGCCTACGCGCAGCCGGAACATGCGGGCGGAGGCGAAGCCAACCTGGTGCTGCCGGATTTGTCGACCGTGAATTTTCTCGGCATGAACGGGCATGCTCTTCTGACGTGGGGATTGCTGTTCTGCGCCGGCGGCCTGTTGTTTGGTCTGACGATCTATGTGCAGTTGAAGAACCTGCCGGTTCATCGCTCGATGCGCGAGATTTCCGAACTGATCTATGAGACGTGCAAGACGTATCTGGTGACGCAGGGCAAGTTCATTCTTCTGCTCTGGGCGTTCATCGCGGTCATTATCGCGCTGTACTTCGGCGTTCTGGCGCCGGTGCCGAATAAACCGATTGGGGTTACGCTGCCGATCATTTTAGCGTTTAGCCTCCTCGGCATCGCGGGCAGCTATGGGGTGGCGTGGTTCGGGATTCGCGTCAACACCTTCGCCAACTCACGGACGGCACACGCGGGATTGCGCGGCAAACCATATCCATGTTTTGCGATTCCGCTGAAGGCCGGCATGAGCATCGGCATGTTGCTGATCTCGGTCGAGCTGCTGATCATGCTCTGCATCCTTTTGTTCATCCCAGCCGATTATGCGGGCCCGTGCTTCATTGGCTTCGCGATTGGCGAAAGCCTGGGCGCTGCGGCCCTGCGCATTGCCGGCGGCATTTTCACCAAGATCGCCGACATTGGCTCCGACCTGATGAAGATCGTATTCAAGATCAAGGAAGACGATGCGCGCAACCCGGGTGTAATCGCAGACTGTACGGGTGACAACGCGGGCGACTCCGTTGGCCCGAGCGCCGATGGCTTTGAAACCTACGGCGTGACCGGCGTGGCCTTGATCGCATTCATTTTGCTGGCGGTCAAGAGTCCCACCACGCAGGTGCAACTGCTGGTATGGATCTTCGTCATGCGCGTGGCCATGCTGGTCTCCAGCTCGGGCGCGTACTTTCTCAATGGCGCAATCGCCAAAGCGAAATACCTGAACTCCGACGAGATGGACTTCGAAGCTCCGTTGACCTCGCTGGTCTGGATCACATCCATCCTTTCCATCGTCCTGACCTACTTCGTCTCCTGGGCAATGATCCCCACCCTCGGGGACGGAACGCTCTGGTGGAAGCTGGCTTCGATCATCTCGTGCGGAACCCTGGCGGGCGCGGTCATACCCGAATTGGTCAAGGTGTTTACTTCAACCAAGTCGGGCCATGTGCAGGAAGTTGTTACCTCGGCGAAGGAAGGCGGAGCCTCCCTGGGAATCCTGTCGGGACTCGTGGCCGGCAATTTTTCGGCCTACTGGCTGGGATTGAGCATGGTCGCGCTCATGTCAATTGGCTATTTCTTCAGTACGGGCCCATCCATGGATGCCCTGATGCTCGCTCCAGCCGTCTTCGCCTTCGGCCTGGTAGCCTTCGGCTTCCTGGGCATGGGACCGGTGACGATTGCCGTGGATTCCTACGGGCCGGTTACCGACAATGCTCAATCCGTCTACGAGCTGTCGCTGATCGAAACGATTCCCGGCATCGAAGCTGAGTTGAAGAAGGACTACAACATCGACGTGAAATTCGAACGCGCAAAGTACCTGCTGGAAGCCAACGATGGAGCCGGCAACACCTTCAAGGCTTCGGCCAAGCCGGTGCTGATCGGCACCGCCGTGGTGGGCGCAACCACGATGATCTTCTCGATCATCATGGCACTGACCGATGGACTGACCCATGGCAAAGAGAACCTCTCGCTGTTGCACGCGCCCTTCCTGCTCGGGTTGATCACCGGCGGGGCGATGATCTATTGGTTCACGGGAGCTTCCATGCAGGCCGTCACCACCGGCGCGTACCGCGCGGTCGAGTTCATCAAGGCGAACATCCATCTGGAAGGCGCGGAGAAGGCGTCGGTCAGCGACAGCAAGAAGGTGGTGGAAATCTGCACGAAGTACGCGCAGAAGGGAATGTTCAACATCTTTCTCGCCGTCTTCTTCGCTACGCTTGCCTTCGCGTTCGTTGAGCCGTTCTTCTTTATCGGCTATCTGATCTCGATTGCGATCTTCGGGCTGTACCAGGCGATCTTCATGGCCAATGCCGGCGGCGCATGGGACAATGCGAAGAAGGTCGTAGAGGTCGATCTGAAACAAAAGGGGACGCCTCTGCACGACGCGTGCGTGATCGGAGATACCGTCGGCGATCCGTTCAAAGACACCTCGTCGGTGGCATTGAACCCGGTGATCAAGTTCACTACATTGTTCGGATTGCTTGCCGTCGAACTGGCCGTGACGCTCAGTGCGAAGAACCCGGTACTCGCAACCTCGCTGGCAGTCGCATTCTTCCTGGTCTCGGTCTTCTTCGTACACAAATCGTTCTATGGTATGAGGATCGAATCCAAGGCAGGCAACTGATTCCAGTCATGTAAATCGAAGAAAACGCCGCCTGGAAATGGGCGGCGTTTTCTATGCGCAATATGGTGGCGCCCGCTCATCAAGCTGCTCTGCACCGTCACCTTTGTGATGGCGCCCCTGTTCCTTGATCGGCCCGCCGCGCCGCGCTACTGGCTGCCCTTGTCGCTCTTGCCGAAGAGCGGAACGTGGAACGGGAGCTCGGCATTGGACTGCTTCTTGGACTTGGCGTTCGAGTCCGTGCGCAGCACGGTGCGCTGCGAGTTGATGCAAAGCCAGCCGCCATGCGTCCGCGTAAAGACGTGCGTAAAGACGCCCTTCTCGTCCGCCGGGCCGGAGCCAACCTTGTGGCGCAGTTCATAGGTTCCGTTGGCGACGGCGATGTCGCCCAGCATGCGCACCGTGATCACCCGCTGATCGAGATGGATGGTCTTGTCCTCGCCGGCAATCACCATGGCCAGCTGCTGATTCCGGGTGGTAATGTCGCCCGAGGCGGAAACATCGACGAACAAGGGAGACAGCACAAGTTCCAGGCTGTACTGGTCGCGCAGATTAATGGCGTCGGACCAGGCGTCCTCAAGCTTCTGGAACTCCCGTATCGCCGGGCTTTCAGCGGAGGTGACGTTGGGCTGGGCAGAGGTTGCAACGGGAGATGAAGTCGAAACTTGGGCAACAGCAGCGCAGCAAGAGAAAAGAACACAAGACAAGCAAGCCTGAAAACGCGTCATATGCAGAATGAACTCCCACTTGAACGGTTTTTCCACAGATCGAAGATCGGGGGTCGGAATCGCAGTTCCGACAGCACTCGGGGTTTCCGATCCCTGATCCCTACATTCCGATGATAGCTCTTTGACTCGGGAGGCAGGCCGGAAGCGAGCGGCAAAAAACGTGAATCGCAGGCTACACCAGAGTCTGCAACTGCTCGGGGTGGTGCAGGGTGACCAGGGAGTCTTCGATGGAGATCCAGCCGTCCTTGCGGAACTGGCCGAGAGTGCGAGTGACGGTTTCGCGGGTTGTGCAAGCCATGGAGGCCATCTCTTCGTGGGTCAACAGCAGCGGGAAGCGGAAGCCGCCGCCGTCCATGTGCTCACCGATCTGATTGGCCAGCTCCAGCAGCAGGCGACCCAGGCGGGCGGCCACTGTCTCGGTGAGGGCGATCCGGCAGGCGTCCTGCAGGGCGAAGCGGTATTCCTGGCAGATGCACTGCACGGCGCGCATCTGCGCCTCCTTGTGGCTGCGCAGGAAGCCGAGGAACCGCTCCCGTTCTACCGGGCGGAGCTGGGCTTCGGTCAGGGACTCGGCGGAGACTTCATAGACGCCGTGGGAGAGAACCGCGTACAGCCCGAGCATCGAGCCCGGTCCGGCCACGCGGACGATCATCTGACGATCCTCGTGCCGGCCGGCGGTGAGCTTGAGATAGCCGCCGCAGATCAGATAGAGGCAGCGTGCATCCTCGCCCTGGGTAAACAGGGAAGTCTGCGCCGGCAACGTAACGGTGCTGGTGACCAGCTCAAGATCGGCAAGAACCGCGCTGCCCAAAGAACAGAACCAGCCGGGGCGGCGATTAGCGCAGGCCGCGCACCCCACCGGAACCTGCCGGGTCAGGTGCTTCTGCCGCGTGTGCGTTCCTGGCGCGATCTCTGCGTCTATCATCGTGCTTCCCTTCCGACGCCGATCGAGCACCTTCGTCTCTGCCGTCTCCATGGCCTCGCATAAGGCCTTGAAGGCTTGATTCGGGGTGAAGCTGCTCTAAGCCCTCCCCAGAAGAGGTTTGTTCTTCCTCAGAGTTTGCCGGAGCGGCCCTTCCCAAAGATGTGATGGGCCTCACGTCTCTGAGAGCTTGCGGCGGTCTCGGTTTTCCGCGTCAGGCGTCAACTTTTGAGAGTCGCTGTTTGCCTTTTTCCTGAACCGGCCGCATTTCCGCCTGGGCGGCAAAGGCCTCATTCAATGTCGGCCTGCCGGAGGGCGCCAAGGAATGCCGGTTCACTCTGCCGTTCTTGCGGAAGGTGTCCTGTTTTGCACAGAAGAATGGCCACAAGTCTGTTTCCCTGCCAAAAGAAGCACCCTCTGCGCGCCCATCGAACGGGATTCCATCGGCGGCCGTCGAGTGCGTCAGGCCAGGGAATTCCAGGAGTTTGGCAGGCGGTCTTGCCCGCGAATGGGAATCCATGTCACTTTGAAACAGGAAATCCAGGCCGGGAATGAACGCTTTCACCGTATGTGATGCGCGTCACAGTTTGCATTACAATTGTCAACGTACCATTCAGCGAATGAAGTGATGCTCCGCACAAAGAGCTTCCTCCATGGCGCTGTGTCGGCGAGCCTGCGGCCCTTTCGGCGCTCCCGGCGGGGAGTTGCCCTGCTGAGCCGCCGGGCGCTGGTAGAGTTGTGTTCGGAGGTGGCGATGAGATCACACAAGGCGGTATTTTTCATGCATGAAGATGGGCCTGTAACGCGATTGCCGATCGGTGCGGCTCCGGGCAAGTGGCTGGGACTGCAAGCGTGTTCGATTTTGATGCTGGGCGCAAGCATAATGTGCGCCACTGCTCTCGGAGCTCAGGCTCCCAAAGCCGAATCCGGCGCCAAGCCGGCGGTTACTCAGGCCAAGGAAGCCGCGCCAGGGGACTTTGTGGGCAGCGACACCTGTGCTACCTGCCACGACGAGGTAGCCAAGAAGTTCGCCTCGAATCCCCACACCAAGATGGTCCTGATGCATGGCAGCAACGGGGCCACTTGCGAGAACTGCCACGGCGCGGGCAAAGCGCACGTTGAAGGCGGCGGCGACATCACCAAGATATTCGACCCCGCCAAGGCCTCGGCCAACGAGGTCGATGCCACCTGCTTGAAGTGCCACTCGAGCGCGCACCCGGACTTCATGCGTGCTCCGCACGCCAAGGCCAACGTCGGCTGCACCAGTTGCCACGACATCCATGGCAGCAAAGAAGACAAGCTGCTCAAGGCTGCCCAGCCCACGCTCTGCTTCCAGTGCCACACCGACGAAAAGCCGCAGTTCGATATGCCGTTCCACCACAAGGTGAACGAAGGGCTGGTCAAGTGCACCGACTGCCACGATGTGCACGGCACATTCGAGAAGAGCAACCTGCGGTCCAGGAACGATTCAAACCTGATCTGCACCAAGTGCCACACCGAGAAGCGCGGGCCGTTCGTCTACGAGCATACACCGGTGAAAGGCGAGGGATGCATGGGTTGCCACACGCCGCATGGCTCGCAGAATGCGCGAATGTTGAATATGCCGAACATCAACGTGCTGTGCAACCAGTGCCACAGCCCCGTCGCCGCAGGCACCGTGCATGGCATGAACGCGGGTTCGTCTGAGCTGACACCCTGCACGGACTGCCACACGCTGATCCACGGTTCAAACATGAATGCGGCGTTTCTCAGGTAGGAATCATGGATCCGGACCGCGCCCTCCAGCCACAGCGGATCGCGCGACCCGGATCGGGTAACAACTGGCACACGAGTTCAAGATTTCGATGTCGTTAAGAATGTTCTTTCAAGTGAGGCTTCTTATGAACAAGATAGGCTGGTTTTCCTGGCTGTCGGAACATCAGGCATCTCTGGCAATGATCCAGCGCGTCGCTGGGGGCGCTGGAGTCGCCGTTTTGCTGATGATCACGGGCATCGCCGCCGCTCAGAATCCCACACCCGCCAACCCAATACCGACACCGGACGCTCAGATGACGGTGCCGAACGGATATGCGATCCATGAGAGCGTGGATCTGGGCGGCCGCATCGCGAATGCCACGGGCAGCCAGGCGATGTACAGCAATCTGGTGAATCTGCAATCTGGACCGCGCGTGCAAGATGAAACTTTTCATATGCGCGCATTGCCAGGCCAGAAGAACACCTTGGTCGACTCGCTCAGCGCTGTGGGCGGCGGATTCGGAGGCGACCCGGTCAGCTTTGCAAGAATGAGCGCCGAGAAGGGCAAGTTCTACGAATTCTCAGCACTGTTCCGTCGCGACCGCAGGTATTTCGATTACGACCTGCTCGGCAATCCGAATATCCCTGGGGGGCAGTCGATTCCAATCGGCCCTTCCAACGCGCGTACCGGCTCGTTCGCGTGGCCGCAGACACTTCAATCGCCATTCATGTTCAACACCGTGCGGCGCATGACCGATGTGAGCGTCGTCCTGCTGCCGCTATCGAAGGTGACCTATCGGATTGCGTACGCCAAGAATCTGATGGAGGGGCCGAGCCACAGCCCGAGCGGCTATCAGTTCGCCAAATACAATGCCGTGCTGGAAGAGTACCAGCGTAATAACACCGATGACATCACGGCGGCGCTCGACTGGAAGCCGGTGCGGGGCACGATGGTCACGTATGAAGAGCAGATCACGCACTACAAGGGCGACTCGTACTTCACCTTGGCTGCAAATTCCCTGATCGCGCAAGAGGCGGACGGAACCCCGGTAGCTATCAATGACTTTGACAGCCTGTCGCCTTATGGCATCGGCGCCTGCAACACGGCCAGTATGGGCAGCGCATACACCCCGGCTGGCGGAGGCAACCCCGCCGTCTATACCATCCTCTCGCAGCCCAACACGCCCGGCGGCTTGCCGGTAATCAATCCCGCCTGCGCCGTGGTTACAAGTTATCTGCGCTCCCAGCCGACGCGCGCCATATTCCCGACCGAGGTGCTTCGCCTGCAGAGCGCGAGCGTCAAGAACCTGTCGATCAATGGAGATGTGCGGTATACCAGCGCGAACATGCACCTGCCCAACTACTACGACAGTTATCAGGGGTTGAATACGGGGTCTGCCGCAACTGGGGCGACGCGCGAGCTGACCTACGTCGGGAATGCGCAAGCAACACGCGAGGTTCTTGCCGCCGATTTGGGAGCAACGTGGCAGGCAACGAGTAGTTTCAGCATGGCTGACCAGATCAGTTTTTCCACGATGCACCAACCCGGTACGACGATTATGACCAGCGGAACTACGACTTGTACGCCTATCGGGTCGGCGTCCACCTGTACAATTGCTGCTACCACGCCGCCTTCGCCCACCCCTTCAAATCAGACCATTAACCAGACCGCACTCACAACCGTAAGCGCGGCCGCCGGGGCCTCCACGTTTGAAGGCAGTTCGAACATCGGACAGTCGTCCGCAGGCTATACGGGCCAGTTGTATATAACCAATAATCTGACCGGCACATGGGATGTTTCGTCGAGCACTGCGCTCTCGCTTACTTACCGTCACCAGAATCACGTCGTGGCAGAGGGCGACCCTCATAACACTCCATTACCCGTGGGCGCTTCGATCGGCGGGACCGTGACCATTAACGAAAACGCCGGAGTGTTTACCGCCGCTGTGCGCCCCACCGCGAATCTCGATCTGAACGGTTCGGTGGAAATGGCCTATGCCGACAACGCCCTCACGCCGGTGTCGCCGCGGCAGCTGTGGCACTACAGGATGCACGCGCGATACAGGCCGAAACCTTGGGCGACGATCTCGGGCGCCTTCAACGACCTGGAGCGGCATAATAACACCAACAACAATCAGGCCGCCGTGGCCGCGGGTGACGATCCGTACGAGGGCCCGCTCGATCATGTCGATCACACCAGGATTGCGAGCGTGAGCGGCATGTTGTCGCCCAATGAGCACTATGGGTTCGACTTCAGCTATGCCTACACAGATGTCTCTGCGGCGACCAACATCTGCTTTGACAACGGCAACCAGAACGCCTCGACCACCGCAGGCGCATATCCGGGCACGGCCACGACCACAAGCAACGGCGCGCCGAACGTGTGCCCTGGCGTGTACGGCAGGGGTTCGACGACCCAGCTTGCGGACTGGTTCGGGCGCGATTTCATGGACGCTCCTTCGCAATACGGATCGGCGGCTCTCACCCTGTCCCCCGTCAAATCAATTCACTCCAATATTGGCTATCGCATCAGTTCGGTGAACGGAAGCCGGTTCTTCAACGATGCGCGGGACGTGAACGGTTCGCTGGTGTCCTCGTACCAGTCGCCCTTCTTGAGCCTTGCATGGGCGTCTACTTCCAAAATGACTTGGAAAGCAGAGTACAACTTCTACGGTTACGGCGAGGGTGGTCCTTCCGGCCCGCAGTCCTGCAGCTTTTCAACGTCTTTGACATCGGCGGTTGTTCCTTGCACCTCCCTAACCCAGCAGACCGGCTTGACCATATCGCCTGCCGGCGAGACTGCACCCCGGAACTTTCACGCCAACAACGTGACCCTTGGAGTGCATTACGAGTTCTGACCGAAACCGCTGTCCCTGTGAAGATCGTTGGGGTGGACCGGAGGCCGGGGGGTTCGCCAGTCCACCCTTTTTGCGTTTGCGCGGCATTCCGGCAATTTGCTTTACACGATTCTGTTTTCAGTAGACAATTCACACGGCCTGCGCGGTCCCGCGTACAATGACCGTGGAAATCTCTTGGGAGTTTTTTGCATGACAAAGACGATTCGATCCTTCCTGGTGTTGGCCATTGCAGTTTCTCTGGCCGGCGCCGCGGGCTTCGCCCAATCCGCGGGCGAAGCGACCTACAAAGCCAAGTGTCAGATGTGCCATGGCGCCACCGGCACCCCCAGCGCGGGGATGGCCAAGGCGATGGGGATCAAGCCGGTCTCCGATCCGGACATCAAGAAGCTGACCGCCGACGAGATGGCTGCCGCCGTCAAGAACGGCAAGGGCAAGATGAAGCCGATCGCGGGACTCACCGACGCGCAGATCAAAGACGCAGTTGCCTTCTACCGCAGCCTGAAGTAGCAGCAGATCGAACCGGCATGTCGAACCAGGCCCGCCTGGAGCGAAGCCGCGACAGGTGTACCCAAAGCCATGGGTGCAGGGAGTCGATTTCATCAGGAAACCGGCACCCTGTACAATGCCTCCTGGGACGCCATGATCGCGATTTCGGCCTCCCTGGCGGGCTATTTGATTGAGTGAGAGGGACAAGGTGTCAGTGCTTCAGAGATTCCGTGAAGGCTGGGTGCGGCCGGCTCTGTTCTTTGGCAATAACCCCATCAGCCTTGCCGGCGGCGCCATCACCAGCGCCTCAGGCGTAACCATGATCGGCTATTGGCTGGTGGAACTCTTCGGCCGGCCCAACGACAACCCCTACCTGGGCATCATCTTCTTCCTGCTTTTGCCGGCTCTGTTTGTCGCCGGGCTGCTGCTCATCCCCGTGGGCCTGCTGGCGCGCCGCAAGAAGCTCCAAAAAGCCGGCCAGATTCCGGCCGAATTCCCCAAAATCGATCTCAACGACCGGATCTTCCGCCACGGCCTGGATATCGTTCTGGTGGCCACCATCATCAACCTGCTGGTGGTGGCCATGGCCAGCTATCGCGGCGCGGCCTACATGGATTCGCCCCAGTTTTGCGGCCAGTCCTGCCACGTGATGCATCCCGAGTACACGGCCTACAAGATCTCCGCGCACTCCCATGTGGCCTGCGTGGAATGCCACATTGGCTCGGGAGCATCCTCCTACTTTGCCGCCAAGGTGAACGGCACCAAGCAGATTCTGGAGGTCACTTTCGATCGCTATCCCACGCCCATTCCATCGCCGGTGGAGAGCCTGCGCCCGGCCCGGTATATCTGCGAGGGCTGCCACACGCCGGCCC
>Ga0181539_1004951_pt1 | contig 11087 bp, 10 predicted proteins | sample PEATcosm2014_Bin_46_FD_119767 | JGI IMG/M metagenome (GOLD analysis project Ga0181539, IMG submission 119767) | Peatland microbial communities from MTU Mesocosm Facility, Houghton, MI, USA - PEATcosm2014_Bin23_60_metaG | ecosystem: Environmental > Terrestrial > Soil > Wetlands > Peat | place... | reverse complement strand
CTCTTGCGGCCATACTTCTCAAAACTCGCCTGCGATGCCAGTGTCTGCTGAATCTGCGCCATTCGTTTCATGCTTCCAGTTTATGCAAATACAACGCGTGTTGCAGACTTGTGCAGAGGTTCCTTAAGATGTCATCTTGTTTCGGACAAGGCTCGGCATTGGCATGGCGGAAAACCTTGGCTTTAGAGTAGATCCGTAATAGGCATAAAACGCAACGCAGAGATAACCTGTCATAGGCACGAGATAGGAGATGGCAACGCTTTGCCTGACAACGGAGATCCAACCCATCAGCGGCGTCAGTACAGCACCCCCTATCATCCCCATAACAATCATTGATCCCCCAATCTTGGTATTCACCCCCAACCCGCGCAATCCTGTAGCAAAGATCGTAGGGAACATGAGAGACATGAAGAAGCTCGTGAGGAATATTGCCCACAGGCCCCACCAGCCGGGGTGAAACACACCGAGCAATAGCAGACCGACGTTGATCAGGCTATAGGCTCCCATAAGTCGTCTCGGATCGAGAAACCGCATCAGATACGCCGAACTGAATCGCCCCAACGCGAACGCGCCCAACGTTCCGGTCAAAAAATAGCCGGCGCTCTTCTCTGGCTCATGCGCGTAGGCCTGTACGTATTGGATAAAGTAACTCCACGTCGCCACCTGTGTTCCTACATACATGAATTGCGCGAGCACGGCCAGCATGAAGTGGGGATACCGCAGTAAGTCCCGTATGCGCCCCTTGTCCGCGGCTCGGTTTTCCTCCTCACCCTGGATCGGCGGGAATTTCGTGCGCAGGATAAGCAGTGCCCATATCAGCGCGATTCCTCCTAGGAACATGTACGGCTTCACGATCCGCAGTGTCTCCGACCGCAGATAAGCTTGGTAAAGATGGTCTGCCTTCATCGCACTGATCTCGTCCGGTTTTAGTTCGATACCGGAAAAAATGAATATCGTCCCGATCAAAACTCCGGCCATGGATCCCAGGGGATTAAAGGCCTGAGAAAAATTCAGCCTCAAAGCTGCGGTTGCCGGGTCCCCTACCTGCGCAATAAAAGGATTCGATGCCGTCTCCAGAAACGAGGCGCCCGCCGCAATCACAAACAGAGCAAACAGAAAAAAGCCGTAGCTCTCGGCCTCTGCCGCAGGCCGGAACAGGAATGAGCCCACGGCAAATAGTGTTAGCCCCGCAATAAAGCCAGCCTTGTATCCCCAGCGCCGCATCAGCAGTGCCGAAGGCAAAGCCAGCAAAAAATAGCCCATATAGAATGCCGACTGGACCAGCCCGGCTTGCAATCTGGAAATTGCAAACGATTTCATGAATTGTCTAATCAGTACGTCATTGAGATTGTTAACGATTCCCCACAGGATAAAGAGTGCCGTCACCAGCAGGAAGGGAGCCAGAAAGCCTGCCGGAACGAATGTCTTACCTGCAGCCCGATCGACTACGTCAGAGGAAGGAAAGTTCGAAGCCTGCATCATAATTCCTTTTCTTGGAGTTTGGAATGATCAGAGAAGATCCGTACGGTCAACTCGTCATCTCCTGCGCAAGAAGGAGTAGGCCAGCGATCTCTGAAGACGAGGTATGAAGCCTGAGCCTTTAAACCTGCAGACGGCTTCGCGCGGTCGAACCCGCCGTCGCTTGACCCGCAGGTCAGCACGCGGCCCCGTTCTTTTCAAGCTCATTACTCAAACGCCGCAGAAGTGCACCTCGAAACCGAGGTGGGCAAACATTGATGCCTTCGCGGCCAGTACCTTGTCCGCTTCCTCTGCCGAGGGCGCATAAGCCACACTTACATGGTTAGCCCGGTGCCGTGCCATGAACTGGTCCCGCGTCACTCCGTGCACGAGGACGTGCATGATTGGCCACTGGGGCGTCGTCAGCCTCCAACGACGATCCGTTTCCTCTGCAGGCAACTCCACGGCCGTTGCCCGCCCTAAGTCCACGTGCAATGCGCCGTTCTCGACGAACACCCGGCTCCATACAACTTGACCTGGCTTGCAGACGCCTTTCAGCGTTCCACCGCCGAGGCGGAAGTACATCGGCGGTTGCCGCTCGCTAGTAGCCTTCGCATATCCGCCTGCTATGTGGGAGGCTGGAACGGCGCCTGAGATCTGATACAACCATACAAAGTCGTCGATGACGGAGCCACTGAAGTGCTCGCCCCAGCGTACATCGTGCAGCGTGGTCGCTGGATCAAGCCCCATCGCTGTCAGCACACGGTTGGTGATGATTGCATCCACTCCGGCACATTCATCCACCTCGTTGAAGTGCGGCAATGGTGCTGCAGCGTATAGTTCCTTGCCATCCTCGCCCAGAACTGGTGGTCGCTCCACGTTGTTCAGAAGTCCTTCCACCAAATCCGAGGCCGGAACACTGTCCTTTAACCCTTGCTGATACTGAATGCCGATGGCGTCGCAACCGAACCTGTGTGCAATGCGGAGCGCCGCAATATACATCTTGCACTGCTCCAGGATTTGAGCGTCGGTCAGTTCCGTGGTTTCGTTGGTGCCAGTCACGAATTTCAGCCCACTCGCATCCAGCCAGCACCGCACGTCTTGAGCCTCTCGCGCTGGAACCTGCTGCATGGCTGCCACCAGCGCTGACTGACTCAGACGCTCCTTATAGATACCTGCCGGATTCAACAGGTGGTCTTCAACAATGGCGTTATACATCCCCATGCAACCTTCATCGAAAACCCCCATAATTGCCTTACGGAACTTGAGTTGATTCGCCAACGCATGGCCCAACTCTCTCTCCAGTGCCGGGAGGGCGGCCAATTCTAATTCCCGAATGTGGCTTGCATCGTGTATCACCCTCTTTTCTTTCAGCCATTGGCGGACTCCACCGCGAAAAAACTCGTCCGTGAAATTCTGGCTCCAGAGCGTGCTGAAGCGAACACCTGCCTTATGCAGACAGGCATTCAAATTCAGCATCCCCACCAGGCCTGGCCACTCGCCAGACCAGTTTGCAACCGTCAAGATCGGTCCGCGATGGCTTTGCAACCCAGAAAAGACGTTGTGGCTGTATTGCCACACGGCTTCGGCAACCACGACAGGCGCTTCGAGGTGGATACCCATAAACACATCCATGCCCATTCGCTGACTGGAAATAAATCCGTGGCGCCGCGCAGGATCATAAGAATGCCCCCTGCGGACCTTGATTCCTTCGGCTTCGAAGGCCGCGATTACTCCCGCTTCCATCAGGGACTGTGCAGGCCAGCACATTTCATTTGCTGACTCGCGCAGATCTCCGCTCGCAATCAGAATGACTTCGTTGGCGGCAACCGGACTAGGATTCCGAACCGCTGGAACAGAATATGAATATGATGACATTGATTGTTCTCCTCTGACGTTCAAACCGCCGCGTGCGTTTCACGCGAAGGACGCGCTAGCGCTTTGCTCCCTGCTGCTCCGCCGCCTTCATCGCTTCGCGCAATCTCGCTTCGGACTCCGCGCTCCAATACTTGCAGTCCAACTGCAAAAAGACCGATGAATAAGGGATCGCCATTCCCGTCTTCAATACCAGCACGTGAAAGTTCTCCCCAGTTTGGCTCAATCGATCGATCAACGTCTGGTGTGGAACCGCGTCTGCCGATAGCCCGCGGATCCGCACTTTCAGCTCTTCGCGATACCGCTCTACGCCTGGAGCGTCCCTTTCTGGCACAAACTCCAGTTCCTTGTCCGTATGCACCAGCGGACGAACATGCTTTGAGTTCTTAAGCGCGTCAAGCACGTAGTCCAGCACTGCGAGATGGTCCGAATCAGTCTCGATCGTCTCCACTCCGGGCGAACTTTGCAGGGGGTAAGCAGAATCCACGATTACGATCCAGTTCCGATGGCCCATCAAGGGCAGCTCTTCCTGCACCTTCTGTTGCCAGTCACTCTGTGCCTGGCTGGCTAGACTTCCACATAGCATGGCAAGCATTCCTACAATGACTTTGATTTTCACGACTTCCTCCTGGGGCCATTTGATCTGCACATAGACGGATGGCCGCACGGCAATCCACCGCTTGCAATCTTGAAGGCGGGTCCCTCTTTCTGTCCGCCCTGATAAACTGCCTCACCCCCTTGGGAAACGGCGCCAAGGGCCTTCTCCACCTTGCTCGAATCCTTTGCGGCATCTGGTTTCCGCTTAAGCGCGGCCCGGCTGAAATCGGGAACTGGCAGGAAGCCGCGAACGTCTTTTTGAAATTTTTCATAGTGAAGTGAATCACCATGTGAATATCATTGTCAAGTAGAAAGTATTCAGACCGGAACGTGGCGGTACAGAGTGGGTCTGATTCGGGTTCCCTGGCCACAGAAACTGGCCCCGTTGGACACATACGAGTGATTCAGCGAATTGTGCGCATGTGTTTGCCAACCCCGGGCCGAGGCTTGGCTGGGCGTGGATTCGTTGATTCGCCCAGCGTCAGGGTAGGCGCAAGCCTGACGACAAGAGAAGGGCCGGTCAATTTGCCTTCCACGCGATCCATAAGAATCGTGGCGGCACGTGAACCGATCTCATAGCTTGGCTGCACCACCGTGGTCAATCGCGGGTGGAAAGAACTGCCTCCAGGCAAATCGTCGAACGTCGCAAGGGCAATATCCTTCGGACACTCAATGCCCGTCTCCTCGAACGCTTCAAGCACGCCAAGGGTCATAACTCCATTGCACACGAAGACGGCTGCTGGCCTTTGACGCATCGTCGCGAGCTTCTTCCCAAGTCTGTAGCCGGACTCCTTGCGGTAGTCACCCGCCAAAACCATGTCGCGGGAGAAATCGATCTCCGCCTCCCTGAGCGCATCCTGATAACCCTGATAGCGCTCGCGGGCGCTTTGCAGGCTAAGCGGCCCGGTAATGATCGCGATATTCCGATAACCTGACCGGATCAGATGGCGGACACATCTTTGGCCGCCCCGCACATTGTCCAGCAAAACCGCGTCTGTGTCGATGCCGGCCGCAGTACGGTCCAGGCACACTAGGGAAATCCCCGCATTGATCGCCGCGTGTAGATGCTGGACATCTTTTCCCGACGCGGCAGCCAGCAGAATTCCGTCGACACGCCGAGATCGCAGCGCGGACACTATTTGCCTTTCCCGCTCGATCTGCTCGTCGGTATTTGCAGTAACAAGCAGGTAGCCGCGCTCGAATGCCCGGTCCTCCGCGCCGCGCATGATCTCGGGGAAGAATGGATTCGTGATATCGGGCAGAATCATGCCAAGCATGCATGTTTGCCTGATCTTGACATCGCTTGCCACGTTGCCAGGATAGTATCCGATTTCGCGAATGGCAGTCGCGACGCGTTCACGCAACTCTTGGCTTACCCGGGCCGTGCCCCGGATTACATTAGAAACGGTTCCAATCGATACACCCGCGTGTTTCGCTACTTGGACGATAGTCGACATTCGAACTTCGCTTTCAATCGAGGATTGCGGCCCACTCCTGCCGATTACAGCGATTGGAGGACTCGATTAGAAGCTCTAGGCCACCATTCTGCCCTTTTCCCCCTGGCTTCCGGAATCCACATTCTCCGTCCCTGGTTTCCGCGTCAACCTAATTCTAGTTCCGATGTCCACCGTTTGTAAATTGCCGCGGCAGGATGACGGGAAATATTTTTTGAAAACTTTCAAATTATGGGATTATTATCTATCTAGGAAGATCTCGGGGTTTTATGGCCACCGATCTTCCCGCATTTTGCAGTTTTGCAGGAAGCTGCGCCTTGAAGAAGGACACGTCAGGCCGACTCTCGCTCTTTTCGTTCGCAAGCCGCTGCTTCCACTGGCTGGATTCGTCCCGCACATGATCAACGTTGGCGGGCCCAGTGTGGGCAAGCCATAAAACCGGCGGATACTGCGTTCTGGCCACGCTCGCTATCTTTTCCGGTGTCTTTTTGGAGGATTGCCATCATGCCTAGCGTGCGTTGTTCCGCTCCTGCGGTTCTCTTCGTTGCAGTGCTTGCAATTGTCTCAAGCCAGGCGCAGCCTGACTCCGCCACTGGATCCCCTACCTCCAATCACCCCTCGCAAATCAATGGCCAGCCTGTTGTGACCCTCAAACGGGCTGCCTCGTACAACGGCGCCAAGCCGGAGTTTCTTTCAGCCACCATCCTTCCCGGCCGGGGAATGAACCTCCTGCAGATCACCGCCAACCTACCTGGCAAGGGCAAGATCAACATCCTTGCAACACCTCCGCTTGACCAAGTCGCTCAGGCGCTCACTGACGATGCATTCGGCAATATGAGCTTCAGCAACTTCGGGGGCGCTTTCCTTGTGCCCTATGCCAACCGCATCCGTGGCACGCTATCCCCCGATGGCCGGACCCTGACTGCTTACTGGCACGGCAAGAAGCTCACGTTGCCAGCAAACTGGAGTGGCAAGAACCCCGGAGCCGAACGACACTCCATCCACGGTCTAATTCTCACGCGCAAGACTGACATTCTACAGATCAGCCCCGACGGCACCTCCGTTACGGCCACCATCCATGCCGGCAACTTCGACGGCCACTGGCTCTCCTCCACCGATCTCACCATTCGCATCGATCTCCGGGCCGATACCGTCGAAAGCACTATTACTGCCAAGAATGTTGGTACCGAGGACGAGCCGCTGGGTATTGGCTGGCATCCCTACTTCACCATTCCAAGCGGACAGCGCCAGCAGGTACGTCTGCACATACCCGCCACTGAGCACGTAGAAACCAACAATCTTGACGACGTCTTCCCTACCGGCAAGCTCACAGACGTTAGAGATACACCGTACGACTTCACGGCACCCGGAGGCAGAGCTATCGGAGATACCTCCTACGACGATTGCTTTTCCGGAATCATCCGCACCGATGGCCAAGCCGTTGTCGATCTCATCGATCCCGCAGCGCACTATGGCCTGCACATTCAAGGCCTTTCTCCTCAAATCAAAGCCGTGCAATTCTACGCCCCGAAGGACAAGCCCTTCGTCGCCCTTGAAGAGCAATACAACTTTGGCGATCCATTCAGCAGCGTTTGGAACGGTATGGACACCGGCATGGTCACGTTGGCACCTGGCCAGTCAACAACCTGGAGAGTCCGGCTGCAACTCTTTACACCTGCTTCCTAATACAGTGCCCTCGAGTCGATCCGTGTTTTTTCGGATCGACATGAGCAACTGTGCAATCAATTCGCCAGTCTCACGCCTTGGTTCTGAGCCAGATGTTGGGCCCCAACCCCATTCATATCCCTTAGCAAGGAGTTCATCGCGAGTATCGTCGCCGGTGTTGATTTTGGAACTTCCAGCGTTCGTATCTCGATCTTCGACAGTGAGCGTGGTCGCCTTGGCGCTGGCACAACCGACTACCCCCCGCATCGCCGCGCCGGCGATCCTGAGTACGCATCGCAATGCCACTTCGACCACATAGAGGCGCCGGTGATTGCGATGAGCGATGCTCTGCGTTCCGGTGGAGTCTCTGGTTCCAGTATTTGTGCTCTCGTACTCGACACGACGGGTTCCAGTGTCATTATGGTGGTCCTCTCTCAACCAATTACCCGGCAGTGTCTGTGCAATGGGTCATAAGTGGATGTGGAATCCCCGCTGGGGTGGCTTGCCGCCAGAGAACTTTCTCTGCCGCGTTGACCCATTGCTGACCGGCGTCCGCGAAAGAATGGTCGGACGCTACCTCACGTCTGATCATCTCGCAGGTCGCCTCACCGCCATGTGGGCTGAGCGCCTCAACCTTTCCCCGGGCATTCCCATTCCCGTGGGCGGGCTCGACGCGCATTGGGATGGCTCTCTACCTGTCATTGAAGGCCAGAGTCTATCTGTCGGCGAACCTATGCAGTTCGGTGAGCTTTTGCTCAAGGAGCCTGTAGAGGCGCGAATGGTCCACGTGGAACGACTCCAATTTGTCCTTTAGTTCCGTGGTTGACCCACTGTCTCCGGCCACTTGAGATGCCAGTTCAGCAAGAACGTTTCCCGGCGCTTCGACGGAGCGACGGGCGCGTACATTGCCACTTGCTTTTTTGGTGGTCCTTGATTACGTTATTGACTCTAGGGTTCCGCAGTTTGCACTGCTCGGCGTACAGCGAGAAATACAGGGTGAGGTAATGAAGCCTCCTCGCATTACGGAAGTAAGGCGGGGTAGACCCTAGTCTCTTGTCTTACTTCTGAGGAACGCCAACAGATTCTTGCCACTGATGCGCAGCTTCTTCTTGCCCCGCCTGTATCTCCGCGTCGGCGTCCCCAAATCGACCACGCCCTTCATCTTTTGCATGAGCCGCATTGCAGCGTCGTAGCTCACGTTTAGGATCGCTGCGACCTCGCTGGGTGCGTAGTTTTGCTCTGACTCAATCTTGAACGTCCGCTTGCGCATGCGTTGCTTGTATCCGTGGCGTCCCGTGTTCGTAAGCACTTCGTAGATGTCTCTGCCCACCTTGCGGAGGTCGGGCTTGCGACCTTGACGGAAATCGACGCTGAGGGGCACCGAACATATTCTGAGAATCTGGCCAGGGTTAAGTATGCTCATGTTGTTTAATACCCGCTGTCCCTAAAACCGTCCTAAGAAAATATGAAACAGGTGAAACCTGCGAAATAGGCGAAATCTTCCTGTCTGTATTTTCAACTACTTGCGTGTTTTCAATATGTTACGAAAGTGCTGCGGGGAACGAGTCCTACCTGAGGAGTTAAGCAATCCCTCAAGATCTCCCTTTCGCATGCGAAGAGCCTGCAAAGACTTGTGCAACTTGTGTACTCTCGGGCTCTTCTCCGCATATTCCCGCCCAAAGAGCGAAAAAGCAGGCCAGTCGAGCCGTGCTGCGGCGCCCTGAGCAGCAATGCGCTTGACGCTGAAGCTTACGATTGATGGCCGGCAATCGCCTCGGCCAGATGTTCACATGATGCCGCGGCCGACCTCAGCATTTAATCGCTTTCTGGCTTCCGAGAAAACGGCTTATCAGAAGCTCCAAGTCCCACTCACCGGCCGCTGGCCCCTGTTCTTCCATCAGTTCAAGTATATGTGACGGAATCTTCAGTGTCATTTCATATTTGGGGGGCCACTCGTGCTTACACAACCGATAACTTCGTGTTATCTCAAGTTACAATTTGCATCGCCGTTTAGGAGGCATTTGTAACGATCGAGAACCATAAGTATCCGCGGTAATTAAGGACTGATTATAGGCACTGGTTAGAGCCTGATTGCTTGTTTACAAAAGATGTGCTTATTGGTCAAAAGTACCTTTAGGTCACTTATAAGCGTTACTTATGGCATGGCATTTGAGATATAGAGTCAGTCGATCGTGGTATCCAAATTAAATGAGGTCGTTGTATACTATCACCAGTAAGGCTCGAGAGGGCCTGAATCAAAATGAGAAAATGTATTCCGCGGTCAACCAAGACCGGCTCTACGGGATGCACGGGTCGGTGTTGGCACTTGCGCCTGAATGAGACCCCTTGGTGAGGGGTGGTGCCTAGACGGGCTGTAGGCCGTTGAACCGAGGAAACCGAGGCGTACCTTGAGCAAATCCGTTTGAGGATTTGCCTACGTGTGTGCGCTTGCTTCCAACCAAAGTCCAAACATCTCCTTTACGGAAGCTGGGTGTGTGCCTCAAACCGAGGACCCAGTACAGTTGTCATTTTGGCCGGCGCAGTTGCTGGGTGCACGGGAATGTCTACCTTATCAGTTGCCATCCGTAAGCGAACCCTCTAAGGTGATTTCAGCGGCACCAGGGAAGCGGAGAGGCAAGAGCATGTCCCGCCGAACTGGTCAAAATGGCCACATCGAAAGAAGCGGTAAATGGTGGGTTGTTCGCTGGTGGATGGATGTACCCGATCAATATGATCGACGCCATTTGCGAGCGAAGATTTGTCCCGTCTCCGGAACCGGGTATCTAAAGGCGTCGGAGCGAAAAAAGCGCGCTCGTGACATCATCGCTGCAAGCGGTGCTGACTCGAGTGAATTGTTCAACAAAGTTGTCAAGCAAGAAGAAGGCGTCACATTCCAGAAACAGGCTATGCACTGGCTTGAACAGATGAAGACGAGGAAGCGGAAACCAGTAGCCACTTCAACGCTCGAGCTGTGGGATGGTTGCTTGCGCATTTGGTTGAATCCCAAGATCGGGAATTTACCTCTTTCCGAAATCAACAACGCGATACTGAAGACCGTCGTTGCCGCGATGTCGGAAGGAGGATTATCTCCAAAAACCATCGACAACTACACGCAAGTGGTAAAGATGGTGGTGGCATCTGCGGTAGACAAGGAAGGAGAGGAAATCTACCCTAGAAAGTGGAACCACGAATTTGTGGACATGCCGGTGGTTGAAAAGGCGAAGCAGAACACTCCCTGCTTCTCGCCTCAGATCATGTCGGGTTTGGCAACCTGGAAGAAGGAACGGGAGCGGATGGTGTTCATTTTGTGTGGTGCTGCAGGCTTGAGGATTGGGGAAGCGCTTGGTCTTGAAATCGACAAGCATATATCCCCGGACTTCTTGACCGTCAGCATTGAGCAGAAGGCGCGCCATTGCAAAATCGAAAAGAGGCTCAAGACAGCGAGCGCCTCTCGCCAGGTCGATCTTCATCCAGCGATCGCCGCTATGCTCAGGAAGTTCGTAGGCGAGCACAAGTCTGGCTTTCTATTCCGCACACGGAATGGAAAGCCGCTTGGGTCGTCCTGCATTCTTCGCCGGCATCTTCATCCGGCGCTCAAGCAATTGGGGTTCATCAACCCGTTCACCGGCACCCACAAGGCAGGTCACCACGCGTTCCGGCGTTTCAGGAACACGCACCTGCGTAATCGAACCCAATGTCCAGAGGGGCTTCGGAAGTATTGGATGGGGCACGCAGATGAGAGCATGTCCGATCTCTACGACAAGATCAAAGAAGACGTGAAGTTCCGTAGGATTTGGGCCAAAAAGTGCAGTTTCGGCTTTGAATTGTCTTCAGTTGTACCGAATGTACCGAAAATGAAGCAAAAAGACGAAGCGAAAAAAGCCGCTTAAGTCTCTTTTGAATGTGAGAGAAAGAATGGTCGGGGAGAGAGGATTTGAACCTCCGACCCCCTGGTCCCGAACCAGGTGCTCTACCAGGCTGAGCCACTCCCCGACGTGTTGGTTGGTCCCAACAATCCTTCATTTTACAGTGATGTCG
>Ga0181539_1004947_pt1 | contig 11091 bp, 6 predicted proteins | sample PEATcosm2014_Bin_46_FD_119767 | JGI IMG/M metagenome (GOLD analysis project Ga0181539, IMG submission 119767) | Peatland microbial communities from MTU Mesocosm Facility, Houghton, MI, USA - PEATcosm2014_Bin23_60_metaG | ecosystem: Environmental > Terrestrial > Soil > Wetlands > Peat | place... | reverse complement strand
TGGGGGTGCCCTCCTCAATGGCGTTCAGAGATACTTCAGCAACATCATTCTGAAGCCGCCGTTGCAGGAGGGCAACCCTGCCGTTCACCCATCACCTCAAAAACCTGTTTTGGACACAAGTGTTGTGATATAGACCGCCGCTCGTCGACTCGCCGTTTGAGGGTCCGCCCTGAGGCGCTCCAGAGGCGATTAGAACTCAGGGGAGGGCATTTCGAGCGACTCGGTGTGAGAATTAGTAAAAGGAATGTGATTGAACTGATCACTTCCAACGCGATCTGGAAATCAAATCCAGGGGCGCCGATTCGGGAACTCCTTCAGAACTCCGTTGAGGCCTGCCGCTACCGTAAGTTCCATTCCGCCCTATCAGATCACTACACACCCAAAGTGTGCGTTACCTTCGATCGATCAACCAGAAGAATCACCGTGCGAGATAACGGCTGCGGCATGTCCGAGCGAGTGGTTCTCAATAACTTTCTGACGGTGGGGAATAGTCGTGCTCGCGAGAGAGCATATACAATCAATGATTATGCGCCGATCGCGCGATTTGGCGTGGGCTTTTGGTCAGTCTTCACGATCGCCGAACGAGCTCAAATTGAGACAGTGGCTTTCGAGGACATGCCGGGGACAATCGAGCAATCTGGTAGAGGAAAGGGCGTCGCGTTCGACATCGCTCTTGACGATCTAAAGGACTACACCGTTTTCACCGATCGAGAATTGCCTTGCGGAACGGCGGTAACGCTTCATCTGAAACCGCGAGTCACTATCGATGATGTATACCATCAGACTCGGGGACAATTGCTGTGCTCTGAGGTGGAAATCCTCCTGGTTCTTGATGACGAGACATTCGTCATTCCTCCCACAGTTCCGGCCGTCTCTGAAACGGATATTCTAGAAAATAGACAACGGTTGATGAATGATCTAGGGATCAATATATTTCAATGGAAAGGCACTCTGGGCGAAACTGAATTAGCACTAGGCTTCGCGTATCGTATGCTGGACGGTCTTCCCTCTTTCCTCAGCGATGATCCCCAAAGGTCTTTAATCGCAGTTCTACCGGCGATCCGAATGCCAAGAACCGCAATTTGTGGCTTTCAGGTGGCGCTTGGACGATTCCTTCAATTGTGCTTTGACCTGAACCGCGTCGGAAATGTTTTTGCAAATTATAGAACCCCGCGAGGGCTTGAGTTCTCAATCGATAGACAGGCCTTATTGCCAAACGAGGCGGCACGTCAATTCACACGTGACATCGCACATCTGGTACATGATGCTTACCGGGAGTTCCTGAAGAAGACCGGCTCTCAAAATCCAGAATCCATCTTTACATTAAATGAACAGTCGCGTATGAACGGGGGAAATGTGTTCGACACGTTCACCGGAGACGAGCTTGCGGATGCCTATGCGAACTATCCAGACTTGCTCTGCTTCAAGTTGATAGAGGTCGATCCTGAAAAGGACTTGTGGGAGGTCATGCCCCGATTTGTGGACCTGAGGACCCTCGTCAATATGAAAGGGACTATTTACGTTTTCCAGAATAGCTACACCACGCCGGCAGGCAGAGGTCAGGCCTACATTGATGGCGAAGGGCATCTGCCAATGGCTTACGCGTATGCGAGGCATAGCATCCGCCAAGGCCCCCCTAATGGGAATACTTTTGTGATCGAGGCCAATCGACCAGCATCAATGCTATTTGATGCTGACCCGAATAGCACGGTAGAGGTTGTTCGAGCGGAGCGAATTCTCAATATCTGTATTCAAAAAATCACGCTCTCTAATATACGATTTGCCGACCCGCCAGGAGGGATACTAGCTGAGGTCCAGGGACGCTGGAGTGGGGCTGTTTACCTACGAGACTTTAGTACCCCTGATGGAAAACCTTATGTCTTCTTGGGGCGGCATCGAGTTTTGATTCGGAAATCATGCCGCCTCAGACATTACCTCGAGGAGCTGAAAGGCCAAGGCCGATTGATGAAGCTGGCTGAAACAGTTGCTCTCCTAAAGGAAGATGAAGCGGGTTATGTGCCGGAGGCGGTAGCAGGTTTGCTTTTAGAACATACCTAGCCGGCTGCGCTTACAATCACTTGGTTGTATAGTCGCCTAACCACCGAAAGGCGAGGGACGGCATCGTTAGCCATCTCCGGATCAGGTTGGAACAGCTCGGAAGGGATGGCGTGGGGGGTGGCTTTTCCACCCGCTGGGGACGGAGTCCGCACCTAGCCAGGCTGGTTTGGGGCTCCGAAAATGTAGAAACTCCAGGCGCAGAGCGCAGCTCTGCGTTTTAGTGCGGGACATGGGCGCGAATCGCAGCGCGGCCTCTGGCCGCAACCAAACCATGCCCGGGCTGACCGGCTTGCGCAGAGCGCAGCTCTGCGTTTTAGTGCGGGAGATGGACGCGAATCGCAGAGCTGCGCTCTGCGCAAGCCAGCAATATGAGTGAAGGAGTCAGAAGTCAGGAGTCAGGAGACAGAAGGCGCGCGCCAGAATATGGAGAGCACGTAGTTCTATTCTGACTCCTGTCCCCTGACTCCTGACTCCTTCACTTACCCGCCCGCAATTTGCCCAATCGCCGCAGGGCTTCATCGAGGGTGGCATTCTTTTTGCAATACGCGAAACGCACCTGCTGCGCTCCAGAAGCAGGATCACGGTAGAAGCTGCTGCCGGGGACAACGGCCACGCCAATTTCCCGCACCAGGTAGCGCGCAAATTCCACGTCATTGGGGAAACCGAAAGCAGAGATATCGGTCATGATGTAATAAGCCCCGTGGGGCCGGAAGCAACGGAATCCGGCCTGTTCCAGCCCCGCCAACATGCGGTCGCGCCGCGCCCGGTAGCCCTGGCAAAGCTGCTGGTAATAGGTTTCCGGGAGGCGCAAGGCGGTCACTCCCGCTTGCTGCAAGGGCGCCGCGGCTCCCACGGTGAGGAAGTCGTGCATTTTGCGAATGGCGCTCGTGACTTCCGGGGGCGCAATCGCGTAACCCACCCGCCAGCCGGTGACGCTGTAGGTTTTCGACATGGCATTAATCGTGATGGTGCGCTCGCGCATGCCGGGAAGCGTCACCAGCGAGATATGCCGGAAGCCGTCATAGACCAGATATTGATAAATCTCGTCGGTGATGGCATAGGCGTTCGTTCGCCGGCACTGCTCGGCAATCAGCTCGAGCTCGTCGTGGGTAAAGACTTTCCCCGTGGGATTATTGGGGGTGTTTAGAATCACGGCGCGCGTGCGACCCGTGAAGGCGGCGGCAAGCTCCTGCGGGTCGAAGGTCCAATCTGGGGGATGAAGCCGCACGTGGCGGGTCGCCGCGCCGCAAATGATGGCATCCGGGCCATAGTTCTCATAGAAGGGCTCGAAGACCACCACTTCATCGCCCGGATCGATAATCGCCAGCAAGGAGGCGATCATAGTTTCGGTAGCGCCACAGCAAACCGTCATCTCCCGCTCGGGGTCGACCTCCAGGCCCGTGTCGTGGCCGAAGCGCTCGGCGACGGCGCGCCGGAATTCGCGCGCTCCCCAGGTAATTTCATATTGGTTAATATCCGCGCGGATGGCCTGCACCGCGGCTTCCTTCACTTCTTCCGGAGCGGGAAAATCCGGGAACCCCTGGGCGAGGTTCACCGCATTGTGCTCCAGAGCCAAGCGCGTCATTTCGCGAATCACTGACTCGGTGAACTTCCGGGCCTTCTGGGAGATGGGTGACCGCCGCGCCGGGCTCGGGGCAAAACCTATCATGTTCTCACTCATGCCATCACCTCAGTGCGCCGACGCTTGCGCCGGGGGGCACTCGGCAAAGCGCGGAGAGCCGCTCAAAAGCTGGCGGTAGATCTCCGCATCGCGCAGCACCATCTCCACGTAAGTCCGCGTGGCGGGAATGGGAATACTTTCCAGGAACACCCCCGGATCGCGGAAGGAAAATTTCTTGACCCAATCTTTGACGCGGAAATCGCCCGCATTGTAAGCGGCCAGGGCAAGTTCCGGCCGGCCGTCAAAGTCTTTCATCAGCCCGGCGAGATAGGCGCACCCGACCCGCACATTGTAGGTGGGATCGTAAAGCCGCCGCGCGGCGCTGCGCGTGCGCGAAGGGCGGCTGCTGTGGGCCGCGGTTTCCGGGAGAATCTGCATCAGGCCACGGGCATTGGCAACGGAAAGGGCGCGCGCATTGAACGCCGATTCCTGCCGTACCAGCCCCATCACCAGATAGGGATCAAGGTTGTTCAGGCGAGCTTGGCGCTCCATGAGTTTCCAGTACGCCTGGGGGTAGAGGAAATCCCACACTTCCCCCGGCAGGTCGGAGAATTCCATTTGCGCGTAGGCCGGCGCGGTTTTAAGAGCGCCGAACAGCGCGCCCGCCGCGTTGTCTTGCGCGGCGTAGGTCTGGGCCAGCAGCAGGCGCATTTCGGCGGGAGGATTGTCCACGGCGAGGGCCGCTTTCAGAAAATCCTCCTCCAGACCGTTCAAATTCAAGGCCTGAAGGATCAGCGCCGGCCGGGCGGCAGCGCTGGGAGCGCTAGCCAGGCACGCAAGCCCCGGTGGAATCACCGGCGGCGCCAGCACCGGGATCAGGGCGGCGGCCAGCGGAGCGGCGGCGGAGTCGTTCGCGCCCGCAAGGCTTCCCTGCCTGGCGCGAATGGCCGCCAGCCGCGCGGCAGCCTGCGGCGCGTAATAGCTGTGCACGAAGCGTTTTGCCAGCAATGCGTAAAGCGCTCGCGCCTCGGCGAGGGCGCCTTGCTGCTCTTGCATCCGCCCCAGCCAATAGAGCGCCGCGGGAGCGCGGGGGGAATCCGGAAACCACATCAGGTAATTGCTGATCACGCCGGCGGTTTGGGGGTCGCCCAAAAGATAATCACACCACGCCAGCCGCCAACCATCCTCGCGCAGGTGGTCATTTTGCGGGAACAATTCGTAAAGTCGCCGATAGTCGCGCGCTGATTCCTGCCAATTAAGCTGCCGGTAATAGAACATTCCCGCGGTCGAAAGCGCGTCGGCGTAAGCGGGAGAATACGTGTACGACGTCTCCATCCGCGCGAGGTCCTGGGTCATCGCCAGCGCGTCCGCTTGCTGAGCGTGTATCTGGACGAGCAGGGCCAGCCGCTGGGCTTCCAGGTCGGGCGAGGGAAGGTGGGTGAACAACAACGGCAAGGCCTCAGCGCTCCGGCGCAGCCGCAAGAGGCACCGCGCCTGCCCCAACTGCCAACGGGGGACCATGGGGCTGGCGGGCTCATCCTTTAGCAATTCGCCGTACTCTCCCAGGGCGTCGGCGTAGCGCCCGGCCTTGAAGAGCACTTCCACGCGCGCCATCTCAAGTTCCACATCCGGGACCGGATAAATAGAACCCCATTGGGCGCGCAGCGCCTGAAGCGCATCGGCGGCAGCTTTGGCCTGCGAGGAAACGGGGAAGTGGTAATAAACATCCTGAAAAGCGGTAGCGGCTTCCACCGATCGGTGGGCCTGCAAGCAGGCTTGGCCGAGCAGCAGTGCGAGCGCCGGCTGTTTGCGGGTTTGCGGTTCTGCCGACAGCACCTCGACGGCCTGCTGCACCTGCTGAGCGTCCAGCAGGGCGCTGGCGCGCAAGGCAAGCGCTTGATAGCGCAGGTGGCTGCGGGGAAAACGCGCGGCGAAATCCTCAAGACCAGCGGCGGCGTCCTGTGGCCGGCGGGACTGGTTGAGCGCCGAGGCTTGATAAAAGACCGCGTAATCCGCCAACGAGAATCCGCTCTGGGCCGCCTGGGCCAAATCCTGGGCCGCCTCGGAATAGCCCTGGCCTTCGTACTCCTGATATCCCGCCAGGAAGTAGGCCCAACCACTCCACTCGGGGTCAGTCTGTGATTGCGCGTAGCTGCGCAGGCGCGGCCAAGTCTCGCGATGCGTGGCTCTCGCCGCGAGGTCGCGCAGAGCCGCGGGGAGCAAATCCGCAGCGCGCGCCGGCCCCGCCATCGCCCCCAAGCCTGCCCAGAGGCAAAGGGTTCGAACTAACGGTTTGCGGAGGAAGTTCACGCGGTAGGCCCTGGATAGCCCGGTCCCAGAGCCGTAGCATCATTCGCCGCCAGGGTTTTCACCAGCTCCTCATGCAAGTAATCAAATTGCTTGTTAAGAACCTTGCCAAAGCGCTTTTCGAAGGTCTGGCGGCTGCGATCGATGTCGGACTTGAGCCGCTTATATAAGTCCCGGTTCTTGCGTCCTTCGGCCACCTTGGCTTTGTTGTAAAGCTCGATTTCGGACACCAACAGTTTGGCGAATCGCTTCGCGTCCTTATGCACCTTCTGCGCGGCTTCGCTGAGCTGCGAGACGTCGAAAACGGCCGGAGCCACCGGGGCTGGGGGCGCCGGGGGCGGGGCGCTCACCGCAACCGTCACCGGCGGTGGGGGCGCGATGGGCGGCGGTGGTGGTGGAACGACCTCCGCCGGCGCTTCGACGACGGGCGGAGCGGGTTCACTCTCGACCACCGGGGCAACGGGCTCCGCCGGTTCTACAACCACTTCCGCAGGTGGCGCGGGCGGTTCCGGCTCCGACACGGGAGGTTCCACCACCTTCACTTCCGCGTGCACCTCGGCAACCCCCTCCTCGACGACAGACTCTTCGATGACAGATTCCTCCACCGCAGGTTCCTCCGCGGGAGGTTCCACAGGCACAGGTTCCTCGACGTGTGGTTCCACAGGCACAGGTTCCTCGACGGGAGGTTCCGCAGGCGCAGGTTCCTCGACGGGAGGTTCCACAGGCGCAGGTTCCTCAGCGGGAGCTTCCGCCGGCGCAGGTTCCTCGACGGGAGGTTCCACAGGCGCAGGCTCCTCAGCGGGAGGTTCCGCAGGCGCAGGTTCCTCGACGTGTGGTTCCGCCGGCGCAGGCTCCTCGACGGGAGGTTCCACAGGCGCAGGCTCCTCAGCGGGAGGTTCCGCAGGCGCAGGCTCCTCGGCGTGTGGTTCCGCAGGCGCAGTCTCCTCAGCGGGAGGTTCCACAGGCGCAGGCTCCTCGGCGTGTGGTTCCGCAGGCGCAGGTTCCTCCGCAGCAACTTCCACCGGGGCTTCTTCCACGGGCGCTTGGGGCTCGGCGGCCTCTACAACTTTTTCCTCCACGCCCTCATCGGAAAAGCCGCCGCTTAGCGCGATGAGGCGATCGATTTGTGCGCCGGCGAATTCGGCGAGAATCTTCAGGGCATTGACAGGGAGCGAAGGGCCTTTCTCGCCGGGATCGGCATAGAATATGGCCGTAACCGTGCCGGCAGAACGAATCGGGAGCAGCAGGACGGGCGCATGGGGGGCGGGCTTGAGCCTGTCCAACACATTGCGGTTTTTCCTGAGCGTGTCGGCGCTGGCATCCACGTGGCCGGCGGTTTCGCAGACTTGCCGGAAGGGATTATCCTGTTTGAGAGAAACGATCAGAGAGCGAAAGGCCTTTTCCGAGAGCGCGGGCCCAAAACCGCAGGCTGACGCGCCCCAGGCCGCTTTGCCGCGCACGTCGAAAATCGCGGCGCGCACGCCCCACTGCGAGGCCTCCTCCGTGAGAATCTCAAACACCTGTTCGGGAATCGTACAGGTCATCATGGCGCGGACTGCGCCCAAAACGTTTTCGAGCGCCGTATCCGGCGAAACCTGCGCTTCTGCGGCTGCGGCGTCGGCAAGCGCGGCCGCGCGCGCCATCTCATCCCATTGACGGTCAGCTTCCTGCTCGGTCCGTTCGTGAAGCTGGCGCAATTCCGTCAACTCCAGATTGACCTTCTGGATTTGTTCGGTCTGCGCGCGCAGCTCCAGGGCCAAGCGCTCGCGGGCCTCTCGAATCGAATCCGCAAACGAAAAAGGTTGATTTTCAGCCAAGGGAGACACCTCAGGGAGATAAGCTACCCGCCCATTATGAATCAAGCCGCGGGGCGGGCGCAACGGCAATGTCAAAGTTCGGGATACGGGACACGGGATTCGGGGTTCGGGGTAGCGGGCCGTGTGGGTGAACGTCCGCCAATCTTAATGGGAGGCGACCGCTCGGCCGCGGGCAGGCCGGGTGAGGGGTAGCGCGGACCCCCGTTTTTGGGGTCCGCGGTTCTTCCTTCGCAAAAACCGAAAATCTCAAAGACGGACGCCTGCCCTCGGGTTTTGGAGCGCGAACCTCAGGAGAAACCGCAGACCTCAAAGGCGGAGGTCTGCGCTACGCTTGCTCAGGTGGTGGGCTCGGTCGATTGTTGGGGCTCGAGAGCGAACGGCTCGCGCGGTCTTGGCTTGAATTTGAGTTCCAATGCCTGGACCAGGAGGCGGAGGATGGGACGGCAGTTTTGAAAAAGGACCTGCACCCAATCCCGCCGCTTCATCTGCGGAAAATAAATTCCCCGGAAGGCCAGACGGCAGAGCAGATGAATCAGGCGGTCAGGAAAAGACCTCCATCCCAACCATCCCATGGCGGAAGCAATGGTTTTGGGACTGTAGGACGAGGCCCAGGCCTGTCGAACCTCTGCCTCCGCTTGGTCAGTGGTAATCCCTTGAGGTGTGAAACCCATGGTGAAAGGCTTGAACTCCAGCCAGTGTTTCGGCCGAGTGAGCCGCCCGGCCGCTGCCAACCGGTCATAAAGCGGAGTGGCCGGGTAGGGCGTCAGCAAACCGAATACCGGAAGCCCGGGCGGCCAGGAGCGAATCACTTCCAGAGTGCGCTGGGCCACACCCGTGCGGTCACTATCCATCCCGAAGATGAACGAGGTGATAGCGTAAACATTGTGGCGAGCGAGGCGCTCCAGGACAGCTTGATATTCGCCCGGCTTGTTGAATCCTTTGCTGACACTCTTGAGGTTCTCCGGATCAATGGACTCGAGGCCCATGAAGATCCACCGGCCGCCGCTTTGGGCGATCAAGGAGACCAATTCCTCGTCGCGTAGGAGGTTCATGCTGATTTGCGCCACCCAGGGCACCTGGGCGTCGCGCGCGATGATCTCGCGCAGTAAGGACTTGGTGCGCCGGGGATTGATGGCAAAGTTATCGTCGATGAAGAAGACCGCGACTTTTCCTTTTTGGCGCTTCTCCAATGCCTTCAACATCAGCAGTTCATTGACGACGCTTTCATTTGACCGGAACCGGATGGAGTCACCGAAGAAACCCGTCACCGTGCAGAACTCGCACCCGTAAGGGCAGCCACGGCCGGACTCCATCGGAATCAGGTGAAAGCTCTGCCAGGTCATGCCGAAAAGTGACAGCAGGCGCCGCGCCATCTTGGGAAAATGCTTGATCAGGTTGAACTGGTCCATATCCATGCGGTCCCAGGAGATCACCGGGTAGTCATCCAGAGAAGGCTTGACCTCTTTGCCGTCCGTATTCACCGGGGCATAGATTTCTTTCAACGCACCGCGCTCAGCGTCGGCAACGATGGCCGGCCAGGTCTGGTCGGCCTCCCCCAGGGCCACCGCGTCAGCGTGGCGAGGTTCGCCGTCACGTCCCAGTGGTTCGTCCGGCACCTCGGTGACATGCGGACCGCCCATCACCACCGGAACACCCGCCGCCCGCACTGCATCCGCCATCTGATAAGCCTTCCGGATCATGCGCGTCATGGCGCCAATCCCCACCAGGCCGATGTGATTCTCCCGGACGTATTCGACGAGATCCTGACTGCTCATGCGCCGCGCGTTGCCGTCGATGAGAAACACTTTGTGACCGGGCGGCGTGAGCGATTTCAGGAGGAACATCCAGAGATGGGGCATGAAATTGTTGGTGATTTCGTTGTCCGGATTGTAGAGAAGAATATTCATTTGCTTCTCGTTTCAGCGGACGGAATTACGTGATGGGGCCGATGTCAGGAGCCCGTTGAGTATGCACGTTCTGCGCACAGCGTGCAACCTGGCAATTTCGGCACTTGAAAGCTTGCTTCGGAATACGGCGATTTACCACAATCCGGCCCCACGGCAGCCTAAAGCCCGCAGGAACGGAAGTCTGGTCAATATTGCTCACATTTCAAATAAAGGTGGGATACGGCGCGGGCTTCAGTTGGACTGAGGCATTCGCGACAGGTAGAGTTTAATCATGAAGGACAACGTTGAGGAGTGAACTGTGAACCAGCATGCCACCGTTGTAATCGATGAACCCGAGCTTGCGGAACTTATTCATGAAGTGGCTGACCCGCGACCGGGTTGTTCCGATCATTCCCGCCAGTGTTTCTTGACTGATTTTCGGAAGCACCGGTTCCTGCTTGCCTTCTTTGCCAAAGTGCGCAAGTAGAAGCAGAATCCGAGCCAACCGCTTCTCGCTCGAATTGAAGAGTTGATCGACCAGATCCTCTTCAATTCGAATATTGCGGGAGAGCAGGTGGGCCGTGAAGAGCTGCGAGAATTTGGGGTCGGTGTGCAACAGTCGCACCATAGCCTTTTTGCGGAGACGAAGAATGGTGGCGTCTTCCGTCGCCATGGCGGTTGACATGCGCAAGGGCTGCCCGGCCAGGCAGCCTTCACCGAAAAACTCTTCGGGACCGAGAAGCGCCACCACCGCTTCCTTCCCCTGTTTGGAAACGACGGCCAGCTTCACTCGGCCCTTCTGAATGTAGAAAACCGCATCCGCTGGATCGCCTTGCCTGAAGATCAATTGCTGACGCCGGTAGAATGCGACAGTCTTCCCCTCGCTGACTCTCGCCAGGAGAGCCTTGGGGTCGAAGGGCGGAATTCGTTTAGTCGGTTCGGATGGCATTCTCGTTCACCTTATTTCTATTTCAGGTTCACCCCCTCGCTCGAGGGGATCCGGGAATTTAAGCCTCCACCCCCGGCGAATGTAGCACGGACATGTTTATCTGATCAATTGATTTTTTTGCAACCGATTTCGAACCGCAGATCCAGACAACGGGTCTGCTCTGCTGCGCTGCTAATTTAGCGAAAACTGAGGACCAGGAAAGACGCAAAAGCGCTCGCGGTATTTTGGATCTTTCGCATGTTGGCCCGCAGACGCGCTGTGGCCCAACCCGGCTTGTAGGGGGGCGGCTTGCCGTCCCCTCTGTGTAAATTGCCGCCGTCGGACAAGGGTAGGGCAAGCCCTACGCGTGCCCCACAAAATAGTACTGAACAGGATTCGCATTTTTCGTTATGGAAGGAGGCATGCAAACCACCCAAACGATTCTCCACGTGTTGTCCAGCCCGGTAGTTGTTC
>Ga0181539_1004946_pt1 | contig 11093 bp, 3 predicted proteins | sample PEATcosm2014_Bin_46_FD_119767 | JGI IMG/M metagenome (GOLD analysis project Ga0181539, IMG submission 119767) | Peatland microbial communities from MTU Mesocosm Facility, Houghton, MI, USA - PEATcosm2014_Bin23_60_metaG | ecosystem: Environmental > Terrestrial > Soil > Wetlands > Peat | place... | reverse complement strand
CCATCGGAAAGCGTGACGGTAACGGCCGAGGCCCCATTGCTGAAGACCGAGAATGCCGAGCAGAGCATGGCCATCAGCGGCGAAACCGTCAACAATCTGCCGTTGAATTTCGGCGGCGGCGGCGCCGCCGGAGGAGGAATTCGCAACTGGCTGAGCTTCATCATCCTCGCGCCCGGAGTTTCCGGCACCGCCTATACCTCGCCCATCAACGGCATACCTACCGGCACCTATGGGAACTTCAAGGTCTACCTGGAGGGCCAGGATTCCACCAGCATCAACGACGCCAATTGGACCAGCAGCGTGGCGGCCGCTTCCGTGGAATCGATCAACGAGTTCGCCATCCAGTCCTCCAACTTCTCGCCCGAGTTCGGCCAGGTGGCGGGCGGATACTACAACTTCACCACCAAGAGTGGAACCAACCAGATTCACGGCAGCGCGTACGAGTATTGGGCGAATGAGGCCCTGGATGCGGCTCACCCGTTCAGCCACTTGACCGATAAGGACCGCAAGAACGACTACGGTTTTACGGTTGGCGGACCGGTCTGGATTCCGAAGATTTACAACGGCAAGAACAAGACATTCTTCTTCTTCAATCTGGAGAGATTCGGCAACGATCAGGCCTCCACCTCGGGTTACAGCACGGTGCCCACGGCGGCTTACCGCACCGGGGACTTCAGCGGCGCCCTGACCGGCAAGACGCTCACCGACCCCACCACCGGCCTTTCGTTTCCCGAGAACGCGATCTACGACCCGGCCTCGACTTTCACCAATTCGGCCGGGCTGGTGATGCGCACTCAGTTCCCCGGCAACATCATTCCTCTGAGCCGGATGGATCCGGTCGCTCTGAAAATCCAGGCGCTGATTCCAACCCCGATCAATAACCAGACGACTTTGAACTGGCTGCCGACCATCGTAACCAACACGCAGCAGCAGATTCCCAGCTTCAAGATCGATCAAAATATCGGCGACAAGACCAAGCTGAACTTCTTTTGGTCGAACCAGTCTACCAATCAGGTAGCGAGTCCCGATGGCCTGCCCATTCCGCTCACCGGAGCCCGCCCCAAGATTGTCGGCGGCGACCAGTACCGGATTAATGCGGACCGCACCATATCGCCGACGCTGATTCTTCACGTGGGCGCGGGGTTCTACCGCTTCTTGAACCCGGATAGTTCGCCGCCCGCGGAGCTCAACTACGACGCCGTCGGACTCCTCGGCTTGGTTGGCAGCGCCAGTAATCCCGCCGGTTTCCCGGCGCTATCCAGCCTCGGCGTCAATAATGAGGGAGGCGAAGGTCAAACCCTCGGACCAACCACGGCCGATCATCAGTTCACCGACAAGCTGTCCGGGGTCGCCAATGCAACTTATATTCACGGCAGCCACTCTTATAAGTTCGGCCTCGAGATCAAACAGGACGTCTACAGCGACGAAAACGTACAGGGCGTGCAGGGCCAATATACGTTTGGAAACGGTCCCACGTCCCAACCGTTCCTCCAGACTTCCTCGGTGGGCAGCGGTTCCATCGGCGCCGGATATGCGAGTTTCCTGTTGGGAGACGTGACCTACTCCAATGTCAACGCTCCCAGAGACACGCAGATGCGAAAGATGAACTGGGTTTTGTATGCCCAGGACAACTGGAAGATCACTCGCAAACTGGTTCTGGACTATGGCTTGCGGTGGGATTATACTCCCATGGGCCACGAGCAGGAGTACCGTCAGGCGGAAATCGGGTTCAATACGCCGAATCCGGCCGCTGGCGGAATCCCTGGCGGGTACATCTACGAAGGCTACGGTACAGGCAGATGCAACTGCCTTTTCGCGAGGTCTTACGCATTCGCGTTCGGGCCGCGCCTGGCGGTGGCCTATCAGATCGACCCCAAGACCGTGCTGCGAGCCGGCTGGGGCATTACCTACAGCGGTGGAGACAGTTGGGGCTACATCAACGGTGGCATGCCTGTAGCCGGACTGGGCATCAATTCCGTCACTAACTCAACCGGGTTCGGCTATGCAGTTTCGCAATTCCAGAACGGGATACAGTATAACAACTCGGTTTTGTATCAAGCCACGTTGAATCCGGGTGTTGCGCCGCAGGCGGGCACGTTGTCGGCCGCGCCGGCGTGGGGCCCGCAGTATCTGAACCCCGACGGCGGCCGTCCAGCTCGCGTCAACCAGTGGAATATCGCGCTGGAGCGGCAACTTACCAATGATATGACCATTGAAGCGGCATACGTCGGCAATCGTGGGGCCTGGGAAGAGGCGCGCAATCTGGTCAGCATCAACGCCATCACGAACGCCAGGTTGCAGTCTTTAGGCCTCAATCTGACCAACGCCGCTACCCGCAGTTTATTGACTTCGCAGATCTGCTCCGCTACGGCCAAAGCGGCCGGGTTTACCCTGCCCTACGCCTCATTCCCATGCACTGCCAGCGTGGCGCAATCTCTCCGGCCTTTCCCCGAGTACAACGACGCTTTGGCGGAATGGTTCGATCCGTTAGGCGACAGCTCGTACGATGCACTTCAGGTGAAGTTCACCAAGCGTTTCTCCCATGGCTTGAACGTAACGTCGAACTTCACTTATCAGAAGGAACTCTGCATAGGTTGCGCAGGCAGCAACGATGTGTTCAACCGGCAGGAGAACAAGTCGCTCCAATCGACTTCGCAGCCGTTCATTTCCGTTACGGCTTTCACTTACCAAGTGCCCAGGCTCGGCGCCAACAAGCTGGTCCGGCAAGTGGTCGGCGGGTGGACGTTGGCCGGAATCCTGCGATATGCCAGCGGCGCGCTGATTTCCGTGGCGTCGTCCCGGACCAACCTCAGCACGTACACGTTCAATACCAATACCCGCTTCGACCGCGTTCCGGGAGCGCCTTTGTTCCTCGAGAATCCCAACTGCGGCTGTATCAACCCGAACAGCAATCAGCAGATCCTGAACCCGGCTGCGTGGGTGGACACGCCGACGGGCACCTACGGAACTTCGGCCCCCTATTTTAACGACTACCGGTGGCAGCGCCAGGACAGCGAATCGATGAATTTCGGACGCACCTTCCAGCTTAGGGAAAGAATAACACTGAGTATCCGGGCTGAATTTTTCAATCCGTTCAACCGGGTATATCTGCCCACGCCCTCGGCGAGCAACCCGGTTGCGACATCGACGTTTAATTCCGCCGGTGTTCCCACTGGCGGATTTGGCTATATCACCAACTCCAACGCCATCGGCGGCCAGCGCAACGGCCAGTTGGTGGCCAGGTTCCAATTCTAAGGGAGAAGAATAAACTTGAAGATGGCGGCGGGCCGATCCGGGCTCGCCGCTGCTTTTTCCCGGGTTCCCATGACCGTTTCTTGGGGGAGACTCCTGCTATTTCTCGTGCCCACTCTCGCGCCGGCGCAGTGGGATGACAGCCTGTTAAAGCCTTACGTGATGAACCACCGCGCGGCGGAATCTTCGCCGGCGGATGTTTCATTTTTGCACGACGCACCCGCGGGTAAGGATGGCTTCATCCGCATTCAGGGCGGGCACCTCGTAAAGCCCAATGGCCGGCGCGTCCGCTTTTGGGGCGTCCATCTCACCGACTGGAGCCGCGGCTCCGTCGAGCTGCCGCCCAAAGAAGATATCCCGATGTGGGCCGGCACACTGGCCCGCTTTGGCGTCAATATCGTGCGGTTGCACTTCCTCGACCTCGCCGCTCCGCGCGGCATTATCGATTCCACGAAGATTGACAGCCGCTCCTTCGACCCGCAGCAGCTCGACCGCCTGGACTTTCTGGTCTCCGAGTTGAAGAAGCGCGGCATCTACATGGATCTCAACCTCAACGTCGGCCGCTCCTACAAGGCGGGCGACGGCGTTGCGGGTTTCGACCAGATCCAGTGGGGCAAGGGGCTGACGTTGTTCGACACGCGCCTGGTCGAACTGGAGAAGGAATACGCCAGGCAGCTCCTGACGCACGTCAATCCGTACACCAGGACGGAGTACCGCAACGAGCCAGCCATCGCCCTGGTGGAGATTGTGAATGAGAATGCGCTGTACCTGGGATTCTCTTCACGGGTACCCTTCTACGAAGAGGAGCTCACCAAGCTGTACAACGACTGGCTGCACAAGAAGCTCGTTCCCGAGCAGTTGCAGAAAGTGCGCGAAGCGGCCGGCGTGACGGGCGATGCGCCGGTGCCGCGACTCAAAGGCAACGAGGCCGCTACTGCGCCCAAGGAGAGGTACAACGCCGAGATGGCGTTCTTCATGGATGCGGAGAATCAGTACTATCAGGATATGAGCGGCTACTTGCGGAAGGAGCTGGGAGTGAGGCAGCCCATCATCGGCACTGCCGATCACAGCCATACCAGCGCGCCGTATTCGATGCTGGCTTCGCTCTCGAAGTTGGATATTCTGGACGGCCACATCTATTGGAACGGCAATCAGCCCATGGTGAATGACCCGCTGCACTCCACGGTGGTCCAACTTTCCCGGACCGCGTTTGCGGGCAAACCGTACACCGTGAGTGAGACCAACCATCCGTTCCCCAATGAATGGGCCGGCGAAGGGATTCCGACTATTGCCGCTTACGCCGGCCTGCAGGATTGGGACATGATCGTCATGTACACCTTCGAGCCCAAGCTGGCGCGGGACTGGAAGCCGTATGTGGGTGATCCCTTCGATATTTCGCTGGACCCGGTTCGCATGACCGAAATGGCCACGGGGGCGCTGATGTTTCTGCGTGGCGATGTGCGGCCCGCGAAGCAAACCGTGGAAAGGACATACTCCAAAGAAGAGGTGCTCGAAAACCGCCTGCTTCCGCGGACCGAACAGCCCTACTTCACCCCCGGCTTTCCCCTGGCCCTCCCGCTGGAACATGGAGTTCGCATCAAATCGTTGGACGGCCCACCGACGGAGAAACTGCCTGTAATCGACGCCGATCCCATCGTCTCGGACACCAGGGAACTGTCCTGGTATACTTCCGCGGACAAGACGGGGCTGATCACGGTCGAGACGGATCGCACCCAGGCGCTGATCGGGTTCATCAAGGCCAACCACAAAGGCCTGAAGAATCTCGGCGCCGATATCACCAATAACTTCGCGACCATCGTGCTGGCGTCCATGGATGACAAGCCGCTGGCGCGGGCCGAAAAAATGCTCCTCACCGCCGGTTCCCGCGTGGCCAACACCGACCAGAAATGGAATGACACGCGCACTCGGGTGACGAACCAGGGCGTTTCGCCTTCCCTGATCGAGCCGGTTGCCGGTACGATTACGTTGCGGAATATCGCGGGAGCAGCCGCAGTGAGTGCAGTTGCGTTAGATGGTTCCGGAAAGCCAATCGGCGACGAAATCCAGGCGAAGAAGACCGCCGACGGATGGGTGCTTCCCATCGGTGATCCCGTCACCACGTGGTACGTGGTCTCGGTCCGACGGCGCTGATAAGCGTAAGGAAGTGTATCTGTGACTTATTTAAACGATTCGATGACCCGCCGCGGCCTGCTCGGCCAGGCGCTCGGAGCGGCGGCCCTGGCTTCGGCCCTCAACTCCACCAGCCAGTTGGTTGCCCAGACTCCCGCGGCGCCGGCGCGCATCCGCGACTCCTTCGACTTCGGATGGAAGTTCCTTAAGGGCGATGCGCCCGGCGCGCAGCAGCCGGGTTTCGTTGACGCAAATTGGCGCAGCCTCGACCTGCCGCACGATTGGGGCGTCGAAGGGCCCTTCGCTCAAAACGAGCCGAGCGGTGGCGCCGGCGGCTTCGCCCCAACCGGCATCGGCTGGTACCGTAAGCATTTCCGTCTCCCCGCGTCGTACAATGGCCGCCACGTCTCCATTGAACTCGACGGCGTCTACCAGAACAGCGAGGTGTGGATCAACGGCCAATACCTCGGGAAGCGGCCGTTCGGCTACATCAGCTTCGCTTACGACCTCACGCCACACCTGAATGCCAACGGCGAAAACGTGGTCGCCGTGAAGGTGGACAACTCCCGGCAGCCCAACTCGCGCTGGTATTCCGGGTCGGGCATCTACCGCCATACCTGGCTGGTGGCGGTGAATCCGGTGCACGTGGCGCGTTGGGGAACGTTCGTCACCACGCCGCGGGTTGCCAGGGAGGCAGCCACCGTTCAGGTCAAGACGCAGGTGCGCAACGAAAAAGCGGCGGTTGCGGCGTGCACCCTGATGACCGCCATCGTGGATCGCGAAGGCAAAGTGGTCCAGACCGCGGAAGTGTCTCAGGAACTCGGCGGCAACGGAGAGTACGAGTTTGTGCAGCAGGTGGCCGTGGAAAAGCCCAACCTCTGGAGCGTGGCCGAGCCGTACCTGTACAGGCTGCGAAGCACGGTGCGAGTGGGTCAGCAGGTAGTGGATCAGTGCGAAACTCCTTTCGGCATTCGCGAAGCCGTTTTCGATGCCGATCGCGGATTTCTCCTGAATGGCGAACAGGTCAAGATGGATGGGGTTTGCCTGCACCACGATGCCGGCTCGGTGGGGTCGGCCGTGCCGGAGCGCGTCTGGGAACGCCGCTTCGAAGTCCTGAAAGACATGGGCTGCAACGCCATCCGCACCAGCCATAACCCGCCCGCGCCCGAGTTCCTGGACCTCTGCGACCGAATGGGCCTCCTGGTGATGAATGAGGCGTTCGACGAATGGAAGGCCGGCAAGGGTCAAGTCCGCGGCAACGGGTATTCCAATTATTACGACGACTGGCACGAGCGCGATGTCACGGACTTCGTGCGCCGGGACCGCAACCATCCGTCGGTGGCGCTCTGGAGCTGCGGCAACGAAATCAGCGACCAGACGAGCGCGCGCGGCGTGGAGATTCTGCGCGAGTTGATCGCGATTTTCCACCGCGAGGATCCCACGCGCCCAGTCACCGCCGGCTGCGACCAGATTGCGGCCGAACCCAAGCCGGCGCCCGTGGAGTTTCTGAGCCTGCTGGACATCGTGGGCTACAATTATGCCGACCGCTGGCGCGAACGCCGCGAGTTGTACTACAGCGTCGACAAGACGGCCCACCCCAACTGGCGCATGATCGGGACCGAAAGCTCCGGCATGGGCGGGCAGCGCGGCGACTATCGCGGGTTCGTACCGGCTGCGCCAGGCCAGGCGGCGGTAGTGGCGCCGCCGGTAGCGGTACCGGCAGTCGCCCCGGGAGCAGGACCCGGGCGCGGAGGCGTGCCTGGTGCGGCAGGTCCGTTTGGCGGGCGCGGGTTTGGCCGCGGCGGCTTCCGTGGACTGGACACCGAAGAGCTTTGGAAGTTCGTACGCAACCACGATTATGTGGCGGGCGACTTCATGTGGACCGGCATCGACTACCTGGGAGAAGCCGGCGGCGCCTCGAGGGGCTCCAGTTCCGGCGTGATCGACAGTTGTGGCTTCTCCAAAGATGGTTACTATTTCTACCAGAGCCAGTGGACCGAAAAACCGATGCTGCACCTCTTCCCACACTGGAACTGGAAGGGACGCGAGGGCCAGTTCCTCCCCGTGGCTTGCTACACCAATTGCGACAGCGTGGAGCTGTTCGTCAACGGAAAATCCGTGGGCGTCAAAGGCTACACATTTCCGCGATATGGCATGCAGGGGCGCTACGGACAGTACGCGCCTGAACGACAGGGCGGCGTCCGGACCACATCGGATCTGCACCTGGCTTGGGATGTGCCCTTCGAGCCCGGCACGCTCAAGGCGGTGGGGACGAAGGCCGGCAAAGTCGTCGCGGAAGTGGAAGTCTCGACTACCGGAGATCCCGCCGCGATCGACCTGTCCGTGGACCGCGCCAGCATTCGTGCCGACCGGCGCGACGTGTCGCACATTACCGTGAAGGTGCTGGACGCCCAGGGCCGGCTGCATCCCGATGCCGACAACGAGGTCACGTTCGAGGTGGAAGGCGAAGGCAAGCTGATCGGCGTGGACAACGGCAACATGGCCGACATGGCGGCGGATTTCAAGGGCAAAACCAGGAAGGCCTCCCACGGCATGTGCCTGGCGATTCTGCAGTCCACTGCCAACGGAGGGCAGATCCGCGTCACAGCCACATCGCCGGGTCTCAAACCCGCCACCGTGACCATCTCGACGAAAGCGTGATCAGCGCGCCTGGCGGAGCTGCTGCCTCAACCGTTGCAGCAGCTCCACGGGAGTCGCAAATCCGGGATTCAGCTCGATGGCTTTGACCAGGCTGGATTCGGCCGATGGGAGGTCGCCGCTACGCCACTGAGCCATCGCCATGTTAATGCGCACGAGCTCCAGGCCGCCGTTCTTGGAGAGTGCATCCTGCCAGAGATGGATGGCCTCCGTGTCCTGGCCCCGCTCCATCATAATCCCACCCAGGCCGACGGACGCCGTCACTTGCGTTGGATCCAGTCGTATAGCCCGCTGGTAGAGGGGAACAGCCTGGTCTTCCTGGTTGCCGTTGCGATAGAGTTCCGCCAGGTAGAGCAGCACTTCGACATCGTCAGGGGAATTGTGTTCCGCTTCCTGAAGCAATGTTGTGGCCCGGGATTGAAACGCGGCATCACGTGTTCGCGAGGCCGCGATGGCGTACGCCAGGGCGATATCTCTCGGCTCTGCGCGGCCGCCTCCAAAAACCACCAGGCCGGCGTCCTGCGGGGGCGCGGCTTCGGAGGTGCGCGGCCGGCGCGGAATCGAATGATCCGTGTACACCACGTGTTGGGCGTCCACTACGGCGCTCTTGGTCATGTGGCAGGCGGTGCAATCGTCCTGGCGGCGGGCGCGCGCCGCTCTGGTTTCCCGGCAGGCGCCCGCATCGTGACAGCTCAGACACTTCCCCCGAAACCAGGCGGCGCGCTCGGCCGGCTTTGGGACGACGTGCGGATCGTGGCACGTGCCGCACCACAGGCGATCCCCGGAGGCACGTTTGCAGGCGCTCTGCGCCAGCTTCTCGACATGGCTCGTCACCTTCATTCCGGGACTCGTGCCTCGCCGGACGAAGACCGTGAGCGAATCGTACAGCCGGCCGCCAGCCTGAAACGACTGCCAGTCGCGCCCCGGCCGCATCACCCGGACTTCGCCCGTCAGGTGGCACTGCGAGCAGATGCTGTCACGCCGTTCCGCGTCGAGCTTCGCCGGATTCAGGATGGCGGTCCCGCCTTCGCGGCTTCCCGATGTCATTTTCTCAATGTGCGATTCTCCAGGACCATGACACCGTTCGCAGGCAATGCCGCCTTCCCCAAACGGAGGCGTGCCATAGCGGTTCTGCGTCTGCGCCACGGTCTTGAGGAAGCTCGCATGGCAGGTCAGACATGCCGGCGCGGCGGGCCGGGTCAAATAGGGATATGCATAGGTTTCGTAGTTGGGCGCGAGGTTCCACTTCCCGGTTCCGGAGTAATAAGCCACGGGCGCCTCGAACAAGTAGCCGTCATCGGCCAGAAGGTAGCTGCGGGCGATCGAGCCCGATCCGACAAAGTACGGAAGCGCTTTGGCGCCCCGAAGCGTTCCATCCGGCTTCATGAACTCGACGAAGCAGGCGCCGCGATTCCGATAGATCCGGTAATGGAATCCCGTCGGTGGGTTGTCGAAGGCGGCGTGGTCGAACCTCTCATGGATCAGGCCGCTGCCGGTCGAGCCGCTGCTCGCCGCCATGGGGGTGGCATTGTAACTTTCGTAAATCGCCTGGTGACACGCCGCGCATGCCGCGCTGCCGGTGGATGCGGAAGCGCACGGACGGCACACCAACAGCGCGATCAAGCAGATGCAGAAGCGGCTGGAGCGGGCGGCCGGAATTCGCAAATGAAGGCCTACAATAAAACTGCGATGAGGATACCATGGATCGACCTTTAGGCCGCAGGGATTTTCTTCGGAACGCAGCTCTGGCCGGCTCCGCGCTCACCCTGGTGAGTGCCGAGGCGCCCGATGCCGCAGCGGATACTACCCGGGATGTGCCGTGGCACCAGAGAATCCGGCGCGTCGGCCAGTTAAATATGACCGAGCACGACGTGGTGGACATGAACGTGGAGGAATGGGCGAATTATTGGGCTGCCGCAAAGGTGGACGCCGTACTGGTGAGCGTCACCGGCATTCTGGCGTTCTATCCGAGTAAAGTGCCATATCACAAGCCGGGCAAGTTTCTCGGCAACCGGGACTTTTTCGGAGAGTGTTGCGCGGCCGCAAAGAAACGCGGAATCCGGGTCGTCGCCCGGATGAGCCCCGACCTGCAATGGCAAGAAGCGCTGGATGCGCACCCGGAGTGGTTTGAGCGCGATGCCGAGGGCCGTCCCCATCGGCACAACGAGGACCCCCGCCTTTTCCGCACCTGCATGTTCGGAAACTACTTCACCGATTTCATTCCTGCCGTCATGCGGGAAGTCAATTCGCTCTATGACGTGGACGGTCTCTATACCAATGCGTGGCCTCCGCTGGGACATCCGCCGGTCTGCTATTGCGACAACTGCCGGCGGCTGGCCAAGGCCGGAACACCCGACTACTGGGATCAATACAACCAGCGAATCCTGTATCTTTGGAAACTCTATAGTGGCATCGCGAAGGAGAAGCGTCCGGAGAACGTCTTCTATGGCAATCTTGGCGACAGCGTCCGGTGCACTCCCAATCTCAAGCTGCTCGGCGACGCTTGCGAGTGGTTCAACTGCGACAATCAGGGTCGTGGCGGCGACGACACTCCCATGTGGGGTTGCGCCCTGCAAGGACGCGTCTGCAACGCCGTGATGAAGGGCCGCACCAGCACCAATGTCACCGGCGGCTGGTCTACCGGGGCGGTGCGCTGGCGGAACGCCGCGAAATCCCCGGCTGAGGAGACCATCTGGTTCGATCAGACCGTCGCCAGCGGAATGGTCATTTGGTATTCGTTCATCGGCGCTGAGACGGGTATGGGGGAAGACCACCGGTGGCAGGCTCCCGCGCGGGAGTATTTCAACTGGCTGGCGCGTCACGACCGGCATTTCAGGAACAAGGGGACCATCGCCAACCTGGGAGTTGTGATCGGCCAGCGGACGCACCTGTTCTACAAACCGCCGGGCGCCTTCAGCACGCAGCAGTACATGGACGGACTGTACTACGCCTTGTTGGAAGGGCGGTTTCTCTTCGATTTCGTACATGAGGACGACCTTGGGCCGGAAAACTTGAAGAAGTACCCGGCCCTCCTGTTACCCAACACGGCGCTG
>Ga0181539_1004945_pt1 | contig 11096 bp, 4 predicted proteins | sample PEATcosm2014_Bin_46_FD_119767 | JGI IMG/M metagenome (GOLD analysis project Ga0181539, IMG submission 119767) | Peatland microbial communities from MTU Mesocosm Facility, Houghton, MI, USA - PEATcosm2014_Bin23_60_metaG | ecosystem: Environmental > Terrestrial > Soil > Wetlands > Peat | place... | reverse complement strand
TGGAAGGCCGATATGCGCCTGGGCAAGAAATTCGACCTGGGCGAGACGCGGCAGTTGGAGGTGTTGGTGGAGAGTTTCAATCTCTTCAACCACCAGAACGTGACGGAACTCGAAACTACGGGCTATTCGATCGAGTCGGGCGGCACATCCGCCACCTTGCCGACCCTGTGCTACCTCACCATCAACACCAACGGCTACGCCAGTTGCGGAACCACGACGATCACCGGCACGGGAATACCGATCGCTGCCTTCGGCCAGTCGCTCAATGTGAATGCGACGAATTTCTACCGCGAGCGGCAGATACAGATTGGGCTGAGGATGCGGTTCTAAGAGCTTGCGTGTTCCGCGCATGACCACCCCTACCCCGCCGTCCTACAATCATTCGGAACTGATTTTTGGCTCTCCCGGAGACCTTCATGCAAACCAGCATCATCTGCCCGCGTCAGCCTCGCTTCCTTTGCCGTTTCGTCCTGGCTCTTGCCGCCCTGTTTGCTCTGCTGGTCTGCTCCGCCGCCAACGCACAGGAGAAGAAAGCTCCGGTTGCGGCTCCCGGCGACACGCTGACGACACGGCCGCTCGCACAGAACCTCTCGCCCAAACTCGACAGGCGCGACCTGGCCAAGGCCATGAAACTGGTGGCCGACTGGCAACTGAGCCGCATGCCGGCAGAGGCGCAGGTGGATTGGACGTGGGCCGCGCTCTACGCCGGCTTCATGGCAGTGCCCGAGAAGGTGGCCGGCGACAAATACCGGCAGGCGATGCTCGGGATCGCGGATCAGCTCCATTGGCAGCCGGGCCCGCGCGTGATGCATGCCGACGACCAGGCCGTGGGCCAGATGTATATGGAGCAGTACTTCCTGCATAGAGATCCGAAGCGGATGGACGCGATGCGCGCGCGATTGGAAACGGAAATCGCCACGCCCGATCCCACCGATCCCAAGCGTCCGCTGTGGTGGTGGTGCGACGCGCTGTTTATGGCGCCGCCCGTGTTTGCGGATATGGCGGCCGCGACCGGCGACCAGAAATATCTCACGTTCATGGATCACGAGTGGGACACGACGACGGCCTTGCTCTACGACCGGACTCAACATCTCTATTTCCGCGACGCGAGCTACCTGGACAAGCACGAAAAGAACGGCGAGCCGCTGTTCTGGTCGCGCGGCAACGGCTGGGTGATGGGCGGCATTGTTCGCGTGCTTGAAAAACTGCCCGCCGATTCTCCGCTGCGGCCGAAGTATGTGGCCCTGCTGAAAGAGATGGCGGCGGAGATGATTTCGATCCAAGGGAAAGACGGATTGTGGCGGCCGGGCCTGCTCGATGCGGATGCGTATCCGCTGCCGGAGATTTCGGGCAGCGCCTTTGTGACCTACGCGCTCGCGTACGGGGTGAATGAGGGAATTCTGGACCGTGCTACGTATTGGCCGGCGGTCCAAAAGGCGTGGGCGGGCATGCTGACGCATGTGTATGCCGACGGGCGGCTGGGCAGCATTCAGCCGGTGGGCGCGGCGCCGGGAGCGTACAGCGAAACCTCGAGCTACGTGTACGGGGTGGGCGCGTATCTGCTGGCGGGGTCGGAGATTTATCGCACGGCGAAGTGAAATTCTGGGAGCGGCTGGGTGAGCGTTGTGGTTTCCCAGGTCTCAAAGTCGAGACCTGGGGCACCCCTTTTCGTGCTGAGTTGAATGCGCGAAAAGCAACCGCAGGTCCTTCGACTCGCTTTGGCGCAATTCATTCGCCGAAGCTCGCTCAGGATGACAATTTCGGCGTGATACAAACTTTTGATTCACCGTGCCAGTTCGCTCTGTCCACTGTCCACTGACCACTGATCACCGCACCGGCACGATCGGCGACGCCCCGTTCAGAAACGCAGGATCCATCTGCGCGATGTCGGCGCGATAGCTCACGGTGTTTGCCGTGGGAAAGGTTGCGGGAGGCCTTTGCGTCACGCGGCCCGTGGCCGCCCATTCCGTGCCGCGCTGGAACGTGGTGATGAATCCCACGCAACTGAGCGCAAACACGTCGTGGCCGAGCGTGGTGTGAAAGATTCTCCCCTTGCCGTAGCGCAGAACCATCAGCATGGGCTCGTCGTGCCCGGTGCCTTTGTTGTTGGGGTCGGAGTGCGCGGTGGCGAGCACGGTCATGTTCTTGCCCGGCCCGCGCAACATGCCGTAGAGCTCGTCGTTGGCATGCATCCATATGGGCGGCAGTCCCTTGAGGATGGGATGCTCGGGCTGGCGCGCCGTCACCTGGAACGGCAGCCGCGCTCCGTGATGGCCGGCCGGTCCCGGCGAGGAGTCGGAAACCAGTTTGCCGTCCTGGAAATACCAGTACGGCCCGGCTTGCTCGTTGCGGTCTCGCCAGCCGCCGATGCCAATCATTTCGTTAAATGCGGGCCAGTCGGGAAAGGCATTGTCGGCAGCGTGCACAATCACCAGGCCTCCGCCTGCGGCGACATACTGCTCGAATTGCGCGCGCAATTCCGCGGGCCAAGTGGGTCCGTCGTAGTTCATCACGATCGCGTGGTAGCGGCCCAACTCCGGCTTAAAGCTGCTGAAGTCGCCCTCCGACGGCGGCGCGGTGATCACCGAAACCTCGAAGAGCCCGGTTTCTTCGAGCTCCCTCTTGAGCACCGGCGTCGTGAGCCGCCAGTTATGATAAGTTCCGGCGCTTTGCCCGTCAAGAATGGCTACGCGGATGGGGGTCGCCGAACGCGTGGGTTGCCCCTCCGCGCGGTACACCGGAGCGCAGAGCAGGCCGCCTACCAGGATCATCCAGCCAACCGATTTCATCATTCACCCCCTCTTGCCGATAAAAAGACCTGAAGCAGCAGGATACCTCTCCCACGGGCGGGGGAGCGGGCGGGAGACCTAATGCGCCGGAAAGTGCCGCTAACTGCCCTGTTCGGTAGGGGTTACTGAATTTGGTGCTTACCCCATATGTGGGATTCCGCTCTCTGCAGTGAGTGCTTACTCTGGGGGGTGAGCAGCACCGTGGACGGGTAGGCTTCCGCCTGGGATAGGCCCCGGGACGTGACCCAGGGACGTAACCCCGGGACGTGATTGGATGGACGCGCTCGACCCTTACCTGAGGCGGGAAATCAGCCCCAACATGCAGGCGGCCGCGGCGCTCTGCGCGTAGCCGGGGAGTAGAAACTTCCGCGGACGCGCTTGTGGGACGGGAGCAGGAATGAAGGTCATCGGAATCAGCGGGCTGGAAAACGCGGTGCCCTTCAAGAAGGCGCACTGGGCGGGTCTGGACGAGCGCGAGTATCGTATCGTTCAGGGCATGGACGCCGCCGCCGCGCTGGTCGTCAACGGCAAACTGGTTGCCGCCGCCGAGGAGGAGCGCTTTAGCGGCAAAAAACACACGGGCGACTTTCCCATTGATGCCATTCGCTTCTGCCTCAACAAGGCCGGCGTCTCCATTCACGAGATCGACGAGATTGCGCACGGGTTCGACTACGCTCCCTACCGCGGACTCTATGCCGGTGACGAAACTTCGTCGGAGCTTTACGAGAAGGTCTTCTCGCGCGAGGCGCTGCTCAAGCAGGTGCGTCGCGAACTGCCGGGATTTCCGATGGATCAGGTTCATCAGGTCGGCCATCACCTGGCGCACGCCGCCAGCGCCGCTTACACTTCCGGCTGGGACGAGTGCCTCATCGTCGTCAACGACGCCATGGGCGAAATGGAAAGCCTGAGCGTCTACGACTTCCATGACGGCGCGTTCGAGAAAATTCGCACCATCGCCGCCAACGATTCCATCGGCATTCTCTACTCGCTGGTCACGCTGCATCTCGGCTTCGATTTCAATTCCGACGAATACAAGATCATGGGGCTGGCGCCGTATGGCGATCCGGCGCGCTACCGCAAGTTTTTTGAGGAAGCCGTAGAGCTTTGTCCCGACGGCTCCATCCGCATTCCCATGCTCAAGCTGAACCACAGCCGCGAAGAGCGCGAGAACTACACCGCGACGCGCGCGTATCTCGACCAGCACCTGATCGCGCGCCGCGCTCCCGACCAGTCGGTGAACTCGAATCATGAAGACGTGGCGGCGGCGCTGCAGGAGTGCCTGGAGCGCGTAGTGATGCACGTGTGCGAGCACTTTGGCGAAGAGACCGGGCTGCGGCGGCTGGCGCTCGCCGGCGGCGTGGCGCTCAACTGCACCGCCAATGGCAAGCTCACGCGCTCGCATCTTTTCGATGAGGTGTACATCCAGCCCGTGGCCGGCGACGACGGCGTGGCGCTGGGCGCAGCGCTTTATCGCACCGCGCTCGCTCAGAAGATTTCCAACCAGCGTTTTCCCGCTCCGCTCTTCGGTCCGCAATATAGCAGCGCCGAAGTAGAAGCCGCGCTCGGGCGTTTCAACGGCAAAATCCAGTGGCAGCGCTACGCGACGGTGGGCGAGACTTGCGCCGCGGCAGCCAAGCTCATCGCCGACGGGCGCGTGATTGCATGGTCGCGCGGCCGCATGGAGTACGGTCCGCGCGCGCTCGGCAATCGCAGCATTCTCGCCGATCCCGGCCATCCCGAGATGCGCGACCGCATCAACGCCATGGTGAAAAAGCGCGAGGCCTTCCGCCCCTTTGCGCCGGCATGTTCGGCGGAGGAAGCCTGCCGCTGGTTCGAGGTTGCGCCGGGCGCGGAGTTTCCCTACATGATCAGCATCGTCAACGTCCGCCCCGAGGTACGCGACAAGCTGCCGGCGATTACGCACGTGAACGGCTCCGCGCGCCTGCAAACCGTGAGCGCCACGGACAACCCCGATTTTCACGCGCTGCTTGTGGAAGTGGGCAAGACCACAGGCCGCCAGATGGTGCTGAACACCAGTTTTAATGTGAAGGGGCAGCCCATCGTCAACACGCCGGAAGAAGCCATTGCGACCTTCCTCGGCACCGGCATCGAATATCTCTTCCTGGAGAACTTCCATGTTACCCGCGCAATTGCTTGAGTGGAATCGGACCGAGGCCGATTATCCCCGCTCCAGCACCATTGCAGATCTTTTCGCCGCGCAGGCCGCGCGTACGCCCGACGTCGTTGCGCTGATCGCGCACGGCCGCACGCTCACCTATTGCGAACTCGACGAACGCGCCAATCGCCTGGCGCGCCGTTTGCAGAGTCTCGGAGTGAAACCCGATACGCTGGTGGGCGTGGCCATGGGCCGCTCGGAAATTCTTGTCGTCAGCTTGTTGGGAATTCTAAAGGCCGGCGGCGCGTACGTTCCTCTCGATCCCACGTATCCCCAGGATCGCCTTTCGCTGGTGATTGAAGACTCCGAGATGCCGGTGCTGCTCACCACCGCCGCGTCGCGCGCGCATCTTCCGCCGGCCGCCGCGGGCCTCACCATTCTCAACGCTGAAGACGCGGACCTGGGGCGCGAGAGCGTGGAGGCCGTCGTCTCCCCGGCGACGCCGGCGAGCATCGCATACGTGATTTACACCTCCGGCTCCACGGGCAAGCCGAAAGGCGTGATGGTGGAGAACCGCAACGTGGTGAATTTCTTCACCGGCATGGATCGCGCTATCGGCTGCGAGCCTGGCGTGTGGCTGGCCGTCACCAGCGTGTCGTTTGATATTTCCGTACTCGAGTTGCTCTGGACGCTCACGCGCGGGTTCACCGTTGTCGTCCACGGCGACGAAGGCTCGGCAACCATCGCCGACGAGATCACGCGCTACCGCGTCTCGCATCTGCAGATGACGCCATCGCTGGCGCGCATGCTGACGCTCGATCCGCGGGCTTACGCTGCACTCGGATCGCTCAAACAAATACTGCTCGGCGGCGAAGCCGTTCCCGCAGCGCTCATCCATCATCTGCGCCAGGTCTTCAAAGGCGAAATCCACAACATGTACGGGCCCACCGAGACCACGATCTGGTCTACGACCTTCCGGGTCGAGGATGTGGATACGAGCGTTTCTATTGGCAAGCCCATCGCCAACACGCAAGTCTACCTGCTCGATTCCGATCTCAATCCCGTTCCCATTGGCGAGATCGGCGAGCTTTTCATCGGCGGCGACGGCGTGGCTCGCGGCTATTGGAAGCGGCCCGAGCTCACCGCCGAGCGCTTCGTTGTGATTCCCGCGCTCGGGCCGGATCGTGGCGATATTGGAAAAATTTACCGCACCGGTGACTTGGCGCGCTTTTTGCCTGACGGCAACATCGACTTTCTCGGCCGCGCGGATTATCAGATCAAGCTGCGCGGACATCGCATCGAGCCCGGCGAGATTGAGGCGCTGCTCGAGAAATCTCCCGGCGTCCGCCAGGCCGTTGTGGTTTTGCGCGAAGACCGCGAAGGCGACAAGCGGCTGGTCGCGTATCTCGTCGCGGAAGCACCGGACGTAGCATCCGGAGCGCGGCTGCGAGCGGCGCTCGACGCCAAACTGCCCGACTACATGGTTCCTTCCGCATTCGTGTTTCTCGAGGCGCTGCCGCTCACCGGCAACGGCAAGATCGATCGCAAGGCGCTGCTCAAGCTGCCTCCGCCGAACCTCGCTTCCGCTGCAGCCGCGCACTCTGCCGAACCCGCCAGCGAGATGGAGCGCGTGGTGGCGCGCGCATGGCAGCAGGCGCTGGGCATTCCGGCCGTTGGATTAACAGACAATTTCTTCGATCTTGGCGCGCACTCGCTCACAGTGGCTGAAGCGCACGCCAAGCTGCAGGAAGCGCTGGGCCGCGAGATTGCATTGCTCGATCTCTTTCAATACACGACGGTCAGCGGACTGGCCGCACATCTCGACAAGCAATCCGGCAGTGCGCAGACAGCGGCCGGCCAGCTCTCGGAGCGCGCCGCGCGCCGCAGAATGGCGCGCCAGCGGGAAGCCACAGCGCCATGAAGTCTTCCACCATCGCGATCGTCGGTATGGCGGGCCGCTTTCCCGGAGCGCGCAACACGGCCGAGTTCTGGCGGAACTTGCGCGATGGCGTTGAAGCCATTCGCGATCTTACGGACGCCGAGTTGCTCGCCGCCGGCGCCACGGCTGAAGATCTCGCCAATCCCGATTACGTGCGCCGCGCCGCCGTTCTCGATGGCGTGCCGCTCTTCGACGCGCCGTTCTTCGGTTTCAGCCCGCGCGACGCCTCCATCATGGACCCGCAGCACCGGCACTTCCTGGAGTGCGCGTGGGATGCGCTGGAGGACGCAGCGCATCCGCCGCAACAATTCCCAGGCTCCATCGGTGTCTTTGCCGGATCGGGCATGAACACCTACCTGATCCACAATCTGCTCGCCAACCGCCGCCTCGTCGCATCCGCAGGAATTTTTCAGCTCAAGCAAACCGGCAACGACAAGGATGTGCTGGCCACTCGCGTCAGCTATCAGCTCGATCTCCGCGGCCCCAGCATCAATGTGCAGACGGCCTGCTCCACTTCGCTGGTCGCGGTGCACATGGCCTGCCAGAGTTTGCTCAATTTCGAGTGCGACATGGCTCTCGCGGGCGGCGTTACGATCGAGATCCCTCACGGGCTCGGCTACGTTTATCGCGAGGGCGAGATTCTTTCGCGCGACGGCCACTGCAGGAGCTTCGATGCCAGCTCGAGCGGCACGGTTTTCGCGAGCGGTCTCGGTATCGTTGTCCTGCGCCGGCTTGAAGATGCGCTCGCCGATCGCGATCATATTCGCGCGGTCATTCTTGGCTCGGCGATCAACAACGACGGCGCGCGCAAGGTTGGTTATCTTGCGCCCAGTGTGGAGGGCCAGGCCGAGGTGATCCGCGAAGCGCTGGATTACGCCGGCGTGCCTGCCTCCAGCATCTCCTACGTGGAAACGCACGGCACCGGCACGCGCGTAGGCGATCCCATTGAAGTGCGCGCTCTGGCGCAAGCTTTTCAAGATTCCGGGACCCGCGGCACGACGGCCATCGGCTCGCTCAAGTCCAACGTGGGCCACCTGGATGCCGCGGCGGGTGTCTCCGGCCTTATCAAGACAACGCTGGCGCTCGAGCATGCGCAGATTCCCGCCAGCCTTCACTTTGAAAAGATCAATCCGCACATCGAGCTTGAGGGCAGCCCGTTTTACGTAAACAGCAAGCTTGCTGATTGGCCCCCCGCGGCCACGCCGCGCCGCGCCGGGGTCACTTCGCTCGGCATCGGCGGCACCAATGCGCACGTGATCGTGGAAGAGGCGCCTGCGGTCCCGCTCACCCGCGAGCAGAAGCCGTACCAGATCCTCACCGTTTCCGCAAAAACCGAAGCCGCCGCCGATCAGGCCCTTGCGAATCTGGCCGCGCATCTCGGGACGCATCCGGAACTGAACCTTGCCGACGCCGCTTTCACTTGCCAACTCGGGCGCACGGCATTTCCGCATCGCCGCGCTGTCGTCGTCGAAGACAAGCGTGAATCCGTTGCTGCGCTCGTGGGTCTCGGCCGTAAGAAACTCATTGCCGGCACTGCGGGGCGTACTGCGCCCGTGTTTCTCTTCTCCGGCCAAGGCTCGCAATACGTGAACATGGGCCGCGAACTTTATGAGAACGAGCCGGTTTTCCGCGAGGCGCTCAATCTTTGCGCCAGGCATCTGCGCGAGCCACTGGGAATCGATCTCATCGCAGCTCTTTATCCGCCGGACGCCGAAAAAGACTCCTGCGCGGAGCGCTTGAATCAGACCTGGCTCACGCAACCCGCGCTCTTCGCGATCGAATACGCGCTCGCCGAGTGGTGGAAGTCGCTCGGCGTTGAGCCCGCCGCCATGGCCGGCCACAGCATTGGTGAATACGTCGCCGCTTGCCTTGCCGGCGTCTTTTCGCTTGAGGATGCGCTTGCAATCGTCGCTGCGCGCGGACGATTGATCTACGATCTGCCCGCGGGTGCGATGCTGGCCGTGCCGCTTCCCGCCGCCGAGATCGAGTTGCCCAGAGATCTTTCTCTCGCCGCTATCAACAATCCCGCGATGTGCGTCGTCTCCGGCCCGGCAGAGGCGATTGAGAGCTACGAACAATCGCTCGCGAAGCAATCCATCGCCTGCCGACACCTGTTCACTTCGCACGCCTTCCACTCGGCAATGATGGAGCCCGTTCTAGGTGCATTCGAGCAGCGGTTGCGCCGCATCAAGCTGCACGCTCCGCGCATTCCCTATCTCTCGAATGTCACCGGCACGTGGATCAAAGCGGAAGAGGCCACGGACCCGGCTTACTGGGCGCGCCATATCCGTTCGACGGTTCGCTTCAGCGACAATCTTGCCGAGCTTTTCAGTGCGCCCGAGCGCGTGCTCATTGAAGCTGGGCCGGGCAATGTGCTCGCCACGCTCGCGCGCCAGCAGGGCGGCCCTTCCGCCAGGGCGTTTCCCTCGCTTCCGCATCCGCGCGAGAGCGTCTCTGCGTTGCGCTGCGCGCTTGAAACACTGGGCCGACTTTGGACGCTCGGCGTCAACGTCGATTGGTCGACGCTTCACGCAGCCGGTTCTGTACAGCGCGTTTCGCTGCCCACGTACCCCTTCGAGCGCCAAAAGTTCTGGATTGAGCCGGACAAACTTGCGCAGGACGCACAACTCGCGAGCGTACCGGCGTCGCCATCAGCGAATGCCGCCAGCACCGATGAGACTGTCTCGCTCTATCACCGCATTTGGAAGTCCACGCCTCTTCCCACAACCTCCGCAACCGCGCCGGGCCTCTGGCTGCTCTTCCGTGACACACTCGGAGTTGCCGATGAAATTGCCCGTCAGCTTGAGGCTGCGAAGCAGGAATTGGTTGTTGTCGAACCCGGCAGCAGCTTTAAGCAGCTGAAACACGGTCGCTATGCGCTGCGCCCTGCCGTGCGCGCCGACTACGATGCGCTGGTTAGCGCATTGCTCGAGTCGGGCGGAGCTCCGCGCAAGATTGTCCACCTCTGGTCTCTCGCGGCGGAAGCCAGCGAGACGCCGCTCCAGGAAACTCTTAACCGCAGCTTCTTCAGTCCTCTTTATCTGATGCAGGCGCTCGCGGCACAGGATCTCCAGGACATGCAATTGGCGCTCGTTTCCAACCACATGCAGCAGGTGGACGCGGAGCCCGTGCGCAATCCCGCACGCGCCGTGCTTCTCGGTCCCGCGCGCGTCGTTCACAAAGAGCTTCCAGGGTTCCACTGCAAGGCCATCGATCTCGACTTTGACACCAGAAAAACTGCGGAGAGCGCGGTTCAACTTGTCGGTGAGATGAACGCGGCTTACGAGGACTCTACGGTTGCGTGGCGCGGCAGTGAGCGCTTCGTCGAGACCCTCGAACCCCTCCAGCTTTCCGCCGAGCGCGAACGCCCGCGCCCCGGTCAGGCGCGTCTTGAGCGCAACGGCATCTACCTGATCACGGGCGGACTCGGCGCGCTCGGCCTCACGGTTGCCGAGCATCTGGCGCGCGAGTTTCAGGCGCGCCTTGTGCTTGTGGGCCGCTCCGCGCTTCCGCCCGAGGCACAATGGGAATCTGCATTGCGCGAGGGCGCACGATCTGAAACCGAAAAGGAGCGCATTCGCAAGCTGGTCGCGATTCGCTCCCTGGCGGCAGGATTGCTTGTCGTGCAGGCCGGTGTGACGAACCTCGACGAAATGAAGTCCGCGGTCGAACAGGCGCGCCGGCAATTCGGCAAAATCAGCGGCGTGTTCCACGCCGCCGGCGTGCTCGATGACGGCCCTCTCATGCTCAAGACTGCGGACAGCGCCGCGCGCGTTCTCGATCCCAAGGTGCGGGGAACATTGGTGCTTGAAGAAGCTCTGCGCGACGAGCCGCTCGCTTGTTTTGTGCTTTTTTCCTCGATCAGCTCCATCCTGCCGCCTGCGGGGCAGGTGGACTACGCCGCCGCCAACGCATTTCTTGACGCCTTCGCGCTCAGCCGCAGAGGGCCCGTCATCGCCATCAACTGGGGTGCGTGGCGGGAGATCGGCATGGCCGCGCGCGCCAATTCGCCGCACCCGTGGCTGGAAGAGCGTTTGCTCGATACACCCGACGAGATCGTCTTCTCCACTCGCATGTCGATCGAGAAGCATTGGGCCTTCGCCGAGCATCGCATCAAGAATGGCGCCGCACTGCTGCCGGGAACGGCGCACATGGAGCTCGTGGCCGGCGCCTTTGCACGCGTCTCTCCCCACACCGCCACCGAGTTTCAGAACGTATATTTCCTCGCGCCACTTTTCCTCGAGGGTGCGGA
>Ga0181539_1004933_pt1 | contig 11115 bp, 5 predicted proteins | sample PEATcosm2014_Bin_46_FD_119767 | JGI IMG/M metagenome (GOLD analysis project Ga0181539, IMG submission 119767) | Peatland microbial communities from MTU Mesocosm Facility, Houghton, MI, USA - PEATcosm2014_Bin23_60_metaG | ecosystem: Environmental > Terrestrial > Soil > Wetlands > Peat | place... | reverse complement strand
CCGCTTCCCGCAGTTCAACGAGAGCCTGCTCACGGCGGTGGAGCTTTCCGGCCGGCAGCTCGACGCCGGGGAGTGCAGCCCGGTGATGCTCGGCCGCACCTGCCGGGAGGCCGAGGCGCCGGTGGCCGTCGTGCGGCTGGGGCGGATCTTCAACCCACTGCCTCTGGGGCTGAGCCTTGCGGCGGCACTCTGGCTGGTGGCGACGGTGGCCGCCTTCGGCGTCCTGGCGCCGGGCGGGATGAAGATCTGGCTGCGGCGCAACGTGCTGTTGTCCAACGAGCTTTGGCCGCGGTGGACGCGGCTGGAGGTCGTCGGCTTTCCCCACAAATGGACCAAAGTTGCCCGGGGCGACGATTTCGTGGTCGTCGCCCGGGCCGATTTGAAAAAGCGTTGGGTGCCGGCGAGCGTCGAGATCCGTTATCGCAGCGAGGAGGGCGGGCGGCTGCGGGCCACGATGAACCGCGAGGGGAAGCCCGACCCGGCCAAGGATAAGTACCAGGAATACTCGCACATCTTTGCCGGCGTTTCCGCCCCGATCCGCTTCGACGTGGTCGGCGGCGACGACGCCGTGCGGGACCTGCGGATCGAGGTCGTCGACAGCCCCACGATCGTCGCCATGCAGCTCCACTGCCGCTATCCGGCCTACATGGGCCGGGCGCCGCGGACGCTGCCGGCGGTCGGCGTGATGCAGATCCCGCGGGGAACGGAGGTCACGCTGCTGGCCAAGAGCAACAAGGACCTGGTGAGCGTGCAGGTCGACTCCGGCCAGGAGGAGTCGCGCCACGCCGCCGAGTTGATCCGCCCGGTCCCCGGGTCGCCCCGCGAGTTTCAGTACCACATTGCCAGTCTCGACGAAGACCGCGTGCTGCTGTTCACCGTCGCCGACACGGACGGCATCAAGAGTCGCGAGCCGGTGCGGCTGGGACTGGCCGTGGTGAACGACGAAAAGCCGCAGCTTGCCTTGCAGCTTCGCGGCGTCGGCTCGGCGATCACCGCCAAGGCCCGGTTGCCGGTGGCAGGCCAGGTGACCGACGACTACGGCGTGGCCCGGATCTGGTTCGAGTATGTCGTCGATCAGCAGCCGCCGGCGACGGTGCCGATCCGCACCTTTCAGGGCAATCCCACGGACATTGCCCTGAGCGAGGCCCTGGAGGTCCCTCCCTTGGGACTCAAGCCCGGCCAGAAGCTCGTTTTGCACGCTGAGGCGGCCGACCGCTACAATTTGACGGGCAAGCCCAATATCGGCCAGAGCGATCGATGGACGCTTGACGTGGTTACGCCGGAAAAGCTGCGCATGTTGTTGGAGTCCCGCGAGTTGGTATTGCGGCAGCGGTTCGAGGCCCTGATCCAGGACGTGACCGAGACCCGCGATTGGCTCGTGCGGGTGGAGTTTGCCGGCAAGCCCGACGCGGCGGCTCAGCAGGCCAGGACGCGTCCGCCGCAGCAGGCCTCGACCGAGTGGCTGCTGGCCGTGGAGCGGACCGCGCAGAACAGCCAGAAGGACGCCCGCGAGACCGCCGGCGTGGCCGAGAGCATCCTCGACATCCGCGACGAGCTGGTCAACAACCGCATCGACACCCCGGAGCTCAAGCGGCGGCTGGAGTTGCAGATCGCCGCGCCGCTGACGGAGATCGTCGAGAAGATGTTCCCCGATCTGGACCGCCTGCTGGACCGCGTGCAGGCCGCGCGGGAGGACCGGGAAGCGAGCATCGCCGGCCGGGAGAAGGTGGTTGCCCAGCTCAACCGGATCCTGGCCTCGATGCAGCAGGTGTTGAGCCGGATGATCGAGTTGGAGGACTTCAACGAGGCGGTCGAGCTGCTGCGGACGATCATCGATCAGCAGAAGCAGCTCGACACGCAGACCAAGCAGCGGCACAAGCAGAAACTCCACGAACTGTTGGAGAAATAGCCATGTCCCTGAACTGTTGCCAGACGTTGATTCGAGGTCCCCTCGCCCGCCGGGAGAGGGTTAGGGTGAGGGGAAAGTGGGACCGAGCGTGGCCCGTGGTATGGTCTGTCTTTCCCGGTACTCCCTCACCCCGGCCCTCCCCCGGAGGGAGAGGGGGACTTTGGGTCGTGATCTGCACGCTTGCCCTCGCCCTGCTCGGTGGCGGTGTCGATAAGGCCGTGGCGGACGACCCCGCGGTCCCGGCCGTCGGGCCGTCCAAACCGGCCGCTGACGAGACCCCGTCGGCCGACGCGCTGGTGGCCAAGCAACGGCAGGTCGCCGATCGCTTCCGGCACCTGGAAGAGGTCCTGGTGCGGATGTCCGAGCTGACCACGTCCACCGATCCGCGGCGGGCGGCCTTGCTGCACAAGACCGTCCACGAGAGCAAGCAGCGGCACGTCGGCGAGCATTTCGACACGCTCGTGGACCAACTCAAGAAGGATGAGCTCTCCAAGGCCATGGAAAACCAAGGTGTCCTGCAAAAGGACCTCCAGTCGCTCTTGGAACTGCTGTTGAGCGAAAACCGCCAGCAGCGGATCGAGTCGGAAAAGGCCCGCTTGCGCGACTACATCAAGCAGCTCAACCAGATCATCAACCAGCAAAAGGGCATCCAGGGCCGCACCGCGGAAGGCGGCGAGCCCAAGGGCCTCTCCAAGGAACAACAGCAGCTTGCCGACCGCACCGGCGAGCTGGCCGGCAAGATCAAGAGAAACGAAGAGTCCTCCTCCGGGCAAGGCAACGGCAAGAACACCGAGCCCGGCCAGGGCGGCAAGTCGCCGGGCGATAAATCGCCGGGGGATAAGTCGCCCGGCGGGAAGAAGCCGCAGGAGGAGAAGGCCCAGGGCAAACCCGCCAAGCCGGGCGAACCGAGCAAGTCGGGCAAGTCCGACAGCGGCTCGAAGTCGCAGAAGGGCCAGGGCCAAGGTAAAGGGCAAGGTCAGGGCCAAGGGCAGGGTCAGGGCCAAGGGCAGGGTCAGGGCCAAGGTCAGGGTCAAGGCCAAGGGCAAGGCCAGGGTCAAGGCCAGCAGGATGAGAACCAGCAGCAAGGACAAGACCAGCAACAAGATCCGTCGCAACAGCAGGGCGATGCGCCGGCCCGCAAGAAAATCGAGGCCGCCCAGGACCGCATGAAGGAGGCCCAGAAGAAGCTGGACGAGGCCAAGCGTCAAGGCGCGGTCCAGAAGCAGGACGAGGCGATCCGCGAGCTGGAGCAGGCCAAGGCCGACCTGGAACGGATCTTGCGTCAGCTCCGCGACGAGGAGACGCAGCGGATGCTGGCCCTGTTGGAGGCCCGCTTCCGCAAGATGCTCGCCATGCAGCGCGAGATCAACGAAGGGACCGTGCGGCTGGACAGGATCCCCGCGGCGGAGCGGACGCACGACCAGGAGATCGAGTCCAACCGCTTGAGCCGCAAGGAGGCGGAGATCGTGCTGGAGGCCGACAAGGCGCTGACGCTGTTGCACGAGGACGGCACCGCGGTGGCCTTCCCCGAGGCGGTCGAGCAGATGCGCAGCGATATGGAGCAGGTCGTGCAGTTTCTCGCCGCGGCCAACGTCGGCAGCGTGACGCAATCGGTCGAGAAAGACATCGTTGCCGCCTTGGAGGAGATGATCGCGGCGTTGCAGAAGGCGATCAAGGACCATGAAGACCAGAAGCCGCAGCCGGGCCAGCCTGGCCAGGCCGGCGACCCGCCGCTGGTGGATAAGCTCTCCGAGATCAAGATGATCCGGGCGCTGCAGATGCGGGTCAACGTCCGCACGGAGCGCTATGGCAAGCTCAAGGAGAGTCCGGAGGTGCGGGAGGTGTTGACCAAGCTGAGCCGGCAGGAGGCCCGCGTCAACAAGATCACTCGCGATTTGAGCATGGGGAAAAACCGATGAGCACGAACCTCAAAGGGCTGGCCGTCCTCTTGATTATTGCCGGTCTGGCGACGGCCGCTTCGGCGGACGCCGTGCCGAAGCAGGCGGCTTGGAAGCTTCCCGATTCCAAGGATGTCCGCAAGCAGGTCTTCGCCTGGCTCGACGGGCGTGGGCTGGACGCCGCGACGCGGGCGAAGGCCGAGAAGCTGTTCCCGGCAAACCAGGAGAACCTTGCCGGCGCCGAACTCCTCTCGCGGGTGGTTCAGACGATCGCCTTGGGCGACGAGCGTGCCCGAAAACTGGTCGATCTCTGCTCGCAGGCCCCGTCGTCCCGTCCGCCGGAGCAGTCCTGGCTCAAAGACCCGAAACTTCCGGCGGTTGTGGCGCAGAATTTGCGGTTGTGCTACGGCGTTTGGCTGGTCCAGGCCTCTCTGTACGACGAGTCGCTGGAGCAGCTTGCCGGACTGGAGCCCGGGCGGGTTGCCGATCCGGCGTCGTTGCTCTTCTACCAAGGGGTCGTTTACCACCAGTTGCTGAACAAGGACGCCGGTTTGAAAGCGATCCGGGAGTTGTTGGAGGAGCCGGAGCAGAGCCCGCGGCGATACGCGGCCGTGGCCAAGTTGATGCAGGAGGATCTGCATCAACTCCAAGAGGATTCCTTGGATCACATCGCGCGGCGGATGGACGACATCCGCCGCCGCTTGGGCCTCGGCCGCGGCGACCAGAAGGTCCGCACGGTCGAGGACGGGGTGATCAAGTCGTTGGACAAGCTGATCAAGGACTTGGAGGACCAGCAGCGGCGCCAGCAGCAGGCCAGCAGTGGGGGCAGCTCGCAGTCCAGCAAGCCGGCCCCCGACAGCCGCATCCTGGAGCTCAAGGGTCCCGGCGAGGTGACCAAGAAGGAGGTCGGCCACAAGGACGGCTGGGGCAACCTGCCGCCCAAGCAGCGGGAAGATGCCATGCAGCAGATCGGCCGCGAGTTTCCCTCGCACTACCGCGACGTGATCGAACAATATTTCCGCAAGCTCGCCGGCGAGAACAGCGGGCAGGATCGGTGAACAGACAATTCGCGGAACGCCACCGAGGGCGTTCCCTACAGACCATGGAATGAATAATGTTGACGGCATTTCTTCTCACTTTGACGACCGTCGCCGCCGCGCCGCCTGCCGTGCAGGTGCAAACGCTCAGCGGGGAGAATGCCAGCGGTACGCTGGTCGAACTCGGCCCGCAGCGGATTGGCCTGGAGTCGGCCATGGGGCATGTCTCGCTGGAGACGGAGCGGGTGGTCGCCCTCTGGCCGGTCGCAGTTCCGGCGGCAGCCGCTGGCGAGCCGGCCGCGTGGGTCGACCTGATCGACGGCTCGTCGCTGGTCGCCGCGAGCATCACCAGTGCGGGCGGAACGACGCGGCTGGGTCTGGCCGGCGGCCGGAGCATCGAGCTGGCCAGCCGCCAGGTCGTCGCGGTCCGACTCCAGCCCCATACCGACGCCACGGCCGCCGAGTGGAGCCGGCTCCAGGAGTCCGAAACCGCCAGCGACGTGCTCGTGGTCCACAAGGGAACCTCCCTGGACTTCCACCGCGGCATCCTGCGGGAGATCGGACCCGCGGCCGTCCGCTTCGAGGTCGACGGCGAAGTGTTGCCGGTGAAGCGGGAGAAGGTCTTTGGCGTCCTCGTCTGCCAGGCCGCCGCCCGCAATCTGCCGGAGCCGATCTGTCACCTGGTCGAGGGCAATGGGTCCACCTGGGTCGCGCACACCATCGGCCTGGACGGCGAGCAGGTCGAGTGGACCACGCCCCTGGGCGTCGCCGTCAAGCGTCCGCTGGGCGAGCTGGCGAAGATCGACTTCTCGCAAGGCAAGATCGTCTACTTGAGCGATCTGAAGCCGGAGTCGGTGGAGTGGACGCCCTACATCGCCGCCGGCAAGCCGATGGCCTCCTGGTCGGAGTTCTTCCGCCCGCGCAACGACCAGAGCCTCCGCTCGGGCCCGTTGGAGCTGGGCGGCAAGTCGTACAAGAAGGGGTTGGCCCTGCACAGCCGCACCACGATGGTCTACCGGCTTCCCGGGCGGTTCCATCGCTTCAAGGCCATGGCCGGCATTGACGACCGCTTCCGGCCGCGGGGCAACGTGCGGCTGCTGATCCGCGGCGACGACCAGGTGCTGGCGAAGCTGACCGTGTCCGGCACCGACGAGCAGCCGCAGCCGATCGACGTCGATCTCAGCGGCGTCCGCCGGTTGACGATCCTGGCCGACTTCGGCGACGATCTCGACGTGGCCGGTCATCTCGATCTGTGTGAAGCGAGGATCGTAAAATGAGACGCCTGCTGTTGCGTTTTGCACACCTCGCGCTGTTGGCCGCCCTGCTGTTGCTCGGTCCCTCCCGGCCCACGCCCGGCGCCGAGCCGGACTCCAAGGCCCCCAAGCCTGCCGCCCCCGCTCCGGCGATCGACGCGGCGCTGCGGGAGGCCGAGTCGCAGCGGATCGCGGTGATGGCCAAGGTCAAGGACAGCGTCTTGGCGGTCTTTGTTTCCACGGGTCAGGGCGGCGGCTCGGGCGTGGCGATCACGCCCGACGGCTACGCGCTGACCAACTTCCACGTGGTCCACGAGTGCGGCCCGGCGATGAAGTGCGGCATGGCCGACGGCCGGCTCTACGACGCGGTGCTGGTGGGCATCGATCCGACGGGCGACGTGGCCCTGATCAAGCTCCTGGGCCGCGACGACTTCCCCCATGCCGAGCTGGGCAACAGCGAGGAGGTCCGCGTCGGCGACTGGGTCTTCGCCATGGGAAATCCCTTCCTCCTGGCCAGCGACCTCCAGCCCACGGTGACCCACGGGATCATCTCCGGCGTCCACCGCTATCAGTATCCCTCGGGCACGATTCTGGAATACGCCGACTGCCTGCAAACCGACGCCTCGATCAACCCCGGCAACTCCGGCGGCCCGCTGTTCGACGCGCTGGGCCGATTGATCGGCATCAACGGCCGCGGCAGCTTCGAGAAGCGGGGCCGGGTGGCGGTCGGCGCCGGCTATGCGATCTCCATCAACCAGATCAAGAACTTCCTCGGCGACCTGCACAGCGGCCGGGTCGTCGACCATGCCACGCTGGGGGCCGTCTTCTCCTTCGACAACGACGGCCGCGTGACGGTCAGCGACATCATCGAGACCTCCGACGCCTACCGCCGCGGCCTGCGCATGGACGACGAGCTGGTGAGCTTCGGCGGCCGGCCCGTCTCGACCCCCAACGGCTTCAAGAATGTCTTGGGTATTTACCCCAAGGGCTGGCGGGTGCCGCTGAGCTACCGCCGCGAGGGAAAACGTTACGACGTCTACGTCCGGCTGACTGGGGCGCACCGTGAGGGCGAGCTGGAGAAGATCATCGACCAGAAGCCGGCGATGCCCATTCCCCTGCCGCCGAAGAAGCCCGACGGCGAGGGCCAGCGGCCCGGTCGGATCAAGGAGAACGAGCTGCCGAAGGGCCCGATGCCCATTCCGCTTCCCGGACATCCCGGCCACCCGGAAGTGCCCATGCCCGAGGCGGTGAAGAAGTTGTGGGAGACCAGGCGGGGATACGCCAACTACTATTTCAACAAGCTCCAGCGGGCAAGGGTCTGCGACGCCTGGACTGCGAGGGGCAGCTTCGCCGGGGTGGACGGCGCCTGGACGCTGGCCGGTCCGCTGGCCGGCGGCGGCGATTTCCGCTTCGTGTTGGGCAACGACGGCTGCCTGCTGGAGCTGCCCAGCGAGGAGATCAAGTGGACCGCCGGCAACCAGCTCGACGCCTCGCTCTTGCCGCAAGCCAGCGGCGGACTCTTGCCGACGCTTTACCTCTGGCGCCGGCTGGCCGTTTTGGGTCCGGGCAAGTTCGGCGAGGTCTCCTACGTGGGCAAGGCCCCGCTGCCCGGCCGCGACGAGTCGTTCGACGTGCTGTTGGGCGTCCACGGCGGGGTCCAGTGCCGCTGGTACTTCGACCCGGCCCAGGGAACGTTGGCGGCGATGGAGATGTATCCCGACGCGGAGTCCGACCCTTGCGAGGTCTACTTCTCCGACTACCACGAGGTCGAAGGCCGGCTGATGCCTTCGCAGATGGAGGTCCGCTTCGGCGACGATACGTTCGGCCAGTTCAAGTTTTCCGAGATCAAGCTGGATAAGGAAACGAAACCGTAAGCATCCGCGCAACGACAACCTGATGGGTTTTGACAAACAAAACCGGTATACGCAGGGGACACTAGCCCGAAGCGCAAGCGAGGGAAAACGGGAGAACGTTGTGCCTCCCTCGCTTGCGCTTCGGGCTAGTGTCCCCCCATGAACAATTCGGGATCACGCAACTACCGGTCTTGTTCGTCAAAACTCATCAGAGGCAATTTCTCCTTCGGGAACAGGTAGACCATGATCCGCCAGTTACGTCTCATTTCACTGTCTTTTGCCCTGCTGCTGCCGGCCGGGGCGGCGTTGGCCGCGTCCGGCGGGCCGCGGTTGAGGACCGCCATCAGCGAGACGATTGACGCGGCGGTCCAGGCCAAGGCGGTGAAGATCTACGGCGCCGGCGGATTGCAGGGCCTGGCGGCCTACCAGAGCGGCATGTTGATCTCGCCCGAGGGCCACGTGATGACGGTCCTCAGCCACGTGCTGGACACCGACGATCTGCACGTCACGCTCAACGACGGCCGCCGCTTTGAGGCCAAGCTCTTGGGCGCCGACCCGCGGCTGGAGGTGGCGGTGCTGAAAATCGAGGCCTCGAACCTGCCCTGCTTCGATCTGGCGCAGGCGATCGAGGTGGAGGAAGGCGCGCGGGTGCTGGCCTTCAGCAACATGTTCGGCGTGGCCACGGGCGACGAGCCGGTCACGGTGCAGCACGGCACGATCGCCGTGAAGACGCAGTTGGAGGCGCGGCGGGGGATTTTCGAGACGCCCTACAACGGCCCGGTCTACGTGTTGGACATGACCACCAACAATCCCGGGGCCGAGGGCGGACTGCTGGTCACTCCGCAGGGCGAGCTGGTGGCCATGCTGGGCAAGGAGCTTCGCAACGCCCGCAACGGCACTTATCTCAACTACGCCGTGCCGATCGGCCAGTTGCGGGAATCGGTGAAGCTGATCCGCGAGGGGAAGTTCGTGGCGCAGCCGGCGGAGACGAAGAAGAGGCCCGACCGGCCCGTCACGCTGGCCGCCCTGGGTCTGGCGTTGGTCCCCGACGTGGTGGATCGCACGCCGCCTTACGTGGACCGCGTACTGTCCAGCTCGCCCGCCGCCGGGACCGGCCTGAAGCCCGACGACCTCGTGGTGCTGGTCGGCGACCACCTGGTCCAGTCCTGCAAGGCGCTGAAGGACGAATTGGAGCGGATCGACGAGGCGGACCCCGTAAAGCTGACCGTGCTCCGCGCCCGGGAGATGATCGAGGTGACGCTCAAGGCCCAGCCGGCCGACGACCGGTGAACCGATGAAATGCCTGCCATGAAGATGTACCCGATCGCGGTGAGTTCGGCAACGAGTCCGCATTGCAACGGACACGGCACAGAGGGCGTTCCCTAATGAGTTTTGACGGACAAAACCAGAAATACCCTTGGGTGGCCCCGATAGCTTGCTATCGGGGTGCCGAAGGCACAGGAGGCCATTGCGCAGTCCTCTTGCGGCTGCGCCGCCCCGATAGCAAGCTATCGGGGCCACCCGATTACCGGTTTTGTTCGTCAAAGTTCATCAGGCTTGCGACCAACCCCGGAAGAGCCTGGAAAACTCTGTCCGGCGTCCCCTCACCCCGGCCTTCTCCGAAAGGGAGAGGCGGATCGATTGGTTCGCACCGGTTGGTGCTGGTGGCCGCCGGCGTGGCGGGTCTGTTGCTGGCGGCGATCTTTCCCGCCGCGATGGTCAGGGCGGCCGACCCGGACGATATCGAAAGACTGGCCTTCCAGGCGGCGGTCGACCGGGTCGCGCCGTCGGTGGTCCGCATCGAGACGATCGGCGGGCTGGAGCAAGTCGGGCGGATGCTGGCGGGCACGGGCCCGACCACGGGCCTGGTGGTCTCCGCCGACGGCTACATTGTCTCCAGCGCGTTCAATTTCGCCAACAAGCCCGATTCGATCCTCGTCCAGCTTCCCGACGGCGCCCGCCGGCCGGCCCGGCTGGTGGCCGCGGACCACAACCGCATGTTGGTGCTGCTGAAGATCGATCCGCCCGGGCCGCTGGCGGTGCCGCAGTGGGTTGCCAAGGGCGAGGTCCGCGTGGGACAGTGGGCGGTGGCGGTGGGCCGGGCCTTCGAGTCCAGCCGGCCCAACCTGGCCGTGGGCGTGATCAGCGCCGTGAACCGCATCTGGGGCAAGGCCCTGCAGACCGATGCCTCGATCTCGCCCAACAACTACGGCGGCCCCCTGGTCGATCTGGGCGGCCGCGTCTTCGGCCTCTTGGTGCCGCTGTCGCCGGAGGGAAAAAGTGAGGCGGCCGGCGTCGAGTGGTACGACTCGGGGATCGGCTTCGCCATTCCCGCCGGCGATCTCCAGGCCGCCGTCGCGCGGTTGAAGGCGGGCAAGGACCTTCAGCCGGGCGTGGTCGGCATACGTTTTCCCGCCCTCGGCATCCAGATCGCCGACCCGGTGATCGCCGGCGCACGGCCCAACTCGCCGGCCGCCAAGGCGGGACTGAAGAAGGACGACCGGATCGTGGAGATCGAGGGGCGGAAGATCGGCCGGGCCGCCGAAATCCGGGAGGAGATCAACCGCCGCTACGCGGGTGACACGCTGCACATCAAGCTGTTGCGCGACGGTAAGCCGGTCGAGGCGCAGGTGGAGCTGGTCGACAAGCTCGATCCCTATGCCCACCCCTTCCTCGGTGTCCTGCCCGTCCGCGACCTGCCGGCCGGCACGCCGGCCAGTCCCGCCGGGGTGGAGGTCCGCTACGTTTACTCGCAGGGCCCGGCGGCCAAGGCGGGCCTGTCCGCTGGCGACGTGCTCGTGTCACTGGCCGGGCAGCCGATCCTCGACGCGGGCTGGCTCCGCCGGCGGATCACCGACTTCCAGCCGGGCGACAAGCTCCAGGCCGAGTTCCGCCGCCAGCAGCAGACCCGCAAGGCGACGATCGAGCTGGCTGCTTTGCCGGAGGCGGTGCCGGAGGGCCCGTTGCCGCCGGCCCGCCGCAAGAGCGACGCCAAGGCGCCCGAATCGCGGCCCGAGGTGGGCTCCTTCACCATGCAGGCCGGAACGCTGAACAGCCAGGCCCGCGTCTACGTGCCCGGCGACTATGACCCGGCCGCGTCTTACGGGCTGGTGGTCTGGCTGCACGGCAGGGGCGGGCTGAAGGAGGACGAGCTGGTCGCCCGCT
>Ga0181539_1004928_pt1 | contig 11122 bp, 16 predicted proteins | sample PEATcosm2014_Bin_46_FD_119767 | JGI IMG/M metagenome (GOLD analysis project Ga0181539, IMG submission 119767) | Peatland microbial communities from MTU Mesocosm Facility, Houghton, MI, USA - PEATcosm2014_Bin23_60_metaG | ecosystem: Environmental > Terrestrial > Soil > Wetlands > Peat | place... | reverse complement strand
CGCTGGCTGCGGCTGGTCGTGCAGATGGCCTGCACGGTGCTCGAGCAAATGGGCACCTACCCAAGGAACCAGCCGCCGATTTTGTTCATGATGGAAGAATTCGCCACCCTCGGCCATATGGAAATCATGGAACGCGCGGCGGCATACTTCCCGGGCTTTGGGGTTAAGCTATGGGCGGTCCTGCAAGATACAACTCAACTCCAACGATACTACAATAGCAGTTGGGAAACTTTCTTGGGCAACGCTGGCCTGGTTCAGTGCTTCGCCAATGGCGACCAATCGACGCTCGACTATATCGCGCGTCGGCTCGAACGGCTCGTCGCGCCCTTCGAGCTGCGCACCGCCTTCTCGCGCCAGCGCTTCAGCCAATTGCTGATGATCGAAGGCGAGCCCCCCGCTGCGGCGATACGTCTTGAGCATGAGGACGTGGCGGCGATCCGCGCCCAAATCGTGCAACGGTCGAGGTCAATTATTCAGCAACACTCCCGGTAGAGTGAGGTATGAATTTTATACCTGATCCCATGGCCGTGATCGATCACTCATCAACATCGACTGGCTCGGGCCTCTGGCCGAGGATATACTCGCGGATGCCTGCATGCGCTCCTTGACCTTGAATTTTTTCCGGCCTCTCTCCTGGAATGACGCCGGCCTCCAGTTGCCCCACCTTCATGTTTGGAACAAAGGGTGAGAAAAACAAAATCCGTCCTTTGAAGAGATCAAGGTCACCATTTATGAGCGCAGGAATTTTGCCGGTCTGCATCTGAGAGAATTTTTCCGGTGCGCTAAATGCAATTGAATATGAATTTATGTAATCCCACTCTCGATAGGGAATGCTTTCATCGAGCGGATTATCGAGCGACAGCCCCCGTCTCAGAAAAATATCGTCATTGCTAATCCAGGGTGAGTTTCGATGGTGTGCTTTCCAGGCCTCGATGTGACTTACCATCATCTGGTCATTGATCGTCAGAATCCCTGCGATATCTCGCTCGTCCAAAAATAATGACGCCGAGCTATTCACCGCGTCATTTATGACGATACTCGTGATATCTCTGCCGCTCAGGATGCACTCGAGGTACCGTTTAACGCTCAGTTTCAGACTCTGCACCCCAGGGCCATTTCGGGCCCCCTTACCGTCGTACCAATCATTTGCGATGACTTCGCAGAACCAATCGGCTTTGTTTTGGCCCACCTTACTCATCAGCTCCGAATAAAATTCGTGTTCCATGTCGGCTTTATTGTCAAAAAAGTAATCGAGCGAATCAGCCTCGATTTCTGAGCCGTCAACAAGCTTGATGCCCCTGCTATTTAGAGACCGCGCAATCTCTGCTCCCTCTTCATGGATCGCGTCGAGAAAGCGTTCCATGAATGCTGGCGATGACTGGTACTGCGGAAGATTTGCTGACTGCACGGCTTTGGGCGGCTTGGTCATTCTTCTGCTTCCATCTGATTCATCCGACTCGTGTATCTCCAAACCAACTCAGATGGGAACCAAATTCTGGCGTACCTGTAACGCTCTTGGGCCAGCTTACCGTCGCTAAGGACTATCAAGGGCAAGGGCATGCATCATCGCTGCTTCTTTTCGCGCTCAAAACCGCTGTGCAGGCGGCCGAAATCGTGGGCAGCATGGGTGTCATCACGCACCCGCTCGATGACGGCGAGCGCGGCTTCTATGCGCGATCGGGATTCCAGGACCTGCCTTTCGATTCACGCCCCGCCATGTTTGTGCGCATAGTGGATTTGCAGGCGGTTTTTGCAGGTAGCTTTTGCACGAATAATATCGTGTTAAATCAAGTAATTAGTTTTTATGCGAACGGTTCTTGTTTATGAACAGAAGCCGTCTTTTGATTGTCATTAATATCCTTTATTCCAGATATATTGAATTCTTGAATGCCGCCAAACATCCGCTCGCATGAGCAAGCTGGCCAGAATCGGAGACACGACATGAGGATGAAGGGCTTTGCTGCTGCTTTAGTTGCATGGGCGACGCTGACAAACTCAGCGCACGCAGTCGATGCGGCTCTTCCCCCCTACCAAGCGGTAGCGGGCATTTCAGGGCAACTGAAGTCCGTCGGCTCCGACACCTTGAATCATGAAATGATCCTATGGGCCGAGGGGTTCAAATCAAAATATCCGAACGTAAAAATCGAAGTCGAAGGCAAGGGCTCGTCAACAGCCTTGCCTCCGCTGCTCTCCGGCGATGCGCAGTTTGGCCCAATGTCGCGTTATATGACGAGCGCCGAAGCCGACGCCTTCGAAAAGAAATACGGATACAAGCCGACGGCCATACGCGTCGCGGTCGACGCGTTGGCAATCTACGTCCACAAGGATAATCCGGTCCCCTGTTTGACCTTGCAACAGTTGGATCAAATTTTCTCCTCCACGCGGAAAGGGAGCGGCGGGAAAAGCATCGACAAATGGGGTGATGTCGGCGCGAGCGACGCATGGTCAGAGCAGCCAATCACAGTATATGGCCGCAACCAGATTTCAGGCACCTATGAGTTTTTCAGGCAGCTTGTGCTCTACGGCGGTGATTTCAAGGAGGCGGTCAAACAAGAGGTCGGCTCTGAGGCCGTCGTCGAATCTGTCGCAAAAAATAAGTTCGCGATTGGATATTCCGGCATCGGATACAAAACGAGCGGCGTGCGTGCGGTTCCTGTCGCCTCGTATTTTGGCGGAAAATGTTACGACACATCTGCCGACGAAACCTATTCCGGAAAATATCCCATCGCTCGTTATCTCTACATCTACGTGAATAAAAACCCGAACGAGCCGCTCGATCCGCTGCGCGCCGAATTCATCAAGTACATTCTGTCCAAGGATGGCCAAATCCAAACGGAACAAGGCGGATATTACCCAATTACCGGCGAAATTCGCGAGGCTGAGTTGAAGCGGCTGGGCCTCTCCGACTCCACAAAATGATCCGCCGCACGGCAGGTGGCTTGCAGCCGCAGCAAATATCCGGTAATCTGGATTTATGGAAAATATAGAGGCTATCTCAGCACTCGCGGCGCTCGCGCAGACCACACGGCTCGATACGTTCCGCCTGTTGGTCGCGCACGAGCCCGAGGGCGTGCCTGCCGGTGAATTGGCGCGCCTCATGGCCGTGCCGCAAAACACCATGTCAGCGCATCTGAGCATTCTCTCCCGCGCCGGTCTGGTGGCCGGCAAGCGCCATAGCCGCTCCATCATCTATCGCGCCAATCTCGGCCGCCTCCGCGAGGTCATGCTGTTTCTGTTGAAAGACTGCTGCGGCGGGCGTCCCGATATTTGCGCGCCCCTCATCGCCGATCTCACTCCCTGCTGCCAGACAAAGGCTCACGCCCATGACTGATCGCGTTTACAACGTCCTCTTTCTTTGCACCGGCAACACCGCGCGCTCGATCCTCGCCGAAAGCATTTTGCGTAAGGATGGCGCGGGGCGCTTCAACTCCTTCTCGGCGGGCAGTCACGCCAAAGGCGTTATCAACCCCTTCGCGATCAAAACGCTTGCCGCATACGGTTATCCGACTGAAGGCTTTCGCTCGAAAAACTGGGAAGAGTTCGCAACACCCGACGCGCCGAAAATGGATTTCGTGTTCACGGTCTGCGACAACGCGGCTGGCGAGGCCTGTCCAGTATGGCCGGGTCAGCCGATGACCGCGCATTGGGGTATTGAAGACCCTGCGGCGGTTGAAGGTTTGGACATCGAGAAGCAACGCGCCTTCAACCTCGCCTTTCGTTACATGAAAAACAGAATTTCCTTGCTCCTCGCGCTGCCGATTGCCCGTCTCGATAAGCTGGCGCTGAAGAACCGCTTGCGTGAAATCGGCGAAACGGAAGGCGCGACCCACAAAGCGGAAGCTCAATCGTGACGATCACCATTTATCACAACCCCGCCTGCGGCACCTCCCGCAACACGCTGGCGATGATCCGGCAAAGTGGCGAAGAGCCTGTCGTGATTGAGTATCTGAAAGACCCGCCCTCGCGCGAGCGGCTGGTCGAACTACTCCGCGCCATGGGCATTTCAGTCCGGGAGCTGTTACGCCAGAAGGGCACGCCCTATGACGCGCTTGGTCTCGCCGATCCGAAATGGACGGAAGAAGAATTGATCGGCTTCATGGTCGTGCATCCCATCCTCATCAACCGGCCAATCGTCGAGACGCCGAAGGGCGCGCGGCTGTGCCGCCCCTCGGAAGCCGTGCTCGATATTTTGCCGAACCCCGACATTGGCGCTTTCACCAAGGAAGACGGCGAAGTCGTCATCGGGAAAACAGCTCGTTCACGTTGACCCTGAAAGGCTACCTATGACCACGATTCAAATATTCGACCCCGCCCTTTGTTGCAGCACGGGGGTTTGCGGCGTTGAGGCCGACCAAGCTCTGATCACTTTCGCGGCGGATGTGGATTGGGCCAAACAGAACGGCGCGCATGTTGAGCGCTTCAACTTGGCGCAGCAACCGATGGTCTTCGCCGAAAACGGGACTGTGAAAGGCTTTTTGGAGCGTTCCGGTCAAGAAGCGCTGCCGTTGACCCTCGTTGATGGCGAGATGGCGCTGGCTGGCCGCTACCCCAATCGCACCGAGCTGGCGCGCTGGGCTGGCGTTGCGGAAGCGAGCGAAGCGAAACAAGGCGGATGCTGCGGCGGCAGTTCCTGCTGCTGAAAGGTCGAAATGAAATTTCTCGAAAAAGCTCCGCGTTTCCTCTTCTTCACCGGTAAGGGCGGCGTCGGCAAAACGTCGATCGCCTGCGCGACGGCGATCCAGCTCGCCGAAGCCGGACGCCGCGTGCTGCTCGTCAGCACCGATCCGGCCTCGAATGTCGGTCAGGTGTTCGGGGTGCGCATTGGCGACAACAAGATCACGGCCATTGCCGCTGTGTCGGGGCTTTTCGCGCTGGAAATCGACCCGCAGGCCGCCGCGCAAGCCTACCGCGACCGCATTGTCGGCCCTGTGCGGGGCACGCTTCCGGAAGCCGTCGTCAAGGGCATTGAAGAACAGCTTTCCGGAGCCTGCACGACGGAAATCGCCGCCTTCGATGAATTCACCGCATTGTTGACCGATACGGCTCTCACCGCCGATTACGACCACATCGTTTTCGACACGGCTCCAACGGGTCACACCATCCGCCTGCTGCAACTCCCCGGAGCATGGAGCGGCTTCCTTGAAGCGGGCAAGGGCGATGCCTCCTGCCTCGGCCCGCTCGCCGGACTGGAAAAGCAACGCGCCCAATATAATGCCGCCGTGGACGCCTTGGCTGACTCCAATCGCACCCGTTTGGTTCTTGTCGCGCGCGCCCAAGACTCCGCCTTGCGCGAGGCCGCGCGCACACATGCGGAACTCGCCGCGATTGGCCTGCGTCAGCAATTCCTCATCGTCAATGGTCTCTTGCCGAAAGAAGAGGCGGCGCTCGATGCGCTCGCCGCCGCCATTTACGAACGCGAGCAAGCGGCTTTGGCCGCGACGCCTGAAGCTCTTCAGGCATTGCCCTGCGACTATGTGCCTTTGAAGCCCTTCAATCTCGTCGGGCTCGACGCGTTGCGTCAGCTGCTTATTGAGACGTCGCCGCAGGGAAACGCGGCAGACGGCACGCCGATCGAGCTTCGCGCGCCGAGCCTGTCGGAGCTGGTTGACGGCATAGCCGCCGACGGCCACGGCCTCGTGATGCTGATGGGAAAAGGCGGCGTCGGCAAAACCACCTTGGCGGCGGCCGTCGCGGTCGAATTGGCCCATCGCGGGCTGTCCGTGCATCTCACCACGTCCGACCCCGCCGCGCATCTGTCGGAAACGCTGCACGGTTCACTGGAAAATCTGACGGTGAGCCGCATCGATCCACACGCCGAAACGGAACGCTATCGGCGGGAGGTCTTGGCGACAAAGGGGGCAAAACTCGACGCTCACGGCCGCGCCTTGCTCGAAGAGGACTTGCGCTCGCCCTGCACCGAGGAAATCGCCGTTTTCCAGGCCTTCTCGCGGATCATTGTCGAGGCAGGCAAGAAATTTGTGGTGATGGACACCGCGCCGACTGGCCACACCTTGCTGTTGTTGGATGCTACGGGAGCCTACCATCGCGAGATTACGCGGCAGATCAGCGGGGAAGGCGTCCGTTTCGTCACACCGATGATGCAGTTGCAGAATCCCAAGCGTACCAAGGTGCTGTTGGTGACCTTGGCGGAAACAACGCCGGTGCTTGAAGCGGCCAATTTGCAAGACGATTTGCGGCGCGCCGGAATCGAGCCGTGGGCTTGGGTGATCAACAACAGCGTGGCGGCCGCGCATCCTTGTTCTCCCCTATTGCGTCGGCGCGCCCACAACGAACTGCGCGAGGTGGATGCTGTCGCCACCCGTCACGCACGCCGCTACGCCGTCGTGCCGCTGTTGAAGGAAGAGCCGGTCGGTGTGCCGCGCCTGCTGGAATTGGCGGGACATGTGACCGAACCAGCCTGACGCTTTCAATGAGAAAGAGCCAATCATCATGAGCGAAGCCACAGCCGTAACGAGCGATCCCAAGATCAGCAAAGCGCCTGCCATGGGTGTTTTCGAGCGGTTTTTGACGCTCTGGGTCGCGCTTTGCATCATCGCCGGAATCGTCCTCGGCCAGACAATGCCCGCTGTGTTCCGCGTCATTGGCGCGGCGACGGTCGCGGAAGTGAATCTGCCGGTCGCCGTGCTGGTCTGGCTGATGATCATTCCCATGCTGCTCAAGATCGACCTTGCCGCGCTCGGGCAGGTCAAAAATCATTGGCGCGGAATGGTCACAACGGTCGGGATTAACTGGTTGGTCAAGCCGTTCTCGATGGCTTTGCTGGGCTGGTTGTTCATCTCCCATCTGTTTCGGCCATATCTGCCCGCCGATCAGATCGACAGCTACATCGCCGGATTGATCCTGCTGGCGGCGGCTCCCTGCACAGCCATGGTGTTCGTCTGGTCGAACCTTGTCGATGGTGAGCCGCATTTCACGCTGTCGCAAGTCGCCCTCAACGACACGATCATGATCGTAGCCTTCGCCCCGATTGTCGCGCTGCTGCTCGGCCTGTCCTCCATTACCGTGCCGTGGAACACGCTGTTTCTATCGGTCGTGCTCTACATCGTGATTCCGGTGATCGTGGCGCAGCTTTGGCGGCGCGCGCTGCTGGCGCAAGGTGGGAAAGACGCTTTGGATAGAGTGCTCCACGCCTTGGCTCCCCTGTCCCTGTCGGCGCTGCTCTTGACGCTCGTGCTGCTGTTCGGCCTGCAAGGCGAGCAAATCATTCGCCAGCCGCTCGTGATCGGCCTGCTCGCGGTGCCGATCCTGATACAGGTCTATTTCAACGCTGGATTGGCTTATGGGCTGAACCGGCTGCTTGGCGTCGAGTGGTGCGTCGCCGGGCCTTCGGCGTTGATCGGGGCGAGCAATTTCTTTGAGCTTGCCGTGGCGACGGCAATCGCTCTCTTCGGCTTTCAGTCGGGCGCGGCGCTAGCCACGGTCGTCGGCGTTCTTGTGGAAGTGCCTGTGATGCTCTCCGTCGTCCATATCGTTCGCCGTTCGCGCGGATGGTATGAGCGCGCCAGAGTGTCATAAGGCAACGTTATAAACGTGAGCAGTTTATGTCGAACAAAACCCCTTCCCCAGATTCAGAATTAACGGTTCTGCTGATTGGTATAGCCTCGATGTTGCTGGTCACGGTTCTCTATATTGGCCTCGGTTTCGCCCAGAACATCGTACCGGACATGTAAAAGAACCGAGACCGCGATCGCTTTGTTCGATTTCCAAGCGGGCGCGGAGCTGGCGACGGAAGCCCTCGCTAAAACGCGCCAACAAGCATAGACTTTCTTCTGCCAGTCCTTGAATGCAAAACGGGGCGCAGACCATGCAATCCAAAAATCCATCCCGACACCACACCCCCGACGATGATCCGGAGGCCGGAACGCCTGGCACCGGCGAAGATGTTTGCCCCGAGTGCCACGGAACCGGCAAGCAGCTCGACAAAGCGACGGGCAACCCGACCGACAAGCCGTGCGAACGCTGCGACGGAACGGGGAAAATCATCGAGGGGATTGGTTAGCCCCGCCTGATCATACAAGGAAAAATCCCGCCAGGCAGAACGCTTGGCGGGTGTAAAAATTGGTGCAAGTTCTTGATTTTAGCACTGCTATTCGCCGTCCCGCGCCAGAACGGAAATGATCGGGCATAACCCTTCGGCCTGCCCCGTCTCGCATTGGCGCACGAGCGCCGCGAGTGCGTCGCGCATCGCCGCAAGGTCGAACAACTTCCGCTCGATCAAGGCGACCTTGTGCGCCGCCAGTTGGCGCGTGTCGGTGCAACAATCCGCGCCATCCAGCCGCAAGAGGCTGGCGATTTCTTCCAGTGTGAATCCTAGAGCCTGAGCCCGCTTGATAAAGCGGACGCGCTTCGCCATGTCGGCGGGATAATGTCGGTAGCCGCGAAACGGCTTACGGGGTTCGTCGAGCAAGCCTCGCCGCTGATAGTAGCGGATGGTTTCGACACTGACGCCCGCCGTCGCCGCCAGCCGTCCAATCGTCATTGCACGCTGCATCAATCCGCCCTTGAGTCCGTACCATACTACGGGGTTTAGATTAGCGTCGCTGGACAAATCCAAAAAGGATCAAGATGGCCAGACTGAGCGCGAAAACCTCATTGATTGCTGGCGCGGCCGCCGCTGTTGGCGCGTCTCTGTGCTGCGTCGGGCCGCTCGTGCTGCTCGCGCTCGGCGTCGGCGGAACGTGGATCGTCAACTTGACGGCACTTGAGCCATACCGTCCGCTCTTCGTAGGTTTGACGCTGCTCTTCCTCGGCTTGGCGTTCCGTCGCCTCTACCTCGTCCCGCAAATCTGTATGCCCGGCGCGCTTTGCGCTGCTCCACGCACAGCCAAGCGCCAGCGATTGACGTTCTGGATAACCGCCGTGCCGCTACTCGGCCTCCTCGCCGTGCCGTGGCTTGCGCCGCTATTCTACTGAAAGGAACCTTCGCCATGCGCCGATTATTGCTTGCCACCGCGCTCGCCCTATCGCCGCTCTCGGCACTGGCGGGCGCTCCGCAAAACGTCACCCTCGATGTGAAAAACATGACCTGCGCCGTCTGCCCGATCACAGTCAGGAAGGCGCTCGAAAAGGTGCAGGGCGTGGCTCGCGTGAAGGTTGATCTCGACGCGAAGACGGCGACGGTGACTTTCGATCCCGACAAAGCGGACGCTGCCGCGTTGATCAAGGCCACGACGGAAGCGGGTTATCCCGCAAGCATCAAGTAAGGAGCGCAGCGACGGCGATGCAACTTCAGTCCACCATCACCTGCCCGTCCTGCGGTCATCAATCAACCGAGACCATGCCAACGGACGCCTGCCAATTCTTCTATGAATGCAAGGGCTGCGGCGCGATGCTTAAACCCAAGGCGGGGAATTGCTGCGTGTTCTGCTCTTATGGCGACGCTCCATGCCCGCCGATACAGGAAGCGAGACAGCATGGCCGCGCTGCCGGATGTTGCTCCGGCGGGTAAAGCCGCCATTCGCATATCGGGACGTGCGAAAGTCGCATAAAGGCCATTCCGCGAAATCGGAAAAGGCCGCGCCCCTGCGGACACGACCTCGCGCCAATCAATACTCGCTCGGCAACAGGATGGTGTTGTTGCAGAAATAAAGGCTGATTTCCTCAAGCGGAAAATCCGTGAACGGAATCCGCTTTGAGAAAACGATGTTGCCGTTGCCGTCGTCGCAAGTGAGGATGCCGGTGTGCTGATCGAGATTGACCGCGAGTTTCCAGAGCTGGAATTCTTCCGCTGCAATGGCTTTTTCATAGCGCTGCGCCAAGGCGATTTCGTCGAGCAGCCAATAAGCGCCGCCTGCATCCGCGACATATTTTGCGCCGTCGGTGAAGAGAACGTTGGGCACGAGGCCGTGGCGATACCAGTTTTCGGAACCGGTGAATTGCCGCAGATCGTCGGCGGTGAGCGTTTTCGTGGTCGTCATGGTGTTGTCTCCCTTGAGGATGGGCTGCGCCATTGCAGCCGATGCGCGCCGCCAGCTCCGACGCTTAGGGAGACGGGGAAGCCCTTCTTACCGCAGGCCAAATTCGCAAGGGCGTCTGCGCGCGCCTTCAAACGCCAAAAAAAGCGCGCAACACCCTCTGTCGAATTTGGGGGCTTCCGCGGCGACCGCGACGGCGCAAGGTCGCATCGTTTAGGCTGCCAATCGCGCCAGCCCGCCAAGGGACAAAGCCGCGTTACGAAAGCTATACCGGCTCAGATATGTGCAAGGCTCCATAGCTGGCGCATGGCATCCTGCAAATGGGCGGCGATAACCTCGGGCGTCCGGTCGAGTTCGTCGAAGCGGCGCACCGTCAGATAATCGACGAAGCGCGTGCCATAGATGCCGCACAAGACCTGGTTGCCTTCTTTGTCCGGCTGAAAGCCGGGCCAGCCACCCTCCATGTAGCGACGCCAGAAAAGATCGGCATCTTCGATGATCATGCAATCGGGTCGGATTTCGATCCGGCGATAGACCTCAACCGGCTTGGCGACGATCAGCCAGTTGATCACGGCCATGGCGATCAGACAGGCGAGATTGATCCAGCCGCTGTGAACCGGCGAATGATACAGAAGGAACCAGCCTTCGCATCCCGTCGACGCTGTCCATGCGAACAAACGCCAAATGGTACGGCGCAGCCGCGTATCGAGGTCTTTGTAGGCAATGAGGATGCCGCCTTCCGGCGTGAGAACACGGCCGTAATCGACGTAAGGATCAGGCTGGAAGCCAACCGCCGCGGATGAGGATGGCAGCACAACGGACGGAGGAGCGTAGGCAACGACCGGTCTGTCGGATCGTGCGATGTTTCGTGTCGTCACGATCGGGCGTGAAAGCGGGCGCGCCATAGGCGCGCATCTTTGCGGACGATCAAGCTGGGCGTAGGTGCGCATAGCGACAGCATAGTGCTGTCGTCGCCCTAAGGGGCGTGGAACGGTTGGCAAACTCTGGTAACCGCGTGCGAACGCGCAGATGTTATTGCTTAACGGGGGCCGCGCGAAGGGTGATGGCCTGGGCCGGGATTACCCAAAAAATCACGCAGACTGCGTTGGATACGGTCAGCCCTTTCCTGCGCGGTTTCGCGGCGGCCTTCGGTGGTGTCGCGTGTCATATGTCTTTCGCGGCTCGGG
>Ga0181539_1004926_pt1 | contig 11126 bp, 11 predicted proteins | sample PEATcosm2014_Bin_46_FD_119767 | JGI IMG/M metagenome (GOLD analysis project Ga0181539, IMG submission 119767) | Peatland microbial communities from MTU Mesocosm Facility, Houghton, MI, USA - PEATcosm2014_Bin23_60_metaG | ecosystem: Environmental > Terrestrial > Soil > Wetlands > Peat | place... | reverse complement strand
CCAAAAAGAACAGCCGCAAAAACCCCGTGCAGCAGTCTGTCCGGTTTCAAAAGCCAAATACATATTAAGGCAGCCAGACTCCCAAATGTGCCCGATGCAAAAGGAATATACCCGATGAAGAAGACCGTTGCGATAATTTTTGACAGTGACCTGAAAAACCCATCCATTGCCCAATAGTTTATCATAAAACAACGGGCAGATAATACAAAGGAAGGGAGCGGCAGAGGCAGGCTGTTTATCGGAGCGCTGAAACTACTCTCATTGTTAGAGACAATTCGTTGTAGCAGCCGTATCCGTACCAATTCCTAGCTGGAGCTCGGCGTCAAAATGTGAATAGTGAAAGGTGAATGGTGAATAGTAAAAGTTAAAGATTTTTGTTTTATGTTTTGCCTTGAGCCGTTCACTATTCACGATTCACTACTCACATTTTGACGCATTCTCGTGCAGAGTGTCGAAAAACAAGTGCTCCCATCCCCCTGGCTTCCGCTAGTGGGTTAGTTCGACTCGATGCACAGCTTTACTGTAAAACCGCAACCCGTGCCAAGACGATGGAGAATACGCCCACTACCCATTTACTCGTCCACACGTTTTCTGGTATTGTTGCTAATGGAGGAAGAATTACTGGAAATAGTTGATAAAGATGGCAAATCCCTGGGTATTGCCCCGCGGTCCTCAATACACGGAAACCCTTCCCTGCTCCACAAGGTTGTTCACGTGCTTGTGTTTAACGGCGATGGAGAACTTCTGCTGCAAAAGCGCTCAATGAGCAAAGACGTTGAGCCAGGCAAATGGGACACCTCTGTCGGGGGCCATGTCTCGGCTGCAGAAGATATATCTTTGGCCGTTTATAGAGAAATGAAGGAGGAACTTGGTGTCGATACCGTCGAACCCGGTTTTTTATACTCCTATATCCATTCCAACACCTATGAGAGTGAGCTTGTTTTCACGCACTCCTGCATCCACAACGGCCCATTTCCATTCAATGCCGAGGAAATAGACGCCGTGAAATTCTGGAGGATTGAAGAAATAAAAAAAGCCCTCGGAACGGGCGTTCTCAGCAGCTACTTTGAAGAAGAGTTTGCCAAATTCCAGGCTCTAGGTCTCGCGAATAAGTAACTTGTGCTTTTTGTTGGCCTATCGCCTATCGCCCGCCTTATACCTATACTCCCCTCTCTTCCGGGCAATAAATGTATTTGTGCAACTGAAGATTGAGCCTGGCCGGAAGCCGGTCATCCAGCATCCATCGGGACAGGTCCCTCGGTGAAAGGACCCCGAAAACCGGCGCCAACAGGATTGTGCACTTGCCGGATAGTCCATGTTTTCTTATAAAATCCCTGGTCCATTCATAGTCCCCTCTATCGGCAATAACAAATTTGAGCTCATCCTGAGATTTTAAAAGTCTTAGATTCTCAAAGTCCATCATCTCGCACATCCCGCTCCCCGGAGTTTTAATGTCCATAATTATTATTGCCCGGCGGTCCACCCCGCTAACGCTTATACTTCCATTTGTTTCAACCAACACGGCAAGACCGCTGTCAAGCAGTCTCTTTATCAGCGGTAACACATCCTTCTGCACCAACGGCTCGCCTCCCGTGATCTCAACAAGGTTTATCCCATATGCTATCGCCCGCTCAAACACTTCATCTTCGGTCATCTCCACGCCTTCTTCATACGCATAAGCAGTGTCACAATAAACGCACCGCAAATTACAGCCGCTCATCCTGATAAAAACACATGGCAGCCCTGCATATGTTGATTCACCTTGTAAGCTCAAAAAAATTTCGCAAACCTTCATAAGCAGACTTTATCATGTTCTTTTGAAAATGGTCAAAATATTAGTTAACGGGTCAGCTCGTTTTTTACTTTGTATCATATGGATTCTCAGCAGTGGGCTGGTAACGTTCAGCCAACGAAGTGAAAACTGGCGGCCACAGATGGTTCTTAATACGCTGGTAATTGAACTGAAAGACTAATTTAAAAACAGGCTAACCCAGTACCTAATATTAGCATTCAATGTAGTGTCGGCAAAAGCAGCCAGGACACAGCGCCTCGGCTAAATCTCGCAAGGCATCCAGCCTTGCTCGAAGGCGACGCCAGCCCGTTCAGCCATCCATGGCGGTCGCGGTAGGGATGCCGACGCCCGCTACGGCGCCATGTCCCGCCTTCTCTTGGCTCATATTGCAGGGTTCGTATAGCAATCTGCCCTTGAGTTGGTACTTTTTCCCCTCTGCTCTTAGCAATCTGTCTGTTGTGGCAGAACTTATCGCTACTAACTTCGCAGTGGTAGCGGCATCATGCTTGAGCTAATGGTGCTGTATTATCGAAAGTAAGGGCAGTGACAGGCTGTTTATCGGAGCGCTGATGCTTTCCATAGCCAGAGACGATTAGTTATAGAAAGTCGCCTGCACTCGCCCCTGCTAGAGCACACTCTTGCGCCGCTCTGATAAACAGCTTGCTCCTGCCGATCCAACAATTTGATCTTGTAAAAAAATTTATTCGCAGGAGAAGGGGAGAACTTGTTTTCCGACGCAGTGAACGGCTCTACTGTAAAAGGGCGAGTAACGCCGAGCCCTAACTGAGAACGGCCTTCAGGTATCTCTACAATAGAAAATTCGGTATTTGCCGCTAAACTAGTTTCAGCGCGTCGAAAAACAAGTTCTCCCCTTCTCCTGCCTTCCTCTTCAATTTGTTATATGGCGCTAAGACTGCTAAAATATCTGAAGTAGCAGGACGGCGCAAAAATGGCAAAAACTAAACCACAGCCAACAGTAGGGGCCTTAAGCCAGTGCACAGAGGAATCCTTATTATATAAAAGCTCCATAAAGTCTTTCGGAGTGCCCAGAGTCTTTCTCTGTGTTACCTGTGGTTAATTTTAACAATACGCGACGGCAAAGAAAGGAGACGCGATATGGGAGAGTATTACAAAAGCGGTGACCTTGAGAGGTTCGCGGAAATAGGCAAGCATAATCCTGAGCTCTTCAGTAAATTTATGGATTGGTATTCTTCATCGCTCAAGCCGGGATTGCTCTCAAAGAGAGAGAAAGTCCTTATCGGGCTTGCCGTGGCCCATGCCATACAATGCCCTTACTGCATCGATGCCTATACTCAGGAGTGCCTCGGAGAAGGCATGGACCTGGGACACATTACCGAGGCGGTGCATGTGGCTTCGGCAATAAGGGGCGGGGCCTCTCTCATCCACGGTATCCAGGCACATAATGCAGCTGAAAAGATATCGTTGTAAAAGAGGTTGCCGTGACCGAAATCGAAGAAAAGGTACTCGCCGTGCATCCAGGGCCGCTTCGGGCCGTCGGCATTGAGACTTTGCAGCTCAACCTCGGTTATAAATGTAACATGACCTGCAAACACTGCCATTTAGATGCCGGCCCTTCAAGGACCGAGTTTATGGACAGTACAACCATCGATGAAGCACTCATGGTCCTCCGTGACTACACTATCGACACTCTTGATCTGACCGGCGGAGCGCCTGAACTCAACCCTCACTTAAGGGACATTATCACTGAGGCCCGCAGAATGGGCCGCCGCATTATTGTGAGGAGCAACCTTACCATATTTTATGAGCAGGGGATGGAAGACCTCCCTGACTTCTATAGCGAAAACAACGTGGAGATCATAGCATCACTTCCTCACTATGCGGAAACCGGCGCCGACAGGGTCCGTGGAAAGGGGACATTTTCCAAAAGTATCGCAGTGCTGAAAAGACTTAACAGTCTGGGCTATGGCACAGTCCCGGGGAAAAAACTCCACCTCGTCTATAATCCTATGGGCGCGTTTCTCCCTCCGTCCCAGACCGACCTCGAAGCACCCTACAAAAAGGAACTAGAAACATCGCACGGCATTGTCTTTAACTGCCTTTATACGTTTGCAAATATGCCCATCGGGCGTTTCAGGGAATTCCTTCTGCTATCAAATAATATGAGACCCTATATGGAAAAGGTGAAAAGCGCCTTTAATCCTGATAGCCTCGGCAATCTTATGTGCAGTCGCCTGATCAACGTCGGGTGGGACGGCGCCCTCTATGATTGCGATTTTAACCAGGCGCTCGGGCTGGCCGTTGAAGAAAATTGTCCCCGCCATATCAGGGATTATGATCATGCGGTATTGTCAGGAAGAAAGATAGTAATGGGCAATCACTGCTTTGTATGCAGCGCTGGCCAGGGCTCGACTTGAACGGGCGCAATCAGGTAGCAGGCGGTCGCCTGCAAGGCCAGGGGCCCGACAGGCGCCAGCGGGTTTGCAAATTAACTTAATAATTTATCTGGTTTGCACTATATCTCCGTCCAATATCCATATGTCATTATCAAGCTTGATAAGTTGCCTGTGGTCTGTGCCGATTACAGTCGTAAACCAAACTTCATACTCATTATTTGACAGAGTTCTTTTGCCGATGATCCTTTTTGCCATGCAGGACTGTTTAAGATTTACTACAATAATTTCATCTGTAGGCATAGCCTTGCTCTTATAATCCGCAGCCCAGACTACAGAACCAGCAAATAAGATCACAAGACATAGCAAGGCAACTTTGATTTTCATATCCTTCCCCCCTTTAGAATAATTTCACATATGATAAAGCATCTGCATCCATAACGCAACACACTTAAACCGGCGTGTCATGGTTGTGAGGCGCGCCAAAGACGCCATCGCCGTGCCTAAAAGCGCCTGCTTAGAGCACCTACTTCTGGTACTGTTGGCTTGTGGGGAATCAAAGTTGAATCCGGCAGAATTAAAAAGGCAGATAAGCAAACTTCAGAATAAGCTTATTGAACTATCATCGGCAAAAGCAAAGAAGTGATTACAACAAACCTGCAATTTGAGGCAGGAGCAGACGGGACATGGCGCCGTAGCGGGCGTCGTCAGCTTGAGACGCCATGGATGGCTGAACAGGCTGGCGTAGCCTTCGAGCAAGGCTGGATGCCTTGTGAGATTTAGCCGAGGCGCCGTGTCCTGGCTGCTCTTGCCGCCACTGCATGAATGCAAATAAGGAAAGATTCCGGACAAGCCGGAATGACAAAATTACAAACCCATAAACCGGACGCAGGCGCGAACCAGTGATGAGATACTAATTGATCCGGAGGAAAAAAGTAACGCTACCCTTAAATTTGACTTATTCACCACAAGCAGGTAAATTTAAACAAAGAGGATATAGTCAATCGGTGAAACAACCTGACTACCTATATCCTTAACTCGTGTTCTCTAAGGAGGAAACAATGAGCTTCTGGTCAAAAGTAAAAAGAGATCTGCAGAAGGGAGTCGATGAGGGCTTGGCTTTTGTGAAAGAGGGGGCAGCGGTCGTTATTAGAAAAGCCGAAGAGCTCACAGATGAAGGAAAGAAACGTTACGTGCTTTATGAGATGAAAGCTAAAGTGCAAAAGGAAATAGCGGAACTGGGCGGGCAGGTATACGACCTGAGCGTTAAAATGAAAAATCCCATGCTCGACACTAAAATAAAAGAGATAACAGCCCGCATCAGGCGGCTTGAGGCCGAGATACTCAAGCTCGAAGGAAAGCAGACGCCGGAGGCAAAGAAAACCGTTGCAAAGAAAACAGCGGCAAAGAAACCAGCTCCCAGAAAAACAATCGCAAAAAAGCCTCCGACAAAGAAAGCTGCAGCGGCAAAAGTGTCGGTGAAACCATCAACAACGCCGGAGTAATAGCGCAATGGAAGCTTTGCTTGTAGATGCGAGAGGGCTGGGCTGTCCCAAACCTTTGCTGCTGGCCGAGGATGCACTGTCAGGACTGGATGAGGGCATCATTGATGTATTAGTAGATAACGAGGAATCACTAAAAAACCTCACCCGTTTCGCATCGAAAAACGGGTTTTATTCCAAAGGCTCCAAAGAGGACGGCTACTGGAAGGTCAGAATCATTAAAGGACACTCTTGCGAAGCCCCCGGGGAACAGTCCGGACCCTCCCCCAGTCCTGCCTATGAGGAACCTGAAAAGGACTTGCTGCTTATTGTCGGTTCAGACACAATGGGCAAAGACGAGACGCTGGGGAAAATCCTGATGAAAGGATTCTTTGAGACAATGAAAGTGACAAAGGAGATTCCCCATACCATTTTCTTCCTCAATACCGCCGTTAAACTTACCACAACCGATGAAGAGATGATAACTATTCTGAAGGACCTTGAAAAAATGGGAGTAGAAATCTTTTCATGCGGCGCATGCCTTAAGCACTATGATCTCGAAAAGGCTTTAAAGGTCGGCTACCTCGGCACAACAAACCATATCGTGGAAGGCATCAAGGATTTTAACAAAACCGTCTGGATCGGATAAAATAATATTTCGCGACAGAATGTTTCTGTTCGGCAAAAAAATTACGTTTCTTCGTTATCCGCATGTTTCGCCGTGGACTTGCACTGCGGGCATAAAAACAGGGTATAATGTAAATAATGCTTTAATAGATGCTGAGCTTCGTTCGAAAGAGGCTGTTTTGATTACTGGCTCAAATAATTCAATCAGATGCTCGAAAGTGGAAATTTCGGGGACCAATATCAGTGAACTCCACTGCGACGGAATTTTTGTTACTGTCCCGCGAGAGCAAATCCGGCAGATCAAACTCTCTCGCGACACAAGCGCCAAAAACCCGTTCTGTCAATACTTCCTGGGTTTTACGCTGTTTTCGATAGGGATGATCGGATTGATCGTTGTCTTTTATGCAAGCATGGGCGGAGTATCTCTTTTGCAGTCCGAATCAGGGGAATTTGTACTTCCCCTGGTCCCTGCTGCCCTCTGGACCATGGTCGGAATCGGTTTATGGCTTTTGAGCGGTATTTTCCGTACAAGATATCTTTTTTTGATTTCCACCGAAAATGGCATACAGAAGATTTTTTTTGAAAAATCTGCAGATGTTAATGAAATTCAGCAGTTCATAATGAGGGCGCATCTGAATTTCGGATACTCAATAGACGTTTCCAGTCTGCAAAAAAATCACGTTTCTTCGTGATCCGCGAATCGGCCGTCATATGGAAGGGAGCGGCAGGCGCAGGCTGTTTTTCGACGCGATGCACGGGCCTACTGTAAAGGGGCGAGTAACCAACAGTAGGCGCCTTAAGCGCGCCGAGCCCCACTGAGAAAGGAGTCGGATTTAGCTGCACTGGAAGATTTGGGATTTGCCAGCTAAAGTAGCTTCAGCGCGTCGAAAAACAAGTACTCCCCTTCTCCCGCCTTCCTTTCGCTATTTTTTTTCTGGATCTTTCCGGAACTCTTCGGAAACGATCCCGTACTTTCTCATTATATGCTGGAGGGATTGCCGCTCCAGGCCGGCAGTCTGGGCAGCCATTGAAACATTCCCTTCGGTACGACGCAGCAGGCGCGTTATATACTCCTTGTTGAATGCCGACAGGATATTCCTCCGGGCTTCCCTGTAATCGAGCCCGTATATTTCAGCGTTGTCTTCTGCGTCAGGCATTATCGGCAAACTTTTTCCGAAATCCTCAGGTGCAAGAAAGTCAGTCTTCGAAAAAATCACCGCCCGCTTTATCTCATTCTGGAGTTCGCGGGCATTGCCCTTCCACTGTCTGGAAACAAGGAGTTGTATCGCCTCTTCCGTAAGCTTTTTCTGGCCTAATCCGAGCTCCGTGCAAAATAAGGAAAGAAAGTGAAAGGCAATAAGGGGTATATCCTCCGGGATTTCCCTTAGCGGGGGGGTATGAACAGAGACAACATTCAGCCGGTAATAAAGGTCTGATCTGAAAAGCCCTGCGGCAACGTTGCCTTCCAGGTCCCGGTTCGTGGCCGCAATGACACGTACATCAACCCTGTGGGTGGTGGTATCTCCCAGGGGCTTGAGTTCCCGTTCCTGCAGCACCCTCAGCAGTTTTGCCTGCAATGAGGTAGATATGTCTCCAATCTCGTCCAGGAACAATGTCCCTTCCTGGGCTGCCTGGAAAAGCCCTTCCCTGTCAGAGGTAGCGCCTGTAAAGGCGCCTTTGCGATAGCCGAAAAGTTCACTCTCCAGGATGTTTTCAGGAATGGCGGGACAGTTTACAGCGACAAAGGGTTTGCTGGTCCGGTTGCTGAGGTTGTGAATCATGCGTGCCGCCAGCTCTTTCCCCGTGCCGGTCTCGCCTGTAATGAGCACTGTCACGTCCGTCCTTGCCACTAACCTCAGAGTATCGATAAGTTCTTTCATCCGGGGTGATTCTCCTACAAAAAAAGTCTCTTTCTCTTTTTCCAGGATCCTCCTTTCGAGGTCCCGGTTTTTCTCGAGAAGGCGTTGATGTTCCAGCGCCCGCCGCACAGTATGCAGCAGCCGCTCCTCCTCGAAAGGCTTTGTAATAAAATCATAGGCCCCTTCTTTCATCGACTCCACGGCGGTCTCGATGGCGCCATATGCGGTCATTATTATCACAGGCAGGAAAGTATCCTTTTTTCTGATGTTCTGCAATAGCTCAATACCGTCCATACCAGGCATCTTCATATCGGCAAGGACACAGTGGATGTTGTCTTTCTCAATAATGCGCAGGGCCGCTTCCGCACTGTCAGCGCCGCAGATCTTCAGATGCAGTTCACTTCCGATGAGCCTTTCAAGAAAATGGACCATCTCAGGGTTATCGTCAACAATGAGAATGGTTTGTTTCATGTCTTGTCCCTTCCAATGGGAAACCAGAGAGTGAAAGAAGTGCCGGAGTCTTCTCCACTTTCTACCGAAATCTCCCCTTTGTGTTCCTTCACAATGCCATAACTCACTGCAAGCCCGAGGCCTGTGCCCTGCCCGGGCGGCTTTGTTGTGAAAAATGGGTCAAAGATCTTGTCCCTGATTTTTTCAGGGATGCCGCTGCCTGTATCCGAAAAAATTATCCGTATGCCGTTGCCCTCTCTATCGTATTCGGTCTTGATAGTAATGCGGCCCCCTGCTTTCAGCGCCTGAAAAGAGTTCATCAGGAGATTGTTAAAAACCCGCTTCATCTTGTCCTCGTCCGCCAATAGTGGAGGCAGAGAAGGATCATAGTCACGGATTATGTCGACCCCGCCTTTTCGGAACGTTTCCTCCAGTGAAGCCGCCGCCATCTCCACAGATAGATTCATGTCGGTAGGAATATGGTTGGCCTTTGTCTGGCGGGAGAAATTCAGAAGGTCTTCAACGATCTTCTTACAGAGCCGGGCATTGTTATAGATAATGTCCAGATCCGCCTTCGACTGCTCATTATCATTGCACTCTTTGCGCAGCAGATTTGTGTATCCCAGTATCAGACTAAGGGGGTTGTTGATCTCATGGGCTACGCCTGCAGCCAGTTGCCCGATAGAGGCGAGTTTGTCCGCCTGCCGCACCCGCTCCTCCATCTCCTTCTTTTCCTCTTCGGATATTTTCAGGTAGCCCATCATACGGTTAAAGGATTCAGCAAGGTCTGAAACTTCGCCATAGTCCCGCGCGTCTAAATAGATGTCGAGACCCCGGTGTCTGTTCACCACGTCCTTGAAAAAGGAACTCACTCTTCTCAGGGGTATCACCGCTATCCGGTAATGGAAATAATTAAGAACAGCAAACAGAGCTGCCATGCCGCCCACCCCACAGAGAAAAAGGTAAAGGGCTACGTGCTTCAACTGCCGAAAAGTAGCGCTGACCGGAGCAGCGATCGACTCAACGCCGACAACCTCCCCCACTTTCCAGTAACGTCCGCTCACTTTTCCGTAGTGGCGGGTAATGGACTCTGGTGAAGAAGCCGGATCCCCGTGGCAGAGCAGGCACTGGTCCTCCATGACGATCGCCTTTAAATGAAGAAAGTAATCTTCTCCATTCCTGGTTACCAGCCCCCTCCATTGCCTCTTGGAAGCCGGTTCATTACGAAACTGCCTGATAAAGCCCTCTTCAAAAGGATCAGCCTTGTCGGCGGGATTCATTGGATGAAGGGCAACCCTCTTGTAAATGTAGCGGGGAAACCTCTGTTTGAACCTCTTCATGATTCCCATATTCATAAAGGTGCTCGACATGACCTGCTGGATGAAGATATTACCGGGCAGAACATGGAATATCTGGGGTCGAAGTTCATCGCGGGCATACTCCATAGTTGCATCAATATGGCCCAGCACAATATCCGTCTTCTCATAGGCTTCCTGGATGTACATTTTTTTTAAATACGAATAGGTCAGGAAGGAAAGAACAGCGATAGCGCACAACAGGATGATGCCTAATCCAATCATAAACTTTGCCGTAAGCGATGCTCCGCCCCGCTTTATTACACTATCCAAAGTTGTCCCCGGTGTTTGCTGAAGATGCCGCGAAAGTGTTCTATATGGACCCCTCTTGATCCAACGAACTTATGCTCGTCTTCTTTTTATTATAATCTAAAACAAAGAGGGCTGTCATAGCAGCCCTCTTCATAGGACACCGGATACAGCTGTATCGGAGGGGCTTATGCAGCGTCCACAAATTCCCGCGCCGCTTCAGCAGCCTCAGCATCAATGTGCGTCTTATTTGTGGCTGAAAAAAAGGCGGAGAGGAGGTTCAAGAAAAGAAGAACGCCTATAACGACAAGGAACCCATGCATAAAAGCATTGTCCTTGACCAGGACAGGGATGCTGGCGTTGCTGAATACGTGCTGAGCATTTGGATACCCATTGTCGGACAGATACCGGTGTTCCAGGGTAGTGAATATAACTCCGGATATATCGACCCCTAATATAAGCCCGAGGGACCTCATCATGTTCAGGACGCCGCCGGCCACCCCAAGTTTCTCCTTGGGGGCTGATCCCATGATGGCGCTGTTGTTAGGCGGGGTGAACAATCCCATGCCTACGCCAAGGAGAATCAACACGGCCACCAGCATGGGCAGCTGAGCAGACACTCCCATAAACATGAGGGAGAAACATGCCAGGGCAGAAATAAGCATGCCTGAGGTGGTCATTATCCTCGGACCGTATTTATCCGAAATATGGCCTGAGAATGGAGCCACCAATGCCATCGCAAGCGGAATGGGTGTCAGCAGGGAGCCGGTAAGAGCAACGCCGTAGCCCAATACCTTTTCCAGATAAAAGGGCATCATGAACATTACTGCAAACAGCACATAATAAGACAGCATGCCTGTCAGGTTCCCAAGAAGGAAGGTGGCATTCCTGAAGAGCTTGAGGTCTATAAGCGGGTACTCTACTCTCAGTTCCGTGATGAT
>Ga0181539_1004923_pt1 | contig 11131 bp, 9 predicted proteins | sample PEATcosm2014_Bin_46_FD_119767 | JGI IMG/M metagenome (GOLD analysis project Ga0181539, IMG submission 119767) | Peatland microbial communities from MTU Mesocosm Facility, Houghton, MI, USA - PEATcosm2014_Bin23_60_metaG | ecosystem: Environmental > Terrestrial > Soil > Wetlands > Peat | place... | reverse complement strand
CAGCGCCGCCCCGTATGCGCCCTCGGCCATGCCGAGCGAGAGCGCGGCGATCGAGATGCGCCCGCCGTCGAGCACGCGCATGGCGTCGATGAAGCCGTCGCCTTCCTTGCCCAGCAGGTTTTCTCCCGGCACAAAACAGTCTTCGAAGATCAGTTCGGCGGTGTCGCTGGCGCGCAGGCCGAGTTTGTTCTCTTTCTTTCCGGGTCGAAATCCCTCGGCGCCCTTCTCCACCAGGAAGGCGGAGAGCCCGTGCGTGTGCGCCGCGCGATCGGTCACCGCCAGCACGACTATCACGTCCGCATAGTGGCCATTGGTGATGAAAGTCTTGGTGCCGTTGAGCAGCCATCCGTCCTTCGCCCGCGCCGAGGTCATGCGCGCGCTACCCGCATCCGACCCGGCCGAAGGCTCGGTCAGCCCCCATGCGCCGATGTACTCGCCGGTGGCCAGCTTCGAAATATACTTTTTCTTCTGCGCCTCGTTTCCCGCCAGATAAATATGGTTCGAGCAAAGCGACGTATGCGCCGCCACGATGATCCCCACCGAACCGTCCACACGCGCGAGTTCTTCGATGGCCGTGACGTACTCGACGTAACCCATGCCCGCGCCACCGTATTCGGGTGGGAAGATCGCGCCCATGAGACCGAGCTTGCCCAGTTCTTTAATCGTCGCCAGCGGGAATTCGCAGGCTTCATCCCACTTCATGACGTTCGGTGCAATCTCGCGCTCAGCAAACTCGCGTACGTTTTTCTTTAGGTACAGTTGCTCTTCGTTCAACTGGAAGTCCAAAGATCCTCCACCGGATCTTCCCGCCTCCGCTTAAGACTTGTCATTCATCTTAAGACTTGTCATCCCGAGCGGAGCGAGGGATCTGTAGTTCGGGCTGAATTGATGTTGGGATGCCGCGCGCGGGGATGGCGCAAAATTGGCGCCCAACTTTTCATTTAAGCACGGCAGGCGGCAATCGACGAAATTCTCGAACCGACCGGTTGGCTTGGGGATGGACAGTTACTACTTGGTCTTGTTCGGCCCCATCCCGAAGACATTATTTGGGCGCGCCGAAGCGCGCCCAAGTTTCAGGAGGAACAAAGTTCATAAGCAACAACGTTCAGCAGGACAAACTCAATCTCGTCCCCCGATGTTCAGCGTCCAAAGCCCGCCGACTGCATCGACTGCCGCGAGATGTCCGCCGTCGACGCAATCCCCTGCATCCGCAGCTTGAACTCATCCCCGTTCGAGGCGTTCTCCAGAGCGGTCTCATAATTCACCAGCCCCGCCTGGAACAAATCCCAGAGCGACTGGTCGAAGGTCTGCATGCCGTACTGCGAGGTGCCGGCGGAAATCGCTTCGCGGATGGCGCGCGTCTTCTCGGCCACCAGAATGCATTCCCGGATGTAGGCCGTCGTCACCATCACTTCTACCGCGGGCACTCGGCCCTCGGCGTCAGACCGGCGCACCAGGCGCTGGCTGACGATGGCGCGCAACACCGCCGCCAACTGCAGCCGGATCTGTTTTTGCTCCGGCGGCGGAAAAATGGCGATGATGCGGTTGATGCTTTCCACCGCATCCAGCGTGTGCAGCGTGGAGAAAACCATGTGACCGGTTTCGGCCGCGTGCAGCGCCGTCGCGATCGTCTCCAGGTCGCGCATTTCGCCGACCAGAATTACGTCCGGATCCTGACGCAGAGAAGCGCGCAGCGCCGCCGAAAACGAGGGCGTGTCCACTTCCACCTCGCGCTGGTTCACGTAGCCCTTTTTGTCGCGGTGCAGAAATTCGATGGGGTCTTCGATGGTAATGATGTGCTCGGCGCGAGTCGAGTTAATGCGGTCCACCATGGCGGCCAGCGTCGTCGATTTGCCCGAGCCCGTCACCCCGGTCACCAGCACCAGACCGCGCGGCATGTCGCAGATCTGCTCGACGACTTTCGGCAAAAACAGTTCGTCGAGCGCCCGGATCTTGGTCGGAATCACGCGCAGCACCAATCCCACGTTGCCGCGTTGCTGAAACACGTTCACACGGAAGCGTCCCAGGCCCGCAACGCCGTACGCCATATCGATTTCCGTGGTCTCTTTGAATTTTTGCTTTTGCCGCGCCGACATCATGCTGAACGACATGTTCAACATGTCTTCGGCAGACACACGCGGCAAGTCGGTCAGCGGCACCAGATCGCCGTCAACGCGCAGGTGAGGATAGTTCCCTACCTTCAGATGTAAGTCGGAAGCGCGGCGCTCCATGGCGATGCGGAGCAAGTCGTCGATATTCATGCAGGCAAGACTCCAGCTACCGTGCCTATCATGACCCGAACCGCCCCCGCACACGAGATGACGGAAGTAACGAGACCATTGGCCGCCGGTGGCGGGCTAACGGCTGCCGGTTATTGGCTCTTTTATTGGCTCTTGGCTTCTGGGTGCCACTTCGTACAACGCTAGACGCCCACCGGCTGCTTCGCTCCTACCGTAACCGGAGTCAGCCAGTTGTAGCGGTCCGCCTTCTCGCCGCGAACAATGCCGTAAAACTCTGCTTGGAGAGCTTTGGTCATGGGGCCGAGCTTGCCCTTGCCCACCGTGATTTTGTCGACCGAGCGAATGGGCGTGATTTCGGCGGCGGTGCCGGTGAAGAAAACTTCGTCGGCGATGTAGAGCGACTCCCGCGGAATCTGCTGCTCGGCGATCTTGATGCCGAGGTCGCGCGCGATCTGCAACACCGAATCGCGCGTGATGCCCGGCAGCACGGAGTTGCCCAGCGGAGCCGTCTGCAACACGCCATTGCGGACGACGAACAGATTCTCGCCCGAGCCTTCGCTGACGTAGCCGTTCACATCCAGGGCAATACCTTCGGCGTAGCCGTTGACGATGGCTTCCATCTTGATGAGCTGCGAGTTCATGTAATTCGCGCCCGCCTTGGCCATGGCGGGCAGAGTGTTGGGCGCAATCCGCGTCCACGAAGAAATGCACACGTCCGCGCCATCGCTGGCATCGTGCCCCAAGTACTTCCCCCACGGATAGTTGCAAATATAGATTTCAATGGGGGAGTTGAAGGGGTTGACGCCGGCTTCGCCGTATCCGCGGAGAACGATGGGGCGGATGTAGCAGGGCCATACGCCGTTTTGTTTCACCAGTTCGATCATGGCGCGCACGATCTCGTCGCGGGTGAAGGGGACGTCGATGCGGTAAATACGGGCGGAATCGATGAGGCGCTGTATGTGTTCGGTGGCGCGGAAAATCGCAGGGCCGCCGGGCAGCGCGTAGCAGCGAATGCCTTCAAACACCGAAGAGCCATAGTGCACAACGTGAGACATCACGTGGAGGGTAGCGTCATCCCAGGCAATGAACTTGCCGTTGTGCCAGATTTTCTCCGTCTTCTGAATCGCCATGCAGACTCCTTCGGTATAAAGATTCGCGGAAGCGGCCGGGGATTCTCCGATAGTTCAACGATTAGTTCAACGATCGAAGAAAGTTTGTCTTCCAGGAGGGAATTATAACGTGGAAGCGGGCTTGCCCAACGAATTCAGGGGTTCACAATCCGGCTCGGGCGTCCGGGTGGGCGTTGCGATTCGCTTCTTGTTTCTCAGCGAATCGCCATGATGTTGTTGGCGACGAACCCGCTTTCACCGGCGACGATCAGCCGCATCGTAATGCGTTCGGCTTTGTAGTGATGGCTGCGATGCAACAGGTACACGATGCCAACTCCGGCGCCAAAACCTAAAGCGGACCCGGCAGCCTCTCCGGCGGCGCCACTCGTCACGAAGGGGCGCATGAGGGGATTGACTTCGCGGAGGCCTTGGTTCAAGCCGCGCTGCGTAGTAACGGCGTCGGCGGCGACCAGTCCGGCTAAGATGCCGACGTTCACTTTGTTCTCGACCGTCCAAAAAGGATGTTGGCTGGGCGCATCGGGAAGGGCGGAACTGCTCGCCGTAAAACTCTGTGCCCGCATGGCGACGCTCATCGAAAGAACGCCCAGCAAGAGAATCGAGAGAAGGAGCTTCATCTTGGTCACGGGTAATTAGTTGGTGAGGTAAGATGAGAGTACGGCATAGAAGCACGGAAGTATATGGCCAAATCTCGTAGGGTGGATGGCCTTCTGGTAAGAGTAACTTTAGACTCTGGCAGGTTACTTGCTGCGGCTCTCAGCCCTTGAAGGGCCTCACAGCCGGCTTGCCGTCACTACGCGAATGGCAACGCTTTAAACTAGCGTGCGCCCCACCAGCCGTTCTAACACCCGCAAAGGCGAGCGTTCTGGATCCTTCATGGCGCTGACTGGTAAATAGAACGTTTGCTCGAACGCAAACTGGCCAGACATGGCCGCGTGCGACACCGAATCCGTATAGCAGGCCCAGGTCGTGCCGGGCGGAATCGCAAGTTGCGTTTGTGAAACCTGAGACTGATAACCTTGATCCGCCTTCATCCGGGCGAGAACGGCCCTTTGCCAGGATGTGATGTCGAGCGCCTCGAGAATTTCCATCGCCCTGACCTCGTCTGCTTTCGCATCCCATCCTAAACTCCCGAGGCGCCGCGTGGTCAAGCTTGGTTCACCAGCGTCAGAGCGCGATGCCTGGCCCCAAGGGCTAAGGCCCGCATTCTTGCGGTTCTGAAGAGGCACCCTTCGACTTCGCTCAGGGCAGGCTCTGAAGCCGTGCCCTTCCCGAGACCTGCGCTTAGTGCCGCCAGACTTTCTGGGCGCGGTGGGCACTGTCGGTGGCAGACGGGGCAAGCCCCGTATTTGGCACGCTGACTTGCGCTGCGGGTGAGGCAACCGGCGTGGCTGTGCCGGGTTCGGGCTGGGAGCCTATCTCGTCTCCTCGGAAGTAGCGGTCTTTGTTTTTGGCGGCACGCATTTCGGGCATGGCGGTGTAGGGCTTCGAGTAGTCGTTATTGGCGTTCCAGAAAAGAAATCCGATGCCGCCTTTTTGTTTCGCTACTTCGATCTGAACTTCAACATACTTGGGCGAGTAAGTTTTGGTGCGCCAGGCAAAAGCTTGCAGCCAGGGGCGAATCACGACGCCATTGTCTTTGGTGATGAGCTTGAAACGGTCCATGGACTCGCCGATGAAATGCTCGGGTGCGTCGCCGGGGTGCGCGATGCCGTCCATGCCGAAGAAGTGCGAGGGATAGATCATGGGCGAGAGCACGTCACAGTGTTTGACCATGGCCACGATGTCCTGCCCGGTGTGCGCGAGATCGACTTGACGCTGCCAGGCCATGACTCCGAAGACGTCGAGCGAGAACAGGGCGCCGGTCGGATGGATCTGGGCATAGGCGCGCTGAAGGAAATCGGCGATCACCTCCGAACGCTGCATCGATGATTGTGTGGTGGATTGTGTGGTGGCGGGGCTTTGCCCCGCTTGGACGGGGCGGGGCCCCGTCACCACACGATTTGTTGGATGGTCGGCCTGGAAAGCGAACACGGCATCCTTCTGGTCGCCTTCGGCGGGAAAGCGGACGTAGTCGAACTGCACCTCATCGACGCCGGACTGGGCTACGAATTTGGCGAGAGCGATGTCGTAATCCTGAACCTTGGGGTTGGACGGATCGGTCCAGACCAGCTTGCCGTTTTCGCGCCAGGGTTGGCCGGTGCTGCGGGACTTTACGGCCAGTTCGGGGTGGCTCGTGACCAGATGCTCATCGCGGAAGATGGCGATGCGAGCGATGGCGTGCATGTTTTCGGAATGCAGGAAGTGAATGAACTTGGGCAGGTCGGAAATATAGTGGCGCTGTCCGCTGGCTAGCGGGTGGTCGAAGGCGATGTTGACGATGCCGTCGCTATCCTTGATGTCGAAGACGACTGCGTTGCCGCCGACTTCGCGCCAATGGCGGATAATGCGCAGTCCGTGATCGCTGCCTGCCATTATCCCGGTCAGGTAAATGGCGCGGACTTCGAAATCTCTTGCAACTGGGACCGTCTTCTCTACAATAGGCGCTTCGAGAATTCCGGGGATGACGATCTGCTCTCCGGATTTGAGCGAGACCCCCTGCCGGTTGTGGTTGGCTTGGCGGATGGCTTCGGCCAGTTCGGTCGAGGTGAGGTATTTGGTCCGCTTCAGATATTTGCGGGCGACCGATGGGATGCTGTCTCCGCGCTGGACGAGATAAAGATCGGAGCCGGGGGGCGCAATGACGGAGACGAGCGCCGGAGGCTCGGGCTTTTTGGTGGCGTCGGTTTTCACCTGCACCAACTGGCCGTGCGGATTTTGTACCGCGGCCGCGGGCGGAGAAAGAAGAAAGCTGGACAGGGCCAGCCGGAACAGGAAGGCAGCAACGCTAGCGATCGAGAGTCTGGCCGTCGAGAATTGGGACAAGGATATTCTCCAGAGACGAAATCTGTTTGTATTCTATTGTGCAACGACGGTAACTTGGGCTGCCAGTTACGTCCGGCACAGCGGGTTACGGATTGCCGGACATGGGCGCAGGGGTGGTTGGGACGCTGATTTAAAGTTCCCGCAGTCTGCAAACTATTGCTCTTGGGGAAGCTGTGGGTAACATGACCGGCATGACATGAGGTGGGGCTAGCCGTATCTAAAACGATGAGAAGCGGGCAAATACGGCGCTTCCGGAGGATGGCTAACGGCTTGCACGAGGAGGGAGCGGGTGAGGAACGCAACCTTTCTCCCAAAGTGGCAAAAATGAGCAGTTTCGCAGAAAATTTGAAGATCCCGGGAAGAAAACAGGGGCCGAAACGATGAGAACGAACCTTGCAACCGTGCTGGATCCTAGCCGCCGCAGCAACGACGCCCGTGACTTTGAGACTGCCCTGCGCCGGAAGATTGTGGGGCAGGACCAGGCGATCGAGAAGGTGGCGGAAATCTATCAGATGTTTCTGGCCGGGCTGAATGCGCCGGGCCGCCCAGTGGGCAATCTGCTGTTCCTGGGGCCGACCGGCTCCGGCAAGACGCGGGTGGTGGAAGCGGTGGCCGAGTCGCTGTTCGGCGACGCGCGGGCCTGCATCAAGATCGATTGCGCCGAGTTTCAGCACTCGCACGAGATTGCCAAGTTGATCGGCTCGCCTCCGGGATACCTGGGACATCGCGAGACGCATCCGCTTCTGACGCAGGAAGCGCTCAACCAGTGGCACACGGAAAAGTTGAAGCTGTCGATCCTGCTGTTCGACGAAATCGAGAAGGCTTCCGACTCGCTGTGGCAGTTGCTGCTCGGAATCCTGGACAAGGCGACGCTGACGCTCGGCGATAACCGGCGCGTGGATCTTTCGAGTTGCATCATCATCATGACCTCGAACCTGGGCTCCGCCGAGATGAACGGGTTGGTGGATGGCGGCTTGGGCTTTGCGCCGAAAGCGGTGTCGGTGGATAACTCGCTCGACGAAAAGATTAACCGCTCGGCAGTAGATGCGGCGCGGCGCAAGTTCGCGCCCGAGTTCATGAACCGCATCGACAAAGTCGTCGTGTTCAAGACGCTGCGTCCCGAGCACTTGCAACAGATCCTGGAAATCGAACTGGGAATGGTGCAGCAGCGGGTGCTGATGACTGCGGGCGCGAACCAGTTCGTGTTCAACTGCACGCCGCAGGTGAAAACCTTCCTGCTGGCGGAGGGCACCGATCCGAAGTACGGGGCGCGGCACCTGAAGCGGGCGATTGAACGGCATCTGGTGTTTCCGCTGGCCAACCTGGTGGCGACTGGACAGGTGAAGCTGGGAGATTTCGTCCGCGTCGATCTGCTGGGTGAGAGCAATCTCACCTTTGTGAAAGAAGCCGAAGGAGCGATGGTGCCCGTGCTGCTCGAGCGTTACGGAGCGGCGGCGGCCATCCCGTCGGCAGCGGCAGCCAGAGCGGCGCGACCCGTGATGCAGCGCAAAGAGTTTGGAGCGGGATCGCTCAACGAGAATAAGTAAGTCAAGTTGCTGGTAGGTGGGACACCGCTTGGGCGGTGTCCTTTTTTTGTTTGGGAGCTGGATGTTGGCGCCCCCCCGTTGGATCACGCCAGCCAGAGCCGTTCGTAGGAAAATGAACTCTCGCTAAAATCACGACTGCGCTCTATGGAACACGTAAAAGAACACAGCCACGCTGAAGCAGCCAAACGCATAGATGAACGACGAGAACAGCATGACCGGAGGAACCAGGCCCCGCAGGACATTGAGGAAGGTGAAGACAAACGTCCAGACTAAAAGAGCCGTCATCAGAATCGTTCCGATCAGTGCCAGCAACGCCGCATTTTTGAGTGTCATGGTCGGAGTATGAACGTTGCCAGGGTCATCCGCAACTCCAGCTCGTGCCTTGGGGCCGCTCGCCATCTGAGAGGTGACGGGCAGCGAGGGGTAGCAGCGCGCATTCATTTGGGGCTGCCCCACTTCCAGTTCCGGATTTCCGGCAGGTCCTGGCCGTATTTGTCGATGTACTGCTTGTGCTCGACCAGCTTGTCCTTGAGCTGCTGCTTCAGGTAGATGCCTTTCTCGCCGGTCTGCGGCACCCGGTCGATGGCGTCCATCACAAGATGGAATCGGTCCAGCTCGTTCAGCACCGTCATGTCGAAAGGCGTGGTGATGGTGCCCTCTTCCTTGTAGCCGCGGACGTGGAAGTTGTCGTGGTTGGTGCGGCGGTAGGTCAGCCGGTGGATCAACCACGGGTAGGCATGGAAGGCAAAGATGACCGGCTTGTTCTTGGTGAAGAGCTCGTCGAAATCCATGTCGCTCAACCCGTGCGGGTGCTCGGTTTGCGGCTGCAGCTTCATGAGGTCGACGACGTTGACCAACCGGATTTTCAGGTCGGGCAGATGCTCGCGCATAATGGAGACGGCGGCGAGCGTCTCCAGCGTGGGCACGTCGCCACAGCAGGCCATGACCACGTCGGGTGCAACGCCCTGGTCGTTGCTCGCCCACTGCCAGATGCTGATGCCCTCGCTGCAGTGCTTGACGGCGGCATCCATCGTCAGCCACTGCGGCGCCGGGTGTTTGCCCGCGACCACGAGGTTGACATAATGGCGGCTGCGCAGGCAGTGGTCGATCACCGACAGCAGGCAGTTTGCATCCGGCGGGAGGTAAACCCGCACCACCTCGGCCTTCTTGTTCATGACGTGGTCGATGAAGCCGGGATCCTGGTGGGTGAAGCCGTTGTGGTCCTGGCGCCAGACATGCGAGGACAGCAGGTAGTTTAACGAGGCGATCTTCCGCCGCCACGGCAGGTGCAATGTAACCTTCAACCACTTGGCGTGCTGGTTGAACATCGAATCGACGATGTGAATAAAGGCCTCGTAGCAGTTGAAGAGTCCATGCCGCCCGGTGAGCAGGTAGCCCTCGAGCCAGCCCTCGCATTGGTGCTCGCTGAGCATTTCCATCACCCGCCCGGTGGGTGCGAGAAATTCGTCGTTCGGCACGGTCGCGGCGTCCCATTGGCGTTTGGTCACTTCAAAGAGCGCCTCCAGGCCGTTGGAGATCGTCTCGTCAGGGCCAAAGACCCGGAAATTCCGCTGCTCACCGTTCAGCTTCGTCACATCGCGCAGGAAACGCCCAAGCACATGCGTATCGCCGATGCCGAGCACTCCCGGCGAGGGGACGTCGACCGCATAGTCGCGGAAATCCGGCATCCGCAGGTCGCGGAGCAGAATTCCGCCGTTGGCGTGGGGATTCGCGCCCATGCGTCGTTCGCCCTTGGGCGCCAGTTCGGCCAATTCGGGGATGAGTCGCCCATTTTCATCGAACAACTCCTCGGGCTTGTAGCTCTTCATCCAGCTTTCCAGCTGCTTGAGATGATCGGGGTGCTCGGAATCCACCAGGAGCGGCACCTGATGCGCTCGGAACGTGCCCTCGATTTGCACACCATCGACGACTTTCGGCCCCGTCCACCCCTTGGGTGAATTGAGGACGATCATGGGCCAGCGCGGCCGAGTGGTGTCGTTCTTGTTCCGTGCCTTCTTTTGGATTTGCCGGATATCCTTGATGGCCTTGTCCAAAGTGGTGGCCATGAGTTCATGCATCTTTTCCGGCTCATCGCCTTCCACAAAGTGGGGCGTCCAGCCGCAGCCTCGAAGAAATTGCTCCAATTCCTCATGCTCGACACGGGCCAGGACGGTCGGGTTGCTGATCTTGTAGCCGTTGAGATGCAGGATCGGCAGCACCGCGCCGTCCGTGACCGGATCGAGAAACTTGTTGGAATGCCACGCCGTGGCCAGCGGTCCGGTTTCCGCCTCGCCATCGCCGACCACACAGGCGACGATGAGATCGGGATTGTCGAACACCGCCCCGAACGAATGGCTGAGCGAATAGCCCAGTTCGCCGCCCTCGTGGATCGAGCCCGGGCACTCCGGCGACACGTGGCTGGGAATTCCTCCGGGAAACGAAAACTGAAGAAAGAGCTTCCGCAGCCCGGCCTCATCCTGGCTGATGTTGGGATAGATCTCGCTGTAAGTACCCTCGAGGTAAGTGTTGCCCACGATGGCCGGGCCGCCGTGTCCGGGGCCGGAGACGTAAATCATGTCGAGGTCGTATTTTTTGATGACCCGGTTCAAGTGCACGTAAATGAAGTTCTGCCCGGGGGTCGTGCCCCAGTGTCCCAGCAGCATGTGCTTGATATCCGCGAGCGTCAGCGGCCGCTTCAGCAGCGGATTGTCGTAGAGATAAATCTGGCCGACCGACAGATAGTTGGCGGCGCGCCAGTAGGCATCCATCTGGTGGAGCAGTTCCGGGGAAAGAGTTTTTGTCTTCACGGTTCAATTCTCCCTTGGACTTACCTTCATGACTCTCTCGTCAAATGCCGTGGTGACCTTTGCGCCAAGGTCTCCATCAACTTGTCGAACGGCATGTTGAATTTCTCGACTCCTTCGTCCTCAAGTTGCCGCGTCACATGGTCATACTAACGGTCAACCCTCGTGAGAACGAGCGTCTTTTTACACAGACCACCATAGACCGCGCTTAGACGGGAGAGTGATTACGATAATCAGTTCATCGTTCTCTTCTCTGCCAACCCCTAAGAGCCAATCCAGTGCGATATGCTCCTAAGAGCGAATTCCCCAGAGATGAGTGAAAACATCCAGACAACGAGCGGGGTTGGATGGAAAACCTGGCTCTCAGATCGCGTGGCCGAATTGCGGCAACGTGAGAGCCAGGTCTTTCTGGTTTTGGCGCTGGTGATCGGCGCATTGACGGGCTTGGCGGTCGTCGCGTTCATCCTGCTGACGGAACGAATGGGGAT
>Ga0181539_1004921_pt1 | contig 11136 bp, 11 predicted proteins | sample PEATcosm2014_Bin_46_FD_119767 | JGI IMG/M metagenome (GOLD analysis project Ga0181539, IMG submission 119767) | Peatland microbial communities from MTU Mesocosm Facility, Houghton, MI, USA - PEATcosm2014_Bin23_60_metaG | ecosystem: Environmental > Terrestrial > Soil > Wetlands > Peat | place... | reverse complement strand
GTATCTCCTCAGTGGTTACGATACGAAAAGCGTTTGGGGAGACCGCGGATTGATCTTGAATCGCGGCGTTTCGAATTTTGACCTGCCCCCGCCGCGCCATTGATTAGCGCGCATTCCGACCCCGGTTAATACATAGCGAGCGCGAGTTAACGCTGCCTTAACGAACGCGGCGCATGCATAAACCGCGACAATGAAATCGAGCGCGATGGTTGAGGCTTCAACGCGACGCCGGTCGCACGATGTTTAAATTTTTCTTGGCGTCGGAATCTTTGGAGCGCGCCGATTCGCGAGTTGCGCCAGGTCGACGAGGGGTCGAAGATTTTATCCTCGGCGGACAGTTTCGGGATCGCCCGCGCATGATTTCGACGGCGGCCATTGCTCCTCATCTTGCGCTTCCCCAATTTGACCGAGGCTCCCAATTTGGGCGCCGCGCGGAATGAGCTCGCCGACCGCGGTCGCCTCGCGACGGACAGCCGAGCCGGCGAGCGCTATCGCGGATTTTTAACGTAAAGGCGCTATTTTTCGTTCGAGCCATGGCGATCGCGCTTTTTCCGTCGTTTGTCGCCTCAGCCAGGAGCGGATATGACCGTTTTGAGCATAGTTACGCCTTGCTACAATGAAGAAGCCGGCATCACGCAATGCTACGAGGCGGTGCGCGCGGTGATGGAGGGCGAATTGCCCGAATTCGGCTACGAGCACATTTTTATCGACAACTGCTCCGAAGATCGCACTGTCGCGCTTCTCCGCGTGATCGCCGCGACGGACAGGCGCGTCAAGATCATCGTCAATTCGCGAAACTTTGGGCCGGCGCGGTCGCCGTTCCATGCGATCTTGCAGTCGAAGGGCGACGCGACGATCCCGGTGCTGGCGGACCTTCAGACTCCGCCCGCCTTGATTCCCAGCATGGTCAAGCTTTGGAGGGAAGGCGCCAAGGTCGTCATCGCCGTTAAACGACGTAGCGATGACCGCATGCTGTGGAGACTGGCGCGCGACGCATTTTATAAAGTCATGAAGAGGCTATCGAAGGTCGAGCAGATCCCGAACTACATTGGATATGGTCTTTATGACAAATGCGTGGTCGATGCGTTGCGTGGGCTCAGGGAGCCCGAGCCGTATTTTCGTGGGCTTGTCGTGGAGGTCGGATTCGAGCGAGCAACGGTCGAATATGATCAGCTGCGGCGCCTCACCGGGCGATCAAGCTATAGTTTGTTCTCGCTGGCCGATTATGCGTTGGTGGGATTGTCCAGTTATTCGCGGGCGCCCTTGCGTCTTATGATCTTTTTGGGCTTTTTTGTCTCGATGCTGAGTTTCATCGTCGGCCTTGCTTATTTGGCGGCAAAGCTCATGTTTTGGTATAGTTTGCCCATCGGCGTGGCTCCCGTGCTGATTTCAATATTCTTTCTCGGCTCGATACAGCTGTTCGCCTTGGGGGTGGTCGGAGAATACATTGGGTTGCTTCTAAATTATTCGAGGCAATTTCCTCTGGTGATAGAGAAGGAGCGGGTAAATTTCGACTAACGCCGCCGTTCGCTGATCGAAACCCATGCGCAATGGCGCGTCGCGATGGATATCGCGCGTCAGGGGCTGGCGGACATGCTTCGACAGCAAATTTCGCGCATGACGACGCGCCTGTCCAATCGCTCGAATCCCAACAATTCCCCGCGACCCCATTGCGGCGCGCTCGCGCTTTTGCCACGATCACGCCATGACCCAGGGCCCTTATCCAATCGAGATTCTCACCACCAGCCAGATGGCCCGCGCGGACAGCCTCGCCATGGCCGGCGGCGTGCCGAGCATGACGCTGATGGAGAACGCCGCCGCCGCGATCACGCGCACGACGAATCAGATCTTGCAGAAAAGCAGCGGGCGGCGGGTTTTGGTGCTGTGCGGCCCCGGCAATAATGGCGGCGACGGCTATGTCGCGGCGCGGATGCTGCGGGGATCGCGGATCAAGGTCAAGGTCGCGGCCCTGACGCCGCGCGAAAACCTGCGCGGCGACGCGCTGACGGCGGCGGCGGCTTGGGACGGCGCGGTCGAGCCTTCCGAGACTTGCTCCTTCGACGGAACCGATCTGGTGATCGACGCGCTGTTTGGCGCGGGACTCGCGCGCGATATCGACGGGCCGGCGGCGGAACTGATCGCGCGGCTCAACAAATGGCGGCGCGAGAGCGGCCAGCATGTCGTCGCCATCGACATGCCCTCCGGCATCGACGGGACCACGGGCGCGGTGCGCGGCGTCGCGGTCGAGGCCGACGCCACGGTGACCTTCTTTCGACTTAAGAGCGGACATCTGTTGCTGCCGGGGCGCCTTCATTGCGGCGCGCTGACCTGCGCCAATATCGGCATTCGCGCGGGCGTGCTCGTCGACATCGCGCCCGACATTTTCGTCAACGCCCCCGGCTTCTGGCTGGAGGCGCTCCCCTTTCCCAAAATCGAGGGGCACAAATACGCGCGCGGCCACGCCCTCGTGGTCTCGGGCGGCGCGTCATTCACCGGCGCGGCGCGGCTCGCGGGGGCGGCGGCGCTCCGGGCGGGGGCCGGGCTCGTCACTCTCGCGAGTCCAGGGGACGCGATGGCGATAAACGCCGGCGCGCTCACCAGCGTCATGCTGCGCGAGGCCGATGACGCGGCGGCGCTGGCGGAATTGCTGGGCGATGCGCGTATAAATGTCGTGGCGCTGGGGCCGGGGCTCGGCGTCTCGGCGGCGACCCGCGAGAAAGTGGAGACGGCGCTCAAGGGCGGCTCGTCCTCTCGCGCCTTCGTGCTCGACGCCGACGCGCTGACGAGTTTTTCGGACGAACCGGAGAGGCTTTGGCGGGCGATCAAGGCCGCGCCCGGTCCCGTCGTCCTGACGCCGCACGCCGGCGAATTCGCGCGGCTGTTCGATCCCAAGGGGCGCTCGCCCAGCGGCGCGCCGCTGTCGAAGCTCGACAAGGCGCGGGCGGCGGCGCGCGAGAGCGGCGCGGTCCTGCTGTTCAAGGGGCCGGATACGGTGGTCGCGGCCCCGGACGGCCGCGCGACCATCCTCTCCTACGCCTCGCCCTGGCTGGCCACCGCTGGCTCCGGCGATACGCTGACGGGAATCATCGCCGGACTTCTCGCGCAGGGCATGGCGCCTCTCGCCGCCGCCTCCTGCGGCGCCTGGATGCACGCCCGCGCGGCGGCGATCTTCGGGCCGGGACTGATCGCCGACGATATCGCCGCCACGCTGCCGGCGGTGTGGCGGGAGTTGGTCGACGAATTGGGCTGAGCGCGCCCGGGGCTCACCCCGTCAGCGCGTCGAAAATCAGCTTGGCGTTCAGCGCGATGATGACCACCGCGATGATCGCGGCGAGCGCGCTCGTGTGGCGCGGCGCGATAAGTTCGCCCATCACGCGGCGCGAGGCCGTGAACCAGATCAGCGGAACCATCGCGAAGGGCAGGGTGAAGCTCAGCACGACCTGGCTCCCCACCAGCAGCTGTCCCGTCGCCGCCTCGCCGGAGATCAGCGTCAGGGCCACGGCGGGGACGACCGCGATCAGCCGCGTGAACAGCCGCCGCCGCGTCGGCGTCATGCGCAGGCGCACGAAGCCCTCCATCACGATCTGGCCGGCGAGGGTCGCCGTGACCGTCGAGTTGAGGCCGCAGGCGATCAGCGCGATGGCGAAGAGCTTCGACGCCAAGGGCGCGCCCAGCAGCGGCGCGATCAGCCGATGCGCCTCGGCGAGTTCCGCCACCTCGGCATGGCCGCTCGCATGAAACACCGAGGCGGCGAGCACGAGTATCGCGCCATTGACCAGCAGAGCGAAAAACAGCGCGATGGCGCTGTCGATCAGCGCGAAGCCGATCGCCTCGCGCTTTTCCGCCGCCGCCGCGCCGACCGCGCGCGTCAGCACGATCGACGAATGCAGAAAGAGATTATGCGGCATCACCGTCGCGCCGACTATGCCGAGGCCGAGATAAAGCATGCGCGGATCGTCGAGCAACTGGCGCGTCGGGACGAGGCCGCGCGCGACTTCCCCGAGATCGACATGCGCCATGGCGAGCTGCGCGGTGAAGGAAAAGGCGATGAGCCCCAGCAGCGAAACGACGAACAACTCGATCTTGCGAAAGCCCGCGCGCTCGAAAGCCAGCACCAGAAACGTGTCGAGCAGCGTGACGGCGATGCCGACGGCGAGCGGCATGCCGAACAAAAGCTGCAAGCCGATGGCCGTGCCGATGATCTCGGCGAGATCGGTCGCGGCGATCGCGGCCTCGGCCACGAGCCACAGCGCGATGGCGACGGGTTTCGAAAAACGCGCGCGGCAGGCCTGCGCGAGATCGAGGCCGGAGGCGAGCCCCAGCCGCGCGCTGAGCGCCTGCAATACGATGGCCATGAGGCTGGAGAGCACGGCCGCGAACAGCAGCGCGCAGCCATAGCGCGAGCCGGCGGCGAGCGCCGTCGCCCAATTGCCGGGGTCCATATAGCCGGTCGCGACGAGATAGCCAGGGCCGAGAAAGACGAAGAACCGCCGCGCGAGAGAGGCGCCCTTGCGCGTCGCGATGGACGCGCGCAAGTCTCCCGACCCGCGCGCGGGCGTCGAGGCGGACGGCGGCGAGGCGGGCGTCACAAGCGCGGCTCCGGGACAGGGAAACGCCCGGCTTGTAGCACTTAGGGCGATGGGCGAGCAATGCGGCGCGGCGGCGGCTGAACTCCGATCCGCCCGCTACCCCACCCCAGCCCCCGCCAGCATTTGCGCCAGCGCCTCGGGGTAGATCAGCTCCCTTGACGCCGCGATTTCCGCGGGCGCCCACCATTTCCAGCCCTCGACATAGGTTTTCTCTTCCGGCGTCAGCGCGCCGAGCTTGGGCTCGAAATCCTCGCAGCGGACGAGATAATAGCGTTCGACCGCGTGGACCCATCCCGAGCCGAGCAGCAGCGGAAATTCGCGTGTCGCGATGGGCTCGCCAAGCGTAAAATCCTTCAAGCCGGTCTCCTCGAAAATCTCGCGGCGGGCGCAGGCTTCAAAGCTCTCGCCGGGCTCCAGCGCGCCTCCGGGCTGGCCCCAGAAATGCGTAAAACCCAGCTCCGCGACATTGGGCAGAATGCGGCTCGAAAAGCGCAGCAGCAAGGTTTCGCCGCGTGGATTGACCAGCAACACCCGCGACGCCTCGCGGCGCGGCAAGTCCCGCCCTTCATAGGGCGCCGCGACTCTTTCGCGCCCGCTCTCTCGCGCCCAGTCGACCAGGGACCACGCGCCGTCCTCATAGGCGATCCAGTTCGGCGCGGCGTTGAGCGCGGGATATTCGCGCGTTTCGTCGAGACGCTTGCCGGTCGCCATGCGCCAGGCGATGTCCAGCACGCCGGCATGGGCGACGACCAGAAGCGTCTCGCCGGGATGCGTCTGGGCGATTCTCGTCAGCGCGGCGCGCACCCGGGCCGCGAAGCGCATCAGGCTCTCGCCGCCGGGCGCGGCGTAATCGGCCCGGCGGGCGAGATAATGCTGATATTCTTCCGGGTAGCGCGCCTCGACCTCCGGATGGGTGAGGCCGTGCCACAGCCCGTCGTGCTTTTCGCGCAGATCGGGCCTCTCGTGGACCTTAAGGCCCCACGCCTCGGCGTGGGGCGCGGCGGTGTCGAGGGCGCGCCGCAGATCGCTGCTGTAGACGTGATCGAAATGCGCGCCCGCGAGTTCGCGGGCCAGCGCCCGCGCCTGCGAGCGGCCCTTGTAATTGAGGGCGATGTCGAGTTGTCCCTGAAAGCGCCGTTCGAGATTCCAGTTCGTCTCGCCGTGCCGGGCGAGACAGATAAGCGTGCGGGTCATGTCTTTGTCCGAGGCGGCGCCGGCGGGAGGTTCAACTTCGCGGCTGGCTATCGACCGATTTCGCGCGCCCGGCAAGCCGAAAATTTATGAGACGAGGCGTCTCCATGGGGAATGGCCCGCCCCCAACAGCCCGCGCCGGCGGGCGTGCTTCCGGTTCAGGAGCGCTTTCGGCAAAAGCGGCGGCCGGTTTCGGCTCGAAAAGACTCTAATGCCTCGCCTTGGTCGAGAACTCCCCGGAGCGCAGGCGGGCCGGCAAACGCTCGGCGAAATCGGCCACGCTTTCTTCGCCATGGGCGGCGACCAGTTCGCGCAGCGCGGCGGCCAAGGCGGCGTACGCGAAGCTGTCGCTCTCTATCCCCGCGAGAATAGCTTCGGCGAAGGCCTCGGTGACATAGACCAAGGCCGCGCGGTGCTGCTCCGTGCCTGCTTCGTCGAGAGTGGAGGGATGAAATAGCATCATGGCTCGCACCTTAATCAAACGCGCGGGCAGGCGCGAGGCGGCTCTTGCCAAAGGGTTAACCGAGATCGTCCAACTTGCTCAAGGATTGCCGTAGCGCGACGCCACTTCACGCGAAAGACTTTCGGCCTCGTCGAGATAGCGCGCGATCGCCAGCCGCGCGTTGGGCGTGCAGACGCGATAGGTGAGTTCATAGCCGCGAAATCCGCGGTTGAAGGCGGCCGTCAGTCGTTGCCGCCGCGTTCCGGCGGGCGCGTCGGCGTCGCGCAGCTGCGCCATTTTGCCGCGCCAGTCGTCCCCGTCCCCCTCGCCGCACAAATCGCGCAGGAACGACAGTCCGCCCAGCACTTCGGCCAGCCTTTGAATTTGGGCGTCATAAGGCGGCGGCGGCGGCTCGGGGGGCTCCGCCGGCGGCTTGGCGGCGGCCTTGTTGATCGCGCCCTTGGCGGCGGGCTTTGGCGCATGGGCCTCGCCGCGTGATCGCGCCGCCGGACGTTTCGCCGGCGGCTCCCAACGCGGACGCGGCTCGGCGCCGCGCAGCCGGGGTCGGGGCGCTTGGGCGGAGGCGGGGTTTTCGTCGCCGCCAAAGAGGTCCTGGAGGAAATTCCCGGCCGGCGCCGGCGAGGAACACCCCAGCGCGACCATGAGCGCGGCGGCGCCGGCAATCCACCGGCGTCGAGGCGAGGAGGCGAGGGCTCGCTTCACGGGAAGAGCCGCTGCTTGGTCCAGGCGAGTCCGGGCGCCTCGCGGGTGAAGCGCACGCGGTCGTGCAGGCGAAACGGCTTGTCGGCCCAGAATTCGATCGAGAGCGGAACGATCGTGTAGCCGCGCCAATAAGGCGGGCGGGGAATTTCGCTGATCCCGAACTTCAAGGCGTAATGGGCGACGGCTTTCTCGAGCGCGAAGCGGCTTTCGAGCGGCCGAGACTGTTGGCTGGCCCAGGCGCCGATGCGGCTGTCGCGCGCGCGCGAGGCGAAATAGGCGTCGGCCTCGGCGTCCGGCGTCGGCGTCACCGGGCCGCGCAGGCGCACCTGCCGGCGCAGCGATTTCCAGTGGAACAGCGCCGCCGCCCGCATGTTCGCGGCGAGTTGCTTTCCCTTCGCGCTGTCGGCGTTGGTATAGAATGCGAAGCCCGATTCGCTCCACCCCTTAAGCAGCACCATTCGGGCGTCCGGCAGGCCGTTCGTGTCGGCGGTGGCGAGAGCCATGGCCTCGGGGTCGTTCGGCTCCCTGGCTTTTGCTTCCTCGAACCAATCGCCGAACAAAGTAAATGGCTCGGCGGCGTCGATAAAGTCACCTGGCGTTAACGCGTTCAAGAGAGAATCCTCTTCAAAGGTCGCCCGTGTCGACGGGGAGGTGGTTGGTTGAAGGTGAACTTTGGGTCGATCCTTTTCGAGACATAGCGCCCCTAGCGCGTTTCCTCAAACGACTTCGCGCGCCGCGAGGTTGCTGGCGGCGCTGCTCGCCGCAGCCGCGCAGGGCGCCTGTTCGGTCGCCATGCCGTCCGGTCCGCGTGGGGAGAGCTTCGTCGCCGACGCCTCCGACGTCACGGGCTCGATCCGCAAGCCGTCGCCGGAGCTGGCGCGCGGTCTCGACACCGAAGACAGGCGCCGCGCCGTCGCCGCGCTGGCGACTGCGCTCGATCCCCAGAGCGAGGGCGCCGGCGTCAACTGGGACAATCCGCAGACGGGATCCAAGGGCAGCTTCACGCCGGTCGGCGCCGCCTATCCGACGGACGGCAAGATTTGCCGGGCCTTTCTCGCCGAGGTCGCGACGAAGGAAACGCAAGAGCGCCTGCAAGGCACGGCCTGCCGCGAAAAGACGATCGAATGGACGCTGCTGGAAGTGAAGCCCTGGAAGCGGGGCTAGGACGTTTTCGCGGCGCTCGGCGCCTTTGATGAGCTCGTGAAGCGCCTTGTGCGAGGTTTCTTCGCCGGCGACGATAAAATCGTCGCCGGCGCTCTTGAGCATTTTGGCGATCGCCTGACGGGCGGGCCAAGGCTCTCCCGTCTCAATTGAACAGGCTGGACACGCTCTCTTCCTTGGCGGTGCGGGCGATCGCCTCGCCGATCAACGGGCCGATCGGAATGACCCTTATATTATGCACGGCGGCGACGTCCGGGGTCGGCTGGATCGTATCCGTGACGACCAGCTCCTGCAATTTGGATTTCGCTATGCGCTGCGCGGCCGCGCCCGAGAGCACGCCATGGGTGATATAGGCGGAGGCCGACAGCGCCCCCGCCGCCAGCAGCGCCTCGGCGGCGTTGCACAGCGTTCCTCCGGAATCGACGATGTCGTCGATCAGGATGCAATTGTGGTCCCTCACGTCGCCGATAATGTTCATGACTTCCGATTCGCCGGCGCGTTCGCGGCGCTTGTCGACGATGGCCAGCGGCGCGTCGATGCGCTTCGCCAGCGCCCGCGCGCGCACCACGCCGCCGGTGTCCGGGGAGATCACCATCACATTCTTGAGCTTGGCGTGCGATTTGATGTCGGCCACGATCACCGGGGCGGCGAACAGATTGTCGGTCGGAATGTCGAAAAAGCCCTGCAACTGCCCGGCGTGCAGATCGACGGTCAGCACCCTGTCCGCTCCGGCCCGGGTGATCAGATTGGCGACGAGCTTGGCCGAAATGGGCGTGCGCGGACCCTGTTTGCGATCCTGGCGGGCGTAGCCGAAATAGGGGATCACCGCGGTGATGCGGCGCGCGGACGCCCGCCGCAGCGCGTCGACCATGATCAGCAGCTCCATCAGGTGATCATTGGCGGGCGCCGAGGTGGACTGAATGACGAAAGTGTCCTCTCCCCGCACGTTCTCCAGAACTTCGACCCAGATTTCCTGATCCGCGAAACGTCGGACCACGGATCTGCAAAGCGCGACCCCGAGATGAGCGGCGATCGCCTCGGCCAGCGCCCGATTGGAGTTGCCCGCCAGAAGTTTCATCGCCGCCATCGAGTATCCCCGCGAATTGAACCCGGGGCCTCATAGCAGTCGCGCCCGCCCGGAACAATACGACGAAACCGTGACCGCGCCGCTACAAAGCAAAATCGTCGTCGGCGAGGAAATGCGAATGGGCGGATGAGCGCCGATCGAAAGGAGCCAAAGTCCGCCCATCACGATCAAGGGCGCACCTGGCGCGCTGGCCGCGCATTCACCCTAAAAGGTTGAAATCGCGCGTTGTTGCAATTTGATCGCCGCAGCGCTTTCAAATTCGTAAATATTGTGTTTACAATTGAGACTTTCGGGAACTTTCGCGAGCGCGTCGCGTTTAAGATTTCGAACGCATGAAGGCGCCGGGCGGTCGCGGGCGCGGTTCGTCGCGACGGTCGGTTGCCAGGAGCGTGGGGATATCATGGCGCTTGTCGAGAAATCCGCGTTCGATTCGCAGCCGGCGCTCGGCTTAAGCGAAAAAATGCCGTTGGCGAAGCGGTGGGTGGCGCGCATGGTCCGGCCGGTCTTGGCCGTCGCCCTGATGGCGGCGCTGTTCCGATTGATTTCAGCAGGACATCCAATCATGGCGATATGGATGGGGAGCGCCGTTTTGGCGTGGTTGTTCGTTCGCGGCGCCGCCGCGGCCAGCGAATCGGATTGAGCCCGCGAGCGGAAGAAGGCGCCGAGCGTTAGGGTGCGCCTTCGGCGCTCAGAAAGCGGCGTTCCTCGCCTTCGAGCACTAGCGCGGTGAGGATCGAGGAGGCGAAAGCCCTGGTGTCGACATTAATCCGATTTGGCAAGACTTCCGGGCGCGGGACGGGAGTGTGTCCGTGCACGATTATCTGGCTCCACGAGCCCTTGTGGCGGAGGAAATCTTCCCTGATCCAAAGCAGATCCCTCGGGTTTTGGCTTTTCAGCGCGACGCCGGGCCTAAGGCCCGCGTGGCAGAAAAAGTAATCGCCGAGGCTCGCCGCGAACCGGGTCCGCTCCAGAAACAAGCGGTGCTCGGGCGGCATGCGCGCCAACAGATTCTTGCGCGCCAGGTCATAGCCGGCGCCGCGGATCGCCTCGGTCACATCGACTCCATATGATTGCAACATTTCGATCCCGCCGAACCCGCGCCAACTGTCGAGGACGCTTCCGTCGTCGAGAAACCTCATGACGACCTCCTCGTGGTTGCCCCGCAAGGCGTAAATCGGCGTCGGAAAATCGCCCCGGCTCAAGCGATCGAGGACGCCGGCGGACGCCGGCCCTCGATCGACATAATCCCCCAGGAAAATCGTCACGACCTCGGGCGGCGCGGAAACAAGGTCGGCGCGGATTCGCTCGGCCAAAGCGTCGAGGAGGTCGAGACGGTCGTGGATGTCGCCGACCGCATATATGCGCACTCCCGAGGGAAGCGAAGGGGGACGCGCGTCCCGTTTTTGCGCCAGCCGCGCGAGAGCATCAAGAGCCATCCACGTCGTCCATTTCAGCCTGCCTCCGCCTCGAGCCTCTCCAACCGGCCGCGATCGTGGGAGCGATTCGAAAGAGAATCGCGCCCGAGCGCTGGAGAGGTCGGGAATTCGATTCGCTGCTTAACGCCATGCAGCCGCCAGGCCGCGCGATCCCGTCAACACTCATATATATATATGCCGCGCCGCCTTGCCATTCTATAAAAATGGTTGAGTTTCCAAGCGTTAGGAGCTATGTCTTCCAAATCCGAGGATGGGACTTTACCAATGCGTTCGCGCTCCCCCACATCAAAATCGAAATTCGGATTAAGAGTCTCGCCTTTTGATATTTTTTGAGCGGTGCGGCGCCTTTTGCTGCTCTTGGGCTAAAGATGGGACATTTCCAATGCGTTTGCGCTCGCCCACATCGAAATCGAATTTCAGATTGAAACTCTCGCCTTTTGATATTTGTTGGGCGGTGGCGGCGCCTTTTGTCGCTCTCGGGCTTCGCGATCCCGGTCTGCTCGAACT
>Ga0181539_1004920_pt1 | contig 11142 bp, 9 predicted proteins | sample PEATcosm2014_Bin_46_FD_119767 | JGI IMG/M metagenome (GOLD analysis project Ga0181539, IMG submission 119767) | Peatland microbial communities from MTU Mesocosm Facility, Houghton, MI, USA - PEATcosm2014_Bin23_60_metaG | ecosystem: Environmental > Terrestrial > Soil > Wetlands > Peat | place... | reverse complement strand
CACCACGCTCAGCTCGAAGAGGCCGTACATGGGCAGCGCCATGAGGAGCTGGCTCGATACCTCCGGGGGCGTAATGATGGCGCTCAGCACCGCGATGCCGAGGATGGCGTATCTTCTCTTCTTTGCCAGTCCTTTGTAGTTGATGATGCCCGCCTTCGCAAGATAATAGGCGACGAGGGGCATCTGGAATATGAGGCCGAAGATGACCAGCATCTTCAGGGTGAGGCTCATGTACTCCTTCAGGGAGGGCATGGGAATGATCATGGTCCCCGCATAGCTCACGAAAAAGCGGTAGACCACGGGCATGGTCACGTAATAGCAGAAAAGGGCGCCGCCAACAAAAAAAAAGCTGCCGAAGATAATAAAGGGCGCGATATATTTCTTCTCCTTCTCATAGAGACCCGGCGCGACGAACATCCAGACTTCATAGAGGATGACGGGCGCGGCGAGAAAAAGAGCGGCAACGAGGGCTACCTTGAAATAGGTCATGAATGCCTCGGTGATGCTCGTGAATATGAAGGAGCTTCCGGCGGGCATCACCTTGACGAAAGGTTGCATGAGGAAATGAAAGATTCTTTCTTTGAAGCTATAGGTAGCGATAAAGGCGAGGCCAAGGCCGGCAAGGCTGATCACCAGCCTGTCTCTCAGCTCTTTCAGATGAGCGATGAAGGGCTTCTTCTCGTCTATCATACCTGCTTCTGTCGTTCATCGGGACTCGTGCCTTCCGGGGGTTCTTTCTCAAGCCCTTCAGGGCCTTTGCCCGGCGGAGGTCCAACTCCGGCCGGCCCCTCTTCCTGCGTTTCGGGCGTCTCCTTCTCCTCTTCCTTTTCCCCGATCGCGCCCGGTTGTTCTTTCTCTTCTTCCTTCTGCCCTCCCGGCTCCGCCTTTTTCTCTTCTTCCGCGGTCATCTCCCGCTCGATGGTCTCCTTCACGTCATCGGCGAGGCGCCTGAACTCCCCCAGCGCCTTTCCGAGAGACCGGGCAACCTCGGGCAGCCTGGCGGGGCCGACGACAAGGAGGGCCACGATGATGATGATGACAAGCTCAGGTAAACCAATGCCGAACATACCATAAAGGTAACACAGATGGGGGGCGATGAAAAGTTTTACCTGAAGGTCAGGCGCGAAAGGCGCCTTGACGGGAGGTGATGACGGGAAATAGAATGATATCGATGAAAAGGTCGATATCGTCGATATATTTATGAAGGCTGAAAAAGTCCTTCCTTTTGTCCGGGATGCAATAACGTTGCGTCCCTCGGCAATATGGCTGCAGCCCGGCATCGTCAATGAGGAGGCAAAGAACGTCGCCGACGCAGAGAAGATCATGTTCGTCATGGATAAGTGTGTGAAACAGGAACATACGCGCCTGCTGCAGGGTTCATAGGTTAATGTCTTGTGCCTCTTTCAGAGGCCGCACTGTGAGTACGAGGAAATAGAAGCAATGAATTACACCGCGGAAATATTCGACCAGGTGCAGTTGCTGTTCGATCTCACCGGGTTCAACGACCATCAACTGCATTGTGTCCTCAGATTCGAGTCGGAGCCCGATGCCGAAGTCCTGAGGAAGGCCGTCATCTTGTCGATCGAGGCCATTCCCATCCTGGGTACACGATACGTCGACGAAGGGCGAAGGCCGCGATGGGAAAGCATCGATAGCGCTCGATTCGGGGATGCCTGTGTTGTTGCGCGAACGGAGATGGAGTTCGATGAGTTTATCACGTCCCGCATCGACGAGACCAGGGGCCCCCAGATCAAGGTCTGCCTCCTCGGCTCGGATCATCCTGCTATCGCCCTCACGATGAACCACATGGTATGCGACGCGGCGGGATTCAAGGAATACCTGTATTTCTTATGCGAAATCTATGCGGGGATCATAGCCGGTCCGGGTTATAGACCCATCGCGATAGCCGGTGATAGGGGCATACGCGGGGTGCTCGAACGCTTCGGCATGGGCATCAAGCTCAAATCCCTGCTCTCGCAGAGCAAGGATAATAATCGTTCCGGGGATCATCGATTCCCCCTGAGCGAAGGCGGGGATGTGCGGCCCTTCATCCTTATCCGCAAGCTCGGGCGGGAGAGGCTCGACGCGATTAAAGGCTATTGCAGGGCGCACGGGGCTACACTGAACGACGCCGCACTGACCGCTTACTACCGCTGCCTATTCAGAAGGCTTGCCCTTTCTTCCGGCACCGAGCTCCGAATACCGGTGATGGTGGACATGCGCCGCTACCTGGGAGAAGCGGGGGGATTCGGAGCCCTGACCAATCTCTCGTCGATGGTGATCACGCGGCTGGAGTACAGGCCCGACGAAGGTTTCGCGGACACCCTCGGGAGGGTCAAAGCGGCAATGGACGAGAAGAAGGACCGCGATATAGGCCTCAACGGATTCATCAAGCTCCATCTAGTTTATACGTTGCTCCCGAACAGAACAGTGAATCTCCGACTGAGGTCGAGGCTGAAGAACCCTCTCATCTGCATGACGAACGTGGGGATCCTGGACTCAGACCGGATATCCTTCGGCGATCTACGCCCTCGCGACGTCTTCATGTGCGGCTCTATAAAGCACAAGCCCCACTTCCAACTCGCCATGAGCTCATATGACGGCGAGCTCACCCTGAGCTCCAATCTATACGGTAACGCAAGCGATAGGGAGCGCGTCATGTCCTTCCTGGACGAGGTAGAGAGAGAATTCCCCTACCCTTGTTATCCCGGCCGCTGATAGCGGATAGTGCCATAGCATATTGCTTTTGTGGGTTACTCCTGGCTACCATCAGTTTCCGCGCCGGCCGATGCCAATCAGTCGCGGGTTATCTGCCCGTCGTGCATGGAATAAACCGGGATATCCTTCTTCCTGCTTCGAAACAGGCCGGCTATCTCCGGGTGACAGGTGAAATAGATCACCTGATGCGTGTCTGCGAGGGCGAGAATCGCGGCGGCGGCTTGTGCAGCGCGGACCGCATCGAAGTTGACGAGTATCTCATCCATGATGACGGGAAGGCTTTCGCCGCCGGCCGTGAAATTCGTGATGTAGCCGAACCGGAGGGCAAGATAGAGCTGTTCCGCGGTGCCCCTGCTCAAGTGCTCCGGTCTCTTCGTCTGCCCCTGGGGGGAGGCGATTTCAATCGTATCCTCTCCGATGGGCGCCACGATCCTTTCGTATCGGCCCCCGGTGAGACTCCTGAAAAACCTGCTTGCGTCACTGATGACCTTCGGCTGCCGTTCCTCCTGAAACCGCTTTGTCGCGTCCGCCAGAAGATGCTTTGCAATCGCGTAGCTCCCCCACTCCAATGCCTGAAGACGGATCTCCTCGATGATCTTTTCCTCTTCCAACCTCAACCCGGATATATCGTCCGCGGAAGCAAGGGAGCTCATTTCCTGGCTCAGCGCTGCCTTTTCCTGGTATGCCTGCTGAAGCTTCTCCTCGATGTCCGCCAGCCGGCTCGCACACTCATCACTCGTCGTCTTAAGCTCGTCCTTGCTGTAGTGGTGTAACTCTTTCTTGAGCGCGGAGGTCTCCTCACGTCCGGACAGCTTCTCTATGTCCCTTTCCGTCTTTTCTTTGTCGGCTAAGAGGGCGCTTCTTTTTTCATAGAGGGCCGCTCGCTCGCGGAATGCCTCCTCGGAACCTGCTCCTGCTTCGGTCAGGAGCGCGGCCACATCCTCCCTCAGCCGGGCCGGCTCGCCGCGAGCCCGGCTCGTCCTGAACTCGATATCTTCAAGGTGCTTCCGCAGACCCTCCTTCCGCGTCCTCTCGGTCTTTGCCTCCTCATACGCATTCTCCAGCGCTTCCACGGCCGATACAAGCCTTTCGTCGGCGGGGACCGGCATCGTGAGAGCTTCGCACAGGCCGGCCGCCAATTCCTGATATGCCCGGATATGGTGCTCGCAATTCCCGAGCTGGGCCGTCAAATCGGCTCTTTCGTCAATGCTGCGGACGCACTCGTCTATTTTGTGCAGGGCCTCCATTGTCGTGGAAGGCGATAACGGCTGATCGAACCCCGCGGCTAAGAGCCAGTCGCGCCACAGCCGCCACCCTTTTTCTTCGTCCTCGGCCGCCTTGTCCATAATTGCTTTGGCATCATCACGCGCCTTTTTTGTGATGCCTACCCTGTCGGACCGGTCCTTATACCGCGCTTCCGCCTTTTCCCTCTCGTGGAGACGAGCGACAATCTCCAGGTCCCGCCTGAGCTGCGCGTCCAGAAGGGGCAGGAAGCTCGCGGCATCGGGGTCCGACAGACCGCCGAAAGAGCGCACCCCGGCCGCAACGGAAAGGTAATCACTTTGATGCTTCTCCATGCGCCTGATCCGCTCCGCGTTTTCCGCCAACGTCGTGAGCCGGCTTCTGATGTTCTCTACCATGGGAAAGACCTGATGGACCGTCCTCGGCGTCATTCCCGACGCGAGGTGTGCGCCCCGCAGATACGCTTCCCACTCCTTTCCGGCCGTCCGTAAGCGCGTCTCCTCCGCCTCTTTTTTTGTCCTCCCCTCCTCCATGGCCTCCATGGCCTTTTGGGTCCTGCCGATCCATGTCTTCCGGTCCTCAACCAGGCTTAGTATCCGCTCGCATCGTCTCATCTCTTCATCGACCGCAGCCTCCTGGAGGTCGAGGGCCTCAACCACGTGCTGCCCTTGCGTCTCCGGCGCCCGGGTGAGTTCCTCAATCTTCCGGTCGACCGCGTTGCGGCTGCCGCCGGCCTCATGCAGGACGGACGCGGCGGCGGAGATCCCGGCATCCAGCTCCGCGAGCCGCAGCCCGGCGGCGGCGGCTCGGGCCGATGACGCCTTGAGGGCAGCCGCATAGAGCGCACAGCCGAGCATGCCCGCAAGCACAACGCATGCGGCGAGAGCGGACCACGCATGCGATCCGCGCGGCAGAGAGAGCATAAGGATCACGGCTCCAAGGAGAATGGCGGCAAAAGAGACGAGTTTTGCGGTCTTTCCCGGCGGCGTCCGGAGGCCGGCGGTATAGTGCTTCTTCTCCTCTTCCCTGTCCTCGAGTCGCTGTCTCTCATAGTCGATCTTTAATGAGAGTTTGTCACGAGTGGCGACAAGGGCCCGCAGCATCCGCAAGGAAGTCTTGCGGGCGGCCAGCTCCTCACGGGTGAGGGCAACGGGTCCTATCTCCCCGATTTCACGGGTTTTCTGCTCTACCATCCTTCGCGCGTCCTCAAGGTCCGCGGATGCCGCGTCGATCCGGCTTTCCGCGTTTCGGACCTCTCCTTCGAGGTCGGCAAAGATCCGCTCGAAGGTCTGGACTTTTTCCCGGGCAGCTATGGAACAATCGAATGAGGCGATCTCCTCCTCGCTCCAGTCCGCGCTGATTTCCCGAATAGCATCTTTCAGCCGCTCCCTCTCTTTCTCGCGCTCTTTTCGGATCCCCGGCAGATCGGCGATAGTGGAAGCAAATTGGTCCCTCCCTTTTTGCAGTTGCGCGATGGTCTCCTCGTCCGCTGCTCTTTCCACCGCGGGCGTCCTTTCCAGCTCTTTCCCCGCCTCCTCCTCGTCCCTGAGTGCCGACGCGAGGTCCGCCTTCCTTGCGGCAAAGCTGTTTTCAGCATTGACGCGGCCGGCTCTCAGGTCTTCGAGGATCTGTCGCTGCCTCTCTATTTCCTCACGGGCAAAAAGCGACCTGTCCGGAGAGAGCACTTTTTCCTCTGTCCAGTCCTTGCCAAGCTCGGAAAGGGTGGTGCCGACGCTCTTGCCGATGACCGCGATCCGCTGTCTCAATGCGGGTATGGCGGCGCGGTCGGCGACGTAGGTTGCCTTCCTGGAGAGCAGCTCGCGGACCGGCTCGGACTGTTCCAGGAGGCGCTCGTCCGCATGGAGGTTTTGCAGCTCCCGCAAGGCCGCGTCGTGCTCACCGGCCAGTGTGGCGCACAGCGCAACTTGTGCCTCGATCTTTTCACCCAGCCGGTCCAGACGGTCAACACCCTTGGCGGGGAAACTTTCTATTTTGAGGGGCAGGTCTGCCAGTTCCCGTTCAAGGGTCTTGAGCAGCACCGCATCATCCCACACCTTGAGGTAGGTGTCGATCCGCTCCTTCTCCCGGTTTGACGAGCGTATCGCCGCCCGGTACTCTTCTATGACCCCCGCCGTGCGGCGAAGCCCCTGAAACGCCTCATCGTATCTTTTCAGCTCCTGCCGGCTGTCGCGCAATCTGTTCCGGATGTCTTCGAGGTCGCGCAGCCTTCGGTTGATCTCCGGGGTCCTGCCGCCCGGCTTAAAAAGCTCATCGAGCTTCTTGCCTATGGTTGTCATCGCCGTCGACAACGCGCGCACGCCTGTGCCCATGCCGGCCCCGTAAAGAGCGGACTTCACCGCGTCGTTATCGAGGGTCTCCATGCTCTGGAGCTCGCTCAAGCTGAAGGCGTAGACGTTTCGATAGAGCTCGCGGGTCGTGCCGCCCAGTAGCTCGGCCAGCGCCTCTTCACCCGCTTTTCTGCCGTCGGGGTGGGTGACGCTTACCAGACCGCCTTTTTTTCCTGCCCTTCTTTCAAGAGAGATCTCCCCGAATCGCCGGCTCACGAAGGTGAGGCGGCCACCCTGGGTCCCGCCCGAGAGCGGTGGGTACTCGTTGTCTTTCGATCTCTTGTCCCTGAAGCCGAACAACATGTCCCGTATGAACCAGAGACACGTCGATTTGCCTGCCTCATTGTCGCCCGAAAAGAGGATAAATCCAGGTGGAAGGCCTTCCACGGACAGGTTATGGAATATGCCGAACCCATCCACAAACATATCCGATATCCTCATTCGTCCGCCTCAAGCGCGTCGATACAGATCAACTCGGCCCTTTCCACCATCGCGCGGATTTCATCGTCGGTAAACCCCTCAACTGCGCCGCGGACTGCCCTGTTCGAGAGGATATCGGAAAGCTCTCTTTGCCGCGCTTTCGTCGGCTCGTCGCGCAGCTCCCGGGATATGCGCAAGACCTGGGCAAGGAAATCGGCGCCTTTCCGTCTTTCTTCCGGATCTATTTCCGGACGGCAGCGAAAGTCGATCTCCTGCACCCACACAAAGGGGTCCTCGGACGCAAGCGACTCCTGTACGCGTTGAAGCAGTTCCTCCATATTATTTCCCTTACGCAGCTCCTGGTATAAAGCCCCCCTCCCTGTCAGTCGGGTGCGGCAGATCACTGCCCTCCCGTCGGACTCTCCCGCCAGGTTCTGGACCCTCGTGTGGAGTGCGAGGCAAAGCCGGTCAAGAGTCGGAATGGACTCGATGCCGACGTCGATCTCGGCCCAGCGTATGGCGTCGAGGGCATAAAACTCCACATTGCTGACGGCGCCGTCTTCAACCGTCACGATATGGCAACCTCTTTTGCCTTTCTCACGAAAGCTCCTGCCTTGCGTGTTGCCCGGGTAGAGTACGGAGGACCGGTTGTCCAAAACGCTCTTCTCATGGACGTGCCCCAGGGCCCAATAGTCAAATTCCACTTCAAGCAGCTCACTGAGCTGGCACGGGGCATAGGGGTCATGACCCGTATTCGAGCCGACGGTGCAATGGAGCAGGCCGATGTGGAAGGGCTCGGATGCGCGGCGCCTGAATCTCTTCGCCAGATTCTCCGTTTCATTTCTCCTTGCGTGGCTGATACCCGATATGACTGCCACGGTCGCCCCTTCCCTTTGAAAAGGCATCGATTCTACTGCGCGGTAGCCGAATATGTGGACCTTGGCCGGAAAGGAGAGTGCCGAAGACCGGCTGTCGTAAGGGTCGTGGTTGCCGTGGACCACGTAGGAGGCGATGTTCTTTTCCGCGAGCCGGACCAGTCCGTCGTGAAACCGGAGCTGGGCGCGAAGGCTTCGGTCCTCCCCATCATATATGTCGCCGGCCACCACAAGAAACTGGACCGCTCTTTCGATGCAGAGGTCGATGAGGGCGTCGAAGGCCTGAAAGGTTGCAGAGCGCAAGGGGTCCGAGATTGCGGGGTTCTTTGCCGTGATCCCTTTAAACGGACTGTCGAGGTGAAGGTCCGCAACGTGAACAAAGGAAAAGGAACGACTGCTCATAATCCTGCCTGATTCAACTGACGGGTATTGAAGCAGCTTTTACCAACATCCGCAGCGTTTGTCAATTGCTTTTGAAACGGCCGATCTTTCACCATTTCTGCACGCCGCACGTTTTTTGTGCTATATTATCGGGCAAATAAGGGCAAAAAGTGCATCGAGATCGGATCCGGTAACGGCGGGGAGGGGTTTGCAGCGTGGCTCAGGAAAAACTGAGGATACTTTCTTCGACGTTGGCAGAGATATATATGCGCCAGGGCCACTTCGACAAGGCGAGGGAAGTGTACGAGAAGCTTTTGCTGAAGGACGGCGAGAATGTGCTTTACCGGAGGAGATTTTCGCTCCTTTCAGAGGAATCGCCGGGCACAAAGAAGCTCAAGCTGCTCTCCCGGATCCTGGGAAAGATTGAAGAAAGGCGTGATGAGAGAGAAGCGGATAAGTAGAATTGTCGAGATCCTGGAACGGCAGGGACTCCACGCCTGCATTATCAAGGGCATGGAGAATATCTTCTACCTCACCGGCTTCCGGGGTTCGGAGGGGACGGCGGTTGTCACCAGGGGCGATGTTCTCCTCGTGGTAGACAGCAGGTATATCACCTATGCCCGCGAGGCTGCGAAGGGCTGTGTCGTGCTTGAGACAAAGGGAAAGGACGGGACTATGGAGAGTCTTTTCCAGAGGTACGGCATTACGAGAACGGGTTTTGACAGCCATCATACGACGTTTGAGACCTACCGGTCGTTGAGGGACGGCAGCCCGTCCGTCGAATTTGTGCCTCTCGCGAATGACCTGGAGTCGGTGAGACAATGCAAGGAGCCGGAAGAGGTCCTCGCGCTGCAAAAGGCCATAAGCATAGCGACGGAGGCCTTTACCGCCGTCTTTGAGAAGATCGCGCCGGGAAGGACCGAAAAGGCGATAGCGAACGACCTGGAGTATGCGATGCGGAGCTTTGGCGCGGAGGGGGCGTCGTTCGAGACCATCGTCGCCTCGGGGCCGAGGTCTGCGCTCCCCCACGGACAACCGACCGACAAGGCCCTGAAGGCGGGGGAAGTGGTGATCATAGATTTCGGGTGCCGGGTCGACGGGTATTGCTCCGATGAAACGTGCACTATTTCTCTGGGAAAAACGAGTAAGCAACTACAGGAGATCCACGACGTGGTCCGTGACGCGAAGCAGAAGGGCCTCGATGCGGTGAGGGCCGGTCTGCCGGTGCGGGAGCTGGACATGATCGTGCGGGGGTTCATCGAGGAGAAGGGCTACGGGGAGTTTTTCGGTCACGGGACCGGCCACGGCGTGGGCATAGCGGTCCACGAGCCGCCGGCGGTGACGAACAGGGGCGAAGGGCTCCTGGAAGAGTATATGGTTATTACCATTGAGCCCGGTATTTACATACCCCATGTGGGTGGAGTACGCCTGGAGGACATGGTGCTTGTGAAAGAGAACGGGGGAGAGGTCCTCACCCGTTTGCGGAAAGACCTATTCGAGACACAAGGGGGCTTGCGATGATGGCAGCGACGAGTGAATTCAGGAAGGGCTTGAAAGTGCTTTTGGATAACGAACCTTTTATCATAGTCGATTTTCAGCACGTCAAACCGGGGAAGGGCGGTGCTTTCGTCAGGACGAGGATGAAAAGCCTGGTGACGGGAAATGTGCTCGACAGGACGTTCAGGTCGGGAGACAAGATCGAGATCCCCGAAATGGAAGAGAAACAGATGCAGTACATGTACAAAGAGGGGGTAAACTACTACTTCATGGATGTGAACACCTACGACCAGCTTTTTGTCGAAGAGGAAAACCTGGCCGATGCGAAGAACTATCTGAAGGAGGGGTTGGTTATAAACGTCTCTTTTTACAAGGGGAAGGCCATCGGAGTGGAGCTTCCCAACTTCGTCGATCTGAAGGTGGCGAAAACGGAACCCGGCATCAAAGGGGACACGGCTCAAAATGCGACGAAGCCGGCCGAGCTGGAATCGGGCTACGTGCTCCAGGTGCCTCTTTTTCTGGAAGAGGGGGAAGTGATAAAAATCGATACCAGGTCGGGGGAGTACATCACAAGGGTTTCGAAATAGGTGGCCTATGCTCGTGACGTTCGAGGGGATCGAAGGGAGTGGAAAAACTACGCAGGTTGAGCTTCTCTGCACGTACCTGCAGGAAAAGGGTTACCAGGTAATAAAGACGCGGGAGCCGGGCGGCACCGCACTCGGCGAGGCGCTGCGCAAGGTCCTGCTGCAGAAGGACCTCCATGTGCTTCCCCTCTCGGAGCTGCTTATATTCATGGCCGTGAGGTCGCAGCATATGGAGGAAGTAATCACGCCGGCCCTCGCCAGGGGGGCTGTCGTTGTCTGCGACCGGTTTGTCGATGCAACCTATGCCTACCAGGGATACGGCAGGGGCGTCGACCTGGGGATTATCGCTACCCTTAACCGCCTCGTCACAAAAGGCGTCACGCCGAACCTCACCATCCTTCTCGACTGCGAGGTGGATGTGGGACTCGCGAGGAAGCTGGTCCATAACCCCCGGCTGGACAGGTTCGAGCAGGAAGAGGCCGCGTTCCACGAACAGGTCAAGCGGGGCTACCTCAAGCTGGTGGAAGAGGACGAAAAAAGATTTTATGTGATCAACGGGAAGCGGGATATCGAGGCGACCCATATCGCGATACGAGACAGGGTGGAAAGGCTGTTGGAAAGCCATGGAGTTTAGCGCCGCCGGTCATGACCATCAGAAGCATGTGCTTTCGTCGCTCGTAGAAAAGGGGAAACTCCCCCATGCACTGCTCTTTGCCGGACCCAGGGGCGTAGGGAAACGGACGATAGCCGTCGAGCTGGTAAAGAACCTTTTTTGTGAGAAAGGCAGCGCCTGCGCAATGTGCCGCGCATGCCGGAACGTCGACTCCGGTCTCCATCCTGATTTCACCCTCGTGAGCGGAGAGACATCGATCAAAATAGGTGAGCTGCGCGCGATTATGAAAGAGGTCTACGAGTCTCCCTTTGAGGCTCCGGTAAGGGTGATCCTCATCGACAATGCGGAGCTTATGACGCATGAGGCGGCAAACGCCCTCCTGAAAACACTGGAAGAGCCTCCGCCTTCCAACCTCTTTGTGCTCGTCTCCTCAAGAGAGCAGGAGATACCGCTGACCGTGAGGT
>Ga0181539_1004914_pt1 | contig 11153 bp, 9 predicted proteins | sample PEATcosm2014_Bin_46_FD_119767 | JGI IMG/M metagenome (GOLD analysis project Ga0181539, IMG submission 119767) | Peatland microbial communities from MTU Mesocosm Facility, Houghton, MI, USA - PEATcosm2014_Bin23_60_metaG | ecosystem: Environmental > Terrestrial > Soil > Wetlands > Peat | place... | reverse complement strand
TTCCCCGTACGGCCTTTGAACTCCCGCGATGCAAACGCATCACCAGATCTCGAATCTGGCGCCTTGGCCAAGCTAGGCTACCTCAGCACCCAACACCTCGGAGCGTTGCCCCTATTTGGTCGTTTTCCGGGCACCGACCCCGGAAGCCCTTGCCCAAACCGACCGTGTTTTCGCCGATTTGGCTCGACGTATATCCATTCCCGCCGTTCGGTCCTCCACCGAAATGGGAATTGAGACTGAGACAACCCCTTCCGCCCCGGGGCAACCCGGGGCGCCACTTTCTTTCGAATTGTGTGCCTGCCCGGATCACCGGGGAAGCGTTCGAAAGACCCTCTGGGCGGTCCCTTTGAGGCCCCTCAATTCCAGACCAGCGGCCGACCTCGCGAGAGTGTCGGCAGTCGGTGTCAGGTCAGAGCGGACCCAGACGTGAGTGGACGCAGACCAGAGCAGCTTGAATCGGGTGAAGTTTTCGGCCTCTAACCAAATCTTCGAGACTATCTCCTGGATCGAACTCTCGGATATCTTGTACTCTCGGTTGACGTGCTGGACCAGGACGAAATTGTCGGATCGCGCACGAAGCTCGGTCGCTCCGAACATCACGCGAGCATGCTTCATACCCGCGAGGAGGGCGAGACCCTCCGCTTGCTCAGCCGAACGAACGTAGCCCAATGGAACCGCTTCCCAACCCAGGGGTTTCATCTCGGGGGAACGAACTACGATTCCGCCGCCTGCGAGCCAGGTGGGACGCCCGTCATCGCTCGCCTTGATCTTCTTGAGGTTCAGCGAGGCGTCAGTCTCGAGGTGGTGGGGGCCGCTCACTGTGACTCCGGATGCGCGACTGATTCTGTTCCGGTTCGGAGTTTAGACTCGGTCCGGAACCCACGCTGGACGGACCCGCCAATACTCATAGTCACGGACGTCGCCGGAATTAGTACCGCCAGGTTTCGTGCGCGAGAGGTGCTTGGTTCAACTGCTCGCGATGTTGCTTCCAGTTGGGCATGAAACGGTCCATCAGGTCCTGAAATCGTGGACTGTGATGGCGCTCCAGAAGGTGAACCATCTCATGGACCACGACGTATTCCAAGCAAGGGGGTTGTTTCTTGGCGAGTTCCAGGTTCAACCAAACGCGTCGGGCGGTGGGATTGCACGTGCCCCAACGCGTCCTCATCCGTCTGATACGCCACTCTGCGACACTCACCCCAACTATGGGTTCCCACTTGGCGATGAGTGCGGGGATCCTCCGTCGTAGTTCTTGCCGATACCACTGGTTCAGAGCGACGCGGCGCCCCTGGGCCGGGAGTCCCCGGGGGACACGGAGTTCCATCCTCCTGTCGTTTCGGGTCCTGACCTCCGCCCGGCGTTCCTCCCGGGCGATGACGACCAGACGGTAGGGGCGTCCACGGAAGAAGTGGGTCTCCCCGGTGACCATTTCGCGTTCGGATTGGCGGACCTGTTCTGCGAAGCGGGTCCGCTGCCGTCGTATCCAGCCGAGGCGAGAGACAACGGCCAAGCGGACCGTCTCATCTCTGAGCCACGATGGCACCGCGACCCGAACGCGCCCCCCAGGAGGGTAGACGGCCAGATGGAGGTTCTTGATCTCTTTGCGAACCACCTCGACGGGGATTCCGCTAACGATGATCTGTTGGCGTTCAGTAATCATTCTGCCTCTTCACGATCTCGAAGATGGTGTCAACGAGGGCTTCGGCCGGCCCTAGGGCCGTCCTGATGGCGTTGCGGACCTCGCGCTCCTTGAGCTTGTGCCCGCGCCAGTCCGCATGCTTAGCCGCCCGGACCGCCGTATCGACGCGGATCGCCTTCGCCTCATCGTGATCGAGGTTGTCGTACAGGGCTCGGAGGGTCGGCCTGTCGATCGCAGGGGGATAGGACGCACCCTCCCCTGGCCTCCTGACCTGTCGGGCCAAGTCGATGACCTTCGCGAGATAGGCCTTGTAGCTGAGCGCCCCCTTCTTCCTCGCCACGATCAGCGAATCCAGGAGCTCGCTCATCTTTTCGTAATATCGGGGGTTGACCCCCATCTCATCGATGATAACTCGGCGAACGTTGTTTTCGATGGCCACGGCCATGGCATCGGGCTTTGTCCTCAACCCATCGGGCAAGGACCTGAACGCCTCCTCGCCCCGTTCGACAATGAGTTGAACGAGGGTCATCTTGTCGAAATCGGCGACCTTGCGGCTGTCCTCGGCCTGGATGTAGGTGTCCAGAAGGTGGCGCATGGCCGGCTCGTACATCTTCAGGTCGACGTAGTCGCCGCTGGCCAGCCGCACTTCGTCCCGGACCTTCGAGAAGTGTTCTACGTCGTTCCTGATTGCTAGCGACTCCGCGGAGGAGTAGCCCGCGGCTTCCATGTCGCTCGCGATGTTCGTGTAGGCACGGACGAAGCTGCCCGCGAGCTCGTAGAGCGCGACACGGCGGGGTTCCGTCGCCTTGAGTCCTTCCGCGGAAGAATACGGACCGCAGAAGAAACGGAGGTGGGCCGTGGAGTCCCTTGGGGGCTCGACCGGCTCGCAGAGGGCATACAGTGACTCTCGGACCTCGTCGAGGCGCTCCCGGCCCATTTGCACCCTGTCCTTGAGGAATCCCTCGACGTCCTTCGCATCGAAGCCATCGAAGGCCTCGCTGGTGTAGTCGTGGACCGCCCTGTTCAGGCTCTTGAAGAGGTCCTTGTAGTCGACGATTTGGCCGTAGGTCTTCACATCCCCCTCGGGGACGTCGTTGGGATCGAGGCGATTGACCCGGCAGATGGCCTGGAAGAGGCCGTGGTCGCGCATCTTCTTGTCGATGTAGAGGTAGGTCGCGGGAGGTGCATCGAACCCGGTGAGAAGCTTGTCCACAACGATGAGAAGCTTCATCTGTCCGGGCTCCTCGATGAACCTCTTCTTGACGAGCCTCTCGAATTCCTCCACCTTATTCACGGCGGAATCCTCGGGCTCGTCGAAGAACTGGGCAAGCATCTGGCGATAGGTCTTGTACTGCTGGATGGCCTGGGTCTCACCCTCGCCGGCCTCCTCGCCTTTGATGTCGGCTATGTTCGGACGATAAGAGGTGACGATGGCGCACTTGCCCGCCAACCCGTGAGAACAGAACATCTCGTAGAAGCAGCAGGCCTCGTAGATGCTCCCCGACACGAGGAGCGCGTTCCCTCGGCCAGTCGATAGTCGCGGCTTGGTCTCAAGGTCGAAAAGGATGTCCGCGACGATCTTCTCCAACCGTGGCTTTGACGAGAGGACCTTCTGCATAGTCCCCCATCGTCGCTTGAGGTCGGCCTTGGAAACGTCGCTCAGGCCCCTCGTCTTGGCCTCGAACCACTGGTCGACCTTGTCCTGAGATGTCAGCTTCTGGTCAATGTCCCGCGCCTCGTAGCACAGGTCGAGGACGACCTGGTCCTTGACCGCCTCGTCGTACTTGTAGGTGTGAATGTAGGGGCCGAAGACCTCGATGCTCCGCTTCTTGTCCCTCTTGAGAAGGGGGGTTCCCGTGAACCCGATGAACATCGCGCCCGGGAGGATAGCCTTCATCGCGCTGTGGAGCTTCCCGGATTGCGTCCGGTGACATTCGTCCACGAAGACGAAGACCTCGCCCTTGGCCCGGAACCCTTTCGGTAGGTGGCTCTGCACGTCGGCGAGGAAGGCGTCGACGTCCCCCTCCTCCGAGCTTCCGAACTTGTGGACGAGGGAGCAGATGATCGGCTTGTCAGCCTCGTTGAGGACTTTGACGAGGTCCGCGCCACTTTTGGCACGGTGGACGGGCTCCCCCACGCCGAGGAAGACGTCCTTGATCTGGTCGTCGAGCTCCTCCCGGTCGGTGATGAGCAAGATGCGCGAATTGCTCACGTTCTCGCGGATCCATTTCGCGAGCCATACCATCGTGAGGCTCTTCCCGCTCCCCTGCGTGTGCCAGATGATGCCCCCCTGGCGCCGCTTGACGTGGTCCTGGGCCGCGCGGACCCCGAAGTACTGGTTGTGACGGCAGGTCTTCTTCACTCCGAGGTCGAAGACCATGAAGTCGTGGACGATCTCCAGAAGCCGGTCCTTACGGCAGACGCGTGAAAGCGCGAGGTCGAGTGGATTGGTAATCTCCGAGGTATCCTTCTCCTTCCAGGTCAGGTAGTACCTCTCAGGGGACTCGATCACGCCGTAACGAAGGCCTTCGGTGTCGTTGCCCGCCAACAGGAGTTGGACGGTGGAGAAGAAGGGTCGGATGAAATCCTCCTTCTGGTTGTCCAGGTTCTGACGGATGCCCTCGGCCACGCTGACCGTGGACCGCTTGAGCTCGAGGGTAATGAGGGCGATTCCGTTGACGTAAAGCACCACATCCGGGCGCTTGTCGTTCTTGCCCTTGACGGTGACCTCCTCAGCTATCGCGAACTCATTCTTCTCGGGGTTCTTCCAATCGATGAAGCGGACGGTGACGGGCTGGTTACCCGTCTCCGGTCTCACCTTTGCGCCATAGCGGAGGAGCCGGTATACCTCTTGGTTCGCATCATAGAGTGAGCGGGCACCGCCGACGACGTTCGCCTTCGCCAGTTCGTGGATAGCCTTCTTGACGACTTGTTCGTCGTGTCCTTGCTTCAGAAGCCAGTCTCGCAGGAGAAGCTCCTCGACGTTCTCACCGCCGCGTTCCTCCCAGTTGCCGAGGTACGAGTAGCCCAGGGCGTCTCGGAAGAACTGAACGACTCTCGTCTGAGTGGCCCTCTCCCTTTGCCCGATCACGCGCCTTCCCTCACTGCTTCACCTGCTATGGAGATTGATGCTCAGTTGACGGGATTGAGAAGCCGGATGCGACCGGAGAGAAGCGACTGCATCATCCCTTGCTTGATTCCAATCGCCTTCTCCAGTCTTCGCTCCAGGACATCGATATCCTCATCCATGTCCGATAGAACCCCGGCAATAGCCGCTTGTTCGGATCGCGGGGGCATCGCCATCCAAGTTTCCGATAGAAGCCGGCTGCTTGTCAGTGCGCGAGTCGTCTCTGTACACGTTGAAACAACTTGCTCTCGAACAACTCTTGTCTGGAAACAGTACTTCTTGAAACTCTCATCGAGCGCGTCAAACTTCGGTCTGGCGCGGAGAATGAAGCCACTGAACACTGTGTCAGTTGGCTCGTCTACGACTACAGAGGCGGTGGCGATGTCCGCGGATGTTTCGGACGTACGAGTGAAGAATACGTCACCCTTTTGGACCAGAAAGTTCTCGATTTCCGCACGGGAAAGAGTGACTCGCCCCTCAAGCTCAGACCCCCGAATCCATGAGCGTCGGAAAACATCCAGATAGTTTACAATCGGTGTCCCTGCTCCGAAGAACTCTTTCGCCTTATTGAGACCGTTCTTGAATACGAACAGGTCACCAATGCGAATCGGCTTCCAGTCATTCGGGATTATCCCAACCACTGATTGTTGATTGCCTCGCTTCTTCTCGAAACCGGGAAGCCGCGTCCTTCCGGTTAGGAGCTGCTGCATCGCACCCTGCTTAATCGCGCGCTTCTTCGCGATCAGGGCGTCGAGGTAGGCAATGAGGGATTCAATGTCCGAAAGCGCCGAGGCGATGGCGTGCTGTTCGGGGAGGGGAGGAACTGGAATCTCCATTTCGGTAATCATGTCCAAGCGTACTGAGTCTACCGATGACTTGGCCGTCATCGAAATGACTCGATCATAGAACCGGCTACTGAACTGATAGAAGAAGTAGCGACCGTCGATGTGCGGGCTAAAATCGCTGATCCGATAGACGCGCTGGTGGACATCGAATCTTCCAACAATGTAGTGAAAAACTTTGCCGGTCCCCACTCCATCGCCCGCGGTTAGCACCGCCTCCCCGTCGTAGGAGAAGGAGTTGATTCTTTCCACCTGTTGAGATCTAACAAAGAAAGGGTACGCTCCGCCCTCGACACGATCTTGCGTGTTTCTTGCCCCGGTCGTGATGCGTGCCACTTGGCCGACTCGATCAACCTTCCATTCGGCGGGGAGCGGTCCAATCTCAGTGTCCTTGAAACGAAATGGTGTGTGGGCATCCGCCGTCATGGCGGAGCAAGCCCCATCCTGGTTAGGTGCGCGCGCACCTTAGTCGTAAGGGCCTCCGCTTCCTTCTGAATCTGGGGCAGCGGGACCGTGTACCGTGTCTCCAGCTCCTTGACTCGCGAAACGAGCCGGCGAGTGACCAGTTCGAATTCAGAAGCAACGAGATCCTTCAAGGTCGCCAGCCACTTGCGGTCTATCACGAGTTCCTTCACGTCAGGCTCGGAGAGTTTCCCATACTGCGCCAGGACCTCCTCGTCGATTGCGGCCCGTGCCTGCTTCGCTGCCCGTTCGGCCTCGGCGAAGGCGTCCATCAGTTTGAGGCACTGATTGAGGATCTTCGCGCTTTCCTTGTCTCCCTGAACCTGCTGAAGCAGCTCCTTCACCGGTCCCTTCTTGACCTTCCCCTTGTCGTCTCGCGATTCCTCGAGGACCGAATCTTCTCCGCTGTTCTCCTCGACGAACTCCTCCAAGGCCCGGGCCGCCGCCTCGCTCGCGGCTTCGAGGTCCTCCAAGGCGTGCTTTTCGCTGGCGAAGTAGCGCGCTACGAGCAGTTCGGGTGGTAGGAGGTCGGTCTTGTACTTCTTGCGGCCCACAACGAGGTCAGGTGTCTCCCTGAGCTTCTGGTCCGGCTCCTCCACGACCCCCCGTGGCTTCGCCGCCTCGAGCCAACCCTCCGTTGAGACGAGATACAGATCGTCCTGCATCGTCTCCGCCCAGTAGTCCATCAGACGCTGGTAGACGCCGTACCTATCGAGGAGCGGCACGTTAGAGAAGCGGGCAAGCAGGTCCTCCGATAGCGTCTGGATGATCTCCTTGGGTTTGGCGCCCACCTTGACGTCTTCGAGGATGGGCCGATGCGCCCATGCCCAGCCGTCGAAGATGGTTGATACCCGGTCGCCGAAGGTTTTGAACTCAGGGTCCGCGAGGGCTGCGTCTTTCACCTTCTGAGCGTCCATCTTGGCGCGGCTGTAACCCGACCGGTCGCCGGCGTCGAAGAGCTCCTTCCGAAGCGAGGGAAAGGCCTTCCAGTAGTCATCAAGGGCATCCAGGTCTCGGTTCGGGATGCCTCCGTGAAGGTGGGCGTCGAGGTCCTGGATGTCCTCGGGCTCCGAGGAGTCGATATACCTCGGGATGTTCAAATTGTAGTCGTTGGAGGGGTTACCGATCTCGGCGGCTGGGACCATCCGTGAGTATCCCGGGACCTCGGTCTGCTTGTTGAAGACGTCTACGATTCTGTGGATGTCCTGCTCGCGAAGTCGGTTCTTGTCCCCTTCCTTGATGAAGCCTCGGCTTGCATTCACAACGAAGATGCCCGTCCGTGCGTGGGCGTTCTCTTTGTCGACGACGACGATGCACGCGGGTATGCCCGTGCCGTAGAAGAGGTTCGGTGGGAGGCCGATGATGGCCTTGATCAGGCCGTTCTTGACGAGGTTCCGGCGGATGTCGGCCTCCTTGTTCCCTCGGAACAGTACCCCGTGAGGCAGGATGATAGCGCCTTTGCCAGTCGACTTGAGCGACTTAATGAGGTGGAGAAGGAACGCATAGTCGCCGTTCTTGGGAGGTGGGACCCCGTACTCGAACCTCTCGAACTCGTCGTTCTCGATGTTGACCCCGTTCGACCAGGCCTTGGAGGAAAAGGGTGGGTTGGCGACCGCAAAATCGAAGGTTTGCAGCTTGCCATTCTTATCCTTGAGCTGAGGGGCGGAGAGTGTGTTTCCCTTCTTCAGTTCGGCCGTGTCGTTGCCGTGGAGGAACATGTTCATGCAGGCCAAGGCCCACGTCGCGTTGTCATTCTCCTGCCCGTAGATCGTCAGGCCGTGGGGAGCCTCATCTGCGGCCTTTAGAAGCAACGAGCCTGAGCCGCAGGTTGGGTCGTATATGGTCTGGTCTATGCGCGTCTTAGCACCGATGCCGACCACCTTGGCGATGATGCGCGAGACCTCGGCGGGCGTGTAGAACTGGCCCTTACTCTTGCCGGACTCGGTGGCGAAATGTCGCATGAGGTACTCGTAGGCGTCGCCGAGGAGGTCGTCCCCCTCGGCGCGGTTGGCACCGAAATCGAGTCCCTCGAAGATTCCGATGAGCTTGGAGAGGCGGTCCACCATCTCCTTGCCCTTCCCGAGCTTGTCCTCGTCGTTGAAGCTCGCGACGTCGATGACCCCCTGAAGTTCGTTTGCCTCGGCGAGTTTGGCGATGATCTTGTCGACCTTCTCGCCGATCTCCGCGTCCCCCTTCAGCTTCACCATGTCGGCGAAGTTTCCTCCGGCGGGGACCTCGATCAGGGATTTCGGGTCGCTGGCCCGCCGGTCCGAGACGTACTTCACGAAGAGCAGTGTGAGAATGTAGTCCTTGTATTGCGAGGCATCCATCCCCCCACGGAGTTCGTCGCAGCTCTGCCAGAGCGAGCTGTAGAGCTGAGATTTCTTGAGCGCCATCTTTCAAGGGCGAAGAACCTCGGTTATTCATCAGGATGCTCCCCGGGTCGGACGCCGCGCTTTTCACCTGCTTAGTTGCCGCACGGCTCGTGGAATCCGGCATCGCTCGTTCCCCTCTTCGCGAGGAACGAGCCAGTCGCTTGCGTCCAACGTTTCCAATTAGGTCCCTGGCGACCCTTCGAGCTTATTCACCCGATTCGCTAACGAAATCCTCGAGGTGGAGGGTCTGTTTGGTCTGTCGTCCGACCTTCGTCTCCAGGATCCCCCGGACTGTAACCCGGTACTTTCCATGAATCGCGTGGAACACGCGAACCCGGAGATCCTCAGGGAAGTCTCCGCGAACGGGAGGTCTTCCGCGCGGTCGCTCCCTTAGCTCGAAGAAGTGTTCTGCCTTTTCGGTGTCGACCGTCACCTTGCGCAGGATTCCCGTATCTTCGAATTCCTGGGTGGATGAACCGGGGTAGGCCCCCTCTCTCGCGCGCACCCGGGACGAGTTTGTTAGAACGATTTGGCGAGCGACTATCTTCGGATCTCCTTCGATTACTAGCGAGGAAACCCGGCCCTTTGGAGTGGGGCTCAGTTGCCGCACCTGTTCGAGCACGACCTTTCTAGTGCCCGGGTTGGGGATGGCCTCCTCAATCTTCTCCACTGGCTCCTCTGAGGCCGCCCACGATGCTGCAATCAGCAGAAAAGCTATCGAATCTTGAATCGGCGATTTCACCGATCGATCGGCCAAGTCCGACGACCAGGAGAGGACACTCCTCTGGTGGAATGAAGGCGGAAGGTCAAGGCCAATTCGAAGGCTTCCGGGTGCTAGCCAAAGAACACGGGGTTCCGAGGCGACTCGGAGTTCCTCGGGGGGCCTTCCAGCTCCTCTCTGTCCCCCCCTCACGATTTGAGAGTATGAGGTGGCGACAGCTTTCCGGAACTTCTCCAGAGTGTCCACTAGGATTGTTGACGGAGCGCCATCGGACCCAATGTCAGGAGACACAACTCTGAGAACAAGGTCGACCTGCCGTGGGCTTCCCACGCCGAGAAACGTATCGATGTCCAAACGAATGCTCCGGAGTCGGGACTCGTACCCCCGAACCATCTCCTCCGTCAGCTCTTTCCGTTCCGGTAGGGTTCTGCGGATTTCGAGTATGAGAGTCTCAAGCCTCTCGGCCTGCTTTCGGGCCTGTTCGAGCTGCTTTTCTGATGTAATCATCTGAATTCTACCAACTCGACTATTCCTTTAGGTTCGCTGCCATGTTCAGGTTTGTCCTCTTGCATCAGGTTGATCAGAAGTTCCGCTTTGGTGCTTCCGTCGAAGAACCACAGGAGTTCCACCGCTGGGTTGTACGCCTTTCGTAGGTCCCTCATCCTTCCGGTTAGCTCCTCGTCGGCATCCGGGTGATCAGGGGGCACGATCAACGCAACGACGTCGACGTCTTTTGTAGGTGAACGAGGGCCGATGAAACACCCATCGACAAGGATTCTCCTGACTATGGGGAATGAGGCAAGGACGCCGACCAGCTCCGCAAGAAGTCGCATCTGCTCCTTCCGGTCGGGAGTCACGGCGAACCGGGCCTCGATCTCCGATAGGGTGGCGGGGTGAACGCCGATCGGGAGATACCCGTTCGCCGCATCCGGGGGGAGAGGCATTTTCGACACGGCAACCGTTTCATAACGGAAAGGTTCTTCGCTCGACCTAGATCGCCTCGTCCTCGCGCATCGCTTGTTCCCCTCTTCGCGAGGAACGAGCGATGCAGCCTAGCATCCAGTACCGGAACCCAACCACCGACCGCCCCACACCGACTGAACACGCCCCCTCCCGTCTCCGCACCGTCACGGGAAACCGCTTCCCCCGCAAGTGCTCGTGCGGGTGCGGCCGGGAGATCCCCCGCGACCCGGAGATCCGCCTCGTGGTGGACTTCGGCGCGCAACGCCCCTATCCCGCCTATCTCCGCGAGCACTCGCCCGACTTCGGGAGCTACCGCGGTCGACCCCGCGACCGCATCGACCTCGCGTCAGTCCCCGGGTTCGTCCCGGCGAGCGCGCTCCTGGCCAAGCCGGCCGAGTCGAAGCCCCCAGTCGAGCTGGACTTCACAACCGACCCTGCCCTCTCCGAGGCGGATGCTTCTCCGAGCGTCGAGGCGGGCCGTCCCTGGGCCTCCGGCCAGCTCGTCTTCAACGCGGGCCAGTTCGAGTCCGCGCGCAGCGGGTTCGCGGATTACGCGAAGGACGGGGAGACAGGCGGGCAGCTCCGGACCCGCGTGAACCGGATCATCCTCGAGGACCTCGAGCAGAAGGTGCTCGCCCTCCGGGCGCTCCACGCGAAGCTCCGGGACAAGGACGCGGGAGAGTCGTTCGCCGGAGTGGTCGCGCGGTCGCGACCGGCTTGAAGCGGGCCCGGGGGCTGCATGTTCGAGTTCCGCTTGCGGATCCTGGACGTAGGGGAGGGCTCCTTCCTCGGGATCGTGGAGGGGTTCCCAGAGGTCCTCGCGCATGCAACCTCGCCCGCGCAGGCCGAGGCGGACCTGACGCGCGCCCTGGTCGACCACCTGGATCGTTTCCAGGATCGCGAATCGACTCGGATCGACTGGGATGATTTCCCCACAGTGCGGGTGAGGCGGCTCTACCTGAGTCCCTTGACGGGATGAACCGGCGCTGTTCCTCTTTCGAAATTCAAGACCCTCGTTTTTCGC
>Ga0181539_1004913_pt1 | contig 11154 bp, 6 predicted proteins | sample PEATcosm2014_Bin_46_FD_119767 | JGI IMG/M metagenome (GOLD analysis project Ga0181539, IMG submission 119767) | Peatland microbial communities from MTU Mesocosm Facility, Houghton, MI, USA - PEATcosm2014_Bin23_60_metaG | ecosystem: Environmental > Terrestrial > Soil > Wetlands > Peat | place... | reverse complement strand
GGCCAAGACGGACCCGGCGCTGGCCCAGGAGGCCACGCTGCAGGCGAGCCTGGTGTTGGCCGCGCAGAACCGCCTGAAGGAGGCCCAGAAAACCCTCAAGGAGACCATCAACCTGGCGCCCCAGACCAACACCGCAGGATTCGCGGAGCGTTATGCCGCAGCGGTGGAAAAGCGCCTCGAGGAGGTGCGCCCCTTTCACTTCAATGTTTATGCCGGCGTCGATTATGACTCCAACGTCACCCTGCAGCCCGGCGGCGCCACCGCCGCGTCGGAGGTTTCGGGCAAGGGCGACGTCGCCTTCTCGTACGGCGGCTACCTGGAATACAACCTGTTTCCCCAGGGCCCCTTCGGCCTCCTGACCAATTATGCCTATTTTCAGAATTTCCACCCCCGCCTTTCCAACTACGACCTGCTGAGCCACACCGTGGGCCTCACTCCCACTTACCAGTTCCAAAACGGCCGCTTGTGGCTGCCTTTCACTTACAATTATACCGACGTGCAATATGATAAGTACTTCACCGCCTTTGACCTGGCCCCCACTTATCTCCATCTTCTCACCCCCAATGTGGGGCTGGAGGCGGGCGGCATCCTGAACCGGCAATATTACTGGTTTCCCATCTCCTTCCCTCAAGACGACCGCAGCGGCCGCAATCTCGGGGGCAATTTGGGACTCTATTATTTCTTCAAGAATCAACAAGGTTACCTCCAGGCGCGGTTCAGCTATGTGCATGACTTCACCAGCGGCTCCAACTGGGATAACACCAGTTATTCCCTCTTAATGACGGCCCTTTATCCCATCACCCCCCGCCTGAAAGTGACAGCTTTCCTGGACCTGATGCTGCAGCCCTATAACTTCCGCTTTTTGGGGGGAAGCCCTTCCACCTATGACGGCAAGCGTTACGACAAGGACATGATCACCGGGTTGACCGTGTCCTACGAGATTTACAAGGGCCTCGAAGGCAACCTCCACTATTATTTCATCCGGGATGATTCCAACGTTACCATCTATAATTACATCCGCCACATGGTGGGCGTGCAATTGAGTTATCGCTATTGAGCTTTGGCAGCAGCCGGGAGGAGTGACATGCAACGCAGGTATCTGGCAGGTTTGATGGTGCTGGTGGCGTTTGCCCTGGGGCTCCCTTTAGTGGCCCAGGCCGCGCCGGTGGGCCGGTTCGTCCAGGTGGAAGGGTCGGTGGATTTGATGAGGGGGGGTAAGTTCCCCGCCGTCCCGGTGAAGATCCAGGATGAGGTGGAACAAGGGGACGCGGTCCGCACCAAGTCGCTCTCCAAAGCCGAGATCCGGTTCGTGGATGACACCGTCCTGACTGTGGCGCCGGAGAGCCGGGTGGCCATCGACGAATACATCTATGACGCCGCCAAGAGCAAGCGCCAAGCCACGGTCGAGGTCTTCCGGGGTATTGTGCACTTCGTGGTGACTAAGATTTTGCAGGCCGAGCCAGACTTCATCATGAAGACCCATACCGGGGTCCTGGGGGTGCGAGGCACCGGCTGGTACGCCCAGCTCACGGCCCAGCATACCGACATTTATAATGAACAGGGCACAACCGAGGTGCACAATCTTTTCCCGGAAGTGCCGGGAAAAGTAACCCTGACAGGGATGCAGTTCACCCGGGTGGGCGTCAACCTGCCCCCCACCCTCCCTTTGCCCATCACCCAGCAGGACTTGCTGCAACTGAGGATACAGTTTAGCACCTCCCCGGGCACCGGCGGCGGCACCTCCGCTGGGGGCCTTGGCACCGTCTCGCCGCTGGAGATCATGGCCCAGGGCATTAATCCGGTCACCGGCCCCCGCGGCGGCATAGTGCCGGCAACCTACTCCACCCTGAATAACTTGGTGAATGACCCGATAAACAACCCGGCCATCGCCATCTTCACCCAGAATCCCCTGCTGAATAACCCGGCAAACAACCCGCTGATCACGCCGGCCCCGGCCCCGGGCCCGATCTCCAGCACTTATGCGTTCCTGATGACCATGAGCGGGTATAGCATCTTCTCAACCATTGACCCCGCTGCCGGATATAGCGCCATGGTAAATGCGAGTGGCTGGGGGCAACTGACCGGGGTTTACCCGGGATATTTCACCCTCAGCGCCTCCGGTAGCGATACTTCCTCTACCCCAATTAACCTCAATACCAAAACTTGGGCTGAAACCTTTTCCGGCAGCGTCAGCGGCACCCTGGGGCAAACCCTGACCGGAACCTTCACCGCCACCGGCACTAACTCCACGGGAGCCACGTTGTCTTCCGCCTCCGGGACCATCAGCATTGCGCCGAACGGCAGCGCCACCTGGAGTGATACCGGCACCTGGACCGGCGCCAACGGCAATACGACCAACGCCTCCCGCTCAGGGACCAGCACCCCGGGCACCTATTTCAGCCAGACGGCCGTGGGCAGCCTGGCCATGGCCGGCAACGCCTCGGGCAACCAGCAAACTATCACCAACAATAGCGATCTGACCAATGGCCCTTATCTGATCTGGGGCACCCGCACCGGGGTCTCTCCGGGGCAATTTTCCGCCACCCTGAACATGACCGAAACCGCGCCGGTGACCGGCTACTATCCTCCCGCGGACCAGGGCAGTTTAACCGCCACCATGCAGGGCGTCGTCAGCGGCCCGGCCGGAGGGACGCAAACCGGGGTGATGACCACCATCGCCGGCGGCCAGGGGGATAGCAGCACATCCTACACACTTGCCGGCCCGGTGACCATCAACCAGTACGGCAACCTCTCCGCCACCTTTTACGGCACCAATACTAATAATACCGTTTCACCGGCCCCCGCCGGCATTTTCACGCAGCAGGGCACCTGGACCCAGACGGCCCAGGCGATTCCCGCGGCCACTACTTATAGCTTCAGCATCCCTTTGACCGAATCGGACTATATCAACCCCACCAGCACGACCCAGGCCAGTGTTGAGAGTTCAGGCTTCGGCACCCGCACCGGCGTTTACCCGGGCACGTACCTGAGCAACGTTGACAACGGCACCCTGACCGGGGGTTCCTTTACTGTAGGAAACGCCAGTAGCACCATGGTTTCCGGGACCCTCTCCGGCTCGGTCACCGGGGTGCTGGGCGGCTATACCCTCGGCGACGGTACCCTCGCGGGGGGGAGCGGCACCTTCACCGGCACTAACGCTGCTGGGCAAAGTATCAGTTATACGGGGCCGATTACCATTACCCCCAGCGGCAAGTTGATTTTCAATTATACCGGTACTGTCGGGACGCTGGCGGCCGCGGGGACCATGACCGAGCAATTCGGCATAGCCGTCTCCCAGAGCTCTTCGGGAACTTACTCGGTGGTGTCGGGGGGGTCTAACCCCACCCTGTTGAACACCGGCCAGATGACCGGCAGCCAAACCGTCAACGGGGCGTCCACTTCTACCAATGGCAGCCTGGCGCTGACTTGGGGCAACGGCTTCTCTGGTTTCCCGACGACTCTTGTAGCGGGCAACACCGGGGCGATGTCCGTGAGCGGTTCAGGCGCGGTGAGCCCCTGGTACGGCGGGCAGCCAAGCTATGGTGTGCTGGGTTCCACTGTGACTGTGGCTGGTGATTCGGCTGCCCCCACTCCTCAATCGGTAATGCAAGTAACCTATAATCCTACCAACGGTAATTTGATCGGCCAGCTTGCTATCGGCGGAGGTTCCGGATCCTTTATAAACGCAGTACTGGCGACGACACCCACCGGCTCGGGCCAGACCACCCGTTCCTTTTACGAAGGCCTTACTGGAGGCTTTCAACTTACTTCCAACTCCCCTTATAGCACCGCCAGCATTACCAACTACGGTTTGCTAAGCGGAACCATGTATCTGGGCGGCTCGGGCACCGTCCCGGTTCCTTATTATTCCATCACGGGCAGCTTTAACCTCACCGGCACCAGCCAAGCAGGCGCCTTTTCTCCCGGTTCGGCCTCGGGTTCCGTTAGCGTTAATAATATGATCGGCGCCGTCGCCGGCCCCACCAATGGCCCCCTGACCGGCCTGGCCCTGGGCTCCTGGAGCGCCTCTAACTCGACGATGTTCGGCGCGGGCTTTTCCGGGCCTTTCACCATCAATACCGACCCCAGTCTAAGCCTACCGGCCACCCTCACCCTTTCCCAGGGGAATGTCGGCTTCACCCCTAACGGCTATCCCATGACCATCAGCGGCACCTGGACCCAGTCCGATCCGCCCTTGACGGGGACGGCGACCGCGACCGCCCCCTGGGCGGCGGCTATGGGGCTGACTTCACCGGCCCAGGCCTGGTGGCTCCAGCGGGCAGCCTGGCTCGCGTCGCCGTCGGCCGCCACGGCCGTCGCCGGGGCCAATGCCCCCCTCCTGTCCACAAACCTTACCCAACTGACGGGGACTTCCCTGGGCTCCAGGATCCAAGGGGCGGCGCAACTGACCCAGCCCGGGACACCCTTCAATCCCGCCTTAGCGGCTAATCTGCGGGCAGCCTGGCGGTTCCGCCACCTGCAACGTCTTGCGGCGCTGCGGGCGGCCTCCGGCGCCACCCCCGGGGGCCGGACGCTGGCTAACCCCGCCGGACCGCTCCTGGCGTTGCAGAGACACTAGCCGGCTGGCTGAGGAGACCTGACCCCGGCAAGGGCAGGCGCCGCGCCGTGTTGCAGCTTTTTCAGGGCTTGGCCCGTCCGGTGGGCACCCAGGTCTTCAAGGTGCAGGAGCCGGATTTTCTGGACGCCCCCCCATAATAGCGGCCGTCCCTGGCCGCAGCAAAGGGCGATTACCGCGGCCCGCCCCGCCGGCTCTATTTTCCTGGAAAGCGAAAAAATAGCGATATTAATAACTTTCTGGAATAGCCACTTTTTTCAGGACCAGAGCAAACCAGTTTTTCGACGGCCTGCGAATCTCGAAAACAGCTCAGAGGGCGCATTAGTGGCCTTGTGAAACTTCTAAGTCCTGTTGATAAAATATTTTAAAAAATTTCTGTGATTAATGGTTTATCTTTGCTACCCTGCCCATGGATCTAGAGAAACGAAAAATGTAGCCGCAGGTTTTGGAAGATTTTTAGCAACTTATGGCTAAAATCTAACTGATCGGGGGACCTTCGGGTGAAGATCAGCCCAAAATGGCTGACACCGGCATTAATTCTCCTAGGGGTCCTCCTGGCCAGCGTCCCGGCTTTAGGGGTCACCCCTTACGATGATGTGCTGGTGCAAAAGGCGGCCAGGGATCTGCAACAGGAAAATTACGATGAGGCCCTGGCGGAGCTGAACGAGGCCTGGGAGAAGGGGAGCCACACCTGGGAAAAGGCCTTCATGTTGGGCCAGACCCACCGCCTCAGGCTCAATTACCCCAAGGCCAGGGAATACCTGGAAGAGGCCTTGCGGTTGCGTCCCAACCTGCCCCAGATCCAGCTCATGCTGGCCGACACCCTGCTGGCCCTGGACAAACCCAAAGAAGCCCTGCCTCTCTTGCAGGCCCTGGAGCCCACGGGCTTTGAGCCCGGTCAGGTGGCCCTCCTCCGGGGAATGGCGGAGGCCAAAGAGGGGAGATTTAGCCTGGCCCTGGACTATTTCCGCCGGGCCGAGGCCGACCCCAAGGTGGCCCAGGCGGCCAAATTTCAGGCGAGCCTGGCCCTGGCCGCCTTGAACCGCCTGCCGGAAGCCCGGCAGGCCATGGAGGAGGCCGTCTCCCTTAATCCCCAGAGCCAGACCGCGGATTTCGCCCAACGCTATGCGGGGCTCCTGGAGAGACGCTGGCAGGAGACCAAACCCTTCCGGGCCACCGTCACCACGGGTTTCGATTTCGACTCCAACGTCACCCTGCAACCGGGGGGCGCGGCCGCGGCCCAGGTCTCCGGCCGGGGGGACGTGGCCTTCACCGAGACCGCTACCTTGGAATACAACTTCAACGCCGGGAAGCCCTTCAGCGTCCTGACCCAGTACTCCTTTTTCCAAAACTTCCATCCCCGCCTTTCCCACTACGACCTGATGAGCCAATATGCGGCGCTCATTCCCACTTACAGTTACCAGAACGGCTCTGTCTGGCTGCCATTCAGCTACAACTATGTGAACGTCGATACGGACAAATATTTCACCAGTTATCTGGTGGATCCCACCTGGCTCCATCTGTTAAACGAGCACCTGGGGATAGAGTTTTCGACCAGGTTTAACCGGCAATATTACTGGTTCCCCATCTCTCTGCCGCAGGATAACCAAAGCTCCAAGGACGTGGGCGGCAGCGCCGGCGCCTACTATTTTTTCAAGAACCGGACTGGCTTTCTCCAGGCCCGCTTCGCCTATGAGCACTATTTCGCCACCGGCAGCAACTGGGACAGCTCCAGTTACGGCCTGCTGCTGGCCGCCCTCTACCCGGCCACCCAGAAGCTGAAGTTCGGCGCCTTCCTGGACCTCATCTACCAACCCTTCGACCACCGGTTCTTCAACGGGGAAACCGTGGACAACATCGCCGGCAATCCCTTTGTCCTCAACGACAAACGGGAAGACAAGATCCTGATCCCCGGCTTACAGATCACTTACAACTTGTGGAAGGGTCTGGATTTTAACGTCCACTACTTCTTTACCCGGGATAACTCCAACATTGCCCTGTACAATTACACCCGGCACATCGTCGGCTGCCAGTTGAGCTACCATTATTGATTTAATGAAACACCATTTGCAGTTTCAGAGCAGCGGTTTCAGCTTCAAGGTGGGAGGACGTCATGCGGCAGCTGGTCATCATGGCAATTAGTCTGCTACTGGCCTTGCCATCCATTTCCCTGGCCGAAGTGGTGGGGAAGCTCACCCAGGTGGAGGGCAGGGTGGAGCTGTTGAAAGGGGGCAAATTGCCCGCCACCGCCGTCCAGGTCCAGGACGGGGTGTCACCGGGAGATGTTCTGCGCACCAAGTCGCTATCCCGGGCCCAGATAACCTTTCTGGACAACACCACGGTGACCATCTCCCCGGAGAGCCGGCTCGCCATAAATGAATACCTGTTCGACCCCGGCAAGGGCAAGCGCAGCGCCGTGCTGGAACTTTTTCAGGGCCTGGCCCATCTGGTGGTCACCCAGGTCTTCAAGGTGCAGGAGCCGGATTTTCAGGTGAAGACCCATACCGCGGTGATGGGGGTGCGGGGTACCGACGTGGGTATCCGCCTGAACCCCAACGACACCACTTTTTTGGATTTTCACGGTCTGGTGCGGGTGGCCAACATCTTTCCCGAAGTGGGCCCCGCGGTGGACCTGAAGGACATGCAGGGCAGCGTGGTGGGCGGGGGCCTGCCACCTACCATCCCCTTTACCATCACCGAGGAAGACCGGCAGTTGTTCATGCGGCAATTACACGAAGGTCCCCAGACCCGAACCTCCTTCGGGGGTGGGGTTCCCCCAGGCCCGACGGCCAACCTCCCCGATGCGGTGAGCCCGGCGGTCACCAATCTGGTGAATGCCCTCGCCAATGATCTGGCGATTACCCCGCGGTTGGCCCCGCCCATGGTTAGCCCGAGTCCGAGGCCGCCCCGATTCATAATAACGGGAGGGAGCGGCGGCGGTTAGTATCGCCCCCAGCGGGGCCTTGACCTTCATCTGCGGTAGCGGCACAGGGGATACTCCGGAACCATCACTGGCCGGTTGACCGCGCCTTGATTAGGGGCCGGAGCCCCGGCTCAGGCCCCCCGCCTGAAACCGGGGCTTCCGACCGGGCCGGGCCCCCTGTTCTGATGACCCTGGCGCCCTCGAGCCCGTGGACCAGACCCTTGCGTCCGCCCCCTACCGCTTCTCCGGAAAAAAATGGCTATCGCCGCACCTTAAAACCGGTTATTATTCCTCCAGGATAATCGCCTTTAAGCTGCATCCCGAAGGACCCCCAGCCCTGGAAGAGAGGAGACTTTCGAGCCATGATCGGCCCCCTGGCTAATTTTCTTAAATCTCCCATAGTTCGCTGGCTAGGCGGGATCACCCTGTTGGTTTGGCTCTTAGTGCTCTGGCGACCCAACTTTACCGAATTCATGGAGCTCAAGCTCTATGACCTGAAATTCCGCTTCCGGGGAAGCCGGCCGCCCTCTCCGGAGCTGGTCATCCTGGCCATCGACGACGACAGTCTAAAAAAGGTGGGCCGCTGGCCCTGGTCCCGGGAGGACCTGGCCCGCCTGCTCCAGGTCCTGAAAGGGGCAGGCCCCCGGGTCATCGCCCTGGATATCATCTTTGCCGAAAAACAGGAAACCGAGTCCCTAAAGGCGGTGATCAACCTGCGCCGGGATATCGCCTCCAAAGGATTGGCTTCGCCGGAAATCCTGGCCTGGTGTGATCAGGAAGCCAGCCGGGCCGATGTGGACCGCCGCCTGGCGGAGGTCATCAAGGAAGGTCCGCCCACCATCCTGGGTTTCTTTTTCCGGGGAGTGGGGTGGACCGCCGGGGGGGTGTCGCCGGAGAGGCTGATGAGCTCCGTCTTTGTTCAGGCTTCCACCTATAACCTGGTGCGCATCCTGGATAACCGAAGTTCCCAGGTGCCCCTCAAGGGCGCCGCCGGAGTAGAGCTCAACCTGCCGGTGATGATCGAGGCCGCAGCCGGGGGCGGCTATTTCAATATGGACCCGGATGCAGACGGCACGGTTCGCAGGCTCCCCCTGGCCATCCTCTACGGCTCCGATTTTTTTGTCCCTGAGGCCCTGGTCACCGTGGACCACTACCTGGGGCACCCGCCCCTGGCCATCACCCTCTCCTTGTTGGGGGTGGACGAGATTCGCCTGGGCGGGAAACAGATCCCGGTGGACCGTCACGGCCGGGTCCAGATCAATTATTTGGGAGAGCCCGGGACGATCCCCACTTACTCCGCCGCCTCTCTGCTGGACGGCAATGTGCCCGGGCGGGTCTTCAAGGACAAAATCGTCATCGTCGGGGCCACCGCGGTGGGTATCTACGACCTCCGGGTCACCCCCTTCTCCGGCATTTTCCCCGGGGTGGAGGTTCAGGGGACGGTGATGGATAATCTGCTCAAGGGCAATTTTATTCGCTATCCCCCCTTTGGCCAACCCTTGATACTACTCCTCATTCTGGGGCTGGTGGTGTTGCTGGGGCTGGTGCTGCCCCGGCTGTCGGCGCCCCAGGCCTTTATCCTGGCCCTGGGTATCATCGGAGCTTACACGGTTTGCAATTATCTCGTGTTCAGCCGCCTGGACCTGCAACTGGAGCTCTTCTACCCCACTCTGGCGGTGGTCCTGAGCTACGTGGGCGTTTCCATACAGCGGCTTCTGACGGAAGAGCGGGAACGCTTGCGGATCCGCAAGGCCTTCGAGTCTTACGTGGCTCCCGCCATTGTCCATGAGATGCTGAAGCATCCCGAGCAATTGCGTCTGGGGGGGGAGCGCCGGGAGATCACCATTCTGTTCGCTGACATTCGGGGCTTTACCGCCATGTCGGAAAGGCTGGATCCGGAATCCCTGGTGCATCTGCTGCAAGACTTTTTGAACCCTATGAGCAATATCATCGTCAACCAGGGAGGGACCATCGACAAGTACATGGGGGATGCCGTCATGGCCCTGTTTGGCGCCCCCCTGGTCGAGCCGGAGCATCCCCATATGGCCTGCCGGGCCGCCCTGGAAATGGTCGCCACCCTGGAAGCTCTCAACCTGAAGTGGCAGGCGCAGGAGCGGCCGCCGCTGAAGATCGGGGTGGGGATCAACACCGGCCCGGTAGCGGTGGGCAATATGGGCTCCGAGCGGCTGTTCGACTACACCGCCATCGGCGACAACGTCAATCTGGCTTCCCGGCTGGAAGGGTTAAACAAATATTACGGAACCAGCATCCTCATCAGCCAGAGCACCGCGGCGCTCCTGGGAGGCGCCTTCATCCTGCGGGAGGTGGATCGGGTGCGGGTCAAGGGCAAGGCTCAGGCCATCGGCTTATTTGAGGTGCTGGGAGAAGGGGAGGCGCCCCCGGAACTGGCCCGCTTCCTGGAGGCCTACCATCGGGGGCTGGCCCTTCACCGGGAGCGGAACTGGCCGGAGAGCCTGGCCGCCTTCACCGGGGCCTTGGAGCTTCACCCTGAAGACGGCGACGCCCGGCGTTACCTGGAGCAGGTCCAGAAGTATATTGAGTCCCCCCCCGGGCCCGATTGGGAAGCAGTCACGGTGATGGACGCGAAGTAGATCGCGGTGAGCCTCTGATCACCGGCTGCGCGGGGGCCTGGGCGGCCCAGGCTCACTTGACCGGCCCCGGTTCTTTTGATATTTTAAAAGTAGGGCGCCAGCGAGGACGAGACCTTGCCGGCCCGCCCCCATGAGGCCAGAGATGTCTAAAGTCATTGATATCGAAGACCGGCTGAAGCTGGAGCAGAAGAAAAAGGCCAAGGTGGATAAGGCCAAGAAGACCGAGACGGTGCGCAAGGTGGTGCAATGTACCCGTTGCCTGGCCCGCTGCGCCCGTTGTGGGATCCAATTCGACACCGCCGAAATGTATAAACGCTACCCGGGGCCTTACCGCCTGTGCACCTTTTGCCAGGAAGAGTACGAAGATTTTCTGCGGGTTACCGAAAAAGGGCAGGAGAGTCCCTGCTACTGGCATAACCGGGAGTGGCTGGCCCTGTGGCAATCCTGGATCGATTATCAGAAGACCATGAAGGCCTACGGCGAGTCCCCGGAGTTCATCGACCTGGTGCGGGAGGTGGAACTGGATCGGTAGAGCCAGTAACCAGTAGCTTTAAAGACAGAAAAAGCTATTAATCCATTAAACTGGCTACTAGCCACTGGCTACCCTCATTCCGCCTTGCCCAGGCGGTAGGCTTGTTGCAGGATTTCCATGGCCAGCTCAAAGGCGTTGTGATGGTCCAGGAGAATCTCGGTATGCTCCTCCATCCGCTTCTCGCCGCTGCTGGTGTAGACCACTATCTTGAGAACGCCTTCGGGACGCTGCACCACGGCGATCTCCCCTTTCGGCTTGAGAGTCTTATAGGTGCGGTGTTCTTTTTTGTCCGGATCTTTTCCGTGAACAGGATGTACCATAACTTCCTCCTCAGGGCGAGTTGCTTGATGGTTTAGCATAAACATCTCGCGGCCGCAATTCAAGGCCAAAGTTTCCTGCCATGGCCTTTTATTCCACAGAGTACGATGTGATTGTCATCGGGGCCGGCCACGCCGGCTGCGAAGGGGCCCTGGCCGCGTCCCGCATGGGACTCAAGGTGCTGCTCTGCAAT
>Ga0181539_1004908_pt1 | contig 11171 bp, 8 predicted proteins | sample PEATcosm2014_Bin_46_FD_119767 | JGI IMG/M metagenome (GOLD analysis project Ga0181539, IMG submission 119767) | Peatland microbial communities from MTU Mesocosm Facility, Houghton, MI, USA - PEATcosm2014_Bin23_60_metaG | ecosystem: Environmental > Terrestrial > Soil > Wetlands > Peat | place... | reverse complement strand
TTCCTCGGCAACGCGCCAACCGTCACCCATCTCCGCGAGAGCATCCGCGCCGGGCGTTTTCCCCACTCGCTCATCCTGGCCGGGCCGCGCGGGGCAGGCAAGTACACCCTGGCCCTGATGCTGGCCAAAGCCGTCAACTGTCTGCAACCCAACGAAACGGACGGCCTGCCCGACTTCTGCGGCGTGTGCCGCAACTGCGCGCGCATCGGCCTCGCGTCCGGCCTCGAGGCCCTGGTGGACGAGGCCGTCGAAGCCCGCGACGCCCTCCGCGAGACTGACAAGCGCGAGACCCGAATCCTCATCCAGACCCATCCCGACGTGCTCATTATCCCGCCCGACCCGCCGCAATTGCTCATCAAGCTGGGCCAGGTCCGCCAAGCGATTCACGCCGCCTACTACCGCCCGCCGGTCGAGGCACTTCGTGCCTTCACCATCTTTACGTCGTCCGCGTTTATGAGGGAGGCGGCCAACAGCCTTCTCAAGGTTCTGGAAGAGCCGCCCGAGCATACTTCGCTGATCCTGCTCACCGAGAACCCGCAGGAGATGCTTCCCACCATGCGCTCCCGCGCCGTCATTCACCGCCTGGGCGCGATCCCGGCCGCCGATCTTGAGGCCCTGCTTACCCGCCGCCGACCCGAACTCAAGCCCGCCGACCGCGCCCTCGCCGCCCGCCTGGCCGAGGGTGCCGTGGGCCGCGCGCTCACCCTCGACCTCGGCGTCTATCTGGCCAGCCGCCAGGATGCCCTCATCCTGCTGCGCACCGCCCTAATCGATCCCGGGGTCCCCGCGGATAGGTCTTCGTCCGCGGGGTGGGAGCCCGACTACGCGCAGCTCTTCCACGCGACGGAAAGTTACCGCGCCGGCGCCGACGGCCAGGAAAAGACCATCAACCTGCTCCGCGCCTTCGGCAGCCTTATTGAAGATCTGCTCCTGATCGTCGCCGGTACGCCCCAGCTCATCCGCAACATCGACCTTGAAGGCGAACTCGCCCGGCTGGCGCAAGGCCTCAGCGTCGACTGGATCGACGCGGCCGCTCGCGCCCTCGTCCAAGTCGAGCAGGGCATGCGCCGCAACCTGCTCCGCTCCCTCTCCCTCGACGCCATGGCCGCCAGCCTCGATCGCAATTAGCCCGAAATTGACCGGCGACCCGACCCGCAACCGGTCCGCCATCGACCGGCAACCGAGCCAGCCCGCCCGTTTCAAAATTAAATGCAACCCGCGCGCAACCCCAGGCATCTCTTTGTACAAGCAATCCCAGCTATAGTTCCACTCCGGTACACGACGGGCCGTCTCAGCCTCAGGTGTCTTGTATCCGGCCTCTCTTCACCAGCTGGGCAGAGGTTTTTCCGCTTTCAAATTGTTTTTCGCCCTCGCGACAAATGTCATCCGGTAGGAACCGGGGTGCTGAAGCGGCCCCGCCGCGATTCCATCTCGACCCGCGACCGCCGGCGGCGTCTCACGTTTCACGTCTTCCCAGAAGGGTTGTTTCCTATGAGCAGTCAAGCCACTCTTTCCACCGTCCGCAACAGGAGCGGCCCAGTTGCCGGCCAGCCGCTTTCGCGCAACCGCCATGCCGTGCCCGCTCCGCTTCCTTTCCGCTTCCCGGCGCACGCCGTCTTTGACGATGCCGCGCAGCGCCAGGCCGAGCTCTTTTACCTGCAGAAGCAGATCCAGTCGCAGACCCCCATGGTCATCATCCTGGAGGATGGCGAGCAGATTGAAGGCTGCATCGAGTGGTACGACCGCTATGCCCTCAAGGTCCGCGGCCGCCAGAAAACCCTTGTCTACAAATCCGCCATCAAGTACATGTACAAAGTGGGCGACGCCGGGCAGTAATTCCACGATAAGCTGCGAATCACTTGTTCCCGCGAAGAGGTTCGATTTCGCGACTGGGCATGAATTCCGATTCGAGCGCCGTCTCAGGAAACTTGCGGTGAAACGCGCCCACGAGATTCCTCGCCGAAAAGAGGACTGTTACTTGTTTCGGCGGTAGAGCGACCACCATTGAGTGCTGGCGACAAAGGAAAAATGCTGCGACAAATAGGGTTGGTATGCATTCTCAATCCATAGATCGCTTTTCAGGTGGGAACTCGGGTAATGGGGCGCCATGATCAGCTCCGCATTGCCAAAGACTCGGCTTGGTTCAAGTAACTGAGTCGTTCCGATGCTATTCCCGACCAGAAGAAAAGGGCTCCCGCCCACCGCTGGCTTGCGGCGCAGCAAATACGAAAATGGGTTGTGAAAACCGAGCGTTAGAACCGATTCTTCCGGCGTAGACGACCGAGTTAGCAACGCAAGCCCATCATTCACGCATGCCACATAGAAGTGGTTATTGTCGACGCTCGAATCTCCACCTGTGTCGCCGGAATCGTAAAACCTCAATCGTTCCATCCCATCGCCGATGATGGTGGCTCCCATCGCCCTGACCGAGGGAGCCTGGTATCGCAGCAGAGTTCGCACACTCTCCGCATCCAGGAAGAACTGGGTCGCAATGCCTCCCATGCCAAACGCGACGACTGCGAATATGGCCATCTTCTCTTTCGCTTGAGGGTATGCCGCCGCGAGCAGGCCAAGAAGAATTGCCGTCCACATCTTCGCCAACTGGAATCTAGTCTCGAGCGCGTTTGTATATCTGAGCGGGTCGGCAGTCGCAATCACGATGCAGCCGAGGAGCATCAATCTCACTGCGTGGCTTTGCCAAAGTTTGCCGCGCGAGACCAGGAGCGCAGCGACCACGGTTATGACTGCCAACGTCGCCATCTCCGCGCTCCCGGCGATATCGCCAATCATCCCGCTAAAACTCAGCGAAGAACCACGGGCGCGAGTGGCGAACAACATATCGGAAAGGAATGCGGAAATTGCAAGCCGCAAGTAAAGACTGAACGCCGCAACCGTGCAGACAACTCCCGCCAGGATGCCCCAGGCACGCTGCATTTCCTCACGCCGGACCGGTACGGTTGCCAGAAGGAGAAGAAACGCGACGCCGAAGAAATTCAATTTCAGGAATGCCAGCAGAATGAGAGCGATACCGCTCGAAACGCCGCCCCAAAACCGGCTGCGCTCGCTTGCGAATGCACACTCCAAGAGCACGATGCCGAGCAGCGCATAACCGTGGCGATTGTAGATCATGCCGCAACTCATAACCTTCCATGAACTTCCGAGCGGCGTCGGGGAAGTGGCAGTCAGGATCAGCCATGCGGTAACGATCAAGGCCGGAACGGCCGGCATCCGCCCCCGCGACAAAAGCCATCCCCACACCCCGACAGTTATGCCAAAAGCCACATTGCCGATCGCGATTCCCTGCGGGCTGCCATGGGTAAGTAACATGCCGCCAGCCATAATCAAGAATTCCAGCGGGCCAAGCGCCAGGTAGAAATCCCGATAGGGGATTTGGCCGCTCAATAGCCGCCAGCCGCCGTCCAGTAACACAAGGGCATCGTTGCCGAAGCGGTTGATCGGACCTGTCCCAAGCATTCCAAGGCAGATGAAGTAGAGCGCGGCGACCAAAACAAACGCCCATCGGACCCACCTGGAATCTCGCTCGCTCATGCAGAACCACTTCATGGCTCGATCATGCAGGGCGGCGTTTTCATGAGGCACAGAAGGAAGAACCGGCATTCGCTTGTCTTGTCCTAGTTACGCCCATTGTTGCATAACCCTCGGCAAAGTTCTATGGGAGGCTACTCGACCCCGCCCCTATACGCTGCTTTACCGAGCCGGTCGCGAATCGCCGCGCCAATCCCTTCATCCGCCGGCACAGGGCAGAGAATCACGCCGCATCCAAGTGCGTCCAGCGCCCGCAGCCCCGCATAGAGGTCGCGCGCCAACTCCTCCGGCGCTGACCACGGCCCCCACGCAAAGACAGCGGCGCTTTCAACGGGCGCGGCAACCTCCGCCGGCAGCATGAACCCCACCCGCTCAGCAGGCCAGCCGCGCGCCGCCTCGGCCAGCCTTGCGCCTAGCTCGGCCAGCGGCGCTTCCACCAGCACCAGACGAGCCTGCGGCGCATAATGGCGCAGCCCCAATCCCGGCGAAGGCAGCGGGATCCCGGACGCTTCCGCCAACTCCTCGCCGCCGCGAAAAGCCTCCACCGCTCCGGCCGCCGCCCGAATCTGCTCCGCCGTCACCAATCCCGGCCTGTAAATCGCCATCGGCGTCCGGCAAGGATCGAGCACTGTGGATTCGACTCCGTAGTCGGTCGGCCCAGCGTCCAGAATCGCGTCAATCCGCCCGTCCAGATCCTGGAGCACGTGCGCGGCGGTGGTCGGGCTGACGTGGCCAAACAGATTCGCGCTGGGCGCGGCCACCGGAACCCCGGCCAGACGGATCAGCTCCAGCGCCACCGGATGCGCCGGCATGCGCACCCCCACCAGCGCGCGCCCCGCCGTCACCGCGTCCGGCACCGCCGCGGCGCGCCTCAGCAGCAGCGTCAGCGGCCCCGGCCAGAAGGCCTCCATGAGCCGCCGCGCCGCTTCGGGAACCTCCTCGACCAGCTCCTCCAGCATGGCCTTTCCGCAATCGGGGCCGGCAATATGGACAATGATCGGGTCCCACGCCGGGCGCTGCTTGGCCGCGAAGATTCGCTCCACCGCGGCGGCATCCAGCGCATTCGCCCCCAAACCGTAGACCGTCTCTGTGGGCAGCGCCACCAATCCCCCGGCGCGCAAAATCCGCGCTCCGCGCTCCAGGGCCTTCTTGGCCTTGGAACTCGTCAGGTTCGCTGGGTCAACCACCAATCGCAGCGTCTTCACATCCTCATTGTCGCCTTTCGCAGCCAGCCGTCGCCACTCGACCGACACACGGTATAGTGGATGCGAAACAAAAACGCTTTTGTCCTTGTAACCTATGCGTTTGCGTCCGGGACAAGACCTCGCATCCGGCCCGCCGACGCTTTGAAGGGGACCAAATGAATCCGTTGAAACTCCCCCGCCGCTGCCCGGTCATTCTGCCCTGCGCAGTGAGATTGTTGCTCTCCTTTTGCGTTATCGGGCTTGCGCTGCTCGCACATGAGCAAACCAATAGTGTGGCCCAACTGATCGACAAGCTGAAGGATCCGGATTGGCATGTTCGCAATAGCGCGACCGATGCGCTGGTGAAGATTGGCTCCCTCGCGGTTGAACCATTGATTGCCCTGCTCACGGACCCCAATTCAGACGCTCGGTATAAGGCGGCTGAAGCGCTGGGAAAAATCAAAGACGCGCGCGCCGTCGAGCCGCTGATTGCCGCCCTCAACGATCAGAATTCCAGCGTCCGGAAGAGTGTGGCCTGGGCGTTGGGTTCATTCAAAGACCCGCGAGCCGTGGCGCCCCTCACCGCGCATCTCAAGGATCCAGATTGGGATGTCGCCATCTTTGCCGCCGGCGATCTGGTAGATATTCGCGTACAGCAGTTGGCCGATCAGCTCAACGACAAGAAAGCGAATATCGGTGCAAGGACGATCGCGGCTAATCGGTTGGGAGAGATTGGCTCGCCTGCCGTCGAGACTCTGCTCGAAGCCCTGAGAGATCCGGATTTCAGGATTCAGGGCGCCGCCGCCATTGCTCTCGGCACAACCAAGGACCAGCGGGCGATTGAACCGCTGATTGCCGCCCTCAGAAGCCGGAACGATTGGGTCCGCATGGACGCGGGTTCTGCGCTGCCGAAGTTCGGAGCGGCCGCCGTCAAGCCTCTCATCACCGCACTGAACGATCCCAATGCGGATGCGCGGAACTGGGCTGCATCCGGGTTGGGCGAACTCAAGGATCCTCGCGCCGTCGAAGCCCTGAGTGCGGCTTTGAAGGATTCCAGCGCTGGCGTTAGAGGCGCGGCGGCCAAGGCGTTGGGCCAGATCGGGGACCCTGGCGCCATCGCGCCGCTCAGCGCCGCATTGCAGGAGAGAGACCGTAATCTCCGATCGGAGGCCGTTCAGGCGCTGGGTAATATCAGCGACCCCAGCGCCGTCGAGCCTCTGATCACCGCCCTCAAGGACGCGGATTTTGGTGTCCGGTGGCATGCGGCCGACGCGCTGGGAAATTTCAACGATCCCCGCGCCGTCGAGCCTCTCATCGCGGCCCTCAAGGATTCCAATGCCATCGTCCAATCCCGCGCCGCGGCTGCGTTGAGCAGGGAGAGCGATCCACGCGCCGCCGGCGCGCTCATGACCGCTTTGCAGGAGCGCAACCAGGCGGCTATCGCCGGAGCTTACGCCTTCTTCATCGGACGCGGCGAACCCGGCTCCCAGGATGCGATCGTCGAGGCGCTCGATAAGTTCGGCCAGAGCGATATGGCGGCGTACCTCTTGAACTGCGGAGATTGGGGGCTGGAAGCCGCCGCGCGCCAATGGGGAATACGGCACGGCTATAAGATCACCACGACCCCCGGCGCGAGCGCCGCCACTTGGGGCGGCGCGCGGTAAGCGCTGCCGCTTTGTCGCGGCGGACCATGCTCATCCGTCGCTCCCCTGCCTTATACTCACTGCAACCCATGCCCGTAGAAACCGAGATCAAGTTCCGCCTCGACCAATTCGCCAACCTCGCTGACCTCAGCCGCCGCCTTGAGGCTGCCGGCTTCACCCTGCAAACGCCGCGCGCTTTTGAGTCGAACGTCCTCTATGACACGCCCGACCGGCGGATGCGCGCCCGCACGGAGATTCTGCGCATCCGCAGCTACAACGGGCACTGCCTCCTAACCCACAAGCGGCTGCCCGACGTTGGCCCCGGCGAGGACACTCACAAACACCGCATCGAAACCGAAACCGAAATCTCCGACGGCGACGCCCTGGCTCAGGTCTTTCTCTCTCTCGGCCTGGTGCCCGCCTTCCGCTACGAAAAATGGCGCGCCGAGTGGACCGATGGCAAAGGCCACTGCGTGGTGGATGAGACGCCCATCGGCAACTACGCCGAACTCGAAGGCTCCGGCGAGTGGATAGATGAAACCGCCGCCCGCCTGGGCATCGATCCGTCCGCGTACATCACCCTCAGCTACGGCCGCCTCTTCGACCTCTGGCGGGAGCGGCACAACTCGGCCGCCGAAGACCTGACCTTCGCCGCCGTCGGCCTGGGCTCCTAGCAACGCCAGCCTCTGAGCGCTCGATTCCCTTTGTAATCGGAAACAGAGAATCCACTCATCCCGCCCCCCTGTCGCTCATGGGATTTGCGAACGTGGTGAATGCCCTTCACAGGCTGCGGAAAGGCCCGCTTCGGTGAAGAGTACGGGCTTCAGCCCGTACATAAATGCAATGAAATCAATGCGGGCTTTTGCTCCTGAGGCAAGGCTTTCGATCGCTCCCGCGGGCTTCTCTACCGCGAATTCCGATGAAGCTCTTCCAGCGCATCGCACGCCGACCGCACGCCGTCCTCCTGCTCCAGCCTCCGCGCCACCTGCTCCGCGCGCCGCGCGAACAGCGGCTCCGCAAGCATCGCCTTCAACCTGCGCGCCACCCTGATCGGCGTATAGTTCCCGCGCTGAATCACCCGCGCCACCTTCAGCCGCAGCATCCGTCTGGCGTTGTCCGGCTGGTCGTGCGAGTAGGGCATGATCAGCATCGGCTTGCCCGCCCGCAGGCACTGCGCCGTCGTGCCCACCCCGCCCTGATGCACCACCATGGCCGCGCGCGGAAGCAACTCGGAATAAGGCGCGTATTCGGCTACAAAGATGGTCTCCGGCAGCGCCTGCCGCGGGCGGTTGCGCGGATCGGAACCGATGAGCAGAACCGCCCGGGCCCCCAGCTTGATGGCCGCCCTGGCTGAGAACTCGTAGAAGCGCCCCGCCGCCAGCACCGCCGCCGACCCCAGCGTAAAAACCAGCGGAGGCGGGCCAGCCGCCAGAAACTCCTCAAGATGCGGCGGCAGCGCCCCGTTTCCCGCATCCGAATCGTAGTAGCAAAACCCCGTGATCTTTGTATTTCCTGGCCAGTCCTTTTGCTCGGTGCCCAGAACTCGCGAGAAAAGCGCCAGCACCAGGTAGGGCGAGTGCTTGGCGTCAAAGAGCGGATTCGCGCCCTTGGCCAGCCCCAGTTCGGCGCGAAGATCGTAGATCGGCTGCGGCCACTTGCGGCTGACAAACCGCGCCAGCCGCCTGATCACCCGTCCAAAGCCCGGAACTGCTTTGTCCGCCCGCGCCAGACGAGGATAGGGGGGCAAAACCGGCGGGTCGAAGGCGGAAAAGAAGGACAGCGGCGCCAGCACGTAGCTCGCCCACTTGATGCCCGTTACCTCGGCCACCAGCGGCCCCGCGTAGTTCAACTCGCCCAGCAGCAGCAGGTCCGCCCGCTCCGGCCTGGTGGCCGCATCCAGCAGATCGTCGTAGGTCTGGCGCAGTACCGGAAACAGAAACTCCCTCAGACCCCGCTCCGTGCCCTTGCGCACGTCGTAGATCATCTCCGCCCGGTGCGTGTCCTCCGGGTCGATATCCGGCCGCACGGCGTGAAACTCCAGGCTCAGGGGCGCAATCTTCGGCTCGAATACCGCCGGCACGGCCATCACCGGCGCGTGCCCCCGCTGCTTCAATTCCAGGGCAATGGCGATCAGCGGATTGATATCGCCGAAGGTGCCGATGTTCGAGAGAATGATGCGCACAATGAACTCCCCTAAGCCGCTGTCGGCCCATCCCTACGAGGGTAACGCATCAGGGGCGAGGCTGGCCGAGCGTTTCCTGGCCGAATGAAGCCTTGCACGCGGCAGGAATGCGTGAGAGTATGGCGAGATGAAAGGGAAACATGTGATATACGCGCTACTGACCGGCGCGGGCACATTGGTAGTCAGCTTTGTTATTACGAATGTCGCCTACATGGCTTGGGCGGAATGGCGTTACCCGCAAACCAGCTCAATGGCTGGAATTTCTGCCTTTGTTTTCGGGCTAATGGTCGCACCCATATGTGCATTGATCGCCTTCGGGCTCGTTCTGTATTGGACTGGCCGAAAGAGGGACTCAAACTGAGATACAACCGCATCGCGTCGCTGGACCTGGCTCCCGCTCAATCCCGCTCGGCCTTGGCCTTCGCGGCAAGCAGCTTCTTGCGCTCGCGGATGAGCTTGGCGCGCTCCTTCTCCGGCAGCGCCAGCACGGCCTTGGTGCGCTTGGGCAGCTTCTCGTAGATGAGGCCATGGGCCAGGCGCAGCTCCTCTTCAATTTGGCGCGGCCTGAGCGCGTCCCAGCGCTCCATGGCGACCCAATGGGCCCTGGCCAGGTGGGGCGCGGCGCAGATTCCGTCGTTCTCCAGCAGCTCGTGAAAGCGCTCCTGGCCGCAGTGGAACCACAGTACGCCAACGCCCGTGCCGTCGAGGTCGGTCATGGCAAACATCTTGCCGCCAATCTCGCGGTCGCCCGCCCAGTAGACCAGGTGATGGCCCCAGTTGAGAGTCTCCGCCGCGTGCGGAAGCGCCAGACAGATCTCGCGAATGCGCTCATTGTCCATGGAAAGAGTGTAGGACGGATGAGGCTTTGGGGGAAAGCAGGCACTTCGTCGATCCAAAGTGTGGAGATCGGTTAGGGCGTTTTCACCGTTTCCCAAATGTGGGTGCCCCATCCTTCGCGCGTCCGGGGTCCCCACGGACAGGCCTTCGTCCGTGGGGTGGTTGAGCGAAGGGTGGGAAGCGAGCAACGCGGCCGACGCCAACAGTGCAATGCTTTAGAATTCAACTAGCCTTTACAGCCGGTTGCCCTCAGCGACAGACCATTTTGGATGCGGACTCGAACTCCGCGGGGCGGGCGTCCATCGTCGGGCGGCCTGAAGAAGGAATGACCATGAAATACTTCGGATTGCTGGTGATGCCAGCCGGATTCTTCCTCGCGATCGCCGCGCTCGTCCTCTTCCCCGCGTCCGCATCGCGGGCGGCCTTTGTGCTCTGCGGACTGGCCGTCGAAGCGCTCGGCCTGGGGGTCGCCGTTCGCGGCCACATGGAAGCGCGTGGAGAAAGCCGCCCATGACTCCCACTGCCCCCGCCATGACCGACGTCGCCTTTGCCCTTGCTCTCGCCATGCTCCTGCTCGCCCCACTGGCCATCGCCGGCGTGGCCCTCATCAATACCGGACTGGGCCGCTCCCGCTCCGCCGCCCAGGCGCTGCTGGGCAACCTGGCCATTGTGGCCGTTGCCGCCCTCGTCTTCGCTCTGGTGGGTGCAACCTTTGCGGGCAGTCTGCCGGGAGCTTCCGGCGGCGCAGGCTACATCTTTCAAGCCGCCGGCAAGCCCTGGAACTGGATCGGCTCCAGCCCGTTTCTGCTCGGCGGACTCGCGACTGCTCCCGCGCAGTCCCAACTGGCGCTGCTCTTCGAGTTTCTGGCCGTTGCCCTGGCCGCCCTTATTCCCTGGGGCTCGGGAGCGGACCGCCTGCGCCTCACCTCCGGCTGCGCCGCTGCCGCAGTTCTGGCCGCAATCGTCTTTCCGCTTCTCGCGCATTGGGTCTGGGCCGGCGGATGGCTCTCGCAACTCGGCGTCAACTTCTCGCTCGGCGCAGGCTTCCTCGATCCCGGCGGCGCGGCCACCGTTCACGTCCTCGGCGGCTTGAGCGCTCTCGCCGTCATCTGGATCGCCGGCCCGCGCAAGGGCAAGTTCCCCAAGGAGGGCCTGGCCACCGCGCTGCCCGGCCACAACGCCGTCTATATCCTCTTCGGCTGCATCGTCTCCCTGGTCGGCTGGCTGGCCTGGAACCTCGCCGGCGCGCTCGTCTGGCTCCATGCGCCCCTGGCGGCACTGGCGGTCACCGCCGTCAATACGCTGCTCTCCGCCTCGGCGGCGCTCGCTGCCACCTTCGCCGTAACCCGCATCCGCTTCGGCAAGCCCGACGCCAGCCTCTGCGCCAACGCCTGGCTGGCAGGGCTCGTCGCCTCCAGCGCCTGCGCGGCCCTGGTCACGCCGGGCCAGTCGCTCGCCGTCGGCTTCATCGCCGGCATCGTTGCCCCGCTCCTGGTCGAAGTGCTGGAACTTGCCGTCTCCATCGACGACCCCTCCGGCGCCATCACCGTCCACGCCGCCGGAGGCCTGCTGGGCCTGCTTGCCGCCGGCATCTTCGCCTCCCAGACCGGCCAGCTCGTGGCCCAACTCATCGGCATCGCCACGCTGCTGGGCCTGGTGCTGCCCCTCGTCTACCTGCTCTTCTGGCTGCTCAACCGCGTGCTTGCCTTCCGCGTGGACCCCGACGGCGAGCGCATCGGCATGGACTTGCACGAACTGGGCGGCGGCGCCTATCCGGAG
>Ga0181539_1004907_pt1 | contig 11172 bp, 5 predicted proteins | sample PEATcosm2014_Bin_46_FD_119767 | JGI IMG/M metagenome (GOLD analysis project Ga0181539, IMG submission 119767) | Peatland microbial communities from MTU Mesocosm Facility, Houghton, MI, USA - PEATcosm2014_Bin23_60_metaG | ecosystem: Environmental > Terrestrial > Soil > Wetlands > Peat | place... | reverse complement strand
AGCGAATGTGGCCTGGAAAAGGATCATGGCGACTAAGTCGCGGCTTCTCGCGCCGATGGCTTTCAACGCTCCAAACCGCTCCAGGTTCTCGAGGATGAACGTGTAAAAGGTTTGACCCGAGATCGACAGCCCGACGGTGAAACTGATCAAGACCATGATCAGCATGTTGGTCCCGCCGCCGGTCTTGTACACGAAAAAGTCGGCGGTTCTCTGCATGAACTCATCCTTGGTCAGCGCCAGGTATCCTAGCGCTTCCACCTGTTGCTTGATCCTCTGCACATCGGAGAGGCTCTTCGGTTCAACAAGCACATATGAAATGGTATAGCGAGGATTAGGAAGATACTGAGCGGCTCTTTCGTAGGTCGTGTATAGGGTCGGAGTTCCATACAGGCCGGAGGTGTTCACTTTGGCGATGCCTACGATGACTCCGCGATTGTCGTTCAGCGCAAACTCCGACCCGATGTGGGGATTCCTGAGCTTGGAAAACTCCGCATCGCGCACCGCGATGAATCCGCTCTGCGCATAAATGTCCTCAATCCTTCCTTCGACCAGTTCGGGTCTGCCCAGCAGGCTTGTATCGTCCAGCCCGATGATGTTGACCGATTGGTAGGTTCCGTCGGAGAGCTTGGCCAGACCTCCTCCCGAATAGAGAGGCACCGCGTACTTGACACCTTGCATGCTTCGAACCGCATCCAAAACGTAGTCCGGCATCCCAACCGTGTTGGCCACCGTCTGCACGGCAGGATCCATGACCCAAATCGTGGAGCCGATATTGATGACCGTAGCCGAAGCGTGATTCAACACTCCCACAAACATCGAAGTAACGAACATCATTAGAAAGACTGCAAACGTGATGCCCATCAGCAACGCCGTGAACTTGGCCGTGTCGTTGACGAGCAGCTTGAAGGCGAGTTTGAGAGTTCCTTTCAACGGCCTTATCCCTTCGTTCCACGGAACCGCTTCCGCAAGGCTTAGAGCAAATCGTGGCGCAGAAACTTCTCAAGCTGTTTGTTCGTGCAGCATCCGAAAAGCCTCGAGCAGAATGCGAGGGCTGTCTTGACCTTTGTAGACAGGCGGTGGTGTTCGCTCCAGCCCGAGCAACGAGTACACGGCCATTTGCGCTGACCGGATCGAATACTCGACGGTGAACACCACGTCATCCGGGAGCTCGCAGAATTGTCCAGCAAAGGCGAGATTTTTCGAGCCTTCCGGTCTCACCTGAGGGCGATCGCCCGCGCCCCGGCATAGAAACTGACTGGTAATGAAGGGCATCATGCACGGAATGCAGATTGAGGATTCAAGAATCTTCCTGGCATGGGCATCGATCCCCAGGTGTCCCATGATCTCCGTCATAATCTCCCGGCCCGTGCATGACGACATCGGCTTCTTCACAAAATTCCCCGGCACATCGACAAACAGGCCATAGCCCCAGAAGACCTCAACATCCGCAGGCTGCCCGATGAAATGCGGCTGATGAGGCAGCACGATCGACGCCAGCCAGCTGGACTCAGGAAAGGTGATTAGACCTCCTTCTCCAGGAACGTTGCCGGTGCGATCCCGGACGAGATGGAAGAAGGTCGGGTCGTGAAGAGTCGTGGTAAACGATACCCACTTCGATTTCTCAATATGTTCGGTGAAGTTGGCCGGGTAGCCAAACTGCGGCTGACCGAGGGCGATGTTTGCCCACAGTCTCCAAGCGCCACCGTCAGATTTGTCCTTCAGCACGGGCGCCGAATCCATCGAGCCCAGACTGGAGCCCTCCACCATGGATCCAAGCGTCACGATCACTTTGTCGTCCTCGCCAACCTCGATCTCCCGGAGAAAGTCGCCGTTTCGACAGAGTATGCGTCGCACCGCGTACCCCTCGGAGTCAAAGCGGAGTTCAAGATCGACAACGCGGGTGTTCAGTTCGAAGTTTACGCCGCGATCCACAAGCCATTTCTGGAGTGGTCGCACCATCGAGTCGTACTGGTTGTAGACAGTTCGCATAATCCCCTTGAGCGTGTTGAAGCCGGAGATCATGTGCGTGAAGCGATCCAGGTAGCGCTTGAATTCAACAGCGCTGTGCCAGGGCTGAAAGGCGAAAGTCGTACACCACATATACCAGAAATCCGTCTCAAAGAACGAGGGATCGAATTGATCCGATATGCTGCTTCGTCCCAGTACCTCCTCCGCTTGAAGCCCTATGCGTTCCAGGGTCAGGATGTGCCGCTCTGTCAGTCCGAACTTGGGAGCGGTAAGCCTGTGGCCATGCCGGAAGAGACGAGACTTGGACGAGGTGTTCATCGCCACGTTCCACTGGAATATCTCCTGCGTTACGGTCTTGCTCTCATCCAAAGTTGGAATCGAGGAGAAGAGGTCGAAGGTGCAAAGGTATTTGCTTTCCAGCATTCTGCCGCCGCGCATGACGTAACCGTCTCGAGGGTTTCCGGCAGCATCGAGGCTCCCGCCGATTTGGGCAGACTCTTCCAGGATGGTGATGTTCTGGCCTAGGATGTCTCCGTCGCGAATCAGGAAGGCGGCAGCGGCGAGGGAAGCGATTCCGCCTCCAACAAGGTATATTGCTGTGTAATCGTTGGCGAGTTTGTCAGACATGGGGTTACGATCCTTTCTTTGGACGGCAACTTACGTGAAGCAATGCAAGGGCCAAATCTAACCGTTTGAAAACACTCGAATGCGAGGGGCACAGAATCTCGATCTCTTCGCGAATTCGCGAAGTTCGTGACCATTGCATTTTGGACTTATGAGGGCGGCTCAGTAGGCCGACATGAACTGATATTTGTTGATGTTCATCGACCTGATCCTGGACTCAAGCGTGGATGGCGGGATCCCGAGCCGGGCTGCCGCCCCTGACGGTCCAGAAACTCTCCCTTTCGTTTCGGCCAGTACTGCGCCAATCGCCTCGTGATCCCCCATAGCAAGGCCGCCGGAAGATGTGCGGGCTGGCGCTGCGCCGTGGAAGCACTCGCGGCAAAGCCAGCTCTTCTTCACTGATAACTTTCCCCGTTCGTAGATCACCACGGATCGCTCGATGATATTCTGCAGCTCGCGTATGTTTCCGGGCCATGGATATCGGACAAGAGCCTCCATCGTTTCCGGCGAGATCGCATCTATCGTCTTGCCCATCTGCCGGGAGAATTGCCGGACAAAATGCCGCACTAAGAGCGGAATGTCCTCCGCTCGTTCGCGGAGAGGAGGGATAGTAATGGGAAAAACATTAAGCCGGTAGTAGAGGTCGCTGCGGAACTGCCTCTCGATGATCATCTCTTCCAAGTCGCGATGGGTCGCGGCCACAACGCGTACGTTTGCTTGCTTCGTTCGTGTGCTGCCCAGTCGTTCATATTCCCGCTCCTGCAAGACGCGAAGGAGTTTGGGTTGCAACTCCAGCGGAATGTCGCCGATCTCATCCAGAAACAGCGAACCTTGGTCTGCCAGCTCAACCCGGCCGGCCCTCTGCTCGATCGCTCCCGTAAAGGCGCCGCGCTCGTGGCCAAAAAGTTCGCTTTCAAGCAGTCCGCTGGGGATGGCTGCGCAATTGAGCTTAACGAAGTTATGGCACCTGCGGTGGCTCCGATCGTGAATGGCGCGCGCAATAAGCTCCTTTCCGGTCCCCGTCTCCCCTAACAGAAGAACGGTCGAATCGGAGGCAGCCACCATCTCGACGAGATCGAGCACCTCACGCAGGGCCCGGCTCCGGCCAACGATTCCTGCAAACCCTGGCCGGACAGGGATCTCGTCTTCTGGAAAGAAGACATTATTCGTGCTGCACACAGCGTCACTCGCGAGACACGGTTGTTGGTTGCGCGGCTCGTAGTCCAAAACCCCTTCCAAACTCATGACTATCCTCCGATCACATGGGTGTGCCCCGTTGAGAGGTAATTCGGCCTGACTTCCATCAGCTTGTGCTTCTTTCTTGCTTGATCCATTCGCGGATATATGCCGGACAGTTTGTGAGCCGGATGTGCCCCTTCTCGCAATGCTCCAGAATCCTGATCGCCTCTCGATCCACGAGGGTCAGATCCTTCAGGTCCAGAATCATCTGGCGATCTTTGCTTTCCAATTCGAAGAGCGATTGCAATTCCGCCACGTTTTCTACGTTCAAGCGACCGATCAACCGAAAGACGCCCACCCCATTCGCAAGTCGCTCAATTCGTAGCATCCGTTCTCACCTCAAACGATTCTGCATTCATAAAATGCATTTGCCGTGCCATTCGTATCTGACTGATAAATAGGCATTTGCCAAATAATAGACATGACGAAAGTTCGCCAATTGGCGAAAAGCTGTACAAAAAGTTGAACAGAACTTCCGGCAAGCATCCCTTTGCTGAGTATTGTTCGAGGAATCGCCGATCCCTGGATGGCTATGTAATCTTGAGGCGGTTTTTGTCGATCTTCAGCGACCTGATCTTGGATTCCAGGGTCGATCGGGGCATGCACAGCCTGGCAGCGGCGCCAGAAGGTCCTGAGACTCGTCCGCCGCACTCTCTCAACGCCGCTTCAATCGTGTCCCTTTCCTGCGCGGCAAGCAACTGAGAAAGTCCGACCTGGCCGCCAGGCTCTGTTGCAAGGGGCTGACTTGAAAGCCAGCTTTCGTCCACGGTGAAACTCTCCGACTCGCATACGATGACTGATCGCTCGACGATGTTTTGCAGTTCGCGAATGTTGCCCGGCCAAGTGTAGGACTGGAGTAACTCAAGACTCCTCTTGCTAACTTGCCGGATGCTCTTGCCTGCTCTTCTCGCGTAACGGTCGATGAAGTACTCGACCAGCAACGGAATGTCTTCCTTCCTTTTCCGCAGAGGGGGAGTCTCGATAGGAAAGACGTTGAGCCTGTAAAAAAGGTCGCTGCGGAATGTGCCCGCGGCGACGGCCGCGTGAATGTCCCGGTTGGTAGCCGCAATCACGCGCACTTCGCAGCGGATCGTCCGGTTTCCTCCGACACGTTCGAACTCCCGCTCCTGTAAAACACGCAAGAGCGCGACCTGCGTCTCCGCGGGAAGTTCTCCGATTTCATCGAGGAAGATCGTGCCTCCCTCGGCCAGTTCAAAGCGGCCCAGATGCCGCTGGGTAGCGCCCGTAAAGGCTCCCTTCTCGTGGCCGAAAAGCTCCGATGCGATCAAGTCTCGTGGAATTGCGGAACAATTCACACTCACAAACGCCCGCGAAGAACGGAGCGATCGCTTGTGGATGGCGCGGGCAATCAGTTCCTTGCCGGTGCCTGTCTCACCTGTGATCAGGACGGTGGAATCGGTAGGCGCAACCTTGGCGACACGAGCAAGCACGGCTCGCAGTGCAGGAGAAGAGCCCACGATCTCCTCAAACATAAATGCCTTGTCAATTTCTTCTCTCAACGCAACGTTTTCGTGCTGAAGTCTCTCTTCGGCCTGCTTGCGGTCGTCGATGTCGATTGCCGCGACAACCCAGCGCGTAATGTGTTCTTGTTTGTCGCGCAGCGGCTTATAGCGCAAAAGGAACCAGCGGTACACTCCGTCTCGCCTCGGTATTCGCGCTTCGATCTCAACCTCGGCTCCGGTTGAGAACGCTTGAAGAACTTCGCAATCGACGCGTTCCTTGTCTTCGGGATGAAAGAGTTTGGAAGGAGCACATGTCAGGCACTCTTCTAGAGTCATACCGAGAGAATCGAGCATTGCTTGGTTGAGATAGATGGGGCTTCTGTCCGTCCCCAGAACGCCTATATGTTGCGGCGCGGCATCCAATATCTGCCGCATCTCCGCTTCGCTTTGCCGAATCGCTTCTTCGGCCCGCTTACGTTCCGTAATATCGATCGAGGTGCCCACCAATTTAACGAGATCTCCCTCGTCATTCAGGACTGGGTGCCGGATCGAGTGAACGTGCTTGACCGTTCCGTCGGGCAACACGATTCTGTACTCGTCGAAGCTGTCGACTTTTTCGTGGAGCGAGTTCTCAAACTTCTCCTTCCACCTGTCGCGATCTTCCGAGTGAATTCGTCGGAAAACTGCTTCCCGGGCCGGTGCACCATCCCGTGGATCGAATCCCCAAATCCGAAAATCTTCGTCTGAGACGTAGACATACTTGTTACTTGCCAAGTCCAAAGCCCAACTGCCTGCGTGGACCAGCCTCTGCCCCTCTGCCAGGTATGCTTCACTCTGCCGCAGAGCCTCCTCGGCCCGTCTGCGGTCCTCGATATCGATGCTCGATCCAAGCCATTTCAGGATGTTTCCGTTTTCATCACGACGCGGAACACTGCGGTGAAGCATCCAGCGGTAGACCCCATCCGCCCGCCGTACACGCGATTCGTATTCGAATTCCTCCCCCGTCGCATGGGCCGTTCGCAACGCTTTGACCATTCCCTCAACGTCCGCGGGATGGATCGTAACCATCCATTTCCATCCCAGGAGATCTTCGAGCGGAAGCCCTACGAACTCTAGCCAGGTTCCATTGAAAAAGTCAATATAACCGTCAGGCCGGCTGGTATGGATCAGCGCGGGAGCCGAATCGATAATCAGGCGAAGGTCCAGAGCATCCCCTGGCCGTTCGAAACTATGCTCAGTGGGGGCCATGATGTGCATGATAACTCACGAAAGTGAGATTTTGACCCTATTTCCCTTGGAAGGAAGAGAGGCGAAGTGAATGTTTGGAGGCCGCAAGGGTACTTGAGAACTCGATCGTTTTGGGAGCTACTTCCGTCCCACCGTCCGCTCCAGCTCGGCGCGGGCTGTGCTGCGCTCCATCTCAGCCTGAAAAAGCCCGGCCTCGGCCTCGGCGAGCTGCCCTTCGGCTTCCTTGAGCGCGGAGTGATTGGCCGTGCCTGCTTCAACCTGATTGGCTGTGATCCGCCGCATCTCGGCTCGCGCAGTCACACTCTCCCGCGCCGCCTCCAGGCCGGTCTCCGCGCGCCGCACCTTGCGCACTTCCTTTTCTATATCCACGCGTACCTGATTCTCGACCTGCCTGAGGTTCTCTTCGGCCTCGGCCACTTGCGCCTGGCGCTCATGTACCTGCCCGCTGCGCTTGCCGAATTCCAGCAGCGTCCATTTCATTTTGAGACCCGCCACGCCGTTATTCTCGGTCAGTAACGGCACGCCGTCTTGATGGACATATTGCGCAAAGGCTCCGATTTCGGGAATATACTCAGCGCGCGCCGCGCTCAGGCCCGCTCGCGCCTTCTTCAGCGTCTCTTCAGCGGCTGCAACCTCCGGATTGTGAGCCAGCGCCTCGGCCTCCAAATCTCCAGCGGTCGCATCCGAGGTCTCTGGTTCAGGCGGGACCAGTTCCATCTCGCTGTCCAGCGGCAGGCCGGTCAGATTGTTGAACTCCACCTTCATGTCGGAGATGGCGTCATCGAGCGATCCCAGCGCGTGACGCGCTTCGGCGATCTGCGCCTGGCCTTCCAGCACCTTCAGTTCCAGCACCGCTCCCGCTTCCACTCCATTGCGAGCCTCGTTCAGGCGCTCTTCGCCGGCCTCGATGCGCAGCTCCGCCGCCTGCTTCCGGCGTTCGGCCGACAAGAGGCCGTAATAAAGCTGCTTCGTCTTCAAGGCGACCTCGTTCTCCGCCCGCCGGGCATCGTCCTGAGCGACGCCCGCATCCGCCTGGGCCGCTTCGACCCCGGCGTGGATCTTGAAGAACTGCGTCAGCGGCTGAGCCACGTTGGTTGTGCTCAGAATGAAATTGTGATGCCCGAGCGGGAGTGAGGCATTTTCTCCAGGGACCGGGCCGGGAACCGGGTACACGCCCAGGGCTCCCATCGGAATCAGCATATGCTCGATGTTATCCAGGTGCGCGGCATCGCTTTCGTTGTTCAGCACTGGGAAATAATTAGCCCGCGCTTCGCCCACGCGAGCGCGCATTTCTTTTTCCTTAAGGTGCGCCAACTTCACAGTCGAGTTCTGCTTTGTGGCCAGTGCGACTGCCTCATCCAGCGAGATGCGCCGCGCCTGGGCATGTGCAGAGCCGCCAAAGGCAAGCAACAGCAGCGCGACGCCCACCACAGAGGCGAGGTGCCCCAGGTCCCGATTTTGGGACCGGGGAAACCACGAACCCAAACTGGAATTCCCGCCGCGTTTCCGGTGTACCACCACGAACAGAATCGGGATGGCCACCAGTGTGAAGAACATCGATCCCAGCAGCCCAAAGGCGATGACGCTGGCCAGCGGCGACCACAGGCTGGAGCCGGAGAGAATCATGGGAATGACGCCCACGGCGGCTGCCGCCGAAGTGAGGAAGATGGGCCGCAGCCGGCGTTCGCCGGCCTCCAGCGCCGCCTGTTCCAACTCTACCCCGTTGTTCATCCGATCATGGATGTAATCGATCAGAATGATGGAATTTCTGACCACCAATCCCCCTACGCTGATGATGCCGACAAATGCGGTGAAGCCGAAGGTGTTATGAGTAATCAGCAGGCCCAGTGCTGCGCCAGGCAGCGCCAGGGGAAACGCCGCCATCACGATCAGCGGGTCGACCAGGGTGCGGAACTGGAAGAGCAGAATCAGGAAGATCAGCACCAGGCTGAGAATCAGCGCATTCCGCATCTCGCCGAAGGTTTCCTGCTGGTTTTGGTACTCGCCGCCAAATTCAATGCGGTACCCAGGCGGCAGGACGACGCTGTCCAGTTGTTTGCGCGCGTCGCCCAGTATCTCGCTTGCCAGCCGGTGTCCGCCGGGGAAGGCGCGCACCGTCAATGTGCGAACGCCGTTTCGGCGCACGATCCTGCCCGGCTCCCACTCAGAAGTAAGCGTCGCCACCGCCGCCAGCGGAACCTTTGCCCCAGTCACCGGAGACATCACGTAGGTGTCGGACACGTTCTGAAAGCTCTGCCTGTCCGCGGGGTCCAGCCGCATAACCACATTCACGTCGCGGTCGCCCTCCCAAAACGTAGTCACCGGCGCGCCCTCAAAGCCTGCGGCCAGTTGCTGGGCGATGGCGGCATTGGTCAATCCCATCCGGTTGGCCACTTCCTCGCGCACGTTCAGGCCCACCTGCCAGGCATCTTCGTGCCAATCGCCATGGATGTAGGTGGCGCCCGGCGTATGCCGGAAGATATCCTCTACCCGGCTGCCCAGCGTTTCCAGCGTGGCGATGTCGTCTCCGGAGATCCGCACCTCGACCGGGGCCTCCATGATCTGTCCCTGCTGGAGCTCCTTGACGAAGACCTTGGCCTCCGGAGCCACATCGGGCAGCCGCTGCCGCAACTGCTCCACCAGCTTGGGCGTTTCCTTCGAGTTCTTGGTGTTCACCAGTATCTGCGCATAGTTGGCCGCCGGCGCCTGCGGGTTCACATTGTAATAGAAGCGCGGCGCGCTTTCGCCCAGAAAGCTGGTATACGCCTTGACCTGCCGCTCCTGGCTCAGGACCGCTTCAATCCGGCGTACGGCGTTGTCGGTGGCCTCGATCTTCGAGCCCTCCGGCAGCCACACATCCATTACAAACTGGTTTCGCTCTGCCAGCGGAAACAGCAGTTGTGGCACCAGCGCCAGAATCCCAATCCCGGCCGCGACCGTTAGCACACTAGACACCAAAACCGCCCGCTTGTGCTGCATGGCCCAGGTGATGATGCGGTTGTAGTACCGCTGCATGTGGTCCAGCGAAGTGACCTTGCGCGGCGCGCCCGCATCTTCCTGTTCGCGGTCCTTGAGGCCCTTGCGGATGAAGAATCGCGCCATCAGCGGCGTCAGCAGCATAGCCACGACAAAGGAAGTGGATAGCGCGATGCAAACCGAGATAGGCAGCGCGCGGATGAACTCGCCCACCACGCCGGTGAGCATCAGCAATGGGGCAAAAGCACCGATAATGGCCAGCGTTGCGGTCAGCACCGGAATCGCCATCTCCGTGGCGCACCGCGATGCCGCCTCATCAATCGGTACGTGACGGTCAAGCAGTTCCACATAGTTGTCGGCAATCACAATGGCATCGTCCACCACCATGCCCAGCACCACGATCAGCGCCGCAATCGACACCTGCTGCAACTCGATGCCGAACAGGTTCAGCAGGCTGAAGGTGATGGACATGGTGACGGGTACCGCAATGGCCGAAACAAGCGCGACACGCGGCGGCAAGAGCAGCATGGTAACCAGGATGACCGCAATGATGGCAATGCCGAATTCTCCGAAGAAACTACGAATGCGTTTGGAAACTACTGAAGGCTGGTCCGCCACCAGGTCGAGCTTCACGTCCGGTGGCAGAGTCGCCTGCACACTCCTCAGCGTAGCGCGCAGGGTATTGCCGAAGTCGACAATGTTGTTGCCCTCGTGCATCTCAACGGCCAGTAGAATGCTCTTCTCGCCACCGATTCGGGCATACTCGGTGGGGTCTTTATAAACCCGCTCCACGATGGCCACGTCGCCGATGGTTACCGGCTGGCCGGTGGGCGAAACGTCCACCATGATAGGGCGAATCTCGTCTTCCGTCCGTAGCCGTCCGCCGGAGTCGATCGGCACCTTGCTCGTGCCGGCCGGCACGCGTCCCGCATATTCCACCGTGTTGCGGCCCTGCAGCGCCTGCATCACTTTTAGCGGATTCACGGCATACTGCGAGAGCCGTTCCGAGGAAGTATCGATATCGATCTCTTCCTTCTGATCGCCAATGCGCTTGATCTTTGAAACCGCCGGGATGGTGCGCAACGCCGCTTCCACGGCTTGCGCGTAGCTCTTCAGCTCTCTGGGGCCATAGGTGCCGCCATGCACCGCAATCAAGGCCGCGACGGTGTCGCCGAAGTCGGAGTCCACCACCGGACCGATCACGCCAGCCGGCAGTTCGGCGGCCTTCAATTGCGCCATATCCAGCCTCAGCTTCGACCAGAATTCGTCGGCATCCTTGACGGAGTCATTCAGATGGACATTGATGATTACCATGCCGTTGCTGGTGGTGGAATAGGTCTTGTCGCGGCGCACTTCGGCGAAGCGGAAAAGGTGCTCCTCAATCTTGCGCGTGACTTGGTCTTCGACCTCCCGGGAGGTTGCGCCCGGATAAACGGCGGCGACAATACCGATACGGATGGTGATTTTGGGGTCCTCGCGCCGCGGCATGGTCAGCAGCGCATAGAGGCCGGCCGCAAACAATATGCCGGACAGAACCAGGGTCACCTGCGGATAGCGCAGCGCCGCTCGAACGGGGTTCACTGGCCGCCTCCCACAATCCTGGCCGGCGAGCCTTCGCGCACATTCTGCTGGCCCGCCACCACCACCTGCTCGT
>Ga0181539_1004905_pt1 | contig 11173 bp, 10 predicted proteins | sample PEATcosm2014_Bin_46_FD_119767 | JGI IMG/M metagenome (GOLD analysis project Ga0181539, IMG submission 119767) | Peatland microbial communities from MTU Mesocosm Facility, Houghton, MI, USA - PEATcosm2014_Bin23_60_metaG | ecosystem: Environmental > Terrestrial > Soil > Wetlands > Peat | place... | reverse complement strand
TGCGTGCTGGTGAACGTGGGCATGTGGATGGAGCGGTTCGTGATTATCGTCGCCTCGCTGAGCCGCGACTACTTGCCTTCGAGTTGGCGGATGTACGTGCCGACCTGGGTCGACCTGCTGATGTTGCTGGGGAGCTTCGGCCTGTTTTTCACGCTGTTCTTGTTGTTCTGCCGCTACCTGCCCATGGTGGCCATGGCGGAGGTGAAGTCGGTGCTGCCGCCGCACGGAGCGGCCCACCCGTCGGAACCGGATGAGCGCCGGCCGGAGCTGGCCGGCGAGCCGGCGTAGGAGGAGACGTCGTGCGAAGATGACCGAACACGAGTTGGGATTCGCGAAAGGACGGGCCGATGGAGTTTCGTCCGATGGGTCTTGACAAACAAAACCGGTATGCGCGGCGAACACTAGCCCGACGCGCTAGCGAGGGAAAACGTTGCGTCTCCCTCGCTTGCGCTTCGGGCTAGTGCCCCGGCACCGATTAGGGAACGCCTCGGAGGGCGTTCCATACAGTTAGGAGATGCATTGACAAGATGAGCGAGCACGGATCGAACCTGCCGACGCCGACAACGCCGTCCGAGACGGTCGTGGGGCTGGTGGCCCAGTTCGACGGTCCGGAGTCCCTCTTGGCCGCCGCGCGGCGCGTGCGCGAGGCGGGCTACCGCCAGTGGGACACCCACAGCCCCTTCCCCGTACACGGCATGGATCGGGCCATGGGCATCCACCCCACCGTGCTGCCCTGGCTGGTCCTGGGCGCCGGCATGGCCGGGGCCCTGGTGGCGCTGGTCTTCCAGTGGTGGGCCAACGGGTTCGACTATCCCATCGTCGCCAGCGGCAAGCCGCTCTGGGCGCTGCCGGCCAACATCCCCGTGACCTTCGAGCTGATCGTACTGCTCAGCGCGCTGACGGCTTTCGGCGGCGTGCTGGTGCTCAACCGGCTGCCGCAGTTCTGGCATCCCGCGCTGACGGCCTCGCGGTTCGTGCGGGCGACGACCGACGGGTTCTTCATCTCCGTCGAGGCGGCCGATCCCAAGTTCGACCTGGTCCTGACGAATTACTTCTTGCAATCGCTCGGTGCACAGTCCGTCGAGACCTGCCGTTATCCGGCGGCCGGGCGGGAAGTGCCGCCGGGCATCTATTGGGCCCTGGTGGTGGTTGTGCTCTTGTGCTTGCTGCCGCCGCTCTGGATCGCGCGGACGCGGCTGGTGGTCTCCGGCACGCCCCGCGTCCGGGCCTTTACGGACATGGCCTTGCAGCCTAAGTACCAGGAGCAGCAAGCCAGCCCGTTGTTCGCCGACGGCCGGGCCATGCGCCCCCAGGTGCCGGGCACGATCGCCCTGGGCCAACGGGAGGCGGACAGCCGTTTCTACCGTGGCCAGGAGCCCGACGGCAAGTGGACCGCCGCTTTCCCCATCGCGGTCAACGCCCAAACCATGGAGCGCGGCCGCGAGCGGTTCGGCATCTACTGCGCCGCCTGCCACGGGCTGGTCGGCGAGGGCGACGGCATGGTCCACCAGCGGGCCGTCACGCGGGGTGAGCCGGGCTGGGTCCCGCCGCTGTCGCTGCACGTCGATACGGTCGTCGACCAGCCCAACGGGCAGATGTTCAACACCATCACCCACGGCATCCGCAAGATGCCCGGCTACGGCGTGCAGATTCCCCCGGCCGACCGCTGGGCGATCGTGCTCTACGTGCGGGCCCTGCAGCGGAGCCAATACGCCGAACTGGGCGACGTTCCGCCGGAAGATCGAGGCAAGGTGCAGTGATGGACCAATCCAACCCCGTCGACCTGTCGCGCCAACGGACCACGCTACCGCCGACCGCCTCGGGCATGGCCAAGGTCTTGGCGGCCGTGGGTCTCGCCGCTCTGGCGGCCGGCTTCGGCCTGGGCCGGGCGCAAGGGGACGACTGGCGGTACTTCCTCCACGCCTATCTGGTCGAATTCGCCTTCTTCCTCAGCATCTCCCTGGGGGCCCTGTTCTTCGTCGCCCTGCACCACGTCTCCCGCGCCGGCTGGAGCGTGGCCGTGCGGCGGCTGGCCGAGGTCTTTTTGGGAAACCTCGCGCTGTTGGCCGTGTTGTTTCTGCCGATCCTGCTGGCCATGGCCTTGGGAAACCACAGCCTCTACCGCTGGACCGATCCCCGGCAGGTCGCCGCCAGCGAGCTGCTGCGGCACAAGGCCGGCTGGCTGAGCGTCTGGTTCTTTGCCCTGCGGGCCGTGCTCTACTTCGTCGCCTGGACGCTCTTGGCCCGCTTCTTCTTCCGCCGGTCGCTCCAACAGGACCGCTCCGGCGAGCCGCGGTTGACGATCCAGATGGAGCGGGCCAGCGGGCCGGCCCTGCTGATCTTCGCCGGCACGGTCACCTTCGCCGCCTTCGACTGGCTGATGTCGCTGGAGCCCACCTGGTCGAGCACGATCTTCGGCGTCTACTACTTCTCCGGCGCGGCGGTCGGCTTCCTGGCTGCACTGATACTCGCCGCGCTATTGGTCCAGGCGGGCGGCCGGCTCACCGACACCATCACCACCGAACATTACCACGACCTGGGCAAACTGCTCTTCGGTTTTGTCGTCTGGTGGGGCTACATCGCCTTCTCGCAGTACATGCTGATCTGGTACGGCAACATCCCCGAGGAGACCGCCTATTATCTCAAGCGTCAGAGCGGGCCCTGGGCGGCCGTCTCGCTGGTGCTCTTGTTCGGGCACCTGTTGATCCCCTTCGTCGGCATGCTCTCGCGCGAGGTCAAGCGGCGCCGCCTGCTGCTGGGCTTTTGGGCCGCCTGGCTGTTGGCGTTCCACTGGCTGGACATCTACTGGTTGGTGATGCCCAACCTCGACGCCCAAGGGCTACCGCTGGGACCGATCGACCTCTGCCTGCTGGTCGGGTTCGGCGGGCTATACCTGGCCGGCGTGTTGGCGGTTGCCGGGCGCAGTCCGCTGGTGCCGCTGAAAGATCCGCGCCTGGGCGAATCCCTGGCCTTTGAGAACGCCTGATCGCGAGGTCGCACATGCCGCAAGAGCATTATGAAGATGTCAAGACCTCGACCATCGCCCTGGCCGGCCTGATCGGCGCCATCGCCACGTTCGCGCTGATCCTGCTGCTGATGGTCTTCTACTACCGGGTGGATCGCCAGCAGACGCAGATCAAGCAGACGGCCGAGCCTCCCGCGGAGTGGACCAGCCTGAAGACGGCCCAGGAGGGCAAGCTGGACAGCTATCGTTGGGTCGACGCGAAGCGTAAGATCGTTGCCATCCCCATCGACCTGGCCATGCACCTGGTGACCACCGAAGTGGCCGCCTCCGGGCGACCGAAGCTGGTCCCCAGGCCAGCCGTGGGCAAGAAGCCGGCTGCGGGCACGCCGCGGGAGAAGGAATCTGCGGAAAAGAGACGCGGAGAGAAGAAGCCATGAGCCACACGTCCATGCGTGTAGTGGTCCCGCTACGGAAGATCCCTGGATCGGCAGAGGGTAGGTTGGGCATTCCTGCCCGACTCGGGCCATGGCGCGCCCCACTGGAACCCGGCCGCGACGACGGGCAAGAATGCCCATCCTACGGCTCGGAGACCAGCCGCGATAGGGCCGTCGGATCGGTCGCCGAGCCCCAGCGTCTTGTCGTAGGCAAACTCGTAGGGTGGGTCGAGCGAAGCGAGCTCCACCGTCCGCCGTCCGCCGTCCCTTCTCCTTCATCCCTCATCTTTGGTTCTTCTGGTGGGGTTCGCTTCGCTCGACCCACCGTACGGCTCCTCTGCCTGCTGGCCGCCGCGGCATGGCTGGCCTCCGCCGGTACGGGCTGGGCGCAGCCGTTGACGCCGTCGGCGGGCACGTCGACGACGGACGTGCCCAACGAGCTGCGCGGCGTCGGGGTCACGGAGTATCTCAACGCCCAGGCGCCGCCGGAGCTGCCGTTTGTCGATTCCAGCGGCAAGCCGGTCCACCTGAAAGATTTCTTCGACGGTGTGCGGCCGGTGATCCTCACGGTCAACTACTCCAACTGCCCGATGCTTTGCAGCATGCAGCTTAACGGCCTGTTTACCGGCTTGCAGGGCGTGCCTTGGGACATCGGGCGGAACTTCCAAATCGTCACCGTGAGCATGGATCCCACGGAAACTCCGGCCCGGGCGGAGAAGACCAAGCAAAAATACCTCGACCTTTACGGCCGGCCCGGCGTGGGCGGCGGCTGGCACGTGCTGACCGGCCGCGACGAGGAGATCCACCGGCTGACCCACGCGATCGGCTACCACTATGCCTACGATAAGCAGCAGAAGCAGTACGCCCATCCGGCGGTGGTGATGATCCTCAAGCCCGACGGCCGCGTCTCGCGCTACCTGTACGGCATCGAGTACGACCCGCAGACGTTGCGGCTGGCTCTGGTCGAGGCGGCCGAGGGGAAGATCGGCTCGACGGTGGACCAGATGCTGTTGTACTGTTACCACTACGACGCCGAGCGGGGCCGTTATGGGCCGGCGGCGATGAAGGTCATGCGGCTGGGCGCGCTGGCGACGCTGGTGGCGATCGCCGCCATGCTGGTGTTCTTCCGGCGGAGCGGCGGGAGGCAGGCGAGGGAGAAACCATGACGTTATACGCCTCACCGTCCGAAATCAGACGACGTACACTAGCCCGAAGCGCAAGCGAGGGACCAACTTGTGGCCCTCGCTTGCGCTTCGGGCTAGTGTCGTTCCCGTGCGTGTACAGTAGTATTCCCTGCGGTCTCGACCTGCTCTTGGCCCAGCAGACCGGCGAGTTCTGGATGCCCCCGCGGGCCTCGACCACGGCGGGCGAGGTGGACTGGCTGTTCAATTTGATCCTCGCCGTGTCGGCGTTCTTCTTCTGCCTGATCGTGACGCTGATGCTGATCTTCGTGATCCGCTACCGCCGGCGGCCGGGAGTCCAGCAGAAGCCGGCCGCCAACCACAGTACGGCCTTGGAGATGTTCTGGACGCTGATCCCGGTGGGCATCGTGGTCTACCTTTTCTACGCGGGTTTTACGATCTTCATGGACATGAAGACGGCGCCGGCCAACTCCTATGAAATCTCGGTCGTCGCTCACCAATGGAGCTGGGAATTCACCTATCCCAACGGCGTGCAGACCAACGAGTTGCACGTGCCGGTCGAGCGACCCGTGCTACTGGGAATGAAATCCTTGGACGTGATCCACGGGCTTTACATCCCGGCCTTCCGCGTGAAGCAGGACATCGTTCCCGGCCGTTACACGCATGCCTGGTTCCAGGCGGTCAAGCCGGGCACGTATGACCTCTACTGCAGCCAGTATTGCGGCAAGGATCACTCGGGGATGATTACCCACGTCGTGGTCCATCCGCCGGGCGAATTCGAGACCTGGCTGGAGGAGACCGAGCGGCAGTCGAACAACCTTCCGCCGGCGGAGCGAGGGGCCAGGCTCTTCGTCCGCAAGGGCTGCGCGTCGTGCCACACGGTGGACGGCACGCCCAAGGTCGGCCCGACGCTGGCGGGCGTTTACGGCTCGATGGTGCGCATCGTCGGCAGCCCGCCGGTCAAGGCCGACGACGACTACGTCCGCGAGTCGATCCTCGAGCCCGACGCCAAGATCGTCGAAGGCTTCGAGAGCGTCCGCATGCCCACATTCAAGGGGCAGCTCAAGGAGCACGAGATCGACGAGCTGATCCAGTACATCAAGAGTTTGAAGAAATAGGAGTAGGTTATGCTTCAGCATAACATTTCCCGGTTGTCATGCTGAAGCATAACCCACACGCCGTTATGCTGAAGCATAACCTACAGGAGATAGGAATCCTTCATGGCGATTACCGACTTAGCCTCCGCGCCGCCTGCCCCGCCGGCTGAGGCCTCGGCCGACAACTACCTGACGCACGGCCGGGGCGTGAAGAGCTGGCTGTTGACGCTGGACCACAAGCGGATCGGCGTCCTTTACCTGGTGTCGGTGCTGGGGGCGTTCCTCCTGGGCGGCGTCTACGCGGAGCTGATCCGCACCAAGCTCTTGATGCCCGGCCCGTCGATGGTCAGCGCCGACGCCTACAACCAGTTGTTCACCATCCACGGCGCGGTGATGATCTTCCTGTTCGTCATTCCCGGCATTCCCGCCGCGCTGGGCAATTTCGTTCTGCCGCTGATGCTGGGGGCCAAGGACGTGGCCTTCCCGCGGCTGAACCTGTTGAGCTACTATTGCTGGCTCGGCGGGGCCCTGTTCTTCGTCGCCACGCTGCTGGCCGGCGGACTGGACACCGGCTGGACCTTCTACACGCCCTACAGCACGCTCACCAGCACGCGCGTCTCCCTGGCCTTGGTGGGGGCGTTGATCCTGGGCTTCAGCTCGATCTTCACCGGGCTGAACTTCGTGGCCACCATCCACACCCTGCGGCCGCCCGGCATGACCTGGTTCCGCATGCCGCTGATGCTCTGGGCCCTCTACGCCACGGCCATCATCCAGATCCTCGCCACGCCCGTGCTGGCCATCACGCTGATCCTGGTCGCGGCGGAGCGGCTCCTGGGCATCGGCATCTTCGACCCCAAGCTGGGCGGCGACCCGGTGCTCTTCCAGCACTTCTTCTGGTTCTATTCCCACCCGGCCGTCTACATCATGATCCTGCCGGCGATGGGCATCGAGAGCGAGGTGATTGCCACTTTCAGCCGCAAGAACATCTTCGGCTACCGCTTCATCGCCTACAGCAGCGTGACCATCGCCCTGGTGGGCTTCCTCGTCTGGGGACACCACATGTTTGTCAGCGGGCAGACGCCGCTGGCGAGCATGATCTTCTCCGCGCTGACGTTCGCCGTGGCCATCCCCTCGGCGATCAAGGTCTTCAACTGGCTGGCCACGCTCTACCGCGGCTCGATCCTGCTGGCCGCGCCCATGCTCTACGCCTTGACGTTCCTCTTCCTCTTCGGCATCGGCGGCCTGACCGGACTGTTCCTCGGCTCGCTGCCGACCGACGTACACCTGACCAACACCTACTTCGTCGTGGCCCACTTCCACTACGTGATGGTCGGCGGGAGCCTGGCGGCCCTGCTGGCCGGACTGCACTACTGGTGGCCCAAGCTGACCGGACGGATGTACAGCGAGGCCTGGGCCCGGCTGGCCTGCCTGCTGGTCTTCGTGGGCTTCAACACCACCTTCTTCCCGCAGTTCCTCCTCGGCAGCCGCGGCATGCCGCGACGCTATTACCAGTACGCCGGCCTGCTCAAAGAGCACCCCGACTTCCGCTTCCTGCACGTGCTCTCCACGGCCGGCTCCTACCTGCTGGCGATCGGGCTGGCCCTGGTGGCCGTCTATCTGCTGCGATCGCTCTTTGCCGGCAAGCGGGCGCCGGCCAACCCCTGGGGCGGGGCCACGCTGGAATGGCAGACCAGCTCGCCCCCGCCATACGATAACTTTCCCACGCCCCCGGTCGTGGGCGATCCTTACGATGTCCAGAACATCCAGTACGATCCGGACAGCGGCGGGTATGTACGCGTTAGCACGCCGTCGCCGGAATGAGGGCCATGAGAAAACCAATCACGAAAACCCGAAGAGACGAAAACGCGAAACACGACGCGGGGATGATCGGCAGATATCTATCTGTTTTCCCCGCCGTTTTTCGGGCTTTCGTCTCTTCGGGTTTTCGTGCTTCTCCGTTATTCATGCTAAACGGTCACCATCGCGGCGGATAAGCACTATGAGCCCTCCTTCCACCAGCGTCGAACCGGCGGCCGGTCATGGCGACCATCCGCGGTTTCTCGCCCACCATTTCGACACGCCCGGTCAGCAGTTCTCCGCCGGTAAACTGGGGATGTGGATCTTCCTGGTCACGGAGATCCTGCTCTTCGGCGGGCTCTTCTGTTGGTACGCCGTCTACCGCTCCAATCATCCGGAGATCTTCGAGTACGCCCACCGTTACCTGGACAAGACGCTCGGCGCGATCAACACCCTGATCCTCATCACCAGCAGCCTGACGATGGCCTGGGGCGTCCGCTGTGCGCAGCTCGGCCAACGCCGCCTGCTGGTGCTCTGCCTGGCGCTGACCTTGGCCGGCGGCAGCGGCTTTTTGGGGATCAAGTACGTCGAGTACCGGCAGAAGTGGCGAGAGGGGCTGCTCTGGGCCAGCCGCTTCAACCCCAAGGAGCCTCCCCCGGCAGCCGCTCCCGCAACGCCGAAAGCACGCCCGGGCAAGCCGGCGTCGGCGTGGCCGCCGGGGCTAACAGAAAAGCCGCAAGCGTTAGCCCCGGCGGCCACGCCGGCCCAGCGAGAGCCCGTGCCGCAGCACGTGGGACTGTTCTTCAGCATCTACTTCATGATGACCGGCCTGCACGGCATCCACGTGATCGCCGGCATGACGGCCATCGGCTGGATCCTCGTCCGTTCCGTCCAGGGCCATTTTGGTCCGCTCTACTTCGGGCCGGTGGACTACGTGGGCCTCTACTGGCACCTGGTGGACCTGGTCTGGATTTACCTCTTCCCACTCTTGTACTTGATCCATTGAGTTCCGATGAGCACCGATGCGTCTGCGATTGAGATTCAGTCCTCCGTCCCCGAGCACGGCCCGTTGGGCCACGTTGTCCCGCCGGCGGTGCTGCTGGCCGTCTTTGCGGCGCTGGTCGTGTTGACCGTCGTCACGGTGGCCGCCGCCGGGCAGTGGTTCAACTTCGGCTCCTGGAGCCTCTGGATCGCCCTGACGATCGCCACCGTCAAGGCCAGCCTGGTGGCCCTCTACTTCATGCACCTGCGCTACGACCAGCCCTTCTACGGCCTGATCTTCGTCACGGCCCTTTTGTTCCTGGCGATTTTCCTGGGCATCGTGCTCTTGGACGTCAGCGGCTACCAGCCGGACATCCAGGGCGGGTAGTGGCGAGTGGCGAGTGGCGAGTGGCGAGTGGCGAGTAGGCGCGACCATGATCTACGCGCGTGCGGGTCGGGACCCGCTGTCAAGACCCGTAGGGTGGGCACCGCCCACCGAAGGACCACTCACCACTCGCCACTCGCCACTCGCCACTATCAAAACGCCTCCACCGCCCCGCAGTCCGGCCAGGGCTCCAGCGAGACCGGGTAGCGCCCATACATGCGGATGGCGTTCCACATGGCCAGGTAGTTGCCGGGCTTGACGGAGGAGTGGATGCTGTTGCTGCTGGACAGGATCAGGCCGCCGCCGTCGGCCGCCTTGCGGATCACGGCCTTGGTCTCTTCGACCACCTGCTGCTCCGTGCCGAAGGTGAGCGTCTGGGCGCAATCCACGTTGCCCTTCAACGCGATCCGCCCGCCGTACTGCTGCTTCATCCGGCCGATGTCCATCCCGGCCGTGGGATCGATCGGGTCCAGGCAGTCGATGCCCGAGTCGACGATCATCTCCAGCAGCGGGCCGATGGCCCCGTCGGTGTGCTTGATCACCGCCAGGCCGTATTGCTTGAAGCCGCCGATCACTTCCTTCAGCCCCGGGCCAAAAAGCTTCTCAAAGGTCCGCGGCGAGATGAACGGGCCCTGGCGGGAGGCGTAATCGTCGCCGGTGAAGACGAAATCGGCGCCCCGCCGGGCACACTCCCTGGCCATCGCCAGGTTGGTCTGGACGGACAGATCCACCAGCCCGCGGACCAGCTCCGGCAGCTCCGCCACGGCCATCATCAGGTTCTCGAAGCCCATCAGGTAGCGCGGGATGGAGAAGACGTCGTTGAGATGTACGCCGATGGCAAGCTGCCCCTTATACTTGCGGACCAGCCGCTGGAGGCTCTGGTAGCGTCCCGGAGCGTGCGGGTCGGGCGGCGCGTAGCGGCGCAGATCGTCGATGGTCCGGATCGGGCCCTCGACCGGCACGCCGTGCTCCTCCTCGTTGGCCTCCAGGATCACGCCCCACTCGTTGCGCGTGCGGTTCGGTCCCACCGGCTCCTTGCGGATGTCGGGAGCGGTGAGGATCGCGTCCAAGCCCATGCGGAGCGTAAACTCCTCCATCGACGAGCCCGGGCAGATCGCCTGCCGCACCTTGCGGTCGATGATCCACTCGAAATGCGGAATCCGATCGGGCTCCTCACGGCGAAGGGCCCGCATGACGCGCTGGAGGGGAGATAATTCGGCCATAGTTGCTGGACGCTCTTCTCTAACGGGTGCTTGGCAAGGCTACTTGGAGGTTAGCGGTCTTGCGGTGCGTACGGCCCCAGAAACTTCGGCCCATTGAAATGGACCATGTGGTCTGGTGTCTCAGCAATCCAGACCTCTGTTTCCCATGCGATATCCGCGGCATACTTGCGGAAGCCGGCTTTGTCAAGGAAGGCTGTGACGAAAATGCGGTCAGCCGGGCACGCTGCAAGCATGATTTCAAGCTCGGCATGCCGCTTCGCATTGACGGGGCCGTGCGTGGTAACGGCTTCAATCAGGAAGAGCCAATTCTTCTCCGAATGATACAGGACGATATCCGGCAGCTTGTCGTGCTCGGTGATGCCGATGGCCAAATCGGCCAGTTCCTGGGTTGCGCAGATGACATGTTTCTTTGCCGTGTCGCCGAGATAAAGCAGAGTTGCCCCAGTGGCAAAGCGCGGCCCGAACTCTTCGACAACGGCCACCTGGAGTGCGTTGTGCTTGCCGGGTGAAAGCTGAATCGTCACGCCCCCTGGCAGTTGCAGCTTCACCTTCTGCAGATCACGCCGTCTGTTGTAGGCCTTCTCAAGCTGGCCAAATCTTTGTACGAACTTCTCAACCGTCTCGTCGAAGGCGGACGTCCCGTAGGTCTTCAGCACAACAATCGCGGCATCGGTCAAGCAATAATGGTTATTCCCGCTGTTGGTGGGCCGGGACGGGTCGTCAGGGTTTCGGTCGACCAGCCTCGCCTGCTCGAACTGGTGGATTGTCTGGCGTCTTATGGTCTCGCGCGAGTTCGCGGCATAGTCCTTGCCATACTTGGCGCGCATGAACGCCATGATATCCCAAATACGAAGCAACGGCTTCGTGGTCTTTGTCCATGAACCCTTTGGCCCAACGTTGGCAAGTGCCAGTAGCGTCAACGCCGAACGCTCGTTCTGCTGGGCGCGCGGCAGCCCCAACGCCTGAAGAATCTCGCGGGCCTCGTCTTGCTTACTCATCCCGCTCCCCCATCAGGCAACTTTGCAGGGAATCGCTAACCCCCAACTCCCCCAAGACAATGGCCTCGGCTTTCGCCACGTTTCGTTTCACTTGCGTTCCGATCGTTGCCAACACCTCCAAATCGGGGAAGTTCATGGCCCGTATCTCGGT